>ERZ761609.2073-NODE-2073-length-15696-cov-8.708139_pt1 | contig 15696 bp, 14 predicted proteins | sample MGYA00511163_ERZ761609 | MGnify/ENA primary metagenome ERZ761609 (study PRJEB28899, sample SAMN02445070) | bioreactor sludge metagenome | biome: EBPR sludge | place: Australia: Brisbane, Thorneside Wastewater Treatment Plant | collected 2011-12-16 ... | reverse complement strand
ACAGCTGGACGGCGTAAAGCTCGGAAAACGGCACCTCGGCCTCGACATCGGCCACGGCACGACTTTGGAGCGCTATCAGCGCTGGCGCCGGTTCGACAGCGTCACCGCGACCTCCGCGTTCGACGCGCTCAATCGCATCTTTTCGCGCTCCTCACCGCTCGAACGCACCGTGCGCGGCATCGGCCTGTCGATCGTCGACCGCTCGGCCGCACTCAAGTCGTGGCTCGTGGACGAAGCCTCTGGTCTCTCGGGCGACCGGCCGCGCATGCTCGACGGCTGCCTGCCCTGAGACCGGTTGCGTGATCTCTCAGCGGAGTGCGCGGTCGAGAAAATCCACCCGGTCCTGCCCCCAGAAGATCTCGCCCGACGGCAGCACGTAGCTCGGCGCACCGAACACGCCGCGCCCGACCGCCTCTTTCGTATTTGCGTCCCACACCGCATCGAGCGCCGCCGCATCCGGTGCCTTCGCCATCACCGCGTCCATGTCGATGCCGGCACGCATTGCCGCCGCGCGGATCGCCGCGTCGTCCGCAAGCGACTCCTCCCGCTCCCACAGCGCCCGCCCGAGTTCGAGCGAAAGCCGGAGCGCATCGAGCCCCTGCCGGTCAGCGGCGATCACGAGCCGAACGCCCTTCGTTTCGTCGGATGGGAAAAACTTCGGCTTGATCGTGAGCGGAATCTTACGGAGCTCCGACCAGCGCTTCAATTCGACCAGCCGGTACGCCTGCCGTTCCGGCGCCCGCTTCGGAAGCGGTAGACCGCCTGTCTTCTCGAACACTTCGCCGAACTTCGCAGGCTTCACCCGCACCGATGCGCCGTGCCGCTTCAGCACATCGGTGAATTGCTGGGCCCCCATGTATGTCCACGGACTATTGAGCGAAATGTAGTAGTCGATGGTGGTCACGATCAGCTCCGTCCGCATTGGGTCTTCATCGCCCGACGAGCACCCTCAGGTCTCGCCCGACGGCTCCGGCAGGGAAGTCCGGATACTCGTCCGGCTGATTGGTGCGATTGATCCAGACCGTCCGAAAGCCGAACACGTGCGCACCTGCTATGTCCCATCTGTTGGATGACAGGAACGTCACGTCGCCCGGCCCGCACCCGAACCGTTTCGTGACGAGGCCGTACACCGCCATATCCGGTTTGAACACGCCGGCGTCCTGGATCGAAATGACCGCATCGAACACGCCCTGGAGACCGGCGCTCGTGACGGCCGCCTCCAGCATGTCCGGGTCGCCATTCGACAGGACGGCAAGCGACGCCCCGCGCACCTTGAGTTCACCAAGCGTCTCTTTGACCTCGGCGAACGCCGCCATCGACCGGTACGATCCGAGCAGCTTGTCGCGCACACCGGCCGGAACACCACCGACGACGGCGATAGCATAATCGAGACTGCGAGCCGCGAGCGTCCAGAACGGCACCATCCGACCCGTCATCGCATGGATCCAGGTGTATTCGAGATGCTTCTGTCGCCACAGTTGCGACATCCGTTCCCATCCCGGCCCGATTTCGTCGCGATGGGCGCTCGCCGCAGCGTGTACGTCGAATAGCGTCCCGTAGGCATCGAATGCGTAGACCTTTGTCATGACGATCCGCCGTTCCATTGAGACTTTCGAATGCGCGCTTCGTCATCGGGGCAATGCGACATTGCCCGCGTCTCAGCCCCGGTTGCCGCTGAGCAGCTTCCGGCTGACGACGACACGCATGATCTCGTTCGTGCCTTCGAGAATCTGATGCACGCGCAGATCACGCACCAGCTTCTCCATGCCGTAGTCCTTGAGGTATCCGTAGCCACCGTGGATCTGCAGCGCCTCGTTCACGACGTCGAAACCGTTGTCGGTCGCGAACTGCTTCGCCATCGCCGAATACATCGACGCCTGTGGATCGGCGCGGTCCATCGCATCAGCCGCACGATAGATCATGAGCCGCGACGCTTCGAGCTTCGTCGCCATATCGGCCAGCTTGAACTGCAACACCTGGAAATCAGCGAGGTTCTTGCCGAACGCCTTGCGCTCGAACATGTACTCGCGCGCCTTGTCGATCGCCTGCGCCGACGCACCGAGACTGCAAGCGCCGATGTTGACGCGCCCGCCATCGAGCCCGCTCATCGCGAAACGGAAGCCCTTGCCCTCGACGCCGCCGATCAGATGCGAAGCTGGCACGCGGCAATTGTCCATGATGACCTGCCGGGTCGGCTGTGCGTTCCAGCCCATCTTCTTTTCGTTCGCACCGAACGACAGTCCCGGAGTGTCCTTCATCACTGCGAACGCGGAGATTCCGTCCGCCGTATCGCCACCCGTGCGCGCGAAGATGAAATAGAAATCCGACGCCCCGGCGCCAGAAATGAACTGCTTGGTCCCGTTCAGGACGTAATGATCGCCATCCTTCCGCGCCGTCGTCTTGAGCGCCGCCGCGTCTGAACCGGCACCGGGCTCTGTCAGACAGTAGCTCGCCAGCCACTCCATGGACGCGAGCTTCGGCATCCACGCCTTGACCTGCGCGTCGGTACCGTATTTTCCGACCATCCACGCCACCATGTTGTGGATGGAAATATAGGCCGAGATCGCCGGACAGCCGTACGCCAGTCCCTCCATGATCAGCGCGCCGTCGAGCCGCGTCAGCCCCGATCCGCCCCTGTCCTCGGGCACATAGATCGTGGCCATGCCGAGCTCGGCGGTCTCACGGATGACATCGACGGGAAAATGCCCCGTCTCGTCCCATTCCGCGGCCTTCGGCAACAGCCGCTCCTTGGCGAACGTCAGCGCCGTCTCCTGGATGGCTTGCTGCTCTTCGGTCAGAACGAACTGCATGGGCGTCCTCGATTGGCTGGTCCTGCCACCTTATCGCGTCTGGGCGACCTCCGTACAAGACGCAAGAAAGTACGATGGCCATCGATCGCGCTCCGGCTGCCCGAACCGCCTCAGCCGAGTACCGCCCCGCGACCGAGCAGGGCCTCGCCTTCGGCAGCGATCCGTTCGACGATGTCGGACGCCGGCTCGATGGACCGGATGAGGCCCGCCACTTCGCCCGCGATCGCCGCCACGACACTTGTATCTCCGCGTTGCGCGGCGTCCGCATACCGCTCCCTCTCGGCCGAACCCGTTGCCCGCAGATCGTCTTCCCGACCGACCCACTGGCTTACGTACGGATTGCGCACCACGCGGATATTGTACTGCTCCGGCCAGTCGAGACCGCGAGCGATGTCCGTGACCGACTGCCGGACCGTATCGTCTCCCGTCGCCGCGACCGCCGCTGCATGTAGGTTCGGATGCACGAGCGCCTCCCGGCTGGCCCACAGCCGTGACCCGACGACCACACCGTCGGCCCCTAGCATCAGCGCCGCCGCGAGACCACGACCGTCCGCTATGCCACCGGCCGCACACAACAGCGCTTTCGATCCTTTCCGCACGATGAGATCGGCAGTCTCCGGCACGAGCGTCATGGTCGCGCGCCGCGCGCCGTGCCCGCCCGCCTCCGCACCCTGCGCCACAATCACGTCCGCGCCGACGTCTATGGCCCGCGCCGCATCCGCAATCGTCTGCACCTGGCAGATGACGATGGCCCCCGCGTCCCGTGCGCGCGACGCGAACGGCTCCGGATCATCGAAAGAAAAGAACATCGCCTTCGGTTTGTGCGCGAGGACGAGATCGAGCAGCTCCGGCGTCTTCCGGAGCGACCAAGTTATGAAGCCGCACCCGACGACCGCGTTGCCCGCAGCCCTGAACTCGCGCTCCAGCCATTTGGCATCGCCATAGCCGCCACCGATCAGCCCAAGCCCGCCGCCGTTCGATACCGCCGCGGCGAGCGCGCCACCACCCGCCAGCGCCATCGGCGCGCCGATGATCGGATGCCGGATTCCGAGCAGTTTCGTGAGGCGCGTGACGATCGCCATTCCGACCTCCCGGGGTTGCCGACGGACGAGCTACGCTTCGTCCGCTGTTTCCATCAGCGCCCGCTCGAACAGTCGCGCACTGCGCAGAAGCCGCGCATCGTCCCGGCGCGCACCGATCAGCTGCACACCCATCGGCAGGCCGTTCTCCGCCTCGAGCAGCGGCAGTGTCACGGCCGGTGTGCCCATCATCGTCCAGAACGCATTGAAAATCGGACTACCCGTCGCCCCGAGGCCATGCGGTGCCGGCCCCGGCGCCGCAGGCGTCATGATCGCGCTGTAGCTTCCGAAGAATTCCGCGAGCGACGCATAGAGCTTGTCCTTGAGCTGCAGGGCATCGAGATAGTCCCGGCCCGAGATCGCACGCCCGCCCTCGATCTGCTGGGCGAGCCGCTCCGAAACAGCACCGGGATTACGATCGAGGATCGGCCCGAAGTGCGTCGCGAGCTCGACGTCGTTGATGATCTTGTGCGCCTTGAGGCCGATTTCCAACGACGCGTCGAAATTGACTTCCTCGACCCGGTCTCCGAGCGCCTCGACCAGTTCCTCGAACGCCGCCCGTGTATCAGCGTCCGCGGCGTCCCAGGCCGGCGTCCTGAGGAAGACGACCTTCGGCGGAATATTGTAATCGCCCGCAACAGTACGAAGATGCGTTCCCGCCATATGCCGGTAGCACGCCGGATCGCGCCCGTCGAAGCCGCCGACAACGTCCATGAGAAGGGCGAGATCTTCGACGGAATTGCCATAGACGCCGACCGTATCCAGCGTCTGGGATTGCTCGAGCACGCCGACGCGCGGAATAGCGCCGAACGACGGCTTGAACCCATAGATGCCGCAGAACGACGCCGGCCTGATGACCGACCCGCCCGTCTGCGTGCCGAGCGCCGCCGGACACATCCCGTCCGCGACCGCAGCCGCCGAACCCGAAGACGAGCCACCCGGCGTGTGTTCGAGATTGTGCGGATTGCGTGTCACGTTCGGCGTCAGCGTCGCGAGTTCCGTCGTCACGGTTTTGCCGAGCACGATCGCACCGGCCGATCTCAGCCGCTCGACGCAAACCGCATCGTGCGCGGGTTGACGATCCTTGTACGCCGGCGAGCCGCACTGTGTCGGCATGTCGGCGGTATCGATGATGTCCTTGATACCGACCGGGACACCGGCCAGCACTGGCGTCGGCAGGCCACGACGGACCAGATCGTCGACCGCCCTTGCCTGAGCGATCGCCCCGTCGGCATCCAGATGCACCCAGGCTCGCACATCGCTCTCGCGCGCCTCGATCCGGCCGAGATATGCCCTGACCGCCGTCTCGGCGCTGATCCGCCCCTGCCCGATCGCCGACGCGAGTTCGACCACAGTCAGCGAAGTAATCTCTGTATTGTCCGTCATTACCGCTCATTCACTCCGGGTTTGATTACACCATCGACGACGCAGTCGATCTCAATCGTCGACGAATACCTTGTCGCGGCTCTTTTGAATGGATGGCAGCAGGGCGATGATCGCGAGCACCAGGGCGACGAGCAGAATTCCGCCCGACAGCGGCCTTTCCAGGAATGTCCAGAACGAGCCGCGACTGATCACGAGCGCCTGCCGGAGCTTTTCTTCCATGAGCCTGCCCAGTACGTAGCCGAGTATGAGCGGCGCCGGTTCGAACCCGAACTTCAAGAGCGCATATCCGAAAAGTCCGAACCCTGCCGCGAGCATCACTTCGAACGGATTGTTGTTCACCGAATAGATGCCGATGCAGCAGAACAGGATGATCGAAGGAAACATCAGCCGGTACGGCACCTTCAGTAGCCTGACCCACAGGCCGATGAGCGGAAGGTTGATCACGAGCAGCATCAGGTTGCCGATCCACATCGACGCGATCATGCCCCAGAACAGCTCCGGCTGTTTCGAGATGATCTGTGGACCCGGAACGATACCGTGGATCTGCATCGCCCCCACCATCAGCGCCATCACCGCATTCGGCGGAATGCCGAGCGTCAGTAGCGGAATGAAGGCCGTTTGTGCGCCGGCGTTGTTCGCCGACTCCGGTCCGGCCACACCCTCGACCGCACCCTTGCCGAACTGGCTCGGGTCCGAGGACAACTTCTTCTCGAGCGAATACGACGCGAATGGCCCGAGCACAGCCCCGTTGCCGGGCAGGATACCGAGTGCAGAACCGAGGAACGTTCCCCGCAAAATCGGTTTGAATGCCTTGGCGAATTGCTCCTTCGACGGGAGCAGTCGGCCCATTTTCATCTTCACGACGTCTCGCGCTTCCGGATTCTCGAGGTTCTTCACGATCTCCGCGAACCCGAAAATGCCCATCGCGATTGCAGCAAACTCGAGGCCGTCCGAAATGTCCGTCCATCCGAAGGTCAACCGTTCGTCACCCGTCTCGAGATCGGTTCCGACCGTCGACAACAGCACGCCGACGAGAATCATCGCCATCGCCTTCGGCACCGAGCCCCGCGCCAGTACGACCGCAAACATCAGACCGAGCACCATCAGTGCAAAATAGTCGGCAGGGCCGAACAGCAGCGCCATCGCCGTAAGTGGTTTGCCGAGCGCCGCGATGACGAGGGTCGCGATGCAGCCGGCAATGAACGATCCGATCGCCGCAAGTCCGAGCGCCGCGCCGGCCTGGCCGTTCCGCGCCATCTGATGACCGTCCAGCGCGGTTACGACCGATGTCGCCTCGCCCGGAATGTTGACCAGGATAGCCGTCGTCGATCCGCCGTACTGGGCCCCGTAGTAGATCCCCGCCAGCATGATGAGCGCGCCGACCGGATCGAGACCGAACGTGATCGGCAGCAGCATGGCGATCGTTGCGATCGGTCCCACCCCTGGCAAAACGCCGATAAGGGTGCCGACAAGGCAGCCGATGAAGCACAATGCGATGTTCTTGAACGTCAACGCGACGCCGAGGCCAAGGCCAAGATTTGAAAGTAGCTCACCCATCGGTCCGCCCCCCGTTTTCTTCGTTTAGTAGCCGAGTAAGATGGGCAGGACGGGAATGGGCAGTCTCAGCACGACCTTGAACATCAAATAGCAGAGCGCGGTCAGTACCAGCGCGAACGGAATGATCTCCTTCAGCTTCGTTTCGTTCGATGCGAAGCCCGAAAAGATCATTGCAAGTGGCCCGGCGACGAGCAGGCCGAGCGCGGGCACGACCTGCACTTGCTTCCCATCGATCGGGATAGCTGTGCCTCGAATTGTCAGGGCGAAAAGAACGATGGCGCCGAGAATGAAAAACGGACCCCGGATCGACCATCGCTCGAGTCGCGAACCGTGAAAGAAAAACGATTGCACGATCAGCAACACGCCGAAGGCACCGACGAGAACGGCAATGGATCGCGGCATCAGGCCCGGCCCGATGTTCGACAAGGTCCCGAACTTGAGCGACAGGGACCCGAAATACCCGACAGCGGCGAGAGCCAGGAGGAACATGCCTGCCGCAAGATCCGAAGGTGACTTGATGAGACCGCGGCCGTGCGCGATTTCGGAATCGGACGGACGCGGGTCGAGCATGAGTGGCCTTTGACGATGATAGCGGACTGCGGTCGACAGCGACGCGACCGGCCCATTGGGGCGGTTCTATAGTCGGTCGCTAATTAGCGCACGCCCGATTTCGATGTCCACCACCAACCGCCATGCAGCCTTGCATCGAATACCGCTGACAGGAATTCGATGACCGCCCAAAGAACGCCCGCGCCACTGGCTGGAACCGTGTGCTACTGTGGCGACGGCAATTTCTGCTGCACTGCAACATGATGCCGCGACGTCCATGCTCTGGCAATCGCGGCACTCGGGACGTAACTTCAATAGCAGCCATTCGGATCGACACTCATGAGCACCGCATTTACCGATAGCCTCTATTCGATTGCCGACGGAATCGGCCACGTCGTTTTCAATCGCCCACAAAGCCGCAATGCACTGACGTTCGAGATGTACGCCCATCTCGCCGACATCTGCCGCAATGTGCCGACCGATGGCTCGCTGCGGGCGATCGTGATTTCGGGCGCCGGCGGCAAGGCGTTTGCCGCGGGAACCGACATCTCCCTCTTCCGCGATTTCAAGGGCGCCGACAGCGGCGTCGAGTACGAGGAGAAGATGGCTGTCCACCTCGGAACGATCGAGGCCTGCCCGATCCCGATGATCGCCGCCATGACCGGTGCCTGCACGGGCGGCGGCGCCGCCATCGCCGCATGCTGCGACCTGCGCATCGCCTCGGCCGACATGAAGTTCGGCTTCCCGATCGCGCGCACGCTCGGCAACTGCCTTTCTGCCGCCAATCTCGCCAAGCTCGCCTCGCTGCTCGGTCCGGCGCGGGTCACCGAAATCATCTTCACCTCTCGCCTGATGACCGCCGACGAGGCGAAGGCGGCTGGCCTGGTCACCGAGGTTCTGCCCGATCACGACGCCACCGTCGCCCGCGCCATGGAACTGGCCCGTCAGGTCGCCTCCATGGCCCCGATCACCTTGCGCGTCACCAAGGAGCTGCTGCGTCGGGTCCAGAAGGACGGTGCGTCCGCGCACGACGAAGACATGGTTCGTCTCGCCTACGGAAGCCGCGACTTCCGGGAGGGCCTCGAGAGCTTCCTCGCCAAGCGCCCGCCGCAGTGGTCGGGTCGCTGATCGTAGATTTTCGCAGTATCTAAAGTGCAGTTACGGGAGCAGTTGATGGCCAAAGTCGCATTCATCGGTCTCGGCAACATGGGGACCCCCATGGCCGGCAATCTGGTCAAGAAGGGCCATGACGTCACCGGCTTCGATCTTGTCGCGGCCAATCTTGAAGCGGCCGCGAAGCGCGGCGTCAAGGTCGCGAAATCGGCAGCCGACGCAGCCAGCACCGCCGACGCCGTAATCACCATGCTGCCCGCAGGAAAGGACACGATCGCAGTCTATACCAAGGCTGGCGTCCTCGAGGCCGCGCCGAAGGGTTCGATTGTCATCGACTGCTCGACCATCGACGTCGCCTCGGCCCGCGCCGCGCACGAGCACGCGGCGAAAGCCGGATTGATGTCTCTCGACAGCCCCGTCTCCGGCGGCGTCGGTGGAGCAGAGGGCGCGACCCTCACCCTGATGGCCGGCGGCTCCGCCGAAGCCTTCGCTAAGGCGAAACCGTTCCTCGAGTGCGTCGGCAAGAAGGTTGTCCACTGTGGCGATGCCGGTGCCGGACAGGCCGCCAAGATCTGCAACAACATGATCCTCGGCATATCCATGATCGGCGTCTGCGAAGGCTTCGCACTTGCGGAAAAGCTCGGCCTCTCCCATCAGGCTCTGTTCGACGTGGCGTCCACCTCCTCTGGCCAATGCTGGTCGCTGACCTCCTACTGCCCGGTCCCGGGTCCGGTCCCCGCCTCCCCCGCCAACAACGGATACAAGCCGGGCTTTGCCGCCAACCTGATGCTGAAGGACCTGTCCCTGGCCCAGGACGCCGCCCGCACGGCTGGAGCCGTCACCCCCATGGGCGCCGAAGCGGCACAGTTGTTCCAGCTTTTCGTCGCCAACGGCTATGGCGCCGACGATTTCTCGGGCATCATCAACTTCATCCGCGGCAAACGCTGAGAGGCGCTGCCGCCAGACGCCTGCCTGCTGCTCCTGGAGTTCTCCGGTTTCATTTGATTGTCATCGGAGCGCACTAAGGGCCAATCACGAATGCAATCATGGAGGAATGAATGTCGCGACACATGAAGCCTGCCGCCCTGATGCTGGGCGCACTGCTCGCCTCGACGAGCGCCGCCTCGGCCCAGATAGAGATCCAGTGGTGGCACGCCATGACCGGCGCCAACAATGACGTGATCGTCAAGCTCGCCGAGGAATTCAACGCCGCGAACAAGGACTACAAGGTCGTCCCCGCCTACAAGGGCAGCTACGCCGATACGATGAATGCCGGCATCGCCGCCTTCCGCGCCGGCAACGCTCCGCACATCATGCAGGTCTTCGAGGTCGGCACCGCGACCATGATGAGCGCCGGCGGCGCGATCAAGCCTGTCTACCAGATGATGAAGGAAGCCGGCGAAGCCTTCGACCCGAACAACTATCTGCCGACCATTACCGGCTACTACTCGACACTGAAGGGCGAGATGCTCTCGTTCCCGTTCAATTCGTCATCCGCCGTCATGTGGTACAACAAGGACGCGCTCGCCAAGATCGGCATGAACGCTCCGCCGAAGACCTGGCCCGAGGTTTTTGACGCCGCCAAGAAGCTCAGAGCCAACGGGTTCGAGAAATGCGGCTTCTCGACCGCATGGGTCACCTGGGTCAACATCGAGCAGCTCTCGGCCTGGCACAACATCCCGCTCGCCACCAAGGCGAACGGCATGGACGGCTTCGACACCGAGCTGAAGTTCAACAGCCCCTTCCACGTCAAGCACCTCGAAAATCTCGTCGAGCTGCAAAAGGACAAGACCTACGACTACTCTGGCCGCACCAACACCGGCGAAGGTCGCTTCACATCGGGTGAGTGCCCGATCTTCCTGACGTCGTCGGCATTCTTCGGCAACGTCGCCGCCAACGCGAAGTTCGCCTGGGGCAACGCGCCGATGCCGTATTATCCGGATCAGAAGGACGCTCCGCAGAACTCGATCATCGGCGGCGCGTCGCTCTGGGTGATGGGTGGCAAGAAGGCCGAGGAATACAAGGGCGTCGCCAAGTTCTTCTCGTTCCTCTCCGACACCGATCGCCAGGTTCGTCTGCACACGCTTTCGGGCTATTTGCCGATCACCAAGGCGGCCTACGCCAAGGTCAAGGAATCCGGCTTCTACAAGGAGAAACCGCATCTTGAGACGCCGCTTCTCCAGCTGACCAACAAGGCCCCGACCGAGAACAGCCGCGGCCTTCGTCTCGGCAACATGGTCCAGATGCGCGACATGTGGGCTGAAGAATTCGAAGCCGCCCTCGCTGGCAAGAAGACCGCCAAGCAAGCTCTCGATGACGCGGTCTCTCGTGGCAATCAGGTGCTGCGCCAGTTCGAGAAGACGGCTACGCGCTGAAGCCGCGCCCGTCTGTAGAAACAGGAATGAAAGACGGGAGCGGATCGCCAGATCCGCTCCCTTTTCATGTTCCGCGTTTCAAACCAGCGCGATCGGCCGCCCGGGTGATCCCGTCGCGCCCTTGATCCGCAACGGCATCATCAGATAGGCGAACGAGTTCACCGTGTCGTTCGCAAGATCGGTAAAGTCCAGGTTCTCATGGATGAAGATACCGTTCTTCACCAGCAGCTCCTGATGCACAGGGAATGCGAGCTTCGAATCCGGATTGGGAACGACCTCCACACCCCAGGTATCCGCTCCGACGACGCACGGCTGCTGCTTGATGCACCAGGCGCCTGCCTCGAGACCGATGCCAGGCTCGCCCTTGCCGAACTCCACGTTGTCCTTGCCCCAGAGCGCACCCCACCCCGTGTGGAAGAACAGCGCGTCACCCGGCTTGATGTCGGAGGCATTGATGTTCTGCCGCTTCATCGCCGCCTCGATGTCGGCGACCTTGATTTCTTCGCCGAGGTTCATCCGCCGGCCCTTCGTCGCGGCGATGTTGAACAGCCAGCCGCGCGTTATGATCGGCTTGACGTGTTCCATCCCGAGCTTCTTGAGGCCGGTCGGGCTGGCAATGTCCGTCACGGTGAACCCGTTGTAGAAGCGCATCTCCGATTTGTCTTCGCCCTTGACCGCCACGCCGATGTGGCCGAGGCCGTCGAATTGCGTTCCGACCTGCCCGATCTCCGTCGACAGGAATTCATCGTTCCAGATGACCCGGTTGTTCCCGAGCGGCCCGCCTGTCGGCGCCCCCGGGATCCGCAGCGTGAAGGCCCGATCCCCGAACTTCGGCATGGAGCTCTCGTAGAGGCGGCCCAGTTCATAGACCTTGCCGGACTTCACCGATTTCAGCGCGTCCAGGATTTTTGCCGGTGTTATATGGTTACTCGCCCCCGCCTGATCTTCCGCGCCCCATTTCGACGGCCACCATTTGGCACCGACCGGGGTTTCGGCCGAAGCCAGCTGCTGCGCTTCGGCCATTCCGGGCAACCCGGCCAATGCCGTAAGCAGCCCTGCTGCCGCACCCGCGACTACGGTACGCCGATCCGGCTCTGCAGATGTCTCGACGGACTGGACCGACGTGCCATCGAATTCTCGCTGGTCATGTGTCATGTCTGCTCTCCTTGGGTACCGCCGGCTGCTGGGTCCGGCTCGCGTTTGCCCCGCAACTCGAAACGCTGTCATACGCCCGCAGGATCGGTCAATCATTGCTGCCGCAGATGACCGATGCAGCTCGCCTGTGTTAGGGCTGTGGATGCTGGCGTTTGCATACCAACGATAACCCGGGAAAACGAATGGATAAGCGCGTCGCCTTCAAGGGCTGGATGCTACCGGCACTGCTGCTTGCGCCTCAATTGGCGATCACGTTCGTTTTCTTTTACTGGCCTGCGCTCCAGGCCGTCTGGCAGTCGTTCCTGCTCCAGGACGCCTTCGGTCTCAAGACCTCGTTCGTATGGTTCGAGAACTACACCGACCTCTTCCGCAATCGCGACTACTTCAACTCCGCAATGACGACCGCGCTTTTCTCCGTCGCCGTCGCAACGCTCTCGCTCAGCCTCGCCCTCGCCCTCGCTGTCCAGGCCGACAAGGCGATCAAGGGCGCGCAGGCCTATCGGACACTCCTGATCTGGCCTTACGCCATCGCGCCCGCCATCGCCGGCGTTCTCTGGCTTTTCATGTTCCACCCCTCGCTCGGCATGATCGCCCGCGGCTTCCAGTCCATGGGCTTCGACTGGAACCCGCTGCTCAACGGCAACCACGCCTTCTGGCTCGTCGTCCTCGCCGCCACCTGGAAACAGATCAGCTATAATTTCCTGTTCTTCCTCGCCGGCCTCCAGTCGATCCCGAAATCAGTGATCGAAGCCGCCGCGATCGATGGCGCGACGCCACGCCGCCGCTTCTGGACCGTGGTGTTCCCGCTGCTTTCGCCTACGACGTTCTTCCTCGCCGTCGTCAACGTGGTCTACGTTTTCTTCGATACCTTCGGCATCATCGACGTCATCACCGGCGGCGGCCCGGCCAAGGCGACCGAAACCCTCGTCTACAAGGTTTTCTCCGACGGTCGCCTCGGCGGCGATCTCGGCGGCTCCGCCGCTCAGTCCGTCATTCTTCTCATCCTGGTGATCGGCATGACCGCAGTCCAGTTCCGCTACATCGAGCGCAAGGTGACGTACTGATGGTCGAGCGCTCCACTCTCTTCAGCCGCGTTCTTCCACACGCGATACTGCTGCTCGGCGTCTTCATCGTCGCCTTCCCGGTCTATCTCGCCATCATTGCCTCGACCCACACCGCGGCCGACATCATCAACGGCCGCTTCGGCCTCCTGCCCGGCGGTCAGGCCATCGAGAACTACAGCCGCATCCTGTTCAAGGGCACCTCCGGCACGACCCGCGAGCCCGTCCTCAACATGATGCTCAACAGTTTCGCCATGGCGACTTTCATCGCCACCGGCAAGATCCTCATCTCGATCCTCTCGGCATTCGCCGTCGTCTATTTCCGCTTCCCCTTCCGCCGCACGATCTTCTGGCTCATCTTCATCACGTTGATGCTGCCGGTCGAAGTCCGCATCTACCCGACCTTCAAGATCGTCGCCGATCTCGGCCTTCTCGACACCTACGCCGGTCTCACCGTGCCGCTCATCGCGTCAGCGACCGGCACGCTCCTGTTCCGCCAGTTCTTCATGACCGTTCCGGACGAACTGCTCGAAGCCTCCAAGATCGATGGCGCCGGTCCGATGAAATTCTTCTGGGACACGTTGCTCCCGCTGTCGCTGACGACGTGCGCGGCGCTGTTCGTGATCCAGTTCATCTACGGCTGGAACCAGTATCTTTGGCCCCTGCTGATCACGACCAAGGACAGCATGCAGACCATCGTCATTGGCATCAAGAAGATGATCGTGACTCAGGACGCGCTGACCGAGTGGCAGCTCGCCATGGCGACCGCCGTCCTCGCCATGCTGCCACCCGTCGCCGTCGTCGTCATTATGCAGCGCCTCTTCGTCAAAGGTCTCGTGGAGACAGAAAAGTAATATGGCCTCCGTCACACTCGAACACGTCAAGAAGATCTATCCCGGCGGCGTCGAAGCCGTGAAAGGCATAGATCTCACGATCCCGAACGGCTCGTTCACGGTGCTCCTCGGCCCGTCCGGCTGCGGCAAGTCCACGCTGCTGCGCATGATCGCCGGCCTCGAACGGATCTCCGAAGGCACCTGCAAGATCGGCGATCGTATCGTCAACGAGATCGAGCCAGCCGAGCGCGATATCGCCATGGTCTTCCAGAACTACGCGCTCTACCCGCACATGAGCGTCTACGACAACATGGCCTACGGTCTCCGCAATCGTGGCACGCCGAAAGACGAGATCGAAAGGCGCGTGCGCGAAGCCGCCACCATGCTCGCCATCACCGAGTACCTCGACAGAAAACCCCGCGCCCTTTCCGGTGGCCAGCGCCAGCGCGTCGCCATGGGCCGCGCCATCGTCCGCGAGCCCCAGGTCTTCCTGTTCGACGAGCCCCTCTCGAACCTCGATGCGAAGCTCCGCATTTCCATGCGCCTCGAAATCCGCCGCCTTCACAATCGCCTCAAGGCCACGTCGATCTTCGTGACCCACGACCAGATCGAAGCCATGACGCTCGCCGATCAGGTCGTCGTCATGAATTCGGGCCGCATCGAACAGGTCGGCCGGCCCACCGACGTCTATCGCTATCCAGCCTCGAAGTTCGTCGCGACCTTCATCGGCACGCCGCCTATGAACCTTCTGCCCGGCCGCATCATCTCGAACGACACCGTCGAGATCGCCGGCGGCAAACTTCCGTTCGACGCGACCCGCTTCGCTGCCGAAAAGGGCAAGGATGTCGAGGTCGGCCTTCGCGCCGAAGAAATCATGTACGTTCCGCCCGCCGCAGCATCGTCCGGTGGCCTCGCCTTCGATCCCGAATTCGTCGAGGAACTCGGCCCCAACCGACTGTTCCACGGCACCACCGGAGGCATCCCGATCGTCGTCTCCCTTGCCGCCTCCGCCACCAGCGAACCAAAGAAGGGCGCACAACTGCTCGCCGAGCAGGAGGCTGTGCATCTCTTCGACCCCGCAACCGGCAAGAGCCTCCGCAAGTCCGCGCGTTGAACCACACATCCGGTTGGCAATTCCCCTCCCCCTCGCGAGGAGAGGTCTGCTGGCGGGCGCACACCCCTCCATCCACGGCTGCCATTGCCGCCGGCGGTACGTAGGCGTTCGCCATCGGCGGTAGCCGCCCCCGCGCAGGACGCCGATCCGTCTTCGCGGATGCAGCGTAGGCATCCGAAGCGCAATCGAAGGCGCGCATCGAACAGCGTCCGTGAGCGCAACTAGGTAATCACCTAGTTATCCTCGCCGTCAGAACCTGAGCGATCATGCGAGCACGAGGCAGGTTGGTCCAAACACCCTGCCCCGGCTCTTTGACAAGTGAATAGGTGCGAAGCCGCAAGAACGACCCTTGCGCGACTGCGAACGTAGGCGCTAGCCGTCGCCGGTACGCGCCCCGTCCGGAGCTGCCCCGCTCCTCTTGGCGCGGAACAGACAGCGTGAGGACATCACATGTGTATCGCGCGCTTCTCGACCGCGAGTGCTGCTTCCCTGACCGCCACTTACAGCACCCATGGGGCTGCTCTGCTGCCAAAGGCAGCACGTAGGCGCTAGCCGTCGCCGGTAGGCGCCCCGTCCGGAGCTGCCCCGCGCCTCTTGGCGCGGAACAGGCAGCGTGAGGACATCACATGTGTATCGCGCGCTTCTCGACCGCGAGTGCTGCTTC
>ERZ761609.2072-NODE-2072-length-15696-cov-28.671121_pt1 | contig 15696 bp, 13 predicted proteins | sample MGYA00511163_ERZ761609 | MGnify/ENA primary metagenome ERZ761609 (study PRJEB28899, sample SAMN02445070) | bioreactor sludge metagenome | biome: EBPR sludge | place: Australia: Brisbane, Thorneside Wastewater Treatment Plant | collected 2011-12-16 ... | reverse complement strand
CCGAGATCTCCCCTCTTTCCCTACACGACGCTCTTCCGATCTGACCGGCCAGCCGGCGAGCGCACCTTGCAGCGCGGGCAGCAGGCGCTCGGCCTGCGCGCGGATCTCGGACTGCGGCCGTGTCAGCAGACGCAGCGCGGTGAGCCGTTCGGGCAGGCGGTCGGGGTCGCGGTAGAGGCGCAGCACCGCCTCCAGCGAAGCCAAGGTGAGCTTGCCGATGCGCAGTGCGCGCTTGAGCGGATTTTTCTTGATGCGGCAAATCAGCTCGCGGCTGCCGACCAGAATGCCTGCCTGCGGCCCGCCCAGCAGTTTGTCGCCACTGAAGCTCACGAGGTCGGCACCGTCGGCGATCGAGTCCTGCGGAGTCGGTTCGCGCGGCAGGCCGAAGCGGGCGAGGTCGGTGAGCGTGCCGCTGCCGAGGTCGACCACGAAGGGCAGCCCGCTGGCGTGGGAAAGTGCCGCCAGTTCCGCCTCCGGCACGCTGGCGGTAAAACCCTGGATCGCATAATTGCTGGTGTGCACCTTCATCAGCATGGCGCTGCGCGGGCCGATGGCGCCTTCGAAGTCGCGCAGGTGGGTGCGGTTGGTGGTACCCACCTCCACCAGCCTGGCGCCGGCGCGGCTCATGATGTCGGGCACGCGGAAGGCGCCGCCGATTTCCACCAGTTCGCCGCGCGAGACGATCACCTGTTTCCGCATCGCCAGCGTATTCAGGAGCAGGAACACTGCGGCGGCGTTGTTGTTGACTACGGTGGCCGCCTCGGCGCCGGTGAGTTCGCACAGCACGCCCTCGACCACGTTGTCGCGGTCGCCGCGGCCACCGCTTTCGAGGTCGTATTCCAGTGCACAGGGATGGCGCGCCGCCATGATCAAGGCGTCCACCGCCTCTTCCGGCAGTGTTGCGCGGCCCAGGTTGGTGTGCAAGACGGTACCGGTGAGGTTGAACACCCGCTGCAGACGTGGCGCGTTGCGCTGCGCCAGATGCGCCGCAAGATGGGCCGTCAGGGTGGGCTCGGTATAGTCAGCCCGTGCGCCATCGCGTGTGGCCTGGCGGGCCGAATCGAGCACGCTGCGCGCGCCGGCGAGCACCGGTTCGCGGCCGTATTCGGCGATGAGCGGGGCGACGGCGGTCCAGTTGAGGACGCGGTCGATCGAAGGGGGGCGGAGATGCGGGGCGCTATGCACGATAGACCATCCCTTTGCAGTTTATGAATCGGTGTTTTGCAGCGGTACGGCTTTACCTTATACGAACTCTTTCACGGGCTGCCTTGAATCAGATACCAGTTGATCCCGCTGCGGACAAAGCCCGTCTCGTCCATCAGCAGATCGAGCGCCAGACTGGCGAGATCGTCGGCCACCGGATCGGCCTGCGGGTTTTTGTCCTGGTGGACGATTTTCAGATAGGTCCGGCATTCCGGACAGCTCTCGGCCCGCACCCCGTTGTCGCCGCCTTCCAGATGATGGTAGACGATGCCACGGGTGTTGTCGCAGTTGCTGCACTTGGCCCGCACAACGTGCCACTCCGAACTGCACAACGCGCAATGCAGATAGCGCAGGCCGTTTTCGGCGCCGCCGATGCGCACCACGGAGCTGACCGGATGCGAGCCGCATACCGGGCACAGGTTGGGATGCTCGGGCCGCGCTACCTGGGCAGGGTCGAGCTGGCGTGCGAGATGGGTCCAGTGCACCTGCAGGGCGGCGCCGATCACCGGCGCCACGGCAGCGTCCAGATTGTGCAGTTCTCCCGTGATCAGGTGTCCGGCCTGCGCCTCCAGCCAGGCATCCCGGCCTTCGAGGACAGGCTGCAGCGCCGCCTGGCCAGCCAGGGGCAGTGCGTCCTGAACCGCCAGGGCAAGGTGTCGCGCCGTATCGCGCCATCCGGATGGACGCGCCAATCCGCCCGGAGCCAGTGGCGGCATTCGGTATTCGCGGCATTGCGCCAGCAGTCCGGGCGCAGGCAGGCTCGCCACAGGGCCGGCATCGAGGCGTTCCTGCTGGGCATGGGCGAGGTGGGCGACAAAGCGCAGGTAGTCGCCCAGGGTGTGCCCTTCGGCCAATTGCTCCAGCCTCCGTGCACGCGTCAGAAACAGGTCGGCGGGCGGCAGCCGCAATTCGGGAATACTGCCGGCCGCCGCTTCGATCTGGCCGGGCTGCAGGAGGGTGGTGGTCATCTGTGTTATGCGTGTCCTTGTGTGATGAAATCGTCACTGATCACTTGCCGGTCATCTCGCGGTACCAGGCGCGGTGATGCTGCTTCGCCCAGGCGGCCGACACCGTGCCGCGCGTCATCGCCCGGACCGTTCCCTTGACCCAGATCGCCGCATAGACGTGGACGACGATGCCGAGAATCATGATCCAGGCGGCCAGCGCATGCACGACCACCGCCACGCGCAGCAGTCCGATGGGGAAAAACGGCGCAAACCACGGTTGCCAGACGACGATGCCGGAAATCAACAGCACCGGGATGCTCACCACCATGACCCAGAACAGGATTTTCTGCCCGGCGTTGTACTTGCCGGCTTCGGGAAGGCCCTGGTCACGGTTCCTCACCACATCGCCGATGCGCTTCCGCCATTCGCGGTCGGCGGGCGTGAAGCGGTTGCGTCCCCAGAATTGCACGGCCATCACCATGAAAAACAGGAACATCACCACGCCGATGAAGGGATGCAGGATGCGCGTCCAAGGGCCGCCGCCGAACAGATTCGTGAGAAAGAAAAAGGCCGGGTGGAACAGCGCCAGCCCCGAGAGGCCGGCAAGGATGAAGGCAATCGCCACCACCCAGTGGTTGCTGCGTTCCCGCGCGGTGTAGCGTTGAATCATCGTGCTCATGGCCGCTCCTCCTCTTCCTCGACTTCCTTGGGACCCGCCGTGACGAAATGGAAGAATCCGGCAAAAACCGCCAGTCCGATTCCCAGGCTCATCAACGGTTTGGCGATGCCTTTCCACAGACTGACCAGCGGGCTGATGTGCGGATCCTTCGGCAGATTCGCATACAGCTCCGGCTGGTCGCCGTGCTGCAACACATACATCACGTGGGTGCCGCCGACACCCTCGGGGTTGTACAGTGCCGCATTGGCGTAGCCGCGCTCCTTGAGGTCGGCGATGCGCCCTTCCGCATGACGGATCATGTCACCCTTGGTGCCGAACACCAGCGCGCCGGTAGGACAGGTCTTGATGCAGGCCGGCTCCATTCCCACGGCGACGCGGTCGGAGCACAACGTGCACTTGTAGACCTTGCTGTCCTTCTTCGACAGACGCGGAATGTCGAACGGGCAGCCGGTGATGCAGTAGCCGCAGCCGATGCAGTGCTCCTGGTGGAAATCGACGATGCCGTTGACGGACTGGACGATCGCCCCCGGCGCCGGGCACGCCTTGAGGCAGCCCGGGTCTTCGCAGTGCATGCAGCCGTCCTTGCGGATCAGCCATTCCAGCCTGCCCTGCTCCACCTCCACCTCGGAGAAGCGCATCACCGTCCACGATTGAGCGGTGAGGTCGCGCGGGTTGTCGTATATTCCCGTGTTGGTGCCGACCTCGTCGCGCAGGTCGTTCCATTCCATGCACGCCACCTGGCAGGCCTTGCAGCCGATGCATTTGGAGATATCGATCAGCTTGGCGACGTGAATCGGGTCGCGCACCCTGGGCGGCGGGGTGGTGGTGGCGGAACGGGCCTTGATGTCGAGCGATTGCAGTGCCATGTCATCGCCTCCTAGACTTTTTCAACATCCACCAGGAACGCCTTGAACTCCGGCGTCTGGGTGTTGCCGTCGCCCACGAAGGGGGTCAGGGTATTGGTGAGATAGCCGTTCTTCGCCAGGCCCATGAAGCCCCAGTGGAGGGGAATGCCCACCGTATGGGTCCGCTTGCCGTTCACGTTCAGGCTCATGATGCGCTTGGTCACCACCGCGACCGCGACGATATGGCCGCGGTTCGACTTCACCCGCACATGGTCGCCGGCCTTGATGCCCTTCTCCTTCGCCAGTTCCTCGCCGATCTCGACGAACTGCTCGGGCTGGGTGATGGCATTCAGGCGGGCATGCTTGGTCCAGAAATGGAAGTGCTCGGTGAGCCGGTAGGTGGTGGCGACGAACGGAAATTTGTCGGCCTTGCCGAATGTCGCCCAGTCGTCCTTGAACACCCGCGCAGCCGGTGAAGATCGCACCAGCGGATTGCCGGGCGACAGTGGATTGGCCGCCAGCGGCGTCTCGAAAGGCTCGTAGTGCTCGGGGAAAGGGCCTTCCGCCATCTTGTCCACCGCGAAGAAGCGCGCCACCCCTTCGGGGTTCATGATGAAGGGGTTCATCCCGTTTTCAGGCGCCGAATCGGCAACAAAGTCCGGCACGTCGGCCCCTGTCCACTTGCCCGCCCCGGCATCCCAGGCAATCAGCTTGCGCGTCGGATCGTACGGCTTGCCGCTCGGGTCGCAGGAGGCACGATTGTACAGAATGCGCCGGTTGGCCGGCCAGGCGAAGGCCCAGTTCAGGGTCTGGCCGATGCCGAAGGGATCGGCGTTGTCGCGCCGCGCCATCAGGTTGCCCTTCTCGCTCCAGGCGCCGGCAAAGATCCAGCAGCCGCAGGCGGTCGAGCCATCGTCGCGCAGTTCGCCGAAGCCGTTCAGCTGCTCGCCCGCCTTGACCAGCACCCTGGCCGGATCCTTCGGATCGGTCACGTCCTTCAGCGCCTTGCCGGAAAACTCCCTTGCCAGTTCTTCGGGTGCGGGGAACGACGTCACCTTGTGCTTCCACGTCAGATTGAGGACGGGGTCGGGGAAAGCACCGCCCTCTTTCTGATACAGCGCACGGATCCTGAGGAAGATGCCGGCCATGATTTCCTGGTCGCCCAGGGCGTCGCCGGGCGGCTCAGCGCCTTTCCAGTGCCACTGCATCCAGCGTCCGGAGTTGATCAGGCTGCCATCCTCCTCGGCAAAGCAGGTCGACGGCAAGCGAAATACCTCGGTCTGGATCTTGGCCGGGTCGACATCGTTGTACTCGCCATGGTTCTGCCAGAACTCCGAGGTCTCGGTCGCCAGCGGATCGATGATGACGAGGAACTTCAGCTTGGAAAGCGAATTCGACACCTTGACCTTGCATGGCGCTGAGCCGAGCGGGTTGAAACCCTGGCAGACGTAGCCGTTGACCTTGCCCTGGCCCATGTCCTCGAATACCTGCAGCAGATCGTAGCCCTTGTCCATCTTGGGCAGCCAGTCGTAGCACCAGTTGTTCTCCGCGGTGGCGGCGTCGCCGAACCAGGCTTTCATGAGGCTGACGTGGAATTTCTTGTAGTTTTGCCAGTAGCTCAGCTGCCCCGGACGCAAGGGCTTGGAGGCGCGCTTGTCGATGTAGGCATCGAAGTTCTGCTCCGCATCGCGCGGCAGCGTCAGATACCCCGGCAGCAGGTCGGACAGCAGCCCCAGATCAGTGAGCCCCTGGATGTTGGAGTGGCCGCGCAGCGCGTTCATGCCGCCGCCGGGCGCGCCGATGTTGCCCAGCAGCAACTGCACCATCGCACCGGTACGGATCATCTGCGATCCGACCGAGTGCTGGGTCCAGCCCAGCGCGTACATGATGGTCATCGTCTTGTTGGCCGCCGAGGTCTCCGCGATCGTCTCGCACACCTTGAGAAAGGCCGCCTGCGGCGTGCCGCAAATGGTGGAAACCATCTCGGGCGTGTAGCGACTGTAGTGCGCCTTCATCAACTGGAAGACGCAGCGCGGATGCTGCAGCGTGGGGTCGACCCTGGCGTAGCCGTCCTCGCCGATCTGGTAGTCCCAGGACGACCTGTCGTAACTGCGCTTCTCCGGGTTGTAGCCGGAGAACAGGCCGTTTTCGAACGAGAACTCGTCCTTCACCAGGAAGCTGGAGTCGGTGTAGCTCTTCACGTATTCGTGATGGATCTTATCGTGCGTCAGCAGGTAGTTGATGACACCGCCGAGAAAGGCGATATCCGTGCCGGCGCGGATCGGCGCGTAGTAATCGGACACTGCGGCCGAGCGGGTGAAGCGCGGGTCGACCACGATCAGGCGCGCCTTGCGGTGCGCCTTCGCTTCGGTGACCCACTTGAATCCGCACGGGTGCGCTTCGGCGGCATTGCCGCCCATGATCAAAACCAGGTCCGTGTTCTTGATGTCAACCCAATGGTTGGTCATCGCTCCACGGCCAAACGTCGGGGCAAGACTTGCCACCGTCGGGCCGTGTCAGACACGCGCCTGGTTGTCGAATCCAAGTATCCCCATGCTACGGACAACCTTGTGCGTCACGTAGCCGGTTTCGTTGCTGGAGGCGGAAGCGGCGAGGACGCCGGTGGTGAGCCAGCGATTAACCGTTTCGCCCTTGTCATTGGTGGCGATGAAGTTCTTGTCGCGATCGTCCTTCAACAGGCGGGCAATGCGGTCGAAGGCATCGTCCCAGGAAATGCGCTTCCATTCCTTGCTGCCTGGCGCGCGGTATTCCGGGTGCTTCAGGCGATTGGGGCTGCGCACGAAATCCACCAGGGCGGCGCCCTTCGGGCAGAGGGTGCCGCGGTTGACCGGATGGTCGGGATCGCCCTCGATGTGGAAGATCGCAGTTTCGGTGTTCTTGGACTTATCGCCCAGGCTGTACATCAGCAGGCCGCAGCCCACCGAGCAGTAAGGGCAGGTGTTGCGGGTTTCCGTAGCCTGGGCAAGCTTGAATGTGCGCACTTCCGCCAACGCCTCGCCAGGTGCGAAACCCAGCGCTGCAAGACTGGAACTGCCCACCCCCGCCGCACAGATTCTGAAGAACTGTCTTCGAGTCACTTGCATTTCGTCCCTCCCGTTTTCCATGCGTCAGCGCGCATAGAAAAACTATAGGAACAAAAAGCACTTATGCAAATTTCTCAATCTATCGGATTACCTGCCGATGGAGGAAATGCGTCCTTGACCCAACCGCCGGCTATTGCTCTCCGGCCCGATCCTGCGGCAGGCTCACCCCCGCCGACACCAGATAATCGCGGACATGGCGCAGTTCCTGTTTGGTGCAGGTGTTGCTGTTATGCGGGCGGTGCAAAAAACCTTCCACCCCGTTCAGGACCACGCGGAAATTCGCACCGTGGTGCGGCTCCATCCTGGCGCCCAGGTGCGTCAGCATCGACTCCACCTCGCGCCAGTGGACATTGCCGCTGATCGGCCCTTCAAAAATGGATCGCAGCAAACTCTCGCGCTTTTGACTCATGGTTGTTACCCGCAATGGCAGCTCACACCCTTACAGCATAGGGCGAGAGACGCCAGGAGGCGAACCGGAATTACAGCGCCGCCCCGTTCGCCTCGCCGGCCATCGCGATGCGTTCATGCAAGAAGGCCTCCATGGCGGCCGTCGGCAGCGGCCGGCTGAACAGGTAGCCCTGTGCTTCCCGGCATCCTTCCTCGCGCAGAAAAGCCAGTTGCGCCGGCGTTTCCACCCCCTCGGCGATGATATCCAGGCGCAGGCTGCGGGCCAGCTGGATGATCGCCCGGACAATGGCGGCATTGTCCGGATCGGTATTGACATCGCGCATGAAGGACTGATCGATCTTCAGCCGGTCGACGGCGAAACGCTTGAGATAGCTGAGCGACGAATAGCCGGTGCCGAAATCGTCGATGGACAAGCGTACGCCCAGGCGCTTCAGTTGCCGCACCGTATCCAGGGTGCTCTCCACATCCTGCAGCAGGATGGACTCGGTCAGTTCCAGTTCCAGCAAATGCGGCGGCAGACCGCTTCTGCCCAGCGCGCCTGCAACCATTTCGACCAAGCTGAAACGGTGGAACTGCATGGCGGACAGGTTGACCGACACGGTGAAGTCGGCCAATCCGGCCTGGCGCCATGCCTGGGCCTGGTAGCAGGCCTGCTCCAGCACCCAGGCGCCGATGGGCACGATGAGGCCGCAGCGTTCCGCCACCGGGATGAAACGGCCCGGCGCCACTTCGCCCAGCTCTGGGTTCTGCCAGCGCAGCAACGCCTCCATTCCGGTCACCTTGCCGCTGCCGATTTCCAACTGCGGCTGATAATGCACCTGAAGCTCCGCACGGTAGAGTGCCTGGTGCAGCCGGTGCTGCAGCATCAAATGCTCTTGGGCCTGCCGGTTCATCTGTTCGTCGAAGAAGCGATAGCTGTTGCGGCCGGCGTCCTTGGCGTTGTACATGGCGGTATCGGCCTTCTGCAGCAGGCTGTCGAAATCGCCGCCGTCCCCGGGATAAATAGCGATGCCGATGCTGCAGGATGTGTTCAGCACGTGGCCGTTGATCTCCAGCGGTTCGGCCAGATGGCTGAGGATACCGGTGGCAATCCGTTTTACCGTATCCAGATCCGGGATGTCATTCAGCAGCAGGACGAATTCGTCGCCGCCCTGGCGGCTGATGGTATCGCTGTCGCGCATGCAGTGGGACAGGCGCGAGACCGCGGCCAGCAGCAGTTCATCGCCGGCGGCGTGCCCCAGGCTGTCGTTCACCACCTTGAAGTTGTCCAGATCGAGAAACAGCACGGCCATATGTGACCGGGCCCGTTGCGCTACCGCCAACGCCTGTTCGAAGCGGTCGCGCAGCAGCACGCGGTTGGGCAGGCCGGTCAGGACATCGTGATGGGCAAGAAACTCGATGCGCGCTTCCGCCTGCCTGCGCTCGGTGATGTCCTGGCAGGCGCCATACAGCCGATGCTGCCCGTCATCCGACTTCACCTCCATGGAATAGGCACGGACATAGTGGATGGCGCCATCGCGGGCGAGAATGCGCAGCTCGCATTCGCTGCGCTGCCCCGGCGCCAGGTGGGTGATGTTACGGTCGAATTCGGGCAGGTCGTCGGGATGCACGTAGCTGCGCCAGCAGCCCTGCTCCAGGATCTCGTCCAGCGTATAGCCGAAGATGCGATCCGCCGAGGCCGTTGCCCAGTCGATGGCATAAAACCCCGTCCCCGTCTGCAGGCTGGAATACAGCAGATCGGTGGCAACGCTGGAAATCAACCGAAAGCGTTCCTCGCTCTCGCGCAGCGCGGCCAGTGCCGCGCGATTCCCCATGGCCACGCCGAGATCGGCGGCCAGCTTTTCCAGCAATATCCGTTTTTCAGGCCTGAACGCGTGCGCTTCATCGCTATAGACATTGAGCGCGCCGATCACGCGCCCGTGTACCCGCAGCGGCGCCGACGCCGACGAGCGATAACCCTGGGCCCGCGCCCGCTCCCGCCACGGCGCGTACTGCCGATTGGTCTCGGTATCGTCGTTGATCACCGTGATGCCCGAACGAATGGCCTTGCCGGTGGGGCCCCGCCCCTGCGGCGAGTCGTCGCAGCGGATATCCGCCTGGGCCAGATAGCCGCGGACACTGCCGGCCTCCGCCACGGGACGCACCGTCACGCCATCCTCATCGACCAGGCCGATCCATGCCATGCGGAACAGATTGTCGCCCACCAGTTCCTGGCAGATGCGCGCCATCAGTTCCTGTTCCGGCAGTTCCTGCATCAGCATTTCGTTGACCGCCGCGATGGTCTGCAGCAGCAGATTGTGGCAGCGCATGACCAGCGCCTCATGCCGCTGTTCGGTCACCTCGCACAGGCTGCCCACCATGCGCAGCGGCGTGCCGTCGGCATCGCGCCGCATGACCTCGCCGCGGTTCCGCACCCAGATCGCGGCGCCGTCGGCGTGGCGGATACGGTGCTCGCACTCGAAAGCGGCCGTGCCTTCGAGGCAGTGCCGTATCGCCGTCATCACCGTTTCCCGGTCCTGCTCATGCAACGCCGCCACGGCCTGCTGCCAGTCGTGTTCCTGCTGCCGTTCGTCCAGCCCCATCAGCTGCGCCCACTGCGCGTTATGCCTGACCTGGCCGCTGCGCAGATCCCAGTCCCACATCCCCTCGCCGAGAATGGCCAGGGCATAGGCCTACTCATCCGCGCCGGCCCCCGGCTTGTTTGCCTTGTCCGCCTTTCTCACTGCACCGGGATCCTGTCCGGCCGCCAGCAGCGCCTTCGCCGCACGGCGGCGCCTTCTCGCCTCGCCAAGCGAAATCTCCGGGTATACGCCCAGTGCCAGCGTCTTGCGCTTGCCATCAAAACGGTAATCCAGTCGCCAGTAACGCGAACCATCCGGCCGCAACAGCAAATACATGCCGCCGCCATCGGCCAGCTTGGTCGGCTTGTCGGGTGCTCTGATCTGGCGGATACGGCTCTCGGTAAGGGGGACGGCACTACGGGCCATGAGGCATGCGGACAGCTATTTTCGAACCGGGCATCCTAGCCGCCAGATGCCGTCACGAATACCGCTAATAAGGCCCGCGGTGGATAGTACAAACGACAGCGAAAAACCGTTCGATAACCAAAGTTTTCATCATGATATGGTTATTGAACGGCGGCATTCCACGCCTTGACACCTGGCGGCACACGCCCGGCGAATGGCTGCGCCACTTCAGCGCGGCACCACGCGGGCGTTCTCGCCGCTGCCTTCGACGCGCACATTCATGCCGTCGCGCAAGCGCCCATCCATCGGCTGCACGATCGTCACGCGTCCTCCGGTCTTCATGTCGACCGTAACGCGCTGCACATCCGCCTTATGGATTTTGCTTTCGGCATAGGTTCCGGCCAGGCCGCCCAAGACCGCCCCTGCCACCGTGGCCGTGGTGCTGTCGCCCACTCCCGCGCCGAGAATGCCGCCCGCCACTGCGCCCACCGCCGTTCCCACCCCCAGCTTGTACTTGTCGTCCACCTCGATGTTTTCCAGCTTGGCTACAGTGCCGTCGCGATCCGTCTGGCTCGCCACGGCACCGTCTGTCGCGCCATATTTCGGCCCTCCCAGGCTGCCCATATCAGCGCAGCCTCCCACCAAGGCAACCGTCAAGACAACTGGCAATGCGATCCTGTGGTTCATGGCTCGACTCCTTGTGGTTTCGGACATTCAGTATAGGAAACGGACCGCACAAAGGATCCGCCGGGGCAGATCGATTTCCGGCTTTGCAATAGAATCGGCCGGACACCGCATCCCCTCCCTCCCCACATGAGCGATCTGGCCAAACAACCCGGTTTCGAATTCCTCACCGCTTCCTGGCTGCCCCAGGTTCTGATGGTGATTACCGCGATCCTCGCCATCAACATCGGCGCCTACTACCTGCTGCGTCATATCGAAAAGGTCGCCGCGCGCACCCCGGCCATTTGGGATGACGCCCTGATCAAGGCCAGCCGCAAACCGCTGACGCTGGTCCTGTGGGTGGCAGGCACGGCCTTCGCCATCCAGATCGTGCACCAGCAACGCGGCATGCCCGTTCCCGATTTCGTCGGACTTGCCCGCGACACACTGATCGTCGCCGCCCTCGCGTGGTTTCTGTGGCGCCTGATTGGCAATGCCGCGCGCAACATCCTGGCGCGCGGCGCGCAAACCGGCAAGCCGGTCGACCGCACCACGGTCGATGCGCTGTCCAAGCTGGGCCGGGTCAGCGTCGTCATCCTCGCCGCCCTGGTCATCCTGCAAACACTGGGTTTCAGCATTTCCGGCGTGCTTGCTTTCGGCGGCATCGGCGGGATCGCGGTGGGTTTTGCCGCCAAGGACATGCTGGCCAACTTCTTCGGCGGCCTCACCATCTATCTGGATCGCCCGTTCATTGTGGGCGAATGGATCCGCTCGCCGGACAAGCAGATCGAAGGCACGGTGGAACACATCGGCTGGCGCCACACCCGCGTGCGCGCCTTCAACAAGAATCCGATCTACGTGCCGAATGCCCTGTTCACCACCATCGTGGTGGAGAACCCCACCCGCATGACCCACCGGCGCATCAAGGAAACCGTCGGCATCCGCTACGCCGACCTCGACAAGATGGCCGCCATCGTCGCCGACGTAAAAGCCATGCTGCAGGCCCACCCCGAGATCGACCCCGATGCCACCCTGATCGTCAACTTCAACCAGTTCGGCGTGTCGTCGCTCGATTTCTTCATCTATACCTTCACCAAGACCGTCCAATGGGTGCACTACCACGAGGTCAAGCAGGATGTGCTGCTGAAAGTCGCCGCCATCATCCAGGCCCACGGCGCGGAAATCGCCCTCCCCACCCGCACCTTGCATATCGAATCCGGCACGGGCGAGCCGCAACCCGTTCTCTAGAAAGAGGCTTCCTGCCTGCCGCTCCACCGTTTTGGGCACGCGGCAGCGCCGCACGCATACCTCGCCAGCCTTGCCAATACGGGCCTTGAGGCCCATACTGCCCTGCAAATCGATCTTTTGGTCAGTCTCCTCTGCCCCTCGCGGGCACCTTGTCGGCTCTCCTCTTTGGCATTTTCACCGCGCGCCACGGCGCGGTTGCCGCAGATCCCAACTGCGATCTTTTGCACACCCATTCGCCGGCGCACGGCAATCCGCGCCACCGGCCCATCATGAGGAACAAATCCTATGTCGAAAGAAGAACTTGTAGAAATGGAAGGCGTCGTCAACGAAGTGCTGCCGCAGACCCGTTTCCGCGTCACCCTGGATAACGGCTTCGAGATCACCGCCTACGCTTCTGGCAAAATGCGCAAGCACCGCATCCGCATCCTGGCCGGCGACAAGGTCACCATCGAAATGTCGCCCTACGATCTGACCAAGGGCCGCATCAACTTCCGCCACAAGGACGCCACCTCCGGGCCGCGACCTGCTCCGCAGAGACGATACTGAATTACGCGGGAAAGCCCCCAGGGCTGTTTTTCAGCTGCCCCGACGGCAGCATGCCTCATGCGCTGATGCGCACCTCGGTCCCCACCTTCACCAGATCGAACAGTTCGGCCACGTCCGCATTCTTCATGCGGATGCAGCCATGCGATGCCGGCGTGCCGAGCTTGTGTTCCTCGTTGGTGCCGTGGATGTAGATATAGCGGTTGCGGGTGTCCACCGTACCGCCCTGGTTTTTGCCCGGCTCCAGCCCTTCCAGCCACAGGATGCGCGTCAGGATCCAGTCGCGCCCGGGGTTCGCCGCGTCGAGTTCGGGGGTCCAGATTTCACCGGTTGGCTGGCGCGATTTGAAGGCCGCACATAGCGGCGCGCCGGCACCGATCTTTTCCGCGATGCGGTGGCGCCCGCGCGGCGTGCAATAGCTGCCATCCTGCTCCCCCGCCCCGTTGGCCGCGGTGGACACCGGATACTGGCGGATCAGCATGTCACCGTCCGGAAAAGGCTCCCACAGATACAACTGCTGCAGGCGCATATCCACCTCGATCACCAGATCGCTCATTGTCCTGCCCCCTTCTTCTGCTGCCGGCGTGCCTCGAAAAACGCCGAGATCGTCGCCGCGCATTCGTCTGCCAGCACCCCACCGGCGATGTCGCAATGGTAGTTGAGGCGCGGCTCGGCAAAGATGTCGACGATGCTCCCGTGCGCGCCGGTCTTGTATTCGCGCGCGCCGTACACCACCCGCGCCACCCGCGCATGCAGGATCGCCCCCGCGCACATCACGCACGGTTCCATCGTCACGTACAGCGTGCAGCCCACCAGCCGGTAATTGCCGAGCCGCCCGGCCGCATCGCGCAATGCCATCACCTCGGCGTGCGCCGTGGGGTCGTGGCTCGAAATCGGCTGGTTGAAGCCACGGCCGACGATCTCGCCACCGCACACCACCAGCGCTCCCACCGGCACCTCACCCGCCTCGGCCCCCTGCCGCGCCAGCTCCAGCGCAGCGCGCATGTAATCGTCGTCCGTCATTACATATCCAGCGGGCTGGTTATCCCACGCCCGCCCTTGTTCAGCACATGCGTGTAAATCATCGTCATCATCGTCGCCACATCTTTGTGTCCCAGCAGTTCTTCAATCGTACGGATATCCTGTCCGCGCTCCAACAAGTGTGTGGCATCGCCGGCTTGGCAACCACGCCGCCTGCACTGCGCGCTTCACCGGCACGGATACGGGATCACTGACAATTCAATGTGGTCTGCCAGTGATCCGGACAGACAAGGGCAAGGAGTTCGGTGGCCGAAGCCCATAGTGTGAGTGCGACGGGTTTCCCGCTCATCAAACTGCTTTCTGCCAGGCAGTTCGCGGCACGGTAATTCCCTTCTGAAAGCGAGACATTTTGTAATAAAAAAAATACATTATGATCCGAATCAGGTATTTGAGGCGGCAGTTGCGCCTGCGGTTCTGCACACAGAGCCGATTCGTACCGCGCCTTATGACCCACCTTGCGGCGGGTGCTATTGGCACCATTGATTCGCCGCCGCCAGATATAAATTTTCCAAATATATCAATAAGTAACAACGAAATTGAATTGTACTTCGTCTTGTCTCACCCCGAATTTCTGGGTTCATTTTTACGCTTTATTCATCCCCCGATTGTGGCTCCGAAGGTTTGCGCACCCATATCCATGTAGCCTGGATGGAATTGGCATGCCTTTCGCTTTACGAAAATTACCATGCCATATTCGCATGGTTTTATCCTGAATCATTCAACATGAAGAGGACAATGCTATGTCACGCAACAGCCAACAGTGGGCACAAAAACCCAGCCTTCCGCCGACGCATTACGCGGACCCGATGATTTACTCCGATCCGGCCATTTTTGAGGAGGAGAAAGAAAAAATTTTCAAGAAAGTCTGGATGCTTGCCATCCACGAAAGCGAAGTGGCCAATGCCAATGATTTTCGTACCTATCAACACCCGGGCGGCACTCGACTTGTGATTATGCGCGGAGAGGATATGAAGATCCGCACCTTCTACAACATCTGTACTCACCGCGGCAATCTCCTGGTTTATGAGCCTTCCGGCAACGCCAAGAAGCTGGTTTGCATTTTCCACCAGTGGGCATTCGATGCAAAAGGCGACTGTGTGGATATTCCTCGTGGGAAAGCCGGGTACCAGGAGCGCATCTGTGAAAGCGATGTCGGCCTCAAGGAAGTGAGAACGGAAGTGGGTTACGGCGGTTTCGTGTGGGTCAATCTCGACGATTCCTGCGGCCCGCTTTCAGAGCATATCGGCTCGTCTCTGGATTACATGCTGCCGGAGTTGGAGGCGGAACCCCTGGAAGTATTGTGGTACTACCAGGCCACTCTGCGTACAAACTTCAAGCTGATCCACGACACCAATAGTGAGTTTTATCACGACTACCTGCACTACCATAATCGCATTACCGGCATGTTGGATCCGAAGTCGGGGTATTTCCAGCGTAAGTACACGGCCTTCCCCAACGGCCACGCTTCGGTCGGCTCAATGAATGTCTCGTACGACGCGTACACTGGCAGTGGCCATTCCAAGCTTGGCTGGCCAAAATTGCCTACCAATGGCTGGAAGCTGGTGGACCTTTTTCCGTGCATCACATTCAACCTGCGCACTTCCGTATTACGGATCGACTCCTATATTCCGCTCGGCCCGGATCATGTCATTCTCGAGTTCCGCATACTGGGCCTCAAGAGCGACACCCCGGAAATACGCCAACAGCGCGAGAAAGATGCGGCCACGATCTGGAGCCCATTCGGTCGTAACCTGCACGAAGACCTGCTGGCTTCTTCCGGGCAGGGGATGGCCATGGCCAAGGGGAGTGACCCCATGTATGTGCTGCATGCGCGCGAGGAAGACCTGACGATCCACGACGAGGTCGGCATGCGCCACTATCTCGAGGAATGGAGTAAGCGGATGGGCCGCAGTTCCTCCGATCCAATGCACCCGGCAACAGCGCCAAAGCAGCAAACGGCCGCTCCAATGCCCAAAACGAAAGACGTTGCGCAACCTGAATCGCCCCGGGTTTTGAGGAGGCTCCTTTCCTTGAGAAGATGGAGCCATG
>ERZ761609.2071-NODE-2071-length-15702-cov-7.691251_pt1 | contig 15702 bp, 10 predicted proteins | sample MGYA00511163_ERZ761609 | MGnify/ENA primary metagenome ERZ761609 (study PRJEB28899, sample SAMN02445070) | bioreactor sludge metagenome | biome: EBPR sludge | place: Australia: Brisbane, Thorneside Wastewater Treatment Plant | collected 2011-12-16 ... | reverse complement strand
AGGGCATCTTCGCGTTCTTCCTCGAGAGCGGCTTCCTCGCGATCCTCGTCTTCGCCCTGGCGCCGTTCGCTTGGTCGCCTGTCGTAATCGTCGTCGTTCGTCTCGACGAAGTCCACGTTGGACGCTGTCTCGCTCGGGGGTTCGTTGTCGTCGTCCTCGAAGCCCCAGTCCATGTTCACGGCCGGACGCACAGGAGCCCGGCGGACGGGCGGTGGTGCCGAACTACGCTCGATTGCGTAATTTGCGCCATGCATGCGTTCGCTCGCCTGCACAGCAACGGCGACACCGAACCGATCCTCGATTTCCGAAATGAACTGCCGCTTGTTGTTGAGGATGTAGAGGGCGACCTGCGCCGTTGTCAGCACCGTGACCGACGAGCGCGGATCCTTGTTGAGATGGTCTTCGAGGCCCCTGAGCACGGCGAGTGCAACGCTCTCGGTGGATCGGATCATGCCTGTTCCCAGGCAATGCGGGCACTGCGAGGTCGAGCCTTCGAGCATGCCTGTACGCATGCGCTGGCGCGACATCTCGAGAAGCCCGAAATGCGAGATCCGCCCGACCTGGATACGGGCACGATCGAACCGCAGGGCATCCTTGAGACGACGCTCGACGGCGCGATTGTTGCGCTTCTCCTCCATGTCGATGAAGTCGACGACAATGAGGCCCGCGAGGTCCCGAAGCTTGAGTTGCCGCGCGATTTCGTCGGCAGCTTCGAGATTGGTGTTGAGGGCTGTCTCTTCGATCGAATACTCGCGCGTCGATTTGCCGGAGTTGACGTCGATGGCGACGAGCGCCTCGGTCTGGTTGATGACGATGTATCCGCCCGACCGAAGCGTTACCTGCGGACTGAAGAAGGCGTTGAGCTGCCGCTCGATCTGATAGCGCGCGAAGAGTGCTTCCGGCGCGGTATGCCGGATGACGTTTTTCGCATGGCTCGGCATCAGCATCCGCATGAAGTCGACCGCCTCGGCATACGCGTGTTCGCCGGCGACGACGATTTCGTCGATCTCCTTCGAATAGAGATCGCGGATCGACCGCTTGATGAGGTTGCCTTCCTCGTAGACGAGGCTCGGTGCCGTCGAATTGAGCGTGAGCTCACGGACGCTTTCCCAGAGGCGCAGCAGGTACTCGTAGTCGCGCTTGATTTCCTGGTTGGTCCGCGCCGCACCCGCCGTGCGGATGATAAGACCCATGCCCTCCGGCACGTCGAGTTCCTGCGCGATCGACTTGAGGCGCTTGCGGTCGACGGCGTTGGTGATCTTGCGCGAGATGCCGCCGCCACGGCCCGTGTTGGGCATCAGCACGGTGTACCGGCCGGCGAGCGAAAGGTAGGTCGTCAGCGCAGCGCCTTTGTTGCCTCGCTCCTCCTTCACCACCTGTACGAGGATGACCTGCCGGCGCTTGATCACTTCCTGGATCTTGTACGTACGGCGGCGCGGGCGGCGTGGCCGCTCCTGCACTTCCTCGACGACGTCGTCCTCGTTGTCCTCGACCGCCCCGGCTCCGATGACTTCCGGTGCTTCGCCGACATCGGCCACTTCCTCGATGTGGTCACCGGACGGCCGGTCGTCGTCGACCGTCGCATCTTCGAGCCCGCCGCCGAGTGACGGCGCGCTGTCCTGGCTCTCCGCAATTGGCTCTGCTGCCGCCTCTTCCGTGGCCGGTGGCGGCAGTTCGATCAGAACCGGATCGTCGCGGCGAACGTCGAGGGCGGCCGAGCGCGTTTCCTCGTCATAGGAAGCACCGCCATCACCGTTGAGCGATGCGGCACCCTCTGCGGCGACCGGTTCGATGCCGTTGTCCCCGTCGAGATCGCCGTTGTCACTGTCGTTGTCGTGGTCACGGGGCTGATCGGCGTGGCGCTGGCGACCGGCCCGACGCTCGGCTCGCGCATCGGCCTCCGCATCGGCTTCAGCTTCCGCCCGAGCTTCTTCTTCGAGCAGCGCTTGCTTGTCGGCCATCGGGATCTGGTAATAGTCCGGATGGATTTCGTTGAATGCGAGAAAGCCGTGCCGGTTGCCGCCGTATTCGACGAAGGCCGCTTGCAGCGACGGTTCGACCCGCGTCACCTTGGCGAGGTAGATGTTACCTCTGAGCTGTGCGCGGGCTGCGGATTCGAAGTCGAATTCTTCTACGCGGCCGTTCCTGAGAACCACGACCCGGGTCTCTTCCGGGTGCGTGGCGTCGATGAGCATCTTGTTGGCTTTGGTGTCCATGAAACGGGAATCCCCGGTTCCCCCGGTTCGCCGCCGCCGACCGTATCGTGGTCCGGAAAACCGGGCACACGTGGCACTGTGCGTGACGAACTGGAACCGTAAGTGAGGTCGTGAGTTGAAGCCCGCGAAGGGGCGGCCGGACGGAGAGCCGGCGCGCCGGAGTCGAACCTCGATGTGTCCCCGGTCACGAACGGCCGCGCGACCACCCGGACTACGGGCGCCTCTGCGGCTTGGTTTGTCGACAGGAACTGCATCTCGGTCGAAGCACCCTCTGGACTTCGGTGAACAATGAGCCGGCTCTCGTGGGTCTTGCGACCGGAGGTCCCGCCCGCCGCGGCAAGTATTGAGGCCGACGGCAATCTCAGCGGACGAGAAACGGCCCGCACGTTGTTGACCTTGGCCGTCGCCTTTGAAAATGCGGCTCGGGCTTCGGAATTGGAAACAGGCCGGATAGACGCTATCGGCCGACCGCATCGGGCAATGACGGGGTGGGTCGCGGCCTTGACACACCCCGGGCGCCGCGCCCGGAGCACAAGACGACACGATGGTCGCTGGCTCGGCACCGCGGCGCCGGTGAATTGGGCAAAGTCCTCGTCGTGGATGCAACGTTGCCGAAAAGAAAGCACCGCTGCAGGTCGGTCACAATCTCACGAAACAACCCTGCATCCTGCCTTTGGAGGCGGCGACAAAGGGTCCGGGAGCGTGACTCTCCAACACAAATCAGACTAGAAAGAGTGTAGAGCTTAACCGTCGTCGACGCAACAAGTTCTAAGGCGTAGGCGTGTCCGGAATAGGTTGCGCACGATCGTTCATGGAGCCCGTATGACATGCGACGAGCCGCGCTTCGCCCACTTCCGCATGGCGAAGTAAACAATTGAATGTTTGGGAAAATTTTCGGTTAACGGCGTCGCCGTCCCAGTTCGGCAGGTGGCGCTGCGCACTCACGTTCGCCTTCGCATTCACCGCAGCTGTGCTGGGATTTGGCGCGGACGCACTGGCGCAGACCGAGATCCCGAAGACCCGCCGTGTCGTCTCCCCCGCGGAAGTTACGATCGAAAAGCCGGCGACGAAAACCGATGCAGACAGTGGCCCGGCGGTCAAATCCGATCCGGATCGGGAGAACCGGCCACCGGTCCACCGCGAGCAAAAGTCGGTCGTAACCGGACTTTTCGTGTCCGCCTCGGGTGGCACGACGACGGTTACCCTGAGTTCGACCGCAGCCTTCCAGCCGACGGTATTCACCCTCGCCAACCCCTATCGCGTCATCGTTGATCTCCCGAATGTCGACTTCCAGCTTCCGGCCAGCGTCGCACGTCAGGTGGCCGGGCAGGTCAAGGCTGTGCGTTTCGGTCTGATGGCTCCGGGTCGCGCGCGTCTCGTCATGGATGTCGACAGACCGGTGCGTGTAACTGCAACATTGAGTCCTGTGGCTCAGGGGTCATCCGTCGTCCGTTACACGCTGGCTTTGGTTCCGACCACACCCGAAGCCTTCGCCGCGCAGTCCCGGTCGGAACCGGCCGAGACAGCACCAGTTCCCGAAGCGTCGAGATCCGCTGCCGAGCGCGCTCCAGGCAAGCCCGTCGTCATGATCGATCCCGGGCATGGCGGCGTCGATGGCGGCGCCAGCGGTCCGGGCTCCGAACAGGAAAAGGACATCGTACTGGCGGTGGCGCTCGAGTTGCGCAACCGTTTGCAGGCGGCCGGCCGTTACGATGTCCGCATGACCCGGACGGACGACAGGTTTGTATCGCTAGATCAAAGAGTTGAGATGTCTGCGAAAGTTGGCGCCGATCTCTTCGTCTCGATCCATGCCGATGCCGTGCCCGACGGGGTTCTCGCCGATGCAGTTCACGGGGCGACAGTGTACACGCTGTCGGAACAAGCCTCGAGTTTTGCCGCTCAGCGCCTTGCGGACAAGGAGAACGCTGCCGACGCCAATGCCGGCGTGTCACTCGTGAGCGCCGGCAACGAGCAGATCGATTCGATCCTCAGCGACCTCGTGGCACGGGAGACGAAGAATTTTTCTCTTAGATTCCGGTCGCTTCTGACTTCGCGATTGGCCGCGCAGAGGCTCGTCTCTCGCGAACCGGCCCGATCTGCGGCGTTTCGCGTGCTGCGCCAGCCCCAGACACCGTCAGTCCTGGTGGAACTCGGTTTCATGACGAACCCCGAAGAAGTTCGCCAGATGCAGAGTTCGGCGTGGAGGCAGCAGGTCGCGCGCGCACTCGCGTCGGCAGTCGACGCATACTTCTCCGAAACGAAAGCCCGCTGAAGATGGCGGGGTCGCCGGAACTGCATCGCTGGCGGCCAAGTCCCGCCGCATTGTTGAGGGAATAGGCATGTAACGACGCGTCCGGACGACCATTCCGGTTGCCGTAGGGCGCCCGCTCACCTAAAGATGGCACAACATGTTTCGACACGGTGACACTCCCACGGGCACCACCCGCGATCGCAACTGGCACCGGCGTGAAAGTGTTTGCCGAAATGCGGCCAATTCTTTCGGCGCCACAATCTGTTAAAGAGTGGTCGCAAAGCCATCCGGGCCGCTTGCCATTGTCCGCTTGCTCGGTCATTCGATGTGCAAGGGGCGAGCGAAATACCGAACTGACGGAAATGTAAGAAACTGATGCGAGCGCCGACGATCCTGCCGCCAGAGCCGCCCCGGAAGCCGAAACGGCGCCCGAGCCTGCTGCTGCGCTTTCTCGGGTTCGCCTTCGCGACCGGGATCATCGTCTTTCTCGCCGGTTCCGCCATCGTCGGCTACCTGCTCTGGAGCGTCTCGCGAGACCTGCCCGATTACGACAGTCTCGCCAAGTACGAGCCGCCGGTCATGACGCGCATCCACGCGCACGACGGCTCGATGATGGCCGAATACGCCCGCGAACGCCGCATCTTCGTCCCGATCAACGCCATCCCGAAGCGCGTGATTTCGGCATACCTGTCTGCCGAGGACAAACGCTTCTTCGAGCACGGTGGCCTTGACTTTCACGGCATCGGCCGCGCCGGCTACAAGTTTATTGTCGGCCTCATCCAGCGCTCCGACCGCCGGACCGAAGGTGCCTCGACGATCACCCAACAGGTCGCAAAGAACTTCCTGCTCTCCTCCGATCGGACCCTGCAGCGCAAGCTGAAGGAAGCCATTCTCGCCATCAGGATCGAGAAGGCCTACCCGAAGGAGAAGATTCTCGAGCTCTATCTCAACGAGATTTATCTGGGTCTCGGCGCTTACGGCGTGGCCGGCGCCGCGCTGACCTATTTCGGCAAGGAACTCGACCAGCTCGAAATCGAGGAGGTCGCCTACCTCGCAGCGCTTCCGAAGGCACCCAACAATTACAATCCGTTCCGCCACAAACAGCGTGCACTCGACCGTCGCAACTGGATCATCGGCGAAATGGCGAGCAACGGCTTCATCACCGCCGAGGAAGCAAAAGCCGCGCGCGCCAAGGATCTCGTGGTGAACCTTCGCCCCCTCGGAACCCAGATCTACGCCGCCGACTATTTCGCCGAAGAGGTCCGCCGCACGCTCGTCGCGATGTACGGCGAAGACGGACTTTACGGCAAGGCGGATCGCACGGGTGCTGGCGACGGCCGTGTGAATGGCGGCCTTTCCGTACGCACCACGCTCGACCCTCAACTCCAGCGCGCGGCCCGCCGCGCACTCATCGACGGGCTCGTTTCGTTCGATCGCGACAAGGGCTGGCGCGGACCCGTCCAGAAAATCGACCCGGCCGGTGATTGGGGCATCGCACTTGGTGCGATCGAAGTGCCGAGCGACATTGTCCCCTGGCGGCTCGGTGTCGTCATCGGCGTCGAGGCGCGGAAGGCGACGATCGGCCTAAGGCCGTCACGCCAGCCGGACGGCAAACTCGTCCCCGATCGCGAAGCCGTCGAAATCCCGTATGATGAAATCAAGTGGGCCAACAAGAAGCCGTCCCGCACTCCGGGCGTCGGTGACGTCCTGTCGATTGGTGATGTGATCTGGGTCGCACCGAAGGACCCGAACAACATCCAGGGCGTCTGGAGCCTGATGCAGATACCGGAAGTCGGTGGTGGCCTCGTCGCCATGGATCCCCACACCGGACGCGTGCATGCCGTCGTCGGTGGATTTTCGTTCGCAGCGAGCCAGTTCGACCGGGCATTGCAGGCGCGCCGTCAGCCCGGCTCATCGTACAAGCCGCTCGTCTACGCCGCAGCTCTCGACAACGGCTACAAGCCGACCTCGATCGTTCTCGACGCGCCCTATTGCAAGGAGCAGCGCAACGGAGAGGAGTGGTGTCCTAAGAACTACGAAGGCGACAAGTCCTATGGTCCCCAGACCCTGCGGCACGGCATAGAAAAATCGCGCAACCAGATGACCGTTCGCCTCGCCGACGATCTCGGTATGCCGATCATCGTCGAGTATTCCAGGCGCTTCGGCGTCTACGACGATCTTCTGCCGGTCTTGTCGATGTCCCTCGGCGCCGGCGAGACGACACTGCTGCGCATGGTCGGCGCGTACGCGGCGTTCGCCAATGGTGGCAAACAGGTCCGGCCGACCCTGATCGACCGCATCCAGGATCGGTGGGGCCGCACCGTCTGGCGGCACGACGCGCGCGAGTGCGTCGGCTGCAAGGCCGAAACGCCGTCCGAAGAACCCGATCTCCCCGACGTGCGCCGTCAGATCATCGACCCGCACACCGCATATCAGATGACCTCGATCATGGAAGGTGTCGTGCAGCGCGGGACCGGAACGCGGATCAAGGAAATCGTCCCTAACCTTCCGGTCGCCGGCAAGACCGGAACCTCGAACGAAGAAAAGGACGCCTGGTTCGTCGGCTACACCAACGATCTCGTCGTTGGCGTTTTCCTTGGCTACGACATGCCCCGCCCCATGGGTCGGGGCCGTACCGGTGGCCAGTTCGCCGCCCCGATCGTCGGCAGTTTCCTGAAGGCCGTGAACGCCGAAAAGAAGGCCGTGCCGTTCCGCCAGCCGCCCGGCATCAAGACCGTGCGCGTGAATTCCAAGACCGGCGTGCGCGCCGGGCCCGACGAGAAAGACACGATGTGGGAGTACTTCAAACCCCACGAAGAGCCCGACGACTCCTATGCCGTTATCGGCGTGACATCAGATGGCGGCTCGGCCTTCATCTCGAGCGAGGAGCAGCGCCAGGGCCAGTCGCGCGTGCTTACCTCGGGCCGTGGCGCGTACTGACCCCTGCGCCGTCCCGTCGGCTGTCTCATGCACCCGGCCCGCATCCTCTCTTGCGGCGTGTTTACAGCGCCGAAGCGAACACGCTATAGCGACCGGCAGAAGAAAGAGGGCCCCGCTGGGCCGTCAAGTGAGGTTACGGATGCGCGCTGAAGCCCAGAAGTTTTCGGACGACATCAAGGAAAGCCTCTCCCTTTTGCGGAGGTATCTTTGACCCGGAAATTGCGCAGAAAAAGCTGGATGAACTGACCAGCCGCACCGAGCGACCGGATTTCTGGAACGATACCCGTGCCGCGCAGAAGATGATGCGCGAGCGCCAAAGTCTGGAAAAGTCGCTGAAGGCCTTCAGGACTTTTGAATCCGACTACGACGACGCCCTCACGCTCATCGAACTCGGTGAAGCCGAAAATGATGCGGCCACCATCTCGGAAGGCGAAGCCGCGCTACAACGGCTCGCAGGTGAAGCCCGTCGCCGCGAGGTCGAGGCGCTGTTGTCTGGCGAAGCCGATGGCATGGACGCCTACCTCGAAGTCCACGCTGGCGCCGGCGGCACTGAAAGTCAGGATTGGGCCCAGATGCTGGCGCGCATGTACACGCGCTGGGCCGAGCGCCGGGGCTTCAAGGTCACCGTGACCGACCTGAGCCCGGGCGAAGAGGCCGGCATCAAGGGCTGTACGCTCGAGATCAAGGGTCCAGACGCCTACGGCTGGCTCAAGACGGAATCGGGCGTGCACCGGCTCGTCCGCATTTCACCCTACGATTCCAATGCACGTCGCCATACGTCCTTCACGTCGGTGCAGGTCTACCCGGTCGTCGACGACAGCATCGACATCGAAATCAATCCGGCCGATCTCGAAATCACCTACACGCGCAGCCAGGGCGCTGGCGGGCAGTCCGTCAATCGGACGGAATCGGCCGTGCGCATGGTCCACAAGCCGACCGGCATCATCATTTTTGCTCAGGAGCAGCGCTCCCAGCACCAGAACAAGGACATTGCCTTCAAGCGCCTGAAAGCGCGTCTCTACGAGATGGAACTGAAAAGACGGGAAGAGAAGGCAGCTGCCGAACAGTCCACGAAGACCGACATCGGCTGGGGCCACCAGATCCGCTCCTACGTTCTCCAGCCCTACCAGATGGTCAAGGACCTGCGCACCGGTACCCAGTCCGGCAACCCCGCAGCCGTCCTCGATGGCGACATCGAGCCGTTCATCGAAAGCGCACTCGCCCAGCGGGTCGGCGGCGGCAATAGTGCGAAGGTCGAGGACATCGATTGACGAGCGACGCCAGGACCCGGCAGAGCAAGTCTGATCGTCCCTTGCTCGGTATCGGGCTGACGCTCGTCGCCATGTTCGCCTTCGCTGTGATGGACGGCCTCGCCAAGGTCGTATCGGCGTCTGTGGCGATCCCGCAGATCCTGCTGATACGTTTTGCTGTCTTCGGCGCAGTCGTCGTGACCCTGATCCGCTGGCAGGGCCAGTCGGTGCGCGCGGTCGCGGTCAGCGCGCGCCCGGGACTTCAGTTCGTGCGCGCGCTGTTGCTGGTCGTCGAATCGGCGACGTTCATGATCGCCTTCCGGATGATGGCACTGGCCGACGTGCATGCCATCGCGGCCGCGTCTCCACTCATCGTCGTTGTCCTTTCAGTACTCGTGTTGGGCGATCGCGTGGGACCGCGCCGCATCGCCGCCGTTCTCGTCGGGTTCCTCGGCGTTCTCATGATTGTCCGCCCCGGGTTCGAGAAGCTCGAGCTTCCGGTCCTCGTCTCGCTGTTCGCAGCCTGCCTCTGGGGCGGCTATCAGATCTTCGTGCGCCTCTGCGGTCGCTTCGATCGCAGCGAGACGACGACGCTGTGGACCGCGCTCGTTGGCCTCGGCGCATCGAGTATCATGGGACCGGCCGTATGGACGTGGCCGACGCCGCTCGAATGGTCGGGGCTCATAGCCATCGCCGTGCTCGGCGCGCTCGCCCATGTAACGATGATCAAGGCGCTCTCTGTAGCCGAGCCGACGATCCTCCAGCCGTACAGCTACACCCTGTTCGTATGGGCCGTCGTCGTCGGCTACATCTTGTTCGGCGATCTCCCCGATCGTTGGACCATGGCTGGTGCGGCAATCATCATAGCGAGCGGACTTTATGTCTGGCATCGCGAACGCCAGCATTGACCGGTGCCGCAGCCCTTCGTCCAAAAGGCTCGATGTCAAAAATCTTGCACGATGGACTTTCAACTCATCTTCAAACATGCTCATATTTGAATAATAGGCGCACCTACCCTGCTTGGCGCGATCGGCGTAAGATCACTGTAATGGCGTCGCCGTCATTGCTGCGTTGCAATAGGAAGCGCCACGGAAAGGCCACCTCAATAGGCCGCCTGCAGGTTGGGTGAAGAACACCAAGGTAGAAGACCAGGGAGGAACAATGCATTGTTTTGGAGGCCGGTTCTTGCTGGCCATGACGATAGTTGTCGCTGGATCGACGGCGCATGTGGCAGCGCAGCAATCGGCGGACGCCGAGCAGGCGGCCGTCGAGCGCGAACTCGAGAAGTATCGTAAAATGATGCGCGACGACCCCTGGTCGAATCCTGCGCTGCTCGACGCCGATCGTGGCGAGGAACTCTGGAAAAAGCCGGCCGGACCGAAGAATGTTTCGCTCGAAAAGTGCGATCTCGGCAAGGGACCGGGCGTCGTCGACGGCGCATTCGCCGAACTTCCGCGCTATTTCGAGGACGCCAAGCGCGTCATGGATGTCGAAACGCGCATACTCTATTGCCGTGAGCAGTTGCAGGGTATCGACCACGCCGAATTCCTGAAGAACCCCCACCCCGGCGGCGGCGCCCGCGTCAAGGACATCGGTGCCATCGCGACCTACGTCGCTTCGAAATCGAACGGCAAGACGTTCGCAGCCAAGCTCGACAAGCCGGAAGAGCGCGCAGCCGTCGAACTCGGCAAGGAACTGTTCAACGCGCGCATGGGGCCGTTCGATTTCTCCTGCACGACCTGCCACGCCGAGAGCGGCAAGCGCATCCGGCTCCAGCCGCTGCCATATCTCTCGAAGCCCGACGAAGCCAAGAAAGTCGTTGGCGAGTGGCCGGCGTATCGCGTGTCGTCCACACACGTCATGACCATGCAGCATCGCGTGCTCGACTGCTTCTGGCAGATGCGCATGCATCGCATCGAATTCGGCTCTGAAGCGTCCAACGCGCTCATCGCCTACATGGTCAAGACCGCACAAGGGGGCGAAATCAACGCTCCCGGCATGAAGCGCTGATGGAGGGCACGACGATGAAAACTTTCTCACTGACCCTCGCCGCTGCCGGTCTGTCTGCCATGCTTGCAGCCGCTATCGCCCCGCTCCACGCTGACGAGGCGAAGGTGGCGGCAGCCCTTAAGGAGGCTTTCAAGCGCGCTCCCGAGGATTGGGCCGGACGTATCCAGCCCGACGAAACGATGAAGACGTGCTCGAAGACCAACAACTCGCCCTCCGCCGAGCAGGCGAAGGCGATCGAAGCGCGCGAAAAGGCGACGATCAAGTATCCAGCGGACGGCAAGTTGCTCGGGGACTGGAAGGAAGGCGAAAAGATTGCGCAGTCCGGTTACGGCATGCGCTTCACCGACTATCCGCCGAGAAATCCGAACGGCGGTAACTGCTACGCGTGCCATCAGATCACCAAGCAGGAAGTCTCCTTCGGCACGATCGGCCCGTCATTGCTCGAATACGGAAAGATCCGCAAGTTCTCCGAAGCTGACACCAAGGCGGCCTACGAGAAGATCTACAACAGCCACGCCTCGTTCCCGTGTTCGTTGATGCCGCGTTTCGGCACCAACGGCGTCCTCGACATCGACGCCGTCAAGCACTTGACAGCGCTGCTCATGAGCCCGGACAGCCCCGTCAACAAGTAAGTTCCAGAACGCGGGCAGGGTCGGCTGAAGCGCCGCTCCTGCCCGCTCTGTGTCCAATCCGGCTTGCGGCACTTTGGAGTTCATGCATGTTGTCCCGTCGCGATTTTGTCCAGGTCGCACTGGCCGCTGGTACGCTCACCGCAACCAGTGGCATTCTCGGCCGTGCCGCAGCCCAGCAGAAGATCACGCAGGCTGACCTCTTGCGCTTCGATGGCGGGGGGCCGCTCACCATCCTGCATATGACCGACTGTCATGGTCAGTTGATGCCGGTCTACTTCCGTGAGCCGTCCGTCAATCTCGGTGTCGGCGAAGTCGAAGGCAAGCCGCCGCACATCTCCGGCAAGGAATTTCTGTCGACGTTCGGCATCGCCCCCGGATCGCATCTCCAGTACACCCTGACCGATCAGGACTTCGAGGCCCTTGCCAGGAACTACGGCAAGATCGGCGGTATGGACCGCATGGCGACGCTGATCAAGGCGATCCGGTCCGAGCGCGGCGCTGACAACACGCTCGTCCTCGACGGCGGCGATACGCTGCACGGCTCATACACGGTCATGAAGACCGCCGGCGACGACATGGCCACGATCATCGATGCGCTCGGCATCGAAGCCACGACCGGTCACTGGGAATTCACCCTCGGCGAAAATCGCGTGACCGAGCTGTTCGGCAATCGCGAGACCGCAGGCAAGGTGAAGGCGGCATTCCTCGCCAACAACATCCGCGACAACGAATTCGAGGAGCCGGTCTTCCACGCCTCGAAAATGTTCGTGAAGGCCGGCATCAAGGTCGCTGTCATCGGCCAGGCCTTCCCCTTCACCCCGATCGCAAACCCCAGATGGATGATGCCGAAATGGTCGTTCGGCATCCGCGAGGACGACGTAAGGAAGGCCGTTGCCAAAGCGCGCGCTGACGGCGCGCGCGTCGTCGTGCTCCTGTCGCACAACGGCTTCGATGTCGACCGCAAGCTCGCCTCCCGCGTCGAAGGCATCGACGTCATCTTGACCGGGCACACTCATGACGCGCTCCCCGTTCCGGTGACGGTCGGCAAGACGCTGCTCATCGCCTCGGGCTCGCACACCAAGTTCCTCTCGCGCCTCGATCTCGCGCCGAAGGGCGATGGGACGATCGACTACAAGTACCAACTCATTCCCGTCCTCGCGGACGCGATCGCGCCCGATCCCGAAATTGCAAAGCTGATCGCGAGCATCCGCGCGCCGCACGAAGCCGTCCTCAAGGAAGAGCTGGCGCGCGCCGAGCAGCTTCTTTACCGCCGCGGCAACTTCAACGGCACGCTCGACGACGTCATCTGCGACGCACTCATCTCCGAGCGGGATGCGGAAATCTCGCTCTCGCCCGGCTTCCGCTGGGGCAACACCATCGTTTCGGGCCAGATGATCACTGCCGAAGACGTGTACAACGCCACCGCGATCAGTTACCCCGCCGCCTACCGCTCGAAGATGTCGGGCGAGATGCTGAAGACCATTCTCGAAGACGTCGCCGACAATCTCTTCAACATCGATCCGTACTACCAGCAGGGCGGCGACATGGTCCGTGTTGGCGGGATGAAGTATCGCATCTCCGTCGACAAGCCGATGGGACAGCGCATCTCGAACATGACGCTTGCGAAGACAGGCACGGCAATCGAGGCATCGAAAGAATACGTCGTCTCGGGCTGGGCGTCGGTCAATCAGGCGACCGAAGGTCCGCCGATCTGGGACGTCGTCTCGGCCTATCTCAGGAAGAAGAAGTCGGTCGCCCCCTCCGGCAACTCCGGCATCGAAATCGTTCGCGGCTGAGCCCGCCGATCCCGACCAGCGAAAAAGGCACCGTTTCCGGTGCCTTTTCTCATAGTGCGACGGTCAACGCCGATCAGGTGTAATCACACCTCGTTCATGAGCATGTTTTCGAGAACCTTCATGCCCTTGACGCCGCCGATCACGATCGCGGCGAATGTGATGAACGAGCCGAGCGCCAGCGTCGATACGCCGGTGATGGATTGCCCGACCGTGCAGCCGAGGGCCATCACGCCACCGACGCCCATCAGGGCCGCGCCGAACAGCGTGCGAACCGTTTCCGACGGCGTCGCGAAGGTCGTCACCTTGAAGCGGCCCATGCTGATCGCGGCGATGAAGGCACCGAGAAGCGCGCCGAGCACGGTCGCCACGCCGAACCCCGGCATCATGCCCGCCGTGAACCGTTGCAGCCATTCGAGCGTGTCGCCGGTCGGTCTCACATAGGTCAGTGAGATCGGCGACGTCGTCCGCTCGGCGAGTTCGTCATAGGCGAGCCCCGTCAACAGCCAACCCGCGACGACCAGCACGCCGACACCGATGCCTGAGAACACGTGCACCGGAGAAGACCGGAATTCCTCACTCTTGAAGCAGTAGATCAGCGCTCCTACCAGCAGGATGGCCGCCACGACGATGCTTCCGGAATGCGCGCCGAGGCCGGAAACCGAACCGAGAATGTCGCCGAGCCCCTGCGATTTCACACCAAGCCCCCCGAGCGGGACCGACGTCAGCTGCTCGATCCAGTTCCGGACAGGACCGATGATCCCACCGATCGCCATGTAGCCGAACATGCCCATGACGATCAGTGTGACGAGAGCCCTGAGATCGCCGCCGCCAACGCGCGCCAGGTTCCGGCTCGCGCAGCCGCCAGCGAACACCATGCCGAAGCCGAACATCAGCCCGCCCACGACGTACCCGAACCAGTTGAACGACGGGGTCAGGTACATGGTCTTGGAGAGCGGGATTGAACCACTGAGCGCCAGTGCTTGCGTTCCCGCGAGCGCGACCGCGGCAGCGAGGATCCACGCCCGGAACCGGCGCCAGTCACCGAAGTTCACGAAATCCGACACCGAACCCATGGTGCAGAAATTGGTTCTGTAGATCAGGTATCCGAACAGCAGACCGATGACGCCACCACCGATGGCCAGCCATAGGCTGGGGTTCGCTTGCAGTACTTCCGCCAGAGCGCTCATTCAGGTTCCTCCCCCGGAACGATGTCGAGCAGCAGTATCGCTGCTTCGGTTCGCACAAAAAATAGCCTCGTACTTGGTTGCAGGTCTAGCAAATATACGAATGTTTGAATAACTTGACGCCAGCGCGTCGCCGCCCCGCACCGCAATGATCTCGATCAATCGACGTCGGTGCGGCGCGGACGGGCGCGTGAATGTGGCAATGCGGTCGCAGTGGCGGCCAGGGGAGGTCGGCGTGCAGGATTTTCTACCCTGGCATGGGTTCTTCGGCGGCGTCCTGATCGGAACGTCCGCGGCACTGTTCCTGCTACTGAGCGGCAGGATCTCCGGCATCTCCGGCATTCTGGAGAACCTGTTGACGCCGCGCGGGCCCGATTTCGGGTGCAGCATCGCATATCTGGTTGGACTTCCGCTCGGCGCGGTCGCCGTCGGCGCTCTCGCGCCGGGCCTCGTCCCGTCCGTGTCGTTGACGGGCACCTGGCCGCTTCTTGTCGTAGCGGGGCTGCTCGTCGGCTTCGGCACACGTATGAGCGGTGGCTGCACGTCGGGCCATGGCGTGTGTGGTCTCCCGCGCTTTTCGACGCGAGGCATCGTCGCGACCGCCGTCTTCATGCTCGTGACTGCGGTCACCGTTTTCATCACCCGGCACGTCGTCTGACTTGAGATCCCTCGCATTCTGGGAGAACGCACACCATGACACTCCTCGTCGCGCTGCTTGCCGGCGTCTTGTTCGGTGCTGGTCTCACCATCGCCCGCATGGTCGATCCCCAAAAGGTACTGAACTTTTTCGATTTCGCGGCTATCCCGGCCGGCACCTGGGATCCCACGCTGATGTTCGTCTTCCTCGGCGCGCTGCCGGTAATGTTCGTTGCCTTCCGCCTGCAGCGGCGCATGGCGAAACCGGCCTTCGACGTGAAGTTTCGCATTCCGGATCGCAGCGACATCGACGCACCCTTGGTGGTCGGCGCGGCCCTGTTCGGGGTGGGATGGGGGCTGGTGGGATTGTGCCCCGGCCCGTCAATCACGGCCCTCGCCCTGGCGGGACCGGCACTGGGAGACGTCGCGACTTTCATCGCGGCGATGCTCGCCGGAATGGGGATCTCGCTGCTCTGGCGGCGCTGGACGTCGATCCCCTCGCGCCACGCGCGCTGACAATCGGATAAGTCAGCTTGCGGCCGCGCGCCGCTCCTTGAGACGAACCTCTGTCGCCGCCACGATCGCCGCGCGCAGCTGGCCGATGTCCGTGAGCGAGCGATCGATGCCGAGATGCTGCGCCGCAGCCAGCGCGATCAGATGCTCTGCTGCGCCGATCTCGGCAACTCTGGCTTCAAGGGCCGCCCGGCCGCCGCGCGTCAGCACTGCAAGCGCACTGAAGGCGAACGGATCGAAAGCTCCCTGTGCCGGCGCGCTCGGTTGCGCCTGG
>ERZ761609.2070-NODE-2070-length-15709-cov-82.603999_pt1 | contig 15709 bp, 8 predicted proteins | sample MGYA00511163_ERZ761609 | MGnify/ENA primary metagenome ERZ761609 (study PRJEB28899, sample SAMN02445070) | bioreactor sludge metagenome | biome: EBPR sludge | place: Australia: Brisbane, Thorneside Wastewater Treatment Plant | collected 2011-12-16 ... | reverse complement strand
TTATGAATTATGAGTTATGAATTATGAGTTATGAATTATGAATTATGAGTTATGAGTTATGAATTATGAGTTATGAATTATGAGTTATGAGTGTGTAAGCGCTGCTTACCCGATACCAATTACTATTTGCCATATACTATTTGCCAAAACTACCGACTACAAATTACCAACTACTATCTGCTAAAATTTATCCTTCTTATCAAACGCCTAAATTCAGGAATGTCATTCTCCAATTTTTCAGCGTCCAGAAGTCGCAATAATTCAAACGCATGCTTTATTTTATGATACCCCCCCTTTGTTGTCTGTCGGGTTATATCTCTGAGCAATTCAGATGGCTTCATAATTTGAGTTGTTTTTTTGCTGGGAATTTTTTTCGATATTTTAGCCCCTCCCATATCTTTACCAAAAAAACTATCTAAAATGTCGGGTTGCGAAAGAAACCATGCTTCCATCTCCTGAATCATGTAAAAAACATCATTTGCAAAAGTATTTAGCCTGTATTCCAGCATATCCTGTTCAACTTGAGTTTCCGGTTTATCAAGGTCTATTAGTAACAATGCTTTAAGTCCTTGTCTTTTGGCATAAAAAAACTTTTCAATTGCATGTTGTTTGCTACCACTTAAAATAATTTTGGGCATATTACCTTTTGCCTTCTTTTCCAGTAGTTTAGCAAATCCGTAACGCAAATCGCCATTTGGACTATTGGGGTCGCCTTCAATAAATAAAACAACACTATCCCCCATAACGCACTCCTCCCAAATCGCCGTGTTTCCACATTTGCCCAAGCGAGTACTGATTTAACCAATCAGATAACTCATTTTTATGAAACTCCTTGGTAGTGGAGAAATTAGCGGCATTTTTTTCAAATACACGTACTTGTTCTACTTCAAAATAATTGATTAAGTTGTCGGAATGGGTTGCCACAACCATAGTAGTGTATTGTGCGGCAAATTTAAGAGCCTCGGCCACGTGTAGCAACATATCGGGATGCAAACCTGTTTCCGGTTCATCTATACAAACCAGTGCACCTCTGGTTGGATTATAACAAATTGCCAGCAGACATAAAAATCGAAGTGTTCCATCAGAAATACCCGATATGTGAATAGCGCTGTTTAGCCCTTCTTCTGCCAACATGAGTTCAATATTGCCGCCTATAAAATTAAAATCTAACTCGGTAAATTGTGGATTTACCTCACGCAATAAGTTAAGTATTTGGCGGTAGGTTTGTTTGTGGTTAATTTTAAGGGTGTTAAGCAATTGTGTAAGGTTAGCGCCATCGGGCAACAATTGTTTTTCGCCTGTTGGCATTTGGGGTTTTCTAATTTTACTGCCTTTTGAAACATCAAAATACTCATAAACAAAGGTTTGTTTTAGTATTTTTTTAAGGGCGGTAAGCAAAGGGTATCGGTTGGTGTCATTCACTGAGGCTAACGCCAATTCTTGGGGGTCAAAATCGGTATAATGTATTCTTTTACCGCTTTTATCTATGGTGTCATCGGGTTGTTCGAGCAAAAATCCGGTTCCATTTTGTACCTCTAAATAAACAACCCCTTGCCGGTTGGCAATCGTTTCTCTAACATAAAAGTTAGTCAAGCCCGGTGTTTTTACCAATGTTATTGCGTAGGTTAACGGATTCAAAAACTCAAACCCATTAGTATGCCGATTTAGCTCTTCGGGCATAAGCGTAATCTGCAATCGGGCATCGGGTGTTTCCGAAACATTGTTTTTGGTAAGCAGGTTATCTAACCCGCCCAAATAATCAAAAATATATTTTTTCAGCCCAACGCCACCAATACCCTGTTGAAGCAGTGATAACAACTTTAAAAAATTAGATTTCCCCGACCCATTAATGCCAATGAGCAAATTAACATCTCGGCACAACCTTATATCGGTTTGTCCAAAACTAAACAAGTTATTTATGCTAATGCGATCAATCATGTTGCAAAATTAAGCTAATTTACCCGTACAATTGCCTTTAACCGCTGTTTTTTATACCTTTGCCCGATAATTATGGCTAAACTGCCTTTTAAAAATACCGAAAAAATGAAAAACTCCCGAATTGTACTCATTGACGGCTGCCGAACCCCGTTTTTGCGCTCCGGCACCGATTATATGGACTTAATGTCGTATGAACTGGCGCAGTTTGCCATAAAAGGGCTGCTAAACAAAACCGGCATTCACCCCAAGCACATTGATGCAGTGGTTATGGGCACGGTTATTTCTAACATACGCACCAGCAATGTTGCCCGCGAAGCCGCACTTGCCGCCGGAATACCCTATACTGCTCCCTGCCATACGGTTACTATGGCTTGTATTTCGGCAAACAGAGCCATTGCCGATGCGGTGTATGCACTTATGGCGGGTCATGCCCAGGTGGTGGTTGCCGGTGGCGTGGATACTGCCTCCGATACGCCCATAGGTTATACCAAAGAAATGCGCAAAAAACTGTTCAAAGCCCAAAAGCTGAAAGGCACAATGGACATGCTCAAATTTGCCGCTACCCTGCGCCCACAAGATTTTATGCCCGATAAACCCGCTATTGCCGAGTTTAGCACCAACCGCACTATGGGGCAAGACTGTGAAATTTTAGCTTCTAAATACGGCGTTTCCCGAAAAGAGCAAGATGAATTTGCTGTGCGCTCTCATCAACTTGCCGCCCAAGCCGCCCAAAACGGCAACCTTGCCGCCGAAATGACCCCCGTAGCCGTGCCGCCTACCTTTATGCCCATTAGCGCCGATAACGGTGTTAGGGGCGACACCACGTATGAAGGCGTAGCCAAGCTAAACCCCGCCTTCGACCGGCAGTTTGGCACCATAACCGCCGCCAATGCCTCCTTTCTTACCGATGGCGCTGCTGCCGTTTTGCTCACCACCGAAGCAAAAGCCCAAGAGCTGGGACTTACCCCCAAAGCCGTTATTACCGATTTTGCCTTTACCGGGCAAGACCTTGAAGAAGAACTGCTGCTGGGTCCTGCCTTTGCCACCTATAAACTGCTCGCCCAAACCGGATTGTCGCTTGATGATATTGACGTGTTTGAGTTTCACGAAGCCTTTGCCGGTCAAATTCTTGCCAACCTTAATTGCCTTGCCTCTGATGAGTTTGCCCAAAACCGATTAGGGTTACCCCAAGCCGCCGGTGTTATCCCGATGGAAAAATTTAACCTATGGGGTGGCTCGCTCTCCATAGGGCACCCCTTTGGCGCTACCGGCGCACGCCTGCTTACCACCGCCGCCAACCGCCTCCACAAAGAAAATGGTAAACGCGCACTCTTAGCTGCCTGCGCCGCCGGCGCACATGGTCATGCCATGCTTATTGAAAGGTGGTAACCATCATCAGTTTTCTCTACTTCATATTTCATAACTATCAAAATTATTATTTCTCATGGATTTCAAAGATTATATCAAACAGTTGGGCGACAGAGTTGTCAAGCTTAAAGAGCAGATTGCCACAGAAGAAGCAACTAAAAATGCTTTTATCCTTCCTTTTATACAGTGCCTTGGTTATGATGTGTTTAACCCCTTGGAGGTGGTTCCTGAATTTGTAGCAGACATTGGTTTGAAGAAAGGTGAAAAAGTGGATTATGCTATTATTAAAGATGGTGTTCCAATCATTTTGATTGAATGTAAACACTGGGCACAAAAGTTAGACATACACGACAATCAGTTGCTTAGGTACTTTAATGTAACAAAGGCTAAGTTTGCAATACTTACAAATGGCGTAAGATATAGATTTTATACTGATTTAGTGGAGCCCAATATTATGGACGAAAAACCATTTCTGGAATTTGATATTGCAGAAATTAAAGATGCTCAAACCGAGGAATTGAAAAAATTTCACAAATCATATTTTGATATTAATAACATTTTAAGTTCGGCAAGTGAACTAAAATATACAAGTGAACTAAAATCACTCATTGCAAATGAACTTCGTAACCCAAGTGAAGATTTTGTGCGTCTGTTTACAAAAAAAGTCTATCCGCGTACTATTACAGCCAGTGTATTAAACCAGTTTACCGACTTGGTTAAAAAGTCATCACATCAAGTAATGAGCGATATAATAAATGAGCGGCTAAAATCGGCAATGGATAAAGATAATGATTCCTTAGTTTTAGAATCATTACCTACCGACACTGCCGGAGTAGAGCAAACTAAAACAAGAGAAGTTGAAACTACTGCCGAGGAGTTGGAGGCTTTTATTATTGTCAAATCTATTCTTAGAACAGTTGTTGATGTAAGCCGAATCTCATACAAAGATAGTCTTACCTACTTTTCCGTTATATTAGATGAAAGTAGCAGAAAAACTGTTTGTCGCATTTATTTAAATTCAAATAAAAAATACATTGGGGTTTTTGATTCCTCAAAAAAGGAAACAAAAAACGAGATAAATTCTCTTGACGACATCTTCAGATATGCTGAGAGCATGAAAGATGCCGCCGGGTCTTATCTTACTACCAAATAATTGTCAAAACCATTACAACTTTTTAAGTTTTACGCTGTTTTGCAAGCACACTCGCACTCTTAAATCTACCTGAGTAATCCTTACTACTAATGAAAAAAATCACCTTTGCACTGCTATTATTTGCCGGATTAGGCACATGGCTATTGGTAAACAAAAGTTTTAAACAACCCCATGAGCAGGTTGCCCAAATTAAGGCAAACGAAAAAGTAAAAAGAGGTATAGCCGGAGCATTAGACTACCTAAACCGGAGGCGCATGAACCCGCAAACCGGCGTGGTTAATGATGCCGATGTGCTGAAAGCCCGCAACAAAGCCGATTTGATGCTGGCACAAAAATCGGGCAGCGCCATCATGGATTGGGAGTTCATCGGTCCAAACAATGTGGGCGGAAGAACCCGTGCCATTTTGTTTAACCAAAACAATCCCAGCCACATGTTGGCAGGCGGTGTGGCAGGTGGTTTGTGGTTTTCATTAGACGGAGGGCTAAACTGGCAAGAACACCCCATAAATGCCCAAATAACCTGCCTATCGGTATCGGCTCTGGCACAGGCAACTAATGGCGATATTTACATGGGCACCGGCGAAAAAATAGTAGGTTGGTCGGTTGATTTTTACGGTACAGGCAACAGCGCTTTTCCGGGCTGCGGCATCTACAAATCTACCGATGGCGGCTTAACCTTTTCCCTCTTAGAAACCACCACCCCCGCGCCCAATAGCAACAACAATCAGTGGTCGTACATTATAGCTTTAGAAACCCACCCCAATAACCCCAACTGGGTATATGCCGCTACCGAGCGCTCTTTATACGTAAGTACAGACGGCGGCGCTACGTGGACTTCGCCCGAAGGCATATCGGCTTCATCCGGCACTGCTTTTGACGTAAAAGCCGGCGCCGATGGTAAAATTCATGCTCTTGTTTCCAGTCGCTATTATCGCTCCGATGACGGAATGACCTTTATTGACAAAAGCGGCTCGGCGCTGGGGCAGTTTCCGGTATTAGGCAACAATAAAAAATTAGCCGTATCGCCTGCCAACCCCAATTATTTGTATGTGGTTACCACTAAATCCGATGGCTGTTTAAACAAAGTATTTCAATCTGCCAATGGCGGCGAAACCTGGATAGTAATTGGCGAGGGAGTGCCGGGCTTTTTTGACCCCGCATCGGGCGGCGGTTACTGCCAAGGCTGGTACGACCTTTGTATAATAGCCGACCCCTCTAATGCCGAGCGCATTTTTGTTGGCGGCATAACCGTATGGTCATGGTCGGCACAAGATAACTGGCTGCCGGTAATGGAGCCATGGGGTGGCGCTACCAACCCGTTTTATATGCACGTGGATATACATACCTTTGCCTACCACCCCACCAATGCCAACATATTATTTGTGGGTAACGATGGCGGCATTTACCGCACTACCAATGCCAAAAGCCTTGCCCCAACTTGGCGCGCACTCAACAAAAACTATAACGTTACCCAGTTTTACGCCATTGCCGCCGGTATGGATGGGCGGGTAATGGGTGGCACACAAGATAATGGCACTATTTTTACCACCTTCAATACCAACTCATATTTTGCCGGCGATGATGTAACCGGTGGCGATGGCGGTTATTCCGATATATCCAAAATAAACCCGATGGTGGCATTTGCCGCCAACCAAGAGGGCAGGCTTAGAAGGTCGGCAAATGGTGGCGTTTCTTTTGGGTACAGCGGCTTTTTAGATGAAAACATAGACTGCGAACCCAGCAATCCCGATGGCAGTTGCAACCCCGATGGTTTGGTGGACAATAACCCCGAATTTATTACGCCTACCATTTTGTACGAAGATTTAGACAACAATTTAGCCGTTTATGCTACCGGCAACGGTGCAGGTCAGGTATGGATAACATTAGAAGCGCTAAGCGTAAGCAAAGTGCCCGAGTGGCACCGCATAGGCACCTTTACCGGCGGGGGCACCGTAAGTACGGTAAACATAGCCAAAGACCCATCGGGCAAAATAATGGTAGTAGCCGGCAGCGCCAGTGGCAGAATTTTGATACTGCGCAATGTATTGCAAAACGAATTTTCGGGCAATCCTACCGTTTCGCCAACAAGTGCTATCAACAGCAAGCTCATTTCAGCAACTACCATTACCGGCGCTTCTCAATCGCGCTATGTTACATCAATAGCCGTAAACCAAGCCAACCCCAACGAAATTATAGTAACTATGGGTAATTATGGTTTGGGCAATTATGTTTTTAGAACCTTAAACGCTTATGCTGCTACACCTACCTTTGTATCGGTACAAGGTACAGGAGCAGATGCACTGCCACCTATGCCGGTTTATGACTTAATCATTGATGTGGATAACCCCAGCCGCCTGTTTGCCGGCACCGATATGGGGGTTTGGATGTGCGAAATGATACAAACCGGCACAAGTACCTTCCAGTATATATGGACGGAACAAAATAACGCCATAGGTAGAGCGCCCGTATTCCGAATTAGGCAAGAACCCATGGGCAAATTGGGTTGTAATGTGTTATACATAGGCACACATGGCAGGGGCTTTTTTAGAAGTTCTACCTTTACCTTTCCGCCGCCCACCTGCGATGTATCACTACCCGAATGGGGCAGCGCCGTAGGCGTAAACACTACCTTGCCTAATATATTAGCGGTTAAAATAGCGCCTAATCCGGTTCAGGGAAAAGCCACAATAATGGTAGAGCTGGGAGCGCCGGTAACACAAGCTCAGGTATTGGTGTATAACTTACAAGGTAAACTGTTACAGCAAACAGACCTTAACCCCAATACCACCGGTGCACAGTCTATACCCCTACAAGTAGAACTGCTGCCGCCGGGCGCTTACATTGCCGTGCTAAAAACCAATACCAACCAAAGCAGTACTAAATTTGTAGTGCAGTGAGCAAGGTAGTACTGTATATAGCCACCAGCCTTGATGGCTTTATTGCACGCCCCGATGGCAATTTAGACTGGTTAAACGCTGTTTCCCCTCCCCAATTGGGCGATTATGGTTATACTGCGCTGCTAAACAGCATAAGCGCTGTAATCATGGGCAGAAAAACGTATGAAGAGGTCATAGGATTTGGGATTGACTGGCCCTATGCCCAGTTTGATACTTATGTAGTTACCGGGAAACCGATATTTGTGCCCCAAAGCCCGCGCACTTGCCCACTCACTACTGTTCAGGTACCTGAGTTTATTAACCGGTTTAAGCAGCAATCAGACAAAGATATTTGGCTGGTAGGCGGCGGACAGCTCAACACGTTTTTTATCAACAACGGTTTGTTAGATAAAATGATTATTACCGTCATACCCAAAATAATTGGCGGGGGCATTCCATTGTTTGCACAAAACACCGCCGAAACAGACTGGCAGCTTGTGCATACTGAGGTTTTTGAAACAGGCGTGGTAAACCTAACTTACCACAAAATAATCACTGCATGACTGACAAAAAAGGGATAAGTCACACCCCAATTCTCCTTTTTTTGTTAAAAATGATTAAAGTAGGGCAAAAAAAAACGGCTTTGTAGAATAAAAGCCGCTTTTTTCCGATTTTTGTAGGGCATTCCAAATGCACGCATTAAATCAGCTTGTTTCTAACCTAAATTAACCCCCATTTTTGAGTATGCAGCATTGTGTTCGCAAAGTTATGTTTGCCGCTTTTACGGCTGTTTTTGCAACTGCACTTTTTCTCCTTACCCCCCAACCCGCAAATTTAGCCAACGCTTACGCTTACAGTAACAATGGCAACAATGGTGAAAATGCCTACGCTAACTTTGACAACCACCTACAAAACCTCTACCACGAGTGCAACCTTAGCGCCAAGGGGTTAAGTTTTAACACTTTTAAATTAGCTGTTACCGGCTTCTACAATTTAAAACGCGAAGGTCAGATTGCTGCACATAAAAACAGAGTAGCTATTGTGGACTTTACCAAACCCTCTAACGAAAAACGCCTTTACATAGTAGATTTGGCTACTCGCTCATTGGTTTACCACACGTATGTGGCACATGGTAAAAACAGTGGTTACATTTATGCCGAGCGTTTTTCTAACAACCCCGAATCTTTGCAAAGCAGCTTGGGTTTTTACCGAACCGAAGAAACTTACATAGGTCAGCATGGCTACTCGCTCCGCTTAGACGGATTAGATAAAGGGTTTAATGAAAATGCCCGTTCGCGCGCCATTGTTATGCACGGCGCTGCTTATGTGGGCGAAGATTACGTAAAACGCGCCGGCAGAACAGGGCTTAGTTGGGGTTGCCCTGCTGTATCGGAAGCAGAAAGCGGTCCTATTATTGACTACTTAAAATCGGGTAATTGTATGTTTATCTATGGCAACAACATCAATTACATCAACAGCTCCAAGTACCTGAATTTCAGCGGCGCTATAAACTACTATACACAATCGCAGCCGTAACGGGTATTATCAAAGGTGTATATTTTCAACATTCAAGCCTAATTTGCAACTGTTTCGGTAGGGGTAGGGTTTGTTTATACACACACCTTAGCCGTCAGCCCAAGTTGATCTTGTAAAGCAAAATATACAAATTTCACTCTTTTTGGGGCAATAAGTTTGGTACTTCACCCCCTTAATGCTCATTTCTTAAAAGGGGATTTTTTTTGCTGATAATCAGACTATTTGGTATTACTATTACCTTTTTTCCAAAGGGGGTTAAGGCAGTGGTCAATTCTACAATAATTGCAAGTCATTAGTTACCGCAAGGTTGAAATTAAAATGAACGCCCGATAAGGAGTAAAGCCTGTATATGGTTTAGATGCACCGGTTAAAATGAGCAGCAGATTGCGGTGCGCTGCACCTTTTAAAAAACAAGGTACGCATCTGTTCTACCAAGATTACGGGGCGCTGCCCCTTGTGTGTTACCTACCAACACCCATAAATTGAGTTATTGGGTTTGCAAAGTTGCAGCGCACTATAGGTAGCAGGCATGTAAAAGCCCGATTAACAAGGTGCAGCGCACCGAAATAGACTACCCCACCTGTCTGAAATCCTTTTGCGGTAAGCCTTTGCGCAAGCTCATCATTCCACCCTTGTACTATAATAACGCCAACTAACTAAACCGGCAACAGATTACGGTGGGCTGCACTTTTTAATAACATGGTTTGTAGGTGTTTTACCAAGATTACGGTGCGCTGCCCCTTGTGTGTTACCTACCAACACCCATAAAATGGCGCGTTTGGTTTTTTGAAAACAAACAACGGCGGGGGCTGAACAAAAAATACCCCCCAAGCAATGTATGTTTAAGGTACATTGCAAGGAGGGCAGAAGTTAAAGTTGAGTATTGGTCAGATACAATGGGAAATCATTTATTTGTGCGGTATTCTTTAATTTGCAGGGACGCACCGCCGTGCGGCTCTACAAATCAAACAGCTAACCGCAATTACTTCACCACCATAATAGGCAATTGTTCGCGTTGTCCGCCGGAGCGCCACAATACGGCATAATACACGCCATTGGGCAAGTAAGAGGCATCAAAACGGAGGGTGTAATTGGTGTAAGCCTCGGCAAAACCGGTAAACAGGGTGTTCACCTCCTTGCCATCGGCAGTATAAATGGCAAGCATTACCTCCTGCTCCTCGGTATTGGTGAAACTGATATGCACAATACCCGGTGTAGGATTGGGATAAGCCGACAAACTCAAATCGGGCGGGAGGGACTGGGTTTTACCACTGCACGGATTTACCGTTATACTTGCCGATGCGGTGCAACCACCGTTGCCGGTTACGGTAACGGTGTAAACGCCAAACATGCTTGCCGTAGCCGGATTGCGCAAAACGGTAGCGCCGGTAACGGTGTAACCATTGGGTCCACTCCACGTATAACTGTTTCCGCCCGATGCTACCAACCAAATACGGGTGCAATTGCTGTTGTTGGTAACCACCACATTGGGTGCAGCATTAAGGGTTACCGTTCGGCTGGCAGTGCTGATACAACCCGATGCGTTGGTAACGGTAACGGTGTAAGTGCCGGCTACTGCGGGCGTGCGGGTCATGGTAGCGCCACTGAAACTAAACCCACCCGGTCCGCTCCATTGGTAGCTAATGCCGGCAGTGGTGCAAGTAAGAGCAAGCGGAACACCGGCGCAAAGTGTGGTAGCGCCGGTAATGGCGGCGGCAGTAGGCGCGTTTACACTCACCGTTCTGCTGCCCGATGCGGTACAACCCCCTGCACCGGTAACGGTTACTTTATAAGTGCCGCTCATGCCGGTAGTGGCATTGGGCAGGGCGATGGCATTGGTAGCGGCGGTAAACCCTGCCGGACCCGTCCACGCATAACCCACCGCACCGGCGGGCACACTAAAACCAATTGTACCCCCCGAACAAACGGAGGTAGCGCCGGTTATGGCGGCATTGGGTATGGGGTGTACGGTAACGGTAATGCTCAAGACAGTGCTGCACTCATTATTGGTGATGGTAACGGTATAAGCGCCACTCATAGCTACTGTGGCATTGGTGCGGGTAATGCTGCCTCCGGTGGCGGAGTAGCCGTTTGGTCCGCTCCATTGGTATTGGTTGCCACCGGTGGCAATTAAACCTATCACTCCGCCGGCGCATACATTGGTATTGCCGTTTAACGAAACCACTAATCCGGGTGGAATAGTAAGGTCTAAAATTTCGGTATGGCAGTCGGTAACTTGTACGGTGTGGATACCCGATGCAAGGTAAGTTTGCCCGCTTATTGCCCACGTATAACTGCCGCAGGCGATTATGGTGGTGGTATTGCCGGTAGTAGGGATGATGGTTAGGTCTAAAATTTCTGTATGGCAGCCAACGGTGTAGTAGTAAATACCTGTTGTGGTATAGGTGTTGTCATCAACATCCCAGTAATAAGTATCACAAGCCGAAGCAGTGGTGGTATTGGAGGTAGAAACGGTAATGGCAAGGTCTAAAATTTCGGTATGGCAACCTACGGTATGCGTATAATTGCCCGATGTGGTATAAGTTTGCCCGTTGGCACTCCATGTATAACTATCACAAGCCGAAGCAGTGGTGGTATTGGAGGTAGAAACGGTAATGGTAAGGTCTAATATTTCGGTATGGCAGCCTACGGTATGCGTATAGTTGCCCGATGTGGTATAAGTTTGCCCGTTGGCACTCCATATATAACTATCACAAGCCGAAGCAGTGGTGGTATTGGAGGTAGAAACGGTAATGGCAAGGTCTAAAATTTCGGTATGGCAACCTACGGTATGCGTATAATTGCCCGATGTGGTATAAGTTTGCCCGTTGGCACTCCATGTATAACTATCACAAGCCGAAGCAGTGGTGGTATTGGAGGTAGAAACGGTAATGGCAAGGTCTAAAATTTCGGTATGGCAACCTACGGTATGCGTATAATTGCCCGATGTGGTATAAGTTTGCCCGTTGGCACTCCATGTATAACTATCACAAGCCGAAGCAGTGGTGGTATTGGAGGTAGAGGGTGTTACCACTACCACTGCACTTGTAAATGCAAAACAGCCGTTAGTACCGGCAACTATTACAGTGTAGGTGCCGGAGTTGGTAAAGGTATTGGTAGCAGAGAGGGGTGCATTGCCATCACTCCAAGTATAAATACTTCCACCGGTGGCAGTAAGCGATACAGTATTACAGCCGGTGGTAGTACCCGTAATGCCGGCGGAAACAGGCGTACATATACCCGGTGTAGTAGTTACACTGCTTACGGGGCTGGAAATATTAGTATCTGCATCGCAGTTACATCGGGTGTAAATGGTTATGGCAGTGGTTTGGTTGTATTCAGGCACTGTAGTACTCCAGTCTGTACCATTGGTAGAATACTGAAGGGTAGAATAGTTGGGGCAACGATAATCTGTAGGCTCACTAACGCTGCCACTCGATAGGGCACAACCGGAGCAAGTGCTGTTTACAATCACCGCTACATCGGGCGCGGAGGTGAGTTCGGGGCAGACTACATCAGCCTCATAAGCGCCCATATCTACGGTGGTAAACTGTATGCGGTCTGCGCCAATGATATCGGTGGTGATGCCTGTGGGTATCAGTGCATTACTACCTGCATTGATGGCAGGGCTGCCTGTTTGCAGGCGCAAGCCGTCATCGGCAGTGCGGTGTATGCCATCGGGACCTGCGGGGTTGGCGGGGTTTACAAAGAGTGGGTTGGCATTGCCATTTGTATTGGAGCAGTTGCTACAACCGGCGTAACCGCCTTGTACTATGGAGAAGCTAATAGTAGGGTTGCTATCGTTTAAACTTACTATTTCCGTTCCATTGCCCCACAAGATGCAGTTGCTGATGCCGGGAGAGGAGTAGTAGAAGTTGAACATTCCGCCGCCGTTGATATACACTGCATTACCGGAGAAAGTGGCATTGGTGATGGTTGGGGAGGAGGAGTCGAAGTTGAACATACCGCCGCCTTGGCCTGCTGCATTACCGGAGAAAGTGGTATTAGAGATGGTTGGGGAGGAGGAGGAGATATTGTACATTCCGCCGCCGTTGTTTGCTGTATTACCAAAGAAGGTGGTATTGGTGATGAGTGGGTTGGAGAAGGAGATATTGTACATTCCGCCGCCGTTAGTTGCTGTATTGCCGGAGAAGGTAGTATTGGTGATGGTTGGGGAGGAGGAGAAATTGTACATTCCACCGCCTGAGTTCCTAATTATAGGAGTACTCTCTACAAAAATATTATTATTTTGAACCGCATTCCCTCCTGTTACCGTAAATCCATCAAATATAGTAGTTGCGTCATCAGATATAGAGAGTACTACGTGGTAGGCATTCTCTCCATTGCCTGTAATACTTAGCGTGCTGCCGCTGCCTGTTACCACATCATTGCCATTAAAATCGCCGCTGAGTATGGTGGGGTTGGCAGTTACATCTTGGGTAGCGCTGCCGCCTGCGGGGTAGCCGCCATACATAGCCACTCCATTGCGCAGGTGGAAGGTTTTGTCTCTGTTATCTGTTGTGGTCATTTCTGAGCCATCGGTATTGTAGGGTTTTCGGGAGGGTATGTAGGCGCCTGTGGCTACGTTGATGCGGTTTACATCGGGGCAGTTCCAAGCTGTGTTTAGTGCTTCATCGAGTGATTTAAATGCAGAAGCCCATGACTCACCGGTGCCGGTGGAGCTTACACTGGCATCAACATATAAGGTGGTAGATACCGGGCAAGACCATTCAAACGCCCCCATGTCCACCGTGCCGCCCAGTATGCGGGCTGCGCCGGTAATATCTATGGTAACACCCGTGGGTATCAGTGCATTGCTGCCTGCATTAATGGCAGGGCTACCTGCTTGCAGGCGCAAGCCATCATCGGCAGTGCGGTGTATGCCATCGGGTCCTGCGGGGTTGGCGGGGTTTACAAAGAGTGGGTTGGCATTAGTAGCCCCTGTATATCCCCCTTGTACTATGGAGAAGCTAATAGTAGGGTTGCTATCGAATAAATTTACTATTTCTGTTCCATTGCCCCATAAGATGCAGTTGCGGATGCTTGGGGAGGATGTGTCTAAGTTGACTATTCCACCGCCTTGGCTTGCTGCATTACCGGAGAAAGTGGCATTGGTGATGCTGGGGGAGGAGGATGTGTTGTGCATTCCGCCGCCGATGTTTGCTGTATTACCGGAGAAAGTAGTATTGGTGATGCTTGGGGAGGTGCCGTTGTTGTATATTCCACCACCTCTGTTAGTTGCTGTATTACCAGAGAAGGTAGTATTGGTGATGGTTGGGGAGGAGAAGTTTTGGTTGAACAATCCGCCGCCGTTAGTTGCTGTATTACCAGAGAAGGTAACATTGGTGATGGTTGGAGAGGAGTTGCTATTGTACATTCCGCCGCCGATGTTTGCTGTATTACCGGAGAAAGTAGTATTGGTGATGCTTGGGGAGGTGCCGTTGTTGTATATTCCACCACCTCTGTTAGTTGCTGTATTACCAGAGAAGGTAGTATTGGTGATGGTTGGGGAGGAGAAGTTTTGGTTGAACAATCCGCCGCCGTTAGTTGCTGTATTACCAGAGAAGGTAACATTGGTGATGGTTGGAGAGGAGTTGCTATTGTACATTCCGCCGCCGATGTTTGCTGTATTACCGGAGAAAGTAGTATTGGTGATGCTTGGGGAGGAGCCGCCGTTGTATATTCCGCCGCCTACGTTTGCTGCATTACCGGAGAAAGTGGCATTGGTGATGGTTGGGGAGGAGGAGTCGAAGTTGAACATACCGCCGCCTTGGCCTGCTGCATTACCGGAGAAGGTAGTATTGGTGATGCTTGGGTAGGAGGAGTTGCTATTGTACATTCCGCCGCCGCTGTTAGTTGCTGTATTGCCGATGAAGGTGGCATTGGTGATGATTGGGGAGGAGCCGTTGTTGTACATTCCGCCGCCGCTGGATGCTGGATTACCGGAGAAGGTGGCATTGGTGATGGTTGGGGAGGTGTTTCGGTTGAACATTCCGCCGCCGTAATCTCTCACTATGCCATTGCCCTCCACTGTAATGCTTCCACTTACACTGGCATGCCCTCCTGTTACCGTAAATCCGTCTAATATGGTAGTTGCGTCATCGGCTACGGAGAGTACTACGTGGTAAGCGTTTTCGGTAATGCCTGTAATACTTAGCGTGCTGCCGCTGCCTGTTACCACATCATTGCCATTAAAATCGCCGCTGAGTATGGTGGGGTTGGCAGAGATGTTTCGCTGTGAAACGGCGGTTTCTGTTCCGGCAAAACCGCCATAGAGTTTTACCCCATTTTGTAAATGAAAGGCGTAATCGCGGTTTGTAGAGCAGCCGGTGCAGCCGGTGGGGTAGGCAGTGGGTTTGTAGGTACCTGCGGCTACCCATACCTCATCGGCGGCGGCTGAGGCGTTAATCATGGCTTGCAAATTGGCAGAGGCGTTTGCCCAGGAGCTGCCATCGCCTGTGCCTGTGGCGGTGGGTTTTACATACCTTATTACTGCATAAGCAGGGGCGGCATGAACCAATGCCCAGCATACTACTAATACAATAAACTGCAGGAGAAACCGATAAGCGGTTTGGGTTTGGAATGATTTCATTTTTTAATTGTTTTTTAAGGATTTAATTAAGCACAAAACTGTTTATCGGTATTTGCAGGGCAAAGTTCCCCCAAATTTGGGTAAACCATTGGTACTTATTCGTCAAAAAGAGCTACTTATCATTCATTCGCCAAAAAAAACAGCATTTTTGGGGGTATTTTGGGGTATTGAGGCATTTTTTGCTGCTTGGCGTTATTTGTGGAGATACAAACCAACGGCAGAGGATATGTCGCCGATAGGACGGTA
>ERZ761609.2066-NODE-2066-length-15728-cov-8.251196_pt1 | contig 15728 bp, 16 predicted proteins | sample MGYA00511163_ERZ761609 | MGnify/ENA primary metagenome ERZ761609 (study PRJEB28899, sample SAMN02445070) | bioreactor sludge metagenome | biome: EBPR sludge | place: Australia: Brisbane, Thorneside Wastewater Treatment Plant | collected 2011-12-16 ... | reverse complement strand
GCAGGGTAAATGCGTGACGTAACACATAGAATCTTTTGTGGAAACGCCATGCAATAGTCGGATCGGTCGTCACAGTGACCGGCGAGGATGTGACCCTCCGCAGGCTGGAGATCCGTGGTTCGGGGATGAATCACCCCGAGGTCGATGCGGGCGTCAAGCTGACCCGGACATCCCGGCGCGCGGTGGTTGAACAGAACCTGTTCGAAGAGAACCATGTCGGTGTGCATGTCTTCGGTGCGCGCGACAGCGTGGTGCGCGACAACATCATCCTGGGCCGCCGCGACCCAAGGATGAACGACCGTGGCAATGGCGTCTATGTCTGGAACGCCCCAGGAACGGTGGTCGAAAGGAATGACATCCGTTACGGCCGCGATGGCATCTTCTCGAACGCGTCGCGGCAGAACATCTTCCGCGACAACCTGTTCCGGGAGCTGCGTTTTGCTGTGCATTTCATGTACACGCCGGATAGCGAGGTCTCGGGGAATGTCTCGATCGGCAACACGCTGGGCTTTGCCATCATGTTTTCGGATCGGGTGACGGTGGTGAATAACCAGTCCTTGTCCGACCGCACACACGGGTTGATCCTGAACTTTGCCAATTCCGGCGAGGTGCGCGACAATCTGGTGCGGGGCGGCACTCAGGAAAAATGCACCTTCATCTACAACGCACATCGCAACATCATCCACGGCAACCGCTATGAGGTTTGCGAAATCGGCATCCATTTCACCGCCGGATCGGAACGCAACGCGATCTTCGGCAATGCCTTCATCGCCAACCGCACACAGGTCAAATATGTCGGCACCCGCGATGTCGAATGGAGCCACGGAGGGCGGGGCAACTTCTGGTCGGATCATCCGGCCTTTGATCTGAACGGCGATGGCATCGCCGATGCCCGCTTTCGCCCCAACGACCTGATGGATCATATCCTGTGGTCGCAACCCGCGGCCAGCCTGCTTCTGGGCTCGCCGGCCGTGCAACTGGTGCGCCATGCCCAGGCCCATTTCCCCGCCACTCTGCCCGGTGGCGTGGTGGACAGCTTTCCCCTGATGCGGCCGCCCGAAATCGCGGTCGCCCCCGAACATGCCCGCCTGGAGGCCGAGTATCGCGCCCGCCGGGCAGAAGGACGCACAGACGATGACGACATTGACGCTCTCACATCTCACTAAGCACTTCGACGGTGCGCGCGCGCTGGATGACGTAAGTTTCACCGTCGCTGCAGGCGAGCGCGTGGCGCTGCTTGGCCACAATGGCGCGGGGAAATCGACACTGATGAAGATCGTTCTGGGGCTGATCCCGGCCACTGCGGGCCATGTCGAAGTCTGCGGCGCTGCACCGGGTTCGGCCGAAGCGCGTCGGCAGGTTGCCTACCTGCCCGAGAACGTCGCCTTTCATCCGGCGCTGACCGGGCTGGAGATGATCCGCTTCTATCTACGGCTGAGGGGCGAAAGCCCGAAACCGGCAATGGGCCTGCTGGAACGCGTCGGTCTGGCCCAAGCTGCCACTCGGCGGATCGGGACCTATTCCAAGGGAATGCGTCAGCGCGTCGGGCTGGCGCAGGCGCTGATCGGCAAGCCCCGGTTGATGGTGCTGGACGAACCGACGTCGGGCCTTGACCCGGTGTCGCGCCGCGAGTTCTACGCCATGCTCGACCAACTCGCCGCCGAGGGCGCGGCGATCTTGCTGTCCAGCCATGCCCTGACCGAAGTGGAGGCGCGGACTGACCGGATCGTCATCCTGTCCAAGGGGCAGTTGCGCGCCAATGATACACTGGCCAATCTGCGCCGCGCTGCCGCACTTCCGATCCGCTTGCAGGTCACGGCGCGCCCGGGGGCCGCCGACCGCGTGGCCGCCGAACTGGCAGCAGGGCGCCGCAACGGGGTGCTGGTCGACCTGACCTGCGCCCATGATGACAAACTGGCGCGGCTGGGCCAGATCGCCGGGCTGGGTGCGCTGGTCGAGGATGTCGAGGTTATCCCGCCAAGTCTCGAGGATCTCTACAGCCATTTCAGCAGTCAAACCAACGCCGAGGCCCAGTCATGAAACGCATTCTGGCAGCCACTGGTACAGAATTCCGCATCGCGCTGCGCAACCGCTGGGTTGCAATCTGTGTCGCCATGATGGCGGTGTTTTCCATCGTTCTTTCGGCGATGGGCAGCGCGCCCACAGGCGAACTGGGCACCGACCGGCTGTCGGTGACCGTGGCCTCGTTGACCTCGCTTGCCGTCTATCTGGTGCCGCTGATTGCCCTCTTGATGAGCTTTGATGCCGTCGCGGGAGAGGTCGAGCGCGGAACGCTATCCCTCGTGCTGACCTATCCCGTCAGCCGGTTCGAGTTGCTCATGGGGAAGTTTCTCGCGCATCTGGCGATCCTCGCGCTGGCGGTGGCGGTCGGCTATGCCTTGGCAGCGGGTGCGTCCTGGTGGGGCGATGCGCGAGCCGGGCGGGGGCTGGTGGCGCTGATGCGGCTGTTCTGGACCTCGCTTGTGCTGGGTGCGGCCTTCCTCGCGATTGGCTATGCGCTGTCAGCGCTGGCCCGACGGCCGGGTGCGGCGGCGGGCTTGGCCATAGGGCTATGGCTGGTGATGATCGTGCTCTATGATCTGGGCCTGTTGGCGGCCATTGTCGCCGACGGGGGCGGGGTGTTCACCACCGATGTCTTCCCCTGGTTGTTGATCGCCAACCCCGCCGATGCCTTTCGGCTATACAACCTCGCCGCTTCCGAGGCCACTGCCGCCGCTGCGGGTCTTGGCGGGGCGGCCAGCACCATCGATCCGCGCCACGCGCTGGCCTCGATCCTGCTCTGGCCACTGGCCGGACTTGGATTGGCGACGCTGGCGTTCAGAAGGGTAACGCCATGATCCGCCCCATCCTGATAGCAGCCGCACTTCTTTTGCTGCCCGCTTGCCGCGAAGACATTGCCGCCTTGCCGCGCCCGGTTGCCTTGACCGAGGAATCGACCGGTCACTATTGCCAGATGGAATTGCTGGAACACCCTGGACCAAAGGCTCAGGCGCATCTGGCCGGGCTGGAACATCCGCTTTTCTTCAGCCAGGTGCGCGATGTCGTCGCCTATCAGCGGATGCCCGAACAGAGCCATGTGGTGACGGTCGCCTATGTCTCGGACATGGGCGCGCCGGGCGCGACCTGGGATGACCCTGGGGCCGAAAACTGGATCGCCGCAACCGAGGCGCATTATGTCGTCGGAAGCGCTATCGCTGGCGGGATGGGCGCGCCGGAGCTCGTGCCCTTTTCGCGGCCCGAGGATGCGCAGGCCTTTGCCGCGCGCCACGGCGGGCAAGTTCTGCGGCTGGACCAGATCCCCGACAGCGCCGTGCTGGCCCCGGTCGAGACCGGGGACAACGGCAGCGAAGCCGACGAGGACGAGTTCCAGCGCCGCTTGCAGGACCTTCAGACACAGGAGCAACAAGGATGATCCGTCGCCGTCGTCTGTTGGCTATCGCCGCCGCCGCACTGGTCCCCGCTTTGCCCGCGCAGGCCACTCCGGTTCGCCAGTGGCGCGGGGTTGCCCTCGGGGCCGAAGCCTCGATCACGCTGAACCATCCGGAGGCCGCGCGTCTGATCGATCTTTCCCTGGCCGAGATCGAGCGGCTGGAGGCGGTATTCAGCCTTTATCGTGCCGACTCGGCACTGATGCGGTTGAATGCGACTGGACGCCTGGACGCCCCGCCTTTTGAACTTCTCGACTGCCTGGCGCTAGCCGGGCGTGTCCATGCCGCGACTGGTGGGGTTTTCGACCCCACCGTGCAGCCCCTCTGGGAGCTGCACGCTGCCCATCATGCCGCCAATCCAGAGGCCGAGCCGCCTCGGGCCGAGACGGTGGCCGCGGCCCGCGCCCTGACCGGCTGGGATCGCCTCCGGATTGATCCCGGTGCGATTCGGCTTGACCCTGGCATGGCGCTGACCCTGAACGGCATCGCCCAGGGCTATATCGCAGACCGGGTCGCGGCGCTGCTGCGCGGGCAGGGGCTGGACCGGGTGCTGGTGAACACCGGCGAACACGTTGCCCTTGGCGGTGATCCACGCGGCGGGCCCTGGCAGGTGCGGCTGCGCGCGGGCGAGGTGCTCTTGCCCGAGGCGGTCGCGATCGAGGATCGGGCGTTGGCCTCGTCGGCGATGACCGGAACTACCTTCGATGCGGCCGGAACGGCAGGCCATATTCTGGACCCGCGCAATGGCCTGCCTGGGCCGATCCTGTGGCAATTGGTCAGTGTCACCGCGCCGCAGGGGGCGCTGGCAGATGCACTGAGCACCGCCTTCTGCCTCATGGACCGCGCGGAGATCGACCGCGCGCTGACCGCTTTCCCTCGGACCGGGCTGGCGGCCCTTGTCCCCGTCCCAAGGGGGTGAGAGGCGGGAGCACTGCGCCAGTGCGATGTTGGCGAGGGGACCGGATTGGACAGGAACCACGCTTCGGTCCCCTTGTGTCCGCAATCCCCCGGTTTGGCATGCTAGAGGGCGGATTAGTCCGCTTTGGACAGTATCAACACAGCATTGCTGCAGCGCCGTCAGTGCATTGGTCATCAGCGCGGACACGCGGCTCGTTGCGGTTTCAACGGCCATATCGGGGCCACTCACTGACCTTCTCTCAGCACATATCACGCGAAAGGGTGTTGTCCGACAGGGCTTTTGAGGCGCTGCGGGAATCGTCGTCAGAGATTGGAGGTGAAACCTGGCCTGCGCCCCCCCGGCAGGTCTATGTTGCGTTCCCGGGGTCCCCGTAGCCGACTCGATACAGTGGAACAGCCTGGAAGTGTCGTTCAGATGCGAGGAGATACCCCTGTCGAACCCTTTCAGTGGCCGCATAAATAACCTCAGCGGCCGTGCCAACGACCTTGTGCCGGTCACTAGGAGTCTATTGCTGGGCAAGCGGTTTGTCCTTGAACCGGGCGATGTGGTTTAGGTCGTGCGCTCACCCTTGCAGCGTCGGAACGGCACGATCTCGCGGTTGTTGCCCTCGGTGCAGTTGTTGTCGGTGGCCAGTACCCGCGCAAATTGAGGACGGTTATTGGCGCCGACAACTTTGGCGGTCGGCAGCTAACCGGTGGCACTTCGGGCGAATGAAGGGATCAACCCCTGTGGCAGTCCCCCCGCTCTTTCAACAAATTCACCAGATCCTGGCGCAGGTCCGCGCGCAGTGCGAGGCTCCATTTGCTTTGCTTGTGGGGGTTGCGGGTGAACAGGATGGTGCCCTCGTCGCGTCGCTCGCGCAGAAAGCGTAGCAGCGCCGAGCGGCCGAGTGCGTTGGTCTCGGCCGTCTCGACCACCTCGTAAAGCCCCGGCCCTTCGGGTTCGGGTACGGCGGCGAGGATCAGCAGCACCTCCCAAGTGGTCGCGTTGCGGCGAAAGATTGATAGTCTTGGATGGCGAAACACCGCGCGTTCAAAAGCCAGATCGATCGCCAACGGCGGCCCCTGGCGTCGCACCTCTTGCGTTGCACCACCAAGTCTCGGGTCCATGTGTGTCATTCTGTCCACCCTCGGATCGCCCGACCGATTCCGGGTCGGATCGTTTGCCACGACTCAGACATAAGCCCCGAGCATGTCATCTTTTGTCATGGAAGGCCCTGACTCTGTCGAAATCAGCAGTTGCCAGTCGCAGGCCATTGCCTACACTGCGACCCTGTCATGTCCTGTCATGGTGTGCGCATGTCCCTCGAAAAGGCCAAATCCTTGCTGCGTCTGGCAGAACTGGCCGCGTCGCGGCATGGCGGCGTATCGCTGCAGCAGATCACCGAGGAATTCGCGGTCGATCACCGGACCGCGCAACGGATGACAAAGGCGCTCGAAGACATGTTTGACCAGGTGGAAATCCTGGTCGACGCCGAGCGGAGACGGCATTGGCGGCTGAAGGATTCGCGCCTGTTGCGTCTGCAGGGCCTGCGCGACAGCGAACTGGTGGCGCTGGACATGGGGATCCGCCGCGCGGAACGCGACGGCGCCACGCACGACGTGAAGGCGTTGCAAGCCTTGCGCGACCGGCTGCTGGCCACGATGCCCCGCAGTCACGCCCGCCGTGCCGAGGCAGATGCCGAGGCGATCCTGGAGGCGCACGGCTTTGCCTCGCGGCCTGGGCCGCGCATCAGGGTGGCGCCCATGGTGCTCGAAACCATAGTTGAGGCGCTCAAGGGCCCCTTCCGCTTGCGTATTCACTACCAGACCCCTGGCGACGAGGCCGCGCGAGAGCGAGTGGTCGAACCCTATGGCCTGCTGCTGGGCACCCGGCGCTATCTGGTCGCCAAGGAAGGCGACAGGCTGCGTCATTTCCGGCTCGATCGCATGCTGCGCGCAGTGCTGGAGCCCGAGGTTTTCCATCGCGATTCCGGCTTTGACCTTGGTGCGCATGCCGCGAAGGCTTTCGGTTCGTTCCACAGCGAGGCCGAACAGGCTGAGGTGGTCTGGCGCTTCACCCCCGAAGCCGCCGACGCGGCGTCGGAATTCATCTTTCATCCTGATCAGGACGTGACGCGTGAACAGGACGGCGCGCTGACAATCCGCTTCACCGCCAGTGGATGGCTCGAAATGGCCTGGCACCTTTACCAATGGGGCGACCAGGTCGAGGTCCTGGCCCCCGAGGATCTGCGCAAAATGGTCGAGCCCGGCCGCCGTGGCGGATTCCCGGCCCTGCCCTGATGGGGCGGGGCGATGGCAACAAAGGCCAGTCTCTGGATGCCGCGAACCATCTGCAGGCACTGGTGCGGCGTGGGTGGGAGCAATGGGTGCCCCGACCCTCGAGGCGTCTTTGCGGCCGCACAGACTATCCCATTGGAATGATAAGCGTTGCCGTTACGACCTCAGATCCGTTTCGCCGGCGGCAAACGCAGCAGCAGCCGACCATAGACCGCAGCAAATCCGCCGAAGGCCGCGACCCATGCCAGCCCGGACAGGGTGTGGAACAGTGACGCTTCGCCGGGCCAGAACCCGGCGGCAAGGCGTGAAAGCACGGCGAGCCCGAGGAACAGATAGATGGCCACCGTCCCGGCGCCCGCACTCAGCGCTTGCCCGGTATGGCCCAGCGTCGCGCGCGTCATCACTGCCAGTGTCATCAATCCAATTGCCCCCACCATCCACAGATGCTGTGCGGCTGCCGTGCCGAAAACTCCGGGCAAGAAGGACTCGGTCGCCAGCGCCAGCGCCCCCAGGGGCAGAAAGCCGTATCCTGCGTGCAAGACAAGAACGAGGGGTTCGGACAAGGTCCGATTGCCTGCCCAGCGGGCAAGCCGGAGGGCGTGCAGCACCCCCGCGAGGGCGAGCGCCCCACCGGTCAGGAGCCACGCTGGTCCTGCCACCCAAAGCAACAAGGCACCGAGCAAGGCAAGAAGCGCCAGCTTGTCAAAGGTTTGCATCGGGGGCGCAGGCAAGCGGCCGGGTCCGCGCCGGACCAGCCAGTTGCGGGTAAACGAGGGGATGATCCGCCCGCCGATCACCGCGATCATCATCAGGCCCGCCGCCAGACCCAGCCGCAGCCCATAGCCCTGCGCGGCGTATTCTCCCTGGGCAGAGTCCCAGTGAAACAGAGCGTTGCCAAGGGCGAACACCGCCAACATGGCCAGAACGATGAGGTTGCGCCAGTTTCGACCCACCACGATCTCGCGCCCGATGACAAAGGCGAGGACAACCGGAAAGGCCAGATCGACCGCTGCCGCCACTCCCGCAGGCAAAAGCGCCGAAACAGCAATTGCCGCGCGCCCCGCCAGCCACAGCAGCGCAAGCAGTCCCAGTCGCCAGCCGACGATGGGCAGACGCCCGGTCCAGTTCGGAACGGCGGTCAGCAGGAATCCCGCGATGACCGCGCCGAGATAGCCGTACAGGAATTCATGCACATGCCAGCTGACCGGATCGAAAGAACTGGGCAGGGTGAGGTGCCCTGAGAGCATCGGTACCCAGAGCGCCATGGCGAGTGCGGCCCAGAGCGCCGCTCCGAAGAAAAAGGGGCGGAACCCGTAGGTCAGGATCGTCGGGCCGGTCCAGGCGCGCATCTGTTCGGCGGTCGTGGTCATCTCGCGGTCCTTGTCACAGCCAGTCCATCCTCTGTCAGGATATGGTCGAGGGGGATGTCATGGGGTTGGGGGAAGATCGTCGGAACACGCGCAGACGACAGCGCAATTCCGATGGTCACGGGACGCGGTGACAGAACCGCCAGCGTCCGGTCGAAATAGCCGCCACCCCAACCCAGCCGAAAGCCCGCATCGTCCCAGCCAAGGCAGGGAGCGAGCGCGATGTTCGGGGTCAGGTATTCAGCCTCGGGGGGCGGGACAGGGATGTTCCAGTCGCCGCGCACCATCCGTGTTTCGGGTGTCCATCGGCGAAACACCAGGGGTGCTGCCCGGGTTTCAACCAGTGGCAACGCGATGGTGAGACCCGCGCGGTGCAACGTGGCCAGCAAAGGACGCAGGTCCGGTTCACCCTTGATCGGCCAGTAGCCGGACAGGATGACACCTTGCCCGGCCCTCATGCCCGAAAGCACCGTTGCCAAGTGCTGGCCTACCTTGTGAGACACTTCTGCCCGCCCAGCCTGGCCCAATCCCTCTCGAAGACCTGATAGCCTTGTCCGTTCCGCCCGCCTCCAGCGCGCCACGTCGCGGGCTTGTACGGGATCGTCGCCCAAAGGGTCGAAATAGGTCGGGTCCACCTCGGCGGCCATGCAGGGCGGCGATGCGAAGGGGCCGTTGTTTGTGTCACTCATCGCTTGACCTGTCGGCAAAGGTTCGTTCAGGGAATGTAACAGGCGTTTGATTTCCCGATTACGCCGTGTTAATGCGCATTGCAAATGCCAAATCAGGATCCGCGACCTTGCGCCTCACCTCCTTTACCGATTACGGCCTGCGCGTGCTGATGCGCGTGGCTGGCGAACCAGAGCGCGCGTTTACCACCGCCGAGTTGGCTGACGAATTCAGCGTTTCTCGCAATCATCTAGCCAAGGTGATTTCGGCTCTTGCAGGCGCGGGCTACTTGGAAACACGCCGTGGCGGCGGTGGCGGCGCCATGCTGGCGAGGCCGGCGGTCGAGATCCGTCTAGGCGATGTCGTGGCCAATCTAGAGTCCGCCCAGACACTGGTGGAATGTTTCGCGTCGGGCAGTAACACTTGCACCCTGACGCCGGGCTGCCGCCTGAAAGCGCGGCTGGCCCATGCCGAGGCGGCGTTTCTGGCCGATCTCAATCGCAGCACGCTTGCCGATTGTGCGTATCACCCGCTAAACGCCTGACCTCTCGCGTCTGCACGAGTGTCTCGCAGCAAGGCATTGTGGCTGGGGCTTCGATTTGTCGCGGGGAAGCCGGCGCGGGGCGATGTAGGATGGCGCCAACCCTTGCGAGAGCCGCCATGTCCGACAACCCGTTTGCCCGCATCATCAGAAATCCCAACCTGTCGCCCGCGCAAAAGTCCCACGCGCTGGCGGTGGCTGCCGAGAACAGCCTGCCCCCTCCCTCGCTGGATGACGAAACCCGGGCCGCGCAGGACGCGCGGGTCATCTGCGACATGTTCGAGGGAAACGCCCCCTACAAGCCGCGCTATGTGCTGCCCGATTACAGCGTCCTGATGCGACAGGGATCGGATTGGCTGGAACTGCCTGCACCGCGCACACTGGACGAGGCGTTGAACGTGCTGATGATCGCCTTCCACCATGTCCCGTCTGTCACCGGGATGCCGGTCTATGTCGGACAGATCGACGATCTTCTGCTACCCTTTTGTGATGGTGTCAGCGACGCCGAGCTTGTCTCGAAGCTGCGATTTTTCTGGCGCTACCTCGACAGGGTGCTGCCTGATGCCTTCCTGCATGCAAATATCGGACCTGCCGACAACCGTGTGGCGCGCGCTGTTCTGGCGGTGGATGCCGAGCTGAAGCAGATCGCTCCCAACCTGACTTTTCGATACGATCCCGGGATCAGCGGGGATGCGATCTTGCGGTTTTGTACGGCGAACATCATCGCCTGTTCGAAGCCTCATATTGCCAACCATCCGCTTCATCGCGCCGCCTTTGACGGGGTGGGCTATGGTATTGTCAGTTGCTACAACGCGTTGCCGCTGGGAGGTGGGGCCTCGACGTTGGTGCGGCTGAACCTGCTCGAAGTGGCGCGGCGCTCTGCGGATGTGGCGGATCTTCTTGATCGCGGCTTGCCGCACTACGTTGAACTAACCGCCCGTTTGATCGAGGCGCGGGTGACGGCATTGCGCGCCTCGGGCTTTTTCCAATCATTTCTGGTCACGGAGGGTTGGATCGACGAGGCGCGGTTTGCCGCCATGTTCGGCATTTTCGCCATGGCCGAGGCGGTCAACCACTTGCAGGACAGCGCCGGTCGCAAGGGGGGCTATGGCCATGACGAGGGCGCGAATGCGCTGGGTCTTGCGATTACCGAAAGGCTAGCATCCCTGATTGCGGCACGCCCGCTGGCGCATGTCTGGCGGGGCCGAGCGATGCTGCACGCGCAGGCCGGGCTTTCCACCGATAGCGGTCTTACCCCCGGTATCCGGATCCCCTACGGGACCGAGCCCGATCCGGTGACCCATGTGCAGGCGTTGGTGGCGCAGCATGCCCATTTCCCTTCGGGCGTGTCGGAAATCCTGACGCTGGACGAAACCGTGCGCGCCAACCCGGAGGCGGTGTTTCGTCTGGCCAAGGGTGCGCTGGCGGCGGGCCTGCGCGAATTCACGGCCAATGTCGGCGACAACGACCTGGTGCGGGTGACGGGCTACATGGTCAAGCTTTCCGACATCGCGCGCCACCGCGAGGGCGGCATGGACCGCACCAACACCACCGCGCTGGGGGCCGAGGCGGCGTTGATGACCGACATTCTTGCCCGTCGACCGCGTGTGGTGGCGGGCGAGTTGCAGGCGCGCAGCGATGGCTGAGCCTTCGGGCCTGATTGCACGGCTGTTGCGCTGGTCGGTCGTCGATGGTCCGGGCAACCGGATGGTGCTGTTCCTGCAAGGATGCACCTTTGCCTGCGCCGCCTGCCACAACCCGCACACCATCGGTACCTGTACCGATTGCGGGATTTGCCTGCCCGCTTGCGCACCTGGCGCGCTTGTGCTGAAAAACGGGCGCATCGCGTTTGACCCCACGCTATGCACCCACTGCGACGCCTGTCTGAGTGCCTGTCCGATCCGTTCCAATCCGATGGCGCGGCGGATGTCGGTGCCCGAGGTGCTAGACGCCCTGCTCCGCGACCGGCTGTTTCTGGACGGCATCACTGTTTCCGGCGGCGAGGCGACGATGCAGCCGAAATTCGTGGCCGCCCTGTTCGCGGCAATCAAGGCCGAGCCGGACCTTTCGCATCTGACCTGCCTGATCGATTCCAACGGTCATCTCGGTCCGCAGGGCTGGGCGCGGCTGTTGCCGGTGACGGATGGGGTGATGCTGGATATCAAGGCGCTTGACCCTCGGCGCCACCGCGCGCTGACCGGACAGGACAATGTCCGCGTTCTGGCCTCGGCGCGGCTGCTGGCCAAGGCGGGCAAGCTGGCTGAATTGCGCTATCTGATCATTCCGGGCCAGACTGACCGCGAGGACGAGGTCGCCGCGCTTGTCGAGCTTGCCCGGGAGCTAGGCGCGCCCTTGCGGCTGAACGCCTTTCGTCGCCGCGGCGTGCGGGGGGCTGCGCAGGACTGGCCCGAGGCCACACGAGAGACGGTCCAGGCGATAGCCGCCCGACTCGACGCCGCAGGGCTGGGGCCAGTGTCGCTGCCCGTGACTTTCACGCGATGAAGTTGCGATGGCGAGCATGACTTGATGATTGTCAAGTTTCGAGCGATACCCTTGCTCCGTTCCCGCGACGGGCGCTGAGGACAGGATGCGGCACGGGTCGCGACAGGGCGGCGATGGCCGAGGCGCTGGCGATGGCCCAGCCGAAGCTCCAGCACAGGGCGGCCGGGGTGAGGTTGGCTGGCAGGCAAAGCCGCAGGACCGTGGCCACCTGCAGGAGAGCGAAGGCCAGGCAGAGGCCAGCCCCGGGCTGCAGTCGGCCCGGTTGCCGGGTCATCCAGGCCCGCGCCATCACAGCCAGCATCATGCTACCCATCAGCCCCATGGTCAGCGCATGAAGCGCGGTGGTGGGCGGTGGGCCGAAGTCAGGCCACAGCGATGCCGCCAACAGACAAAGCCCTAGCGGCAACCAGCCCCAGGCAACGACGAGCATGGCGAGATCTGCCTGACCGCCCCGCAAGCCCCGTACCAGAGGCCAACACGCCATGCGCTGACCTTGCATCACGGCGGCAACAATCGCTGCCGAGCCAATCACGACCGGACCCAAGCGCCCCAGTTGCGCGACAAGCGCAAGTACAAGAGCCAGATCGGCCGCCCGCGCCGAAACCGACAGGGCCGGGCGCAAGGCGCCATGATGTCCGGCCCGCGCCTGCAGAAACGCGGGGATGATCCGACCCCCGACCAGCGCGACTAGCAACGCCATGCCCAGCACCGCACCCAGGTTGTCGGACTCTATCCTCAGTTGAAAGGCGACCAGAACCAGAAGCAGAGGGGCTGAAGCGATCGGAAGCCGCAGCCAGGCGCGCGCTGAAATGAGCGGCTTTGTCAGGATGGCGGCAAGTCCAAGCGGGTAAATGCACAGAATAGCCAGAGAAACGAAATCCGGCTGGCAAGGCCCCGCAGCAGTTCGTCCCAGCCCCCAGGCCAGGACCAGCAACTTCGTCTGCAGCGGGCGGACCCTTGCCCCTTCGACCCAATGCGGCAAGGCGGTCAGCAGATACCCGCCCAGTGCGGCCCCGATGACGCCAAGCATCATTTCCTGCCGGTGCCAGGCCACGGGATCGCAGACCAGCCCCGGAACCAGAAATACCGTAGGCGCGACCCCGGCCCACAGCGCCGCCAGAAGAAACAGCGACAGGTGCGGTGCGCGCCAGAGACCACGCTGCACCGCCACCTTCGACATTGTCAGGCCGCGGTTTCGAAGCGTGGAAAGAGAATGTCGTTCTCCAGATGCAAGTGGGTCACCAGATCGTCGGTGAACTTCGCCAGCCCGGTGTAAAGCGCGCTCCAGGACCGGCAGGCCCCCTCGGGCAGGGCGAGGCCATGGCTGGCATGCTCGATCTGTCGCAACAATTCGGACGCCTGATCGTGATCATGGCGCATCACGGCGATCGGATGCGCGATCATCGGATGCCCGCCCTGTCGCATCAGCGGGAACAGCACCTGTTCTTCCTTGGCCATGTGGCTTTCCAGATCGGCTTGCAGGGCGACCAGCGCATCGGCCAGACCATGGGGTGCCTCGTCATGGTCGCCGTGGACGATTTCCACTTTCTGCGCCAGCGGGATCAGCCAGGCCAGTTCGCTGCGGTGGGTATCGTGGTAGCGGGTCAGGATGTGGTCGATCAGGGGCAGCGTATCGAGCGGAGCTTCGAGCCCAGCTGCGGTTGCCAGCGACCGCAGGTCGTCCAGAAGGGTTTCCGCAGATAGGCCGTGCCTTGCGGCAGCTTCGGCGATGGACAAGGTTCCGCCGCAGCAAAAGCTGATTCCGCTGCGGCGGAATACTTCGGCCGCACCGGGCAGGTCTGACGCAATGTCGCCGACAGTAGCGTTTGGGGAAAGGTCGATCATGGAGCATGTCCCTTGATTGGGTCCCGGGTGTGGTCCCCGGGAGCGGTGAATCGCCAAAGATCGACCGCTTTTGCGGCGATCGGTGCGGGGATCTGCGTCGTGGTTCGCCGACACAGGCACAAAGCAGGTGAGGGAATCGCAGGGGTGCCAATCCTGTGGGGGGGCATGGTGGGTCGATGCTCCAGCGTCGAAGGGGCGCCAGAGGTTTGCAGAATCGCCCAGGTCACGCCATCACCCTTTGCAACACTTTTGTCGCGCGGGCTTCGTGCGCGGGATCCAGCGTCATGACCTGGCCCCAAGCGCGCGTGGTCTCGGCGCCGATCTTGGTTGTGGCGTCGATCCCCAGCTTGCCCGCCAGTCCCTCGCGCGGGGAGGCGAAGTCGAGGTAGTCCATCGGCGTGCCGTCCAGCAGCATCACGTCGCGCGCCGGGTCCATGCGGGTCGCCATGGCCCAGGCGATATCGTCCCAGTTGCGCGGGTCGATATCGCGGTCGACCACGACAAGGGTCTTGGTATAGGAGAACTGCGCCAACATGCCCCAGAGCGCCAGCATCACCCGACGCGCCTGGCCGGGATAGCGCTTGTCGATCTGCACCACGGCCATGCGGTACGAGCAGGCAGCGGGCGGCAGCCATAGGTCGGTCACCTCGGGGATCTGGGCGCGGATCACCGGGAGTGCCAAGGTGTTGAACACTTCGCCTATCACCGAGGGTTCGTCGGGTGGGCGGCCGGTGACCGTGGTCAGATACAGCGGGTCGCGCCGGTGGGTGATGGCGGAAATGCGCATCACCGGAAAGGGCTCGACCGAGTTGTAATAGCCGGTGTGGTCGCCAAACGGGCCTTCGGGTGCTGTGTCGCCGGGGTGGACCCAACCTTCGAGGATGATCTCGGCATTGGCGGGCACCAGCAGGGGAATTGTGCGGGCCGGGACCACCGCGGCCCGTGATCCACGCAGGACGCCGGAAAACGCCAGTTCAGAAACGGTCTCCGGCAAGGGGAGCGCGGCTGAAAGCAGGGTTGCCGGATCGGCACCCAGAGCAATCGCGACCGGCATCGGCTGACCTGCGCGTTCCCAGCTGCGGTGATGCGCGGCACCGCCACGATGCGCGAGCCAGCGCAGGATCAGCCGGTCGGGGCCAAGAACCTGTGCCCGGTAGACCCCGAGGTTGTAGCGCGCCACCTGGCCCGTGTCCGACCCCTGTGGGCGGGTTACGACAACGGGCCAGGTGATCAGCGGCCCGGCATCGCCGGGCCAGGGTGTCTGCACCGGCAGAAGGGACAGGTTCACCGGTGCAGACACCTCCTGCGCCGGAGCCCGGCGCAGAAACTTTGGCCGACTTTGCAGCGCGGCGCGGAGGATGGGCCAGCGCGACAGGGCATCGCGCATGCCATCGACCGGCGCAGGGCTGCGAAGCGCGGCAAGAAAGTCACCAAAGGCCGGGACTTGATCCAGCATCAGTCCCAGCCCCGCCGCTACCCGTTCGGGCGTGCCAAAAAGGTTGGCGATCACCGGCATCGTGGCGGCCTGACCGTCAGCCCTGGCGGCGTCAAAGCGCAGCACCGGCCCGCCTGCCCGCAAGGCGGCCAGTTGCACGGCCGTCATCTCGTGGCGCAGGTCCACCGGTTCGGCGATGCGCGCCAGATCCCCCTGGCCCCCGGCATGGGCGAGGAAGGCGCGTAGATCGGCGAAGACGGGCAGGCTGCGCATTGCGGGAGTCCTTTGACGACCGGATAGCGCGGATTGGTGAGATCCGACTTGATATATATCAAGTCAGATGTCGCCTGCGCCCTGTAAGACCTTATTCATCCTTGGGACCCATGCGATGACGTCACCTTTGCCACGATTGCCGCGCCCGCTTGGCCTAATCGCCTCGCCCTTGCCCTTGCCGCCCCTCACCCTGTGGCTGAGTGCGCTGACCGGCCGCATGGTGCGGACCCATCCGGGCTTGCTGCGCCGCCTTGGGGAACACGCGGCACGGTATTTCCTGATCGATCCGGTCGATCTGCCTTGGCTCTTGCTCTTGCACCCGCAAGCCGCGCGGATGATGGCGTATCGTCGCGCGCGCCCGCCCGCGCACGATGCCCGCATTTCCGGTCCCCTGTCTGCGTTCCTTGCGATGATGCACGGTGCCGAGGATGGCGATGCGCTGTTCTTTTCGC
>ERZ761609.2064-NODE-2064-length-15732-cov-6.458379_pt1 | contig 15732 bp, 13 predicted proteins | sample MGYA00511163_ERZ761609 | MGnify/ENA primary metagenome ERZ761609 (study PRJEB28899, sample SAMN02445070) | bioreactor sludge metagenome | biome: EBPR sludge | place: Australia: Brisbane, Thorneside Wastewater Treatment Plant | collected 2011-12-16 ... | reverse complement strand
CCTACGATCAGCACGGATACTTCCTTCTTGAAGGTGCGTTCACAGATGAAGAGATCGACGATGTCGAGCAGGCGATTGCTCCGTTCGAGAAAAAAAGCGAAGACGCGCTGCGGGCCTATGGTAAGGGCATCAGCATAGCTCGAGCTGACCAAATCACATTCACGGTTCACCTGGTCAAAAGCTCGAACGTACTGAAGCAGTTCAGTCGGCACCCGGTGTTTCAACGGCTATGCCATGACCTGCTCGGCACACGAGCCCGGCTCTATTGGGACCAGGCTGTCTACAAAAAGCCCGGAAACCCCGAGGAATTCCCCTGGCATCAGGACAATGGCTATACCTATGTCGAGCCACAACAGTACCTCACCTGCTGGGTTCCCCTGACTGAGGCAACGCTTGACAATGGCTGCCCCTGGGTCGCGCCGGGGCTGCACAAATCCGGGACATTTGATCACTGGGATTCTCCGAACGGTAAGCAGTGCCTCACGGATCCTGAAGGACCGATTGCAGTGCCCGCCAAGCGCGGAGACATCGTCGTCTTCTCTTCGCTTACACCGCACAGAACCGGCCCCAACCTCACTGCGCAAACCAGAAAAACTTACGTTCTGCAGTATGCCCCGGATGGATCAGCCGCATTTCCGGAAGGCTTGGAAGGCTCGATTCAACAGAACGACGAAGAACGTCAGTACCTGATCACCTGATCTGAATTGCGCCGAATATTCAACAAACACAGGAGGATGAAATGGACCGGTTGAAATGCCTGCTGAACGCTGCGTTGGCAGCATCAGCTCTGACGCCGCTATATGCAAATGCTCAGGAGAATCCTGGCACAACGGAGGCTGAATCAGGCGATCGCCGCTTGGGGGCGGTAGTCGTGACCGCGCAGCGCCGCGAAGAGAACCTTCTTGATGTGCCACTTTCCGTCTCCGCCTTTCAGGGCGACCTGCTTGCAGGGCTCGGCGTGCAAACGCTGGACGAAGTCGCCAAGATTTCCCCCAATGTGACTCTGGAAGTCTCTCGAGGTACAAACAACACACTTTCAGCGTTCATCCGCGGTGTGGGGCAACAGGACCCCGTTCCTGGCTTCGAAGCCGGTGTCGGCATTTATGTTGACGATGTCTATCTCAACCGGCCGCAAGGCGCGGTGCTCGAAGTCTATGATATTGAGCGTATCGAGGTTCTGCGTGGCCCGCAGGGCACGCTCTATGGCCGCAATACCATTGGCGGTGCTGTAAAGTATGTGACCAAAGGCCTTTCCGACGAAGCGGCTTTCAAGGCGCGGGGCGCCTACGGGTCATACAACCAGGCGGACATCGTCGCCTCGGGTTCACTACCACTCTCAGAGACTGTCCGCATCGGCGGCGGCCTTGCTTACTTCACTCGGGACGGGTTCGGCGAAAATCTGACGACTGGCGAAGAAAACTACAACAAGGATGTCGCGGCTTACCGTCTTTCGGCGGAATGGGATGTGACGCCGCAGTTCCAGCTCCGCGTCGCTGGAGACTATATGAGTGACGAGTCAAATGCGCGTCAGGGTCATCGGCTCATTCCCGACCGGTTCCCGCCGTTCACCTATCCGGTTCTCAGCAATGTGTATGACACACGCGCCGGGTTGAATGCCGTCGAGCAAAATGTCGAAGTCAAAGGCGGCTCACTGGTTGCAGAGTACGAACTCAACGACAAAATCTCACTCAAGAACATCCTCGCTTACCGTGAAGATGAAAGCTCAAGTCCGATCGACTTTGACTCCCTTCCCGAAGCCGATGTTGATGTCCCGGCAATCAACCTCAATGATCAGCTGTCGAACGAATTCCAGATCAATTATTCTGGCGACCGGCTGAACGGCATATTGGGCGCCTACTACCTGGACGCCAATGCCTCGACGGTCTTTGATGTCATCCTTGCAACCACGGGCGCGCTCATTTCAGCGCCGGGACTGAATGCCCAGACCATCGGGGACGTCAGTACGGAAACATGGTCAATCTTTGGTGACTTTACATTTGACCTGACTGATCAGCTTACGATCGCCGTCGGCGGCCGCTACACGGAAGATGAGCGGCGCTCCATCGTGCTGCGCCGAACACTTGTCGGCGGCCTCTCGCCTGAGCTGGGCGGTACGGGCGTTCCCATCGCCACAACCTCCAATTTCGACGGCACGGCCAAATTTGACGACTTCAGCCCGCGCGTTTCTGTTACCTACAAGCCGACGTCGGACCAGACGCTGTACGCCACCTACTCCCAAGGCTTCAAGGGCGGCTCCTTCGATCCGCGGGGCCAGACGTCTGCCGCGCCGGATTTCGACCAGAGTGGTACGGTCACGCCAGATGAAGTTTTCGATTTCATGCAGTTTGATCCGGAAGAAGTCGACAGCTACGAAATCGGCTGGAAGTCCAATACGTTCTCAAACCGCCTGCAGACGAGCCTTGCAGCGTTCTATATGGACTACAAGGACATTCAGGTCCCGGGCTCGGTTGGTATCGACACCAACAACGATGGCATCAACGATACGTTCACGGGCGTAACAACCAATGCCGGCGCCGCCACGCTTTGGGGTGTAGAACTGGAAGGGACCGCCGTCCTTGCCGAGGAAATGTTTAACGGATCAGACCTGTTCACGAGCGGGTTCAGCCTGGGCTACATCGACGCTCAGTATGATGAGTTCATCGATGCCTTCGGCAACGATGTCGCCAGTCAGCGCGTGTTCCAGAACACACCTGAATGGACCGGCAGCCTGCGGCTCACCTATGACACACCATTCAACATCCTGCTCAAGGAAGGCCGCCTGACGATCAATCAGCTGACTTCCTACCGCGGCGATTCGAGCCAGTTTGAAGTTCGCAGTCCGCTCGATCAAGAAGCCTACGCACTCTATGATCTCAGCCTGCGCTGGCAGGAAGACGGGAGCAGATGGGGCTTCTCGCTGACCGGCAAGAACCTGACAGATGAGCGATACAAGGTTGCCGGATACAATTTTATCAATCCGGTGACCGGAGCGCCAACCCTCGGCCTTGAGGGCGTCCTCAGCGCATTCTACGGCGACCCCAGAACGGTGACCCTTGGGATCGACTACCAATTCTAAGCCCTGACCTCCCCCGCCACTATAGCCATGGTCGGCGGCACCTCGGCCAATGCTCTGGCCTGCGGCGGCAACTTCGGTTGCCGCCGCTTTTTTGAGCGGAGCCCCCCCTCAGATCGCGCAGACTTGATTTGGACTTCCTGATGGATAGCATCAAACGCAGATGTCCCCGCACGCTCTGGGCAGTTGCGGATCCTGATGCTTTTCAAAGCGAGATCGTCCATGAAGAAATTAATTATGATCGTTGGTGGTGCCGCAGTTCTTGCTGCTATCCTTGCAGTGGGATTTAACCTGCAGCGCGACAGGATCGGCGAGTTCGCCTACAAACGCGCCACGCCCAACGCAATGAACAAGGACGTCATTGCTGAACTTGATGATGGGTTGCATCTGTTCCTCTGCGGGACCGGATCACCCATGCCAGATCCTTCCCGCGCAGGCCCTTGCCAGGCCATCATCGCCGGCAAGAAAATGTACATCGTGGATGTTGGCGAGGGCGCATCGAGAAGCTTCTCACCCAATGGCATTCGTCTCGATTACGCCGAAGCAATTCTCCTCACACATTTTCATTCTGACCATATCAACGGTCTTGGTGATCTCATGATCCAGAGATGGGCGAATACGGGCGCAGACAAGCCGATGAAGGTGATTGGGCCGCGCGGCACCAATGAGATCGTTACACTGATCAACCAGTTTCTTTCACATGACCGAGACTACAGGATCCTGCATCACGGCGACTTGATGCCAATGTCCGGATATGGGGGGATCACTTCCGAATTCGACATCATGCCGGGCGAGCAGAAAGAAATTCTCACCGAGGGTGACCTGTCGATCACCGCATTTGCAGTCGATCATGGCGGAATTCATCCCGCCGTCGGCTATCGATTCGATTATAAGGATCGATCGATTGTTATCAGCGGCGACACTTCCAAGTCGGACATCCTGGAGACTGCGTCAGATGGCGCCGATATCCTCGTTCATGAAGCGCTGAATCCAGAGATGATTGATGTCATGACGGAGGGCTTCAACGCTTCCGGTCGAAGCCGGCTCGGAACGATCTTTCAGGAAATCAAACCAATTCATACGACAACAGAAGATGCAGGAGCCAGCGCCAGCATCGCTGGCGTGGATCTCCTGGTACTCAGCCACGTCATCCCGCCCGCGCCGAGCCGTTTGCTTGACGCTTATTTCGCTCGCGACGCGAAACAGCAATTCAGCGGCGACGTCGTCGTAGGGCGGGATGGCATGGTCTTTCAACTGCCTGCGCAGTCGGACAAGATCATTCGGGACTAAGTCTACCCGAACCGCGTTCAACCCTAGAACGGGTTGACGGTATACCCGGCCTGTTGGAGCAAAGCGTGAGCTGTCATCGCTGACAGAGAAATTGCCACACCAGGAACAAGGCTTGAGGCTTCCACATCACGCATGGCGGCGGTCTGACCACACAGCTGCACAGAAACGCCTTTGGCAATCAGTGCCTCCAGGAGCGCAGCATTTGGATTTGGTGTTCCGTCAGCATACAGACGCTGGAGATCGGCGGCAGCGGCCCCGTGCACGACGATCGCCAGTTTCACATTTTCTGCTGGAACGCCTGCTGCAGTCACCATGTTGAGGAAGCGCGCAGCGCTTTCGATGCCCCGGTTAATTTGTCCCGCCTCAGCAGCACTCGAAACATCATACGCAATCTTGAACTGCACATCAGGCGTGATCGCCGCGTCGGCGACGGGCGCGTACCTGCCGAACCCTTCAATATAAGCGCCTGGCACAAACTTCTCCGGCCCTGCGAATGCAGATCCAGAAAACAGTGCGCATGCGACGCACGCCAATACCGTTGATTTCATCATCTTATTTCTCCTCGAATAGACTCATGCACTTTAAGCTGAAGTGACGACCGATACCTCACCTTGGCAAATCACCTGGAGGTGAAGACACGAGGCCCTCACACCGCGGACGAAGCTTGCACCCGGCGGGCAGCAAGAGGCGACAGGTCAAACATTGCGACACCGGCACTCATCGCGCCCAGGAAAACCCAAGCCGGCGCGCCTCCGAAGCTGAGCGCCGCAATGGCCGGTCCGGGACACAGGCCAGCGAGGCCCCAGCCGATACCGAACAATACTGCGCCGAATGCCAAGCGCCGGTCAATCTCTCTGGTTTGAGGCACAATAAATGCGTTGGCGAATACCGGCTGGCGCATGTTCCAGACGATCCTGTAGCCTAGTGCGGTAACGATAAGAGCGGCTCCCATCACGAATGCGAGCGAGGGATCCCAATGCCCCGAGACGTCCAGAAAGGCGAGCACTTTGGCCGGGTTGACCATCTCTGCAATCACCAGCCCAAGCCCGAAGACCAGTCCCGCCAGAAGCGCTGAAACATTCTTACCCAAGTCAGCCTCCCACAGCGAACTTGGCGAGCGCAACCGTAATTGCGCCAGACGCCATGAAGAGCGCGACGGCCGCCATTGATCGCAGGGATAAGCGCGACATCCCGCAAACGCCGTGACCGCTTGTGCAACCCGATCCAAGGCGCGTCCCGAACCCGACGAGCAGCCCCGCTACAATGATCATCGGCAAAGAACTGGTCATCTCAAATGTCGGGGGCTCGCCTTGAAAGAGAGTGTAGATCACTGGAGCCGCGACAAGACCAATCAGAAAGAACCCGCGCCAGGCCCGGTCCCCCGTTTCTGAAAAGAAAGTGCCGGAAAACAGCCCGCTGATCCCTGCGATTCTGCCGTTGAGGGCCATCAGCAAAACGGCCGACAGCCCGATCAGCGCTCCGCCGATGGCGGCACTTACTGGCGTAAACTCAGTCAAAGCGACACTCCATTAAGTCAATTTACGTATTTGTATTGACAGTTTCGTATTTTATGATTTTCTAAATAGCAAGAGGATTCTCTCCATGCCAATCCCTGATGAACCGAGATCCACACCCCTGCCCGGAGCAAGGATCGACGAACTTGCGCCCGACTTCGAGGCGCGATCGACTCAAGGCATTGTTCGACTGACCGATTATCGTGGCAGGTGGCTCGTATTCTTTTCCCATCCGGCAGATTTCACGCCGGTGTGCACATCAGAGTTTCTGGCTTTCCAGAATGCCGCTGCTCAGTTCGATGCACTTGATACCGATTTGATCGGGCTCTCGATCGACAGCGTTTACGCCCATATCGCGTGGATCAAGGATATCGAGGCGCGCTTCAACACGAGGATTACGTTCCCGATCATCGAGGATATTTCGATGACCGTGGCGCGCCTCTACGGCATGATTCATGACGCATCGGCGACCACGGCTGCGGTTCGTTCTGTCTTCTTTATCGACCCTGACGGCTACATCCGGGCGATGATCCACTATCCGATGAATGTCGGGCGGTCGGTCGATGAAATCCTGCGCGTCCTGAATGCGCTTCAGGTTTCAGACCGCAATCTGGTTGCTACGCCGGAAGGCTGGCTTCCTGGCACCCCTACAGTTCTGCCGCCACCGATTGACCAGACAGAAGCGGATCAGCGCGCGCAACTCGCAGGCGGAACCTGGTACTATACAAGATCGGAGGCGCAGCATGACGCCTGACACCGCGAATCTCGCACCGCTTGCTGACGAGGCGACCGCCCTTCTGAAAGCGCTCGCTCACCCAGCCCGGCTGACGATCTGCTGCCAGCTGCGCCAGCAGGAAATGTCGGTCGGCGACATGGAAGCACGCCTCGGCATCAAACAACCTCGCCTTTCCAGGGAGTTGGGCAAGCTACGCGAAGACGGCCTCGTTGTGACGCGGCGTGAATCCAAGGTCGTATTCTATCAACTGTCCGACGCGCCGCGTCTTCGGGAAATGGTGGATGCCGTCTGCGCCGTCATGCTCGGCCAAACCAAAAGCCTATCCCAAAAACAGCCTCCACGCCCAGCCAAGCAGACGCATCGCCCAGGCGGATACGGCGTATTCGCCCGCCCCGTTTCCTGAAATTAAGAGGACCCGAAAATGACCAAGCCCAATGTGACCGGCTTCTTCGATGAAGCTACCAATACAATCAGCTATGTCGTCGCCGATCCGGAGACCAAAGTTTGTGCGGTCGTAGATTCCCTTCTCGACTTCGACCAGGCTTCAGGCCGCACGAAAACCGACTCTGCCGACAAGATGATTGCTTTCGTTCGTGAGCAAGGCCTGACTTGTGAATGGATCATCGACACGCACGTGCATGCCGACCACCTGACGGCAGCGCCGCATATTCAACGCGAGCTGGGCGGCAAGACCGGGATCGGCGCGCACATCTCGACGGTCCAGAAAGTCTTTGCCCGGATCTTCAATGAAGGTCAGTCCTTTCACACTGATGGCAGTCAGTTCGATCACCTGTTTCAGGACGGGGAAACTTACAAGATCGGCAACCTCGAAGCCCGGGCTATCCATACACCCGGGCACACCCCCGCCTGTATGAGCCACTTGATCGGAGACGCCCTCTTTGTGGGCGATACGATCTTCATGCCGGATTTCGGGACCGCACGCTGCGACTTCCCGGGCGGAGATGCCGGTACGCTCTACGACTCCATCCAGAAACTGTTCGCGCTGCCGGGCGAAACGCGTGTGTTCCTGTGCCACGACTACAAGGCGCCCGGCCGCAACGAATATGTCTGGGAAACGACGATCGCCGCAGAGAAACAGGCGAACATTCACGTCAAATCCGGAACATCGCGCGATGAATTCATCAAGATGCGCACGACCCGCGACGCCACGCTCGCCATGCCGAAGCTGATCCTGCCTTCGGTGCAGATCAACATGCGAGCCGGCGACCTGCCCGAGCCCGAAGACAATGGCCAGCGTTACATGAAAATCCCAATCAACGCGCTCTGAGGCCGGAAAAAAGGAGGAGACTGCCATGAACATCAAGACGCTTGCGCCCGACATTTCCGTATCGCCCCAGCTGACCCCGCAGGACGTCGGCCTTGCCGCCGCTCAGGGCTTTCGGGCGATCATCATCAACCGGCCCGATGGCGAAAGCGATGACCAGCCTGGGCATGAACTGATCGCTGAAGCCGCGCAGCGTCATGGCCTTGAGGTGTGCTACATTCCAATTGTACCAGGCCAACTGTCCGATGCAGACGTGGCAATGTTCGCCGAAGCGCTGCATGAAATGCCCGCTCCAGCGCTTGCCTTCTGCAGGACCGGCACACGATCTGCGACTTTGTGGGCGCTGACGCAGGCCGGACATTTGTCCGTGGATGCGATTCTCAAGACGACCAGCTCTGCAGGATACGACCTCGCAGCCCTGCGACCACGCCTTGAAGCGCGCGACAAGTCAGCGGACGCGGGGATTGGCCGGGTGCCAACACATGATGTTTTGATTATCGGTGCGGGCGCGGCAGGTATCTCTGTCGCATCAAGTCTTCTCAAACGGCGGCCAGGTCTCGACATCGCCATTATAGATCCGCGAACGGATCACTACTATCAGCCCGGCTGGACACTCGTCGGCGGCGGTGTGTTCAAGCGGGAAGATACAGTTCGCGCCATGGACGGGCTGATTCCGAAAGGCGTGAAGTGGATCCCCGCCGCCTGCGCCCGCTTCAAACCAGATCGTAATGAGGTCGTTCTCGAAGATGGCACAGCTATTGGTTACCGCGCCCTTATCGCAGCCCCCGGTCTCAAACTCGATTGGGATGCGATCGAGGGGCTAAAGGAATCACTTGGTCGCAATGGCGTGACGTCGAACTACCGCTTCGACATGGCGCCTTATACCTGGGACCTTGTGCAATCTGTTGGCTCGGGCAGAGCCCTGTTCACCCAGCCGCCGATGCCCATCAAATGCGCCGGCGCTCCGCAGAAAGCGATGTACCTTGCCTGCGATGCATGGCGTAGACGCGGCGTCCTGAAGAATATCGACGTATCCTTTCACAATGCGGGCGCTGTCCTGTTTGGCGTAAAGGACTATGTCCCAGCGCTCATGGAGTATGTGAAAAAGTACAACATCGACCTGAACTTCAACGAGACGCTGGTCGCCGTAGACGGCCCAGCGAAAAAGGCCTTGTTCGAGATCAAGGATGCAAGCGGCAATGTACGCCGCGAAGAAAAGACCTTCGACATGCTGCACGTGTGTCCGCCCCAGGTTGGGCTGGACTTCATTCGTAACAGCCCGTTGGCAAACAGCACAGGCTGGATCGATGTGAATGCCGAAACGCTTCAGCACACCAAGTATGGCAACATCTTCTCGCTCGGAGATGCAGCCTCAACACCCAACGCCAAGACTGCAGCCGCGGTGCGCAAACAAGCGCCCGTATGTGCGCACAATGTTCTTTGCGTAATCGACGGAAAGGCGCCGACGGCTGTCTACAATGGCTATGGGTCATGTCCGCTGACTGTGGAGCGCGGCAAGATCGTGCTCGCAGAATTCGCTTATGGGGGAAAACTGGATCCGTCTGTTCCCAAATGGATGCTCGATGGTACGAAGCCCACGCGGGCCGCCTGGTTCTTGAAAGAGAAGATGCTTCCGGCGATCTATTTCGACATGATGCTCAAGGGCACCGAAACACTTGCGCGGCCGACTATTCTTCCGCACCGGCCTGCCGAGCATGAAGCCCAGCCTGCCCTGAGCAACAAGGCGACCTCCAAAGTCGCCTGACCCTTTCTGCCCCCCTCTCAACATTGTTCCTTAGGGCAAACCCTATGACCTTTCGCCTGTCGCGATACCTGCCGATCCTTGACTGGGGCCGTACCTACAAGGGCGAAACGCTGACGAATGATCTTCTGGCGGCTTTGATCGTGACGATCATGCTGATTCCGCAATCGCTCGCCTATGCGATGCTGGCGGGGCTCCCCCCACAGGTCGGCCTCTATGCATCGATCCTTCCACTGATCGTCTATGCAGTCTTCGGGTCAAGCCGGACGCTTTCGGTTGGCCCCGTGGCGATCCTGTCCCTAATGACGGCGGCTGCCGCCGGCAAGATCGCAGCATCCGGAACAGCGCAGTATATGGAAGCGGCCATGATCCTTGCGGTCCTGTCCGGCCTGATGCTGCTGGCTTTCGGTCTCTTCCGGATGGGATTTCTCGCCAACTTCCTAAGCCATCCGGTGATCTCGGCGTTCATCACCGCTTCAGGCATAATCATTGCCGCTTCTCAGCTGAAGCATATCCTGGGCGTGCCGGCAGAGGGCCACAACCTTCTTGAACTTCTTATGTCTCTGGCAGGATCCCTTGATGCGATAAACCTGCCGACGCTGGTGATCGGACTTTCGTCTCTGGCCTTCCTGTTCTGGGCCCGCGCAGGCCTCAAACCCTTGCTCAGACGCCTGGGACTTGGGGACAAGGCGGCCACACTCATTGCCCGCGCAGGACCGATCTTCGCGGTCGCCGCCAGCATCGTAGTGGTGTCTGCATTTGGCTTGCACGAGCAGGGCGTAAAAATCCTAGGCCACGTGCCACGCGATCTGCCTGCGCTCGGCCTGCCGGCATTTGACCGGGAGGTGTGGACGCAGCTTCTCGGCTCTGCCGCCCTGATCAGCCTCATCGGTTTTGTGGAATCCGTGTCGGTTGCCCAGACGCTGGCCGCCAAGCGCCGGCAGCGGGTCAATCCCAACCAGGAGCTCATCGGCCTCGGCGCCGCCAGCCTGGCGGCGGGGGTTTCAAGCGGCTACCCTGTAACCGGAGGCCTCGCCCGCTCGGCTGTCAATTTCGATGCCGGCGCAGAAACACCGGCAGCCGGTGCGTTCACCGCGATAGGGATCGCGCTCGCAACCCTCTTCCTCACCCCCTTCCTCTACTTCCTGCCTCAGGCCGTTCTTGCCGCCACGATCATTGTTGCGGTGCTCACGCTTGTTGATTTCGCAGCCATCCGGACAGTCTGGAACTATTCGAAGACTGACTTTGCCGCGATGGCGACCACCATCCTCGTGACCCTTTCTGCAGGTGTTGAAATCGGCGTGACAAGCGGCGTCGTCCTGTCACTCGTTCTGCACCTCTACAACACAAGCCGGCCGCACTTCGCGCTTGTCGGCCAGGTTCCCGGAACCCATCACTTCCGGAACGTCAATCGCCATGCCGTGGTGACACCAGAGCACATCATCACGATACGGATTGATGAAAGCCTCTACTTTGCCAATGCGCGCTTCCTTGAGGACACGGTCTATTGCGTCCTCAGCAACCGGCCCGACCTGAAACACCTCATCCTGATGTGCCCGGCGGTCAACCACATTGATGCAAGCGGGCTAGAAAGCCTCGAATCCATCAATCACCGCCTGAAGGATGCAGGAGTGACGCTTCACCTCTCTGAAGTCAAAGGCCCTGTCATGGACCGGCTGAAGCGGACACACTTTCTCGAAGAGCTGACCGGCAAGGTCTATCTTCACCAGTTCGAAGCGATCCAGGACCTGGATGCGGAGTGCGCACGCACAGCCTTCGAAAGGACCGCCATGACGACAGAGCCGGCTTCTTCACCCTGCCCTTCGCTCAAGATAGCTGGATTGTCGTCTACGCCATGACGCCTGATACTCCCCGGATGGAGCAACATCCCGACCGGGACCTGATCCAGGCCGAAGCTCATGCACGGCCACCTCTCGCGATCCCCTTGGAAACATCCGATGTCTGGCATTGGGTGATCGACGACAGAGGCTCAGCTCCATCGGCATGGCCCACCCCTTTCGACACAAATAGCCGTCATCAGATCAGCGAATTCGACAACGGTATCCTTCGCTTTGAGCGTCACACCGAGTTTGTCTCAGTAACTTTCATCGGCCATGCAGATAGCGCGAAAGAACTGATCACACGGCTCAGCACCACCCCGGGCCGCCAGTTGGCCGGCGCCCACATAATTCTCTCGAAAGAAGCTGACGCAGCGCGATCTTGCTTTTCCCCCACAGTACGCCTTTTTGGCGGACGCGCGATGTTTCCCGGAGTGGAGGTCTCTACAGACTTCAGGATCACACCAGATGGTTTCATCACTTACGCCGTCAGCGGCAAATTCGAAGATGCGTATGCGAGAGGCCGGTTCGTCAAAAGGCTGATCGATCTTGAAACCTATCGGATGGCTGCGCTTCTTGGGCTGCCAGCTGTCCGGCGCGCAATGCCTATACTTGAGACGCTGGAACTCCGGGCGTCCGGCGCCACATTAAAGCTTACGACTGATATACCCGAAGGTTTCGGTTCCACGATCTCCGAACTTGCCTCCCTTCTTGCAGAGGCGGGGGCGCTGCAGGAGTCCATTCGCTACCGTCTTGCAGCGTCGCGGGCTTATTATGACATCGTACTGGCAAGGCTCAAAAGTCTCGACGAGCAGCCCATCGGTCAGCGCCAAACACTGAAGGGTTTTATCGAACACCGACTTGGCCCGGCCATCCAAACCATTGCTGCTTTTGAAAGACGCCTGGACGCCGTGTCGGAAACTGTTTCCAGCGCCATGGCGTTGACGCGGACCCGGCTTGATCACTCGGTTCAGCAGCAGAACCAGAAGCTGCTTCAATCCATGGAATGGCGCGCGCGCCAGCAAGTCCATCTGGCTCAAGCCGTGGAAGGGCTCTCAGTCGCTGCTATCACCTACTACCTCGTTGGCCTGACAGGAATTCTCCTGAAGGGCCTCCCGGATATCATTGTCAATGATGCGATTTTTCTTGCGGGCCTGACACCTATCATGGTGATCGTAGTCTGGTGGATCACGAGACGCGCGCAGTCCGCAATCAGGTCTCCGCACGCATGACGCTTTACCTGATACCGCGATCGAAGTCAGGTTCGTGCTTCCATGCCGCCGAGACGCAAGAGCAGCTTGCGCCTGTCAGAGGCAATGTCTTCAAGTGTCACCTTGTCAAGCTCAGCCAAAAAAGCGCGAAGCCCCGTGCGAAACAAGTTGCTCAGTTTGCAGACACCGATCAGGGGACAAGTATTGGTATCGGAATTAAAACACTCGACAAGCTCAAGATTGCCTTCGGTATGGCGAACGACCTCTCCGATGACGATTTTGCTCGGCGCCATTGCCAACCTGATACCGCCGGCGCGGCCCCGGTGGTTTTCAAGATAGCCAAGCTGACCGAGCTGGCGGGCCGCTTTGAGCAAATGGGCTTTGGAAATTCCGTAAGCGCTCGAAACGTCTTCCACGCGGACAAGCCTATCGGGGTGAAGCGCGCAGAACATCAAAGTCCGGAGCGCATAATTGGTATATGCTGTAAGCTGAATTGGTACCTCCCTGCGTCAAGCGCGCGCATGCGGCGGATGGACAGAAGATTCATATTGCCAGACCGCACCAGGCGCTTAAGTGGTATTTTGAATACCTGTTTTATCGGCCGCCGTCAAATTCCGGAGAAACACCGATGATTGAAACCCTCGATGCTCTCGTCCTCGCGCGTGCGCAGTTCGCTTTCACGGTGATGTTCCACATTATCTTTCCGGCCTTCTCCATCGGGCTCGCCAGCTATCTGATGGTGCTGGAAGGTATGTGGCTCAAGACGAACAAGCCTGTATACCTGAACCTTTTCAAATACTGGCGGAAGATCTTTGCCGTTGCCTTTGGCATGGGCGTCGTGTCCGGCATCGTCATGTCCTATCAGTTCGGAACCAATTGGAGCGTTTTTTCGGATAAGGCGGGGCCTGTGATCGGTCCACTGATGGCCTATGAAGTTCTGACGGCCTTCTTCCTAGAGGCGGGTTTTCTCGGTGTCATGCTGTTCGGAATGGGCCGAGTTTCCAAGTCACTGCATTTCGTTGCAACGGTCATGGTCGCCTTCGGCACACTTCTTTCCGCGACCTGGATCCTTTCGGTGAACAGCTGGATGCAGACACCCGCCGGCTATGGGATCAATGAGGCTGGCCAATTCGTGCCGGAAGACTGGATCGCGATCATCTTCAATCCGTCATTCCCTTACCGACTCGTTCACATGGTACTGGCAGCCTATCTCACCACCGCGTTCGTGGTGGGCGCCGTTGGTGCCCTGCACCTCCTGCGCAACCGCACCAACCCGGAAGCACGCAAGATGTTCTCCATGGCCATGTGGATGGCCGCGATCGTTGCACCGATCCAGGTGGTTGCCGGCGACTTCCATGGCATCAATACGCTGGAACATCAGCCCGTGAAGGTGATGGCCATGGAGGGTCACTATGAGAGCCATCCGGACGGCGCCCCGCTCTATCTTTTCGGCATCCCGAATGATGAAGAGCAGCGGCTCGACTATGCCGTTGGCATTCCGAAAGTCTCTTCCCTGATCCTGAAGCACGATATGAATGCTCCGCTTGCAGGTCTCGACACTGTACCTGACGAACTCCAACCCCCGGTCGGCATCGTCTTCTGGAGCTTCCGGATCATGGTTGGCCTCGGCACCCTGATGGTGCTGGTGGGCGCCGTGAGCCTCTTCCTGCGCTGGAGAGGTAAGCTCTATGATGCGCCGTGGTTCCACCGCGCAGCGATGCTGATGGGACCATCCGGTTTCGTCGCCGTACTGGCCGGTTGGGTTACGACCGAGGTGGGACGCCAGCCCTACACCATCTATGGCTTGCTCACGACGTCAGACTCCCTGGCGCCGGTAGCAGCACCGGCCGTCGCGGCATCCTTCCTTGCATTTGTTGTGGTTTACTTCGCCCTGTTCGGAGCCGGCACGCTTTACATCCTGAAGATGATGAACAAGCCGCCTGGGTCACTCGAACCTCTGGACGAAGGTCCGACCCGCGCCGCGGGAACGACTGGCTTGGCCTCCCTTCGTCCCGACGCAATCCCTGCAGAATAGGAGCAGCGCATGTTTGATCTTCCATGGATCTGGGCCGGACTGCTCGCCCTCGCGATATTCATCTATGTCATCCTCGACGGGTTTGACCTAGGGATCGGCATCGTTTTTCCATTCCTCAAATCCGACAAGGACCGAGACACCGCGATGAATTCTGTCGCCCCAGTCTGGGACGGCAACGAGACCTGGCTTGTCCTTGGTGGCGGAGGTCTGATGGCCGCATTCCCGCTAGCCTATGCGATCGTGATGCCAGCGCTTTACGCGCCCTTCATCATCATGATTCTGGCACTCGTGTTCCGCGGCGTGGCATTCGAGTATCGCTGGCGCGATAAGGCGCACGAGAAGATCTGGGACCGGTCATTCTTCTTTGGCTCACTGATTGCCACCTTCTGCCAGGGCATCGTTCTCGGTGCCTTTGTTCAAGGCATAGAAGTCGACGGGCGGGCCTATGGCGGCGGCTGGTGGGATTGGCTGACGCCGTTCACCGTGACTTGCGGCATCGCATTGACAGCAGGCTACGCTTTGCTCGGAACCACCTGGCTGGTTCTCAAAACGGAAGGTGACTTGCGCGATCAGTCCTATACGCTTGCCCGAAAGACAGCTCTTGCAACCCTCGTCTTTGTCGGTGTGGTCAGTATCTGGACACCCTTCCTGTCTCCAGACATCGCAGAACGCTGGTTCACCTTCCCGCACCTGCTGTTCGTGATGCCCGTGCCTACGCTGACCGCGATCCTGGCGGGCATCCTTGCCTGGAGTTTGCTCACAAAGCGGGATCAAGTGCCCTTTCCGACAGCTATCGGACTCTTTGCGCTCTGCTTTGCAGGGCTCGGCATCGGTATCGCGCCATACATCGTGCCGCGTGCGGTTACGATCCACGAAGCGGCCGCCCCTAACGCAAGCCTCTCTTTCATGCTGGTTGGCGCCGCGATCCTCCTTCCCCTGATCATCGCCTACACCGCATACTCCTACTGGGTGTTCCGCGGCAAGGTCG
>ERZ761609.2063-NODE-2063-length-15735-cov-35.981314_pt1 | contig 15735 bp, 18 predicted proteins | sample MGYA00511163_ERZ761609 | MGnify/ENA primary metagenome ERZ761609 (study PRJEB28899, sample SAMN02445070) | bioreactor sludge metagenome | biome: EBPR sludge | place: Australia: Brisbane, Thorneside Wastewater Treatment Plant | collected 2011-12-16 ... | reverse complement strand
TGGAGGCGCTGGTTACAGAGCAATACCTCTCCGGCGAGTCATTGCAGGTCAAGATGCTACCGGCGACCGGTCTTGGACGACTCGCGGAATCGGCGGCGACCGCCGACAGCTATACCTTTGCGGGTCGGATGATCCGGCCTTATCCGCCGGGGAATGTCCGGGTGAACAACGTCATGTGGCCGACCGCGATTCTCGGCCAGATGGCGCTCACCTGGGCTCATCGCGACCGGATGCAGCAGAGCGTGTATCTGGTGGCGCAGTCCGAGGGCAACATCGGCCCGGAGGCCGGCGTCACCTACACGGTGCGCTTCTACAACGAGAACAACGCCCTCCAGAAAACCCTAACGGGGCTCACCACGACCGCCTGGACTTATCTCACTGCTGACGAGGCGACCGACAGTGGATTGGGCCGCATCAACGGCAAGTTCAAGGTTGAAATCGAAGCGGTGCGTGCCGGCTACATCAGTTGGCAGAAGCAGACCCGCAGCGTCGACCGCGCGGGGTACGGGCTGAACTATGGCAAATACTACGGAGGCATCTGATGGCAAGCACTGATCCGAATCTCGGACTCACCTACGGCTGGCCGCTCGGTGAGTCGGGCTGGAATACCAGCATGGACGCGAATTTGAAACGGCTCGGTGCGGTGGTCGGGCTCTCGGTCAAGGATCGGGATCTGACCACACCGCCGGCCAGTCCGGTCGACGGCGACCGGTACATCGTCCCTGCCGCCGCCACCGGCGTATGGGCTGGCAAGACCAATCAGATCGCCGTCCGCGTGGCGAGCGCTTGGGACTACTACACCCCCAAGGTCGGCTGGCTCTGCTTCATCGAGGACGAGGCCGTGCTCTCGGCCTACAAGTCGGCAGGCTGGAGCGCCGGCATCGCCGTCTGACACCGTATCACCAACCCCGCGAACCCGCCCACGAGGCGGGTTCCGCATTTCTGGAGGACGAAAACATGGATTCCACCCAAACCGAGCGCCGGAAGATGGTGACCATCCCGCAGGAAGAATTCGAGGCGATCCTGGAGCGCGCCGCGGAGCGCGGTGCCCGGCACGCCTTGGCCGACGTCGGCCTCGATGGGCCGGAGGCGGCACATGACATCCGTGAATTGCGCGGTCTGCTCGACGCCTTCAACGAGGCCAAGAAAACCGCCGGCCTGACCATCGTGAAGATGCTGGTCACGGGCCTGGTGATGGCACTGCTGGCCGGCGCATTCCTGAAACTCAAGCTGTTCGGGGGTGGGCAATGATCGAGACTCTGCTCGGCGGCCTCCTCGGCGGGGCATTCCGTCTTGCCCCGGAAATTCTGAAATGGCTCGACCGCAAGGGTGAGCGCAGCCACGAACTGGCGATGCAGGACAAGGCGCTAGAGTTCGAGAAGCTGCGCGGTGCTCAGCGGATGGCAGAGATCGGCGCTGCGGCCGACGCGGCGTGGAATACCGGGGCCATCGATGCCTTGCGCGAGGCCGTCGCGGCGCAGGGGCAGCGTTCCGGCGTGCGCTGGGCCGATGCTTTGTCGATCAGCGTGCGCCCGGTGATCACCTACTGGTTCATGGCGCTCTACTGCGCTGCCAAGACAGCAGCGTTTGCTGCTGCCGTGACGGCTGGCGCTGGTTGGGGCACGGCGATCCTGCACGCCTGGACTGAGGCCGATCAGGCGCTGTGGGCCGGGGTGTTGAACTTCTGGTTCCTCGGGCGCGTGTTTGATCGGGTGAGGCCGTGATCGAGGTTCCGAAGGCTGCCATCGATCTGGCGAAGCGCTTCGAAGGTTTCGAACGCAAGGTCAAGCGTGGAATCGAAATCACGGCTGTTCCCTATGTGTGCCCAGCAGGCTTCTGGACGATCGGCTACGGCCACCTGTGCGACCCGAAGCATCCGCCGATCACCGAAGCAGAAGCCGAGGTCTATCTGGCGAGTGATCTGCAAACGGCACTGGCGGCAACGCTGCGCTACTGCCCGGTGCTGGCCACCGAGCCGGAGGGGCGGCTTGCAGCCATCGTGGATTTCACATTCAACCTTGGGGCGGGGCGGCTCCAGACGTCGACGCTGCGGCGGCGGATTAACCAGAGGGACTGGGATGCTGCGGGGCGTGAGTTGCGCCGATGGATCTATGGCGGCGGGAAGATGTTGCCAGGCTTGATTAAGCGTCGTGAAGTGGAAGCTGCACAGTTGCTCTGTTCTGGGTGATAACACCCGCTCACGTCCTTCCACGAGCTCATTCTCGGCAATTGCCTCAAGCAGGCCGCTTGTCATGCCCTATCCAGGAGAGAGCATGTTCGATAAGATTATGCAATCAGAACATTCCTTTGGGCCGGTAGTATGCTCGAACAAGAACTAAAAAACCTTTTAGAACAAGAAGAATCTGCAACCGTTAGCGATGCGTTCGGTGGGCACAAAACGGATGGCGGTACGAAAAGCTATTCCGTACCAAAGATTCGTGACGTAATTCTCGCTAAGCAGTTTTCACAGAACGGCACGCAATTGGAGTCTACGCTTGCGACTGCGAGAGCGACCTTGCCAACGAAGGTTTTGAAGTTGGTTGTGGGAAATCTGATACGTTTTTCGTTCCTCATTGAGCTCACCAATCTCAAGGTTGGCTCCACAAAGATGAAAACCAGGTGGCTGCCTGGCGACATATTGATGCCACAACCCGGGTCGTTCGAACCTGTCCGCGGGAAATTTATGCCCGGCAATGACCCGCGAGCGTCTTCATTCGAAACTTGCCTGGAAATATTCCGAAAATGCATCACAGAGGTGGTAGCACGACATCAAGCGGACCAGAGTGTTGGCGAGCGGATTGTCCGGTTGGACTCGTCTTCGAGCGTTCCTTATGAATCCGTATTTGACTATGCGAACCCCGCCCTGAATCCAGTGCACGTTCCAGAAAATGTGACTTGGGTATTGAACGGTGATGTGGATTGGCTACTAAAAGCGAGGCCGATGATCAAATCGGTGCTTGGCAAGAAGCTACTGGATAAAATTCAGACAAAGACCTACAAAACAGATCGTGCACTCACTGGGAAGGATAAGACTAATCGCGCAAAGCGCTGGGAAGTCTTAGCAGATGACTTCCAGCACGCCACATTGACCGAATGTTGGTCGGTAGAGAGAAAGCTCTACGAAGATCTTGTTTGCTTCGAGAATTTTCCAGAGGCAACACGGACGGCATTCGAGGCGGCTGGATTGATTGCTCCCGGATTATCAGCCACCCGTTGTCCGGTGACTCATGAAGTCCTTGCCTTCGACAAGCTTGCAGGTGACCCTGTTCATGGCAAGGCCGAATATCAGGTGGGTCATAAACATCCGCTTAAGCGCGCAGGGCGTCATCGTGGCGACAATGTGTGCTGGCAGTCTGCTGACGGAAACCGCATACAGGGCGATCTGACCATCGAGGAAACCAACCAACTTCTCGATGGCATCTTCGAGAGGAAGAAGGAACTGTTCCCAAATCCATGAGGTTGAATGGAAGCAGCCTTCTAGTCCTCAGTTTATTGTTGGCTCGTTCAACAGCAAACGGCTTCACGAGCCTGCTTTGCTAATTCCTTTGCTTCACCCCGCTTTATAACGGACTGCCTTACCTGCTCCGTTATGTCATCGCGCGTGCGTTGGTTGCGTGGAACTGGCAGTATAAGTTCGTTAATCCGCTCCCCGAGGCTATCGATGATATCTTGAGTAAACTGCTTCGAACGAATTTGCTTCTGAACTGCAGTAGAGGTCAAGATTGCCAGCAATAGATAAGGGTTTAGTCCGTATGGATTTTGTCCGACTCTGATCTTGTAGAGATGGCTTTGATACAGTATTTTTTTGTCGGCCTCAGTCACAATGGCGCAAGTCCCAATCAAGTACGTTCCATCCTTGACCATCAGGACGTCCCCAGCCTGAACGTCTTGCTTCTTGGCGAGGGACTCGTAGATTTCCTTTGAGACCCCGTGTTTTGGGTCAGCTTTAATTTCCCAGTTGCTAATGTCGGAGGTGCGAATAAACGGAATCGTCCCGGTTCCATATGCCAACTTTCCGACTTCGTCGCCAGTGGTCAGCGTAAGAATGCCTGCCGAGACCAGATCCCGAAATCGTAGCAGTTGATGGGTACCTTCTAGACCCGCCAGTTCGCGCTCTGCTTGAGGGTCATAGTACCTTGGACACAAAACGCCACCAGTAACCTGAGATGCGTCGATCAAGAAGCCAAGGGGGCTCGCGTCCTTGAGTTTTTTGGATTTCCGGAAGTCCCCAAATCGTTCAAGTATTTCCGGCAAATCATTGTTGGGAATTATTCGCGCGCGGGAGTCCTGGCCACACCACTTGGCCTCGGCCATGAAAATGGGCTGCGTAGCCTTTTCATTTTCTGCCTTCTTTGTCGCAACCAGGAGGCAAGTTTTTGTATGTGTGCCGCCTTTCCCAGAAGTCTTAAACAATGCCTCGGGCATGCCCATGACCGCGTGAATTTCTGTGTGACGTAGGAGATACTCAACAACGTGTCGGTAAGACTTATTTGAGAGAATGCTTTCCGGCAACACCATTCCGAGGCGGCCACCGGGCCTCAACAATGATAAGCAGCGCTCAACGAAAAGAACTTGAGGAGGAACATTGGTCGAAACTCTGTCGCCAGGCTCCATAGCCCCCGTTTTCTTGTTCTTCACCCATTTTCTAGCAAGATCGAAAGTCGATATAACTTCCGGATTAGCGGCTACTATCTTTACTCCAAAAGGAGGATTCGTGAGAATCACATCGAGCCCCTGTGAAGGAAGATATTCACGGAGGCTTTTAGACCCATTTTGGAGCGCGACGCTATCGCCATTCACTACAGTTGGATGTCCGCCAGTCAGCAAAGAAATATGAACCTTTGCCAGCTGCGCAAGATATGAGTCTTTATCAATTCCATACAGGCCGTTTGCCAAATTCTCAATCGGTACGCCACGCCGCTGGCGATGCGCACAAACCGAGGCCAAAAACCCTCCTGCACCACATGCAGGATCAAGCACGGTCTCGTGTGGCTGTGGATCAACGGCAGCCACTAGCAGGTTAGTTACTGACCTGGGTGTAAAAAATTGACCTGAGTTGCCTCGCGACTCACTACCTACAAAGACTTCGAAAGCATCGCCGATAGGGTCGCTCTCCGAATCCATGATTGAAAAATCGAGCTCCTGCATTACAAATTGCAGAGATGCTGGATCGAGCAGTATCTCCGACTCATCAGAATAGATTTCCGGAAAATCGGCGCGAACTGTTGCAAATACCGATCGGACTTGCTTCGAAAGCTCAAATGGTTGCGCGGAGAGATCCACAGAAGGCAACTCCCCGCGCTCGATGACCAGTTTGCAAAATAGACACTTCAACACCTCATCAAGAAGTGAGTCATCTCGGGTCGCGCCGACAAACTGCCCCGCGAGGTAGTTTCTAATATTGCGGAATGCCTCTTTGGGGTTTTTTTCCTGCAAACCTAGTCCTAGGCTTGGCTGTCTCGCATCAATTTTCTTTCTTGGAGGCATGTTTTTCTCAGTTCATGAAGTGACGCAACTATACAAACAGTTCATGTGAACAGCAATAGTCAATTACAGTTCATGTGGAATATTATACAATGCAAACTCCAAAGGCCGGTGCGCTTGTAGGGCGTGCCCAGCGAACTTAGGCAGAGGGGTCAAAATGGCGCGCTACTCAGAACACGACACAAGCAAGATCTACCAAGCAGGTGATGCTTTTCGAACGAACTGCCTGCTGAACGACGGCTCTCTGCTGTTTGACGATACATCCGTGTGGCGTCCCGATGTTCTGGACCGCATTCATCAAGCCTTCGTCGCCACCCCCGACGAAGGCGATCGGACGTTCATCGACAAGTTTAAGGATCAAGTCGGCAAAGCCGGACAGGATGTGTCCCGTCTTGCTGCAGAGATCTTGAGCGTGTACTTCTTGTTCCCGTCCAGCGTTGGTGGTGTGCGCAAGCGGCAGGTCGTGAACGAAGTCCTCAGTTGGGGCGGCGATTCATTGCCAGAGTCACATCTTGTGTCGAGTGCTTTCGCAACTGGAATCGGCAGTGGCGGCCAGGGCTACAACACCCGCCGCCCCTTTGAGATCGCCTTTCTGATCGAACTCGCTATAGCGTGGAAGAAGTTGCCGCAGGATCGGCAGGTAGAGGTCGCGACCGACCCGTGGCTCTTTCAAGAGATCGTGGACAGCATTGAGGACGCAGAATCGAAGCAGCTTCGACACATGCTTCTTCACCTCCTGTTCCCCGAATACTTCGAGCGCATTGCAAGTGGCAATCACAAGCGCAGAGTCATCAAGGCTTTCTCCGGGCTGGTCAGCGCCGAATCAGAAGATGATGACCGGACAATTCTGGCGATACGCCAGGAGCTCGAGAAGCTGCTGCCCAACCAGGAGCTCGATTTTTACTGGTCGCCGCTAGTTGAGGCTTGGTACGACGACAGCGAGGGGGCATCAGAAGGCGCACCGCTGGAAATCATCCAGCACAAGAAACAGATCGTTCTCTATGGCCCACCAGGAACTGGCAAGACGTTTCGCGCCAAGAAGCTAGCTGAGCGCGTTATACGATCTGCGGCATTGAGCCAGATGGGGCCAGCCCGGTACTTCCAATCGCAACCCACCATCGAGGCGGCGATCCGAGATAACGTGCATCGACTGCAGTTGCATCCGGCCTACAGCTACGAGGACTTCATCCGGGCACTCCACATTTCGACTAGCGGCGGTACAGAGTATCGCGCTGGCTACCTTCCCAAACTGATCGAGGACATCGAGCAGAAGCCTCGCTCGGAACGTCTGCCTCACATCCTGATTTTGGACGAAATGAACCGGACGGATCTAAGTCGGATGCTTGGCGAGTGCTTCTCCTTGCTGGAGGATCGGAACCAGGCGATTGAGCTTCCCGCACGCAATGGGGATGGCGCAGCAATGAAGCTGCACATCCCCGATGATCTGTTTGTGATTGGCACTATGAACCTGATTGACCAGTCCATTGAGCAGATAGACTTCGCGCTGCGCCGTCGCTTCCTGTGGCTACTGTGCCCGTTTGACGCCGAGGCCCTGGTTGGTGCCACCGAAGCCAAGTGGCATGACTTGAAGTCTGGCTTGGACTGGGAACGCATCGAACCGGACTTCCGCAAGTTGGCCGCAGCAGCGTCAGCATTGAACAAGGAAATTCACGACAGTCCGCTGCTTGGCGCACAGTACGAGATCGGGCACACCTACCTCCTTGACGTGGTCGTGTTCTTGCGCAATTTCCTCGGCCCACGGCCGACGCGCAAGCAGAACTACCTCTGGAACAAGAAGGGCGAAGCCCTTGAGCCCGTCGTACAGGTGTGGAATCTGTCCCTTCGCCCATTGCTGGAGCAGTACCTCGCCGGGCTGGACGCGACCGCACGCAATGCCGAACTCGACCGACTGTCCAAAGTTCTTCTCAAGCCCTCGGTGGTCGAGTGAAACTTGTAGCGCGCGACTGTTCGCCGCTTGTCCCGCAGCCGACGGCGGTCGAAGCCAATTGGCTACGGAGGCTGGCAATCAATGTTCGCGCCACAGAACTTGTTGTGTCAATTTCTGGCGACAGGGATGAGGATGAGCCAGTTGTCTACTGTGCCTGGGATGGTACATGGTGGGCAGGGCGATACGTCGGCTCAATTTCCTTCGAGGGCCACAGCCTGACCATTGAACCGCGTTTTGGTCTGGCAACGCTACGGAGCTGGCTTTTCGAGGCAACGTCGGTGGTACTGACGGACGCACCCGGAAAGCTGCGTGAGGACGAATCCTTCATTGCCCAGCTGCTGGCATCGGTCTGGGCGCATGGGTTTGTTGAGGCTGCCCGCCATGGGTTGCCTGCACTGCGCCACGATGTCGCCACAAAGGGGGCGACGCTTCGAGGACGGCTAGATGTTGCTTCGTCACTTCGGATGATCGCTGCAGGCAGCGGTCAGGTCGTGTCTATCCGTTCCGAGCGGTCGCTTGATCACGCTGCATCCGATGCCATCGTCGCTGCCTATCAGGTGCTGCGCCGGTGGCTTGGCGTACCTGACGATCAATGGATGCCGGCGCGCGCTAAGGAGCTCATCCCTCATCTGATGGCAGTCACGGGGGCCAGACCGCGCGTTCCGACGAAGGCCGAACTCGACCGGATTCGCTACACGCCGATCACGGCAGGATTTGCGCCAATCGCTGAACTTTCCCGGCAAATTGCAAACCGACGTGGCCTCGCGGCCAACATCGATAAAGATGGGGAAACCAAGGGTGTCCTGCTCGACGTAGCCGAGTTGTGGGAGATGTATGTGATCAATGTGCTCCGAAAAGCCGCTTTGCCACTATCGGTTACTCACGGTACTAGAGAGAAATCGGCGACGAAGAAGCTGCTCCGCAGCGATGTCACGGGTCAAGGTCTGGGCAAATTGATACCCGACGCCATCCTTCACTCTGGCTCCGTTATTAGGGGGGTGGTTGATGCCAAGTACAAGTCTCTCCATCCATCTGCGAGTTCACCGAATGGGCCACAGCGCGACGACCTGTATCAGATGGCTGCGTACCTTGGGCGATTCCAAGCCCCGGCAGGAATGACGACCTGGGGGATTTTGGCCTACCCCAGTGACCCGGCCAAACCCGAGGTGCCGCCAGCCGAACAAGCTAGCCCATGGAGCTTGGCTGCTGGAAGGAAGGTCATTTTCGCTACTCTGCCGCACGCAGAATCGGATGCGGTCGCAAGATTACGTGAGCTTTTGACCCTTGTGACGGCGGGGCGCTCCACTCAATTGGCTTTGGCATAATCGCGGCGCGCCCCTGAGGCTTTCGCGGCTGAGATCAGCATTTCTTCCCATATGCTTGCTAAACGAAATATTTTCGCTGTAGAATCCGCTTATGCGAAATCAAGCTGTGGAGTTGCCAATGACTGAGCACACAAAAGAAACCATCCCTGACTTGCTCGCGAGGAATATCCCGCGGGAGCTTGTCATGGGCCTCGAAGAAGCCAAGCTGGTCGGCGCTCAACGTGCCTATGCCGCAGCGCGAGGGATGGATGACGGGCACCTGCCCAGCGTGGTTGGTCAGTTGCGCCACTTCCATATGAATGAGTCGTTCCATCGCGCACTCGCCGTCGCGGACGCATCTCCTTCACCTCTGCGCGGCAATCAGATCGTTACGGGCCGGGCTGGGATCTTCACCTTGGCACGGTTCAACACCAAGTATGGGGTCTGGAACAGCGGGCGGCGTAGCGAAACCCGAAAACAGATGTCGCTGGCAAACGCAGCCATCGAGCCACTGGTTCAACCCGAGCTTTTTTCCAGCTACGTAGAGCCGTCTCAAGCGGTTGTGTTTATCGTGGCCTGCTTTGCAGGATCGCTGCACAGCCAACCGGACACACCCGTTTCCATCGAAATTGCTGTCCCTGATCGCCACATGCAGGGCTGGCTTTTCCGGGAACCCATTGATGCTTTCGTCAAACGCTACGACCAGCAACCGACAGCGGGTCAAGACGACTTGGCAGTACCGAAGCTGAAGAAGAACATTGGCAAACAACAAGACAAAGATGGAACAGGATCATGAGCAGGGGCGGAGTACAAGGATTTCAGAAAGATCGACTTAGCCAAATTCTTGCGGCCCGTCGTCTGACTCAAGTCCAGCTGGCCTCGATGGTCGATGTGTCACCGGCGACCATCAGTAAGTGGCGCGCAGGAACGCAAGCACCCGAACGTGACGCGCTTGAACGCCTTGCGGGCGTGGTCAATGTCACGCCGGAATGGTTTACGCGTGCGCCTGGAGCGCGGTTGTCCTTGCCGCTTTTTCGCAGCAACGCGTCTGCGCACGTCGCTGCACGAGCCATGCTGGAGGCCCGACTTGAGTGGGTTCAGGACGTGGCCGCCGCCTTGATGGAGTACGTCGACTACCCTGATGTCAATTTGCCCTCGCGCGATTACACCGATCCGGAAGAGATCACTAACGAGGACATCGAGAAGGCTGCCAGCGAATGCCGGGACCTGTGGCGTCTGGGCCGTTCGGCGATTCAAGACTTGGCACTGGCCGTCGAAGGCGCAGGAGTTATCGTTGTCCGGGAAGAAACCGGCATCGCTCAAATCGAAGGGCTGTCGGCTTGGAGTGAAGTATTGGGGCGACCGCTCATTCTTTTGTCCGCTGACAAAAACAATGGGTACCGCAGTCGCTTCGATCTTGCCCACGAGGTCGGGCATCTAGTCCTGCATCGTCACATTCAGCGCACTACGGACAACGCGCGCCACAAAATGATGGAAGCGCAGGCACACCGTTTCGCAGGCGCATTTTTGCTGCCCGCCGAAACGTTCGCCAGCGAAGTTCGCGTGCCACCGACTCTGGATGACTTGTTGCTACTGAAGCGCCGTTGGGGCGCATCTGCGGCGGCGATCATCATGCGGCTGAAGGCTCTTGAGTTGCTGGATGAAGATGGCGCTCTGATGCTTTACAAGCGTCGCTCTGCTCGATGGGGTGCGAAATCGGAACCCGGAGACGAGGATCGCCGACCAGAGCAGCCACGCCTGCTTCGTCGCACCATTGATCTGTTGGTCGAAGAGAAGGTCATGCCTTTAGAAGCTATCCCGAGGCACATCGGACTGGCTGCGGGCGACGTGGAAGCGCTCGCCGGATTGCCCGAAGGCTACTTCCAGGGCAAAACCAATGTCGTGGAGTTTGCGCGACTGAAGGCAACCCAGAAGCAGGTTGATGACCAGCCAGCTCAAGGCAATAAGGTGGTGCCATTCCGGCCCGTTTCCAAATCTTGATGTGAAAGGAGCAGCGATGTCCAAGAACACAAAGCAGACGTCCTCACGAATTGGTCGGCTGGCGTCTGAAACGCTGAAGAGCAGCAGTTCGTCACAAGTGGCCAAGAGTCTGGCCGCTTCGGCACTGTCTCAGCGCAGCGGCGACAAACAGACCGGTGCCAAGATGGAAGACAAGGCTGCACGAGTTTTGGCCAGCGACCGATCCGCCAAAGAGACGAAAGAACTGGCAGCCTCGGTCCTGTCCCAAGCCAACAAGCAGCGCTGAGCAAGTGAGTCGAGTCCCTCATGTCGCAGGATCTGAGCGACTCGCAACTGAAAGATATCTGGCGTCAGGGAAAAATCCCGGTCATCTTCAAGCGCAATAAGCCACTCCCAGTCCTGGCGCGCATTCCGTTCGCAGAAGGGAACATGGAGTGGCTGCGGGATGGTCGACGCTTGAAGCCCGACTGGTGTGCGCAGTTCAAGGCCTGGGAAATTCCGACTGCGTGGTTCGACAGCGTGATCAAACTTGCGCTGAGACGACACCAGGAGGTTTACGTGATCCAGTTATACCGGGAGCACCAGAAATGCGCTCCGGCGTGCTGGAATGCGGCGGGCTTTCATTGTGAGTGCTCCTGCATGGGGGAGAATCACGGCGGTGGCCATCCAGGCGGCAACTGGTACGAGGTTTCCGAAACCTTTGCTGTTTCCTGGGGCCAGCAGCGCTATTCATGCCGCCATCTGAAGGTCAAGAACCCCGGACGCTAACCGTCGCGGCGCAAGCTGTCGAAGTTCGGAAATGCACGGAGACAACTGCCATTCTCGAAACGGCCAAATCATCGAATTCACGGACTCAAGGCCGATGTGTTACCATTTGCGCCTGAAGGCGATCTCGGATTCGGTTCCGTGTTCCGCCATCTGGGGACAAATAGCCAAAACAGTGCCATTTCATCCAAAAGCAGGGACATCTGTTCGGGCTATGGCGTGGAATCGAGCCGTTCCTGTTCCTGCACCACTTCATACCAGCGCGGCACACGGGCCATTGGCTGCGGTTGAGACTCCGGCTCAGGCGCAGCGGGCGGCGCCACCAACTCCTTCGCATCACCCCGAACGCTGTTCGCCAGTTCCCACTGTAGGATGGCCTCCAGCGAGAAGCGCAAATTCCTGACCAGCAACAGATGTGGGACGCGCTTGCGCTCCCGCTCAACTCGGTCGGTGAACAGGTTTGCGGGCAGGCTGGTCGCCTCAACAACATCCTTCGCGCTGACGTACTGCACCTCCGGCTCGGCGGCATCCGGTAATTGAGGGTCGTCGGCGTTTTTCGGTGGGTGCGTGACGGCGCGGGGAACGCGCTCGCCGTCACCGAGGATCGCCATCCAGTGCTGGGCGCTCTGGCGCTCGAACTCGAGGATGTCCGCTTCGTGGTAGCGGACGTGGTGAAACAGTTTGTGCCAGATAGGCCCTTCGTTGTCGAGGCGCCAGCGCCGCAGGGTTTTCAGGCTGATCTTCCATCGGACAGCGACTTGCCTCTCGGTCATCACGGGGTAGTGCATCTTCTTCTCCAAGGCTGATGACCCCATGACAACGCTGCTCGCCGCAGAAGCCAAGCCTTACTGCGTGATGCCGGCGGCGAACTGCTGCAAGCGCTGCCCCTCGGCCCGGGCCTCGGCCAGCAACTGGTTCCAGTCGTCTGGCGGATGGCCGCTTTCCAGCATCTTGCGGAACACCCGGTAGGCGTCGTCGCTACTCTCGTAGGCGCGCTTGGTGTCCTCGTCATTGACCCAGGCAAGCACGATCACCTTGCTGGGCGCGTGGTAGCGGAAGAACAACCGGTACTGTTGGAAGAACTTCGCCCGGAACCAGTGCTTGTGTTCGGCACCAAGGGTGTCGCCTTGCCGGTATTCCGGTCGCGCTGGATCTTGCGGGATGACGTCGAACGCAAGTTTGTTGATTGCCGCCAATCGCTTGCTGGCATTTTTCTTTTTGTACCCGACCGGGTCCTTCCGCTGGAGGGCCTCGACCTGCTGCGCCAGCACTTCAAACTGCGCCAGGAACAATGGATGGGCAAAAACCGTCCAGCCATGAATGACCAGAGGCGCAGGCGTACCCGTACTCATTCATCGTCTGCCGATAGGGCAGCATCGAGATCAACTTCGACGTCACCGACCAGGGAGTGCAGGCGCTGGATGAGGCCGGCATCCACGGCATGCAGACGCTCGGGGTGGTTGGCGATGTCGCGGGCGAGGAAGCCCAGGAACTGGCCGAGTACCGGGTCGTCGCCCTCGGAGGCTTCGACGCGGGTCAGTACCACCTCGCCGGTGGAACGGATCGAGTAGTGGATCTTGTCGCGCTTGCCCAGCCGCAGGGCGCGACGCACGGTCTCCGGCACCGTGGTCTGGTAGCGGTCGGTCAGCGTGGATTCGACTTCAAGGGTGGCAGGCATGATGCTCTCCAGTCAGACGTGGATGCTGTTCATGGTAATGCATCAGCCTTGCCATGTCAATGCAAATGCATTGTCTATGATTGTTGCTATCCTGCCCGGTGTTTCAGGGGGCGATTGGCTACCATTGACCCGCATCGAACATCGCGAGCCTGCCAGTCCGTCTGTTCCGGCCGATGTCCACCGAATGGCCGAATGTGGCAAAATACGGACTGTGGTCTGGCGGACGGACTCCTGTTCAGAAATTGGGCTTGGGTTGGGTTCCGGCTTCCACCACCAAAATTCAACGCCCAACCCCTCTCGGTTGGGCGTTTCCATTTCTGCTTCCCGCAAACCACGCGGGGATCGCGCCCGTTCTGCGTGCGCCAGGGGTGCGCACGGTCTGGGCCGAAGGGCTGCCGGTTCGACTCTCTTCCGCCCTCTGTTCTCTCAAAATCTTCACCAGCTCTTTCGCCGTGGCACGCGCACATTGTCTTGTGCTGTAGGGATTTATGCGTGCGTCGGCTTTTCGAGTTTGACTGGTGGCTTGGATCACCAGCCCAATAGGGAGGCTGAATTTCTTTGAGGGACTGTCGACTCCACCCGCGCAGTAGTAATCATCGGCCATCGGTACCGGATGCCTCGTTTCGGCACGTGGAAAACGAGTACTGTCACGATCAACTCGCGGTTGGCCAGCTCACCGTACGCTTGAAATTGCCATGCGCCTTGGCGCTCGCATCAACCCCTGCGCGTACCGTCGCCATCTCCTTCCGTCTCGAATACCTGGATTTCCTTCATGAGATAGGTCACCCGCTTGGAGAGCTTCAAGTACCTCGACCCTCGCTACGCCAGCGCTGTAATGTTTTGGGACTGAGGTCCCAGCGCTCGGCCAACTCCTGCTCATTGATTGCGACTTCCTTCATCACGAATCTCTTGTGGTTGCAGGGAAACGCATTCAGGCGTTGTTCAGGCGCAAAGCCAAGTCGTGGGAGATGGGCGGGGTGGCGAGAGGTGTGCTGGCATCATCAATCTGAAAGATCGGGTGTAAATAGGTGTTGAAATGGATGCAGCTCACAATTGGGTGTAAATGGGCGTAGTATTGGTTCATGCTGCAAACCGACACCATCCAGATCACCCCGGAGATCCTGAGCCTCATTGCCAGGATCGACGAGTTCAAAGGCGCCTGGCGCGCCTTGGGTACGCTCGCACCCGACCGCCTGTCGGCCCTGCGCCGCGTGGCCACCATCGAGAGCATTGGCTCCTCCACCCGCATCGAGGGCAGCAAGCTGTCCGACCGGGAGGTGGAGCAACTACTGTCGAATCTTGAGATCAAATCCTTCTCCACCCGCGACGAGCAGGAAGTGGCTGGCTATGCCGAGTTGATGGACTTGGTGTTCTCGTCGTGGCAGGACATCCTGTTCACCGAGAACCACATCAAGCAGTTGCATCAGATCCTGCTGCGCCACAGCGAGAAGGACACGTGGCATCGCGGCAACTACAAAATCAACTCGAACAGCGCCGCTGCTTTCGATGAAACCGGCGCGCAGATCGGTATCGTGTTTCAGACCGCGTCACCCTTCGATACACCTCGTCTAATGACGGAGTGGGTGGCCTGGGTGAATCAGGAGCGGGAGACTGCCCGACTGCATCCACTACTGATCATCGCCCTGTGCGTCGTCGTTTTCTTGGAGATTCATCCATTCCAGGACGGCAACGGGCGACTCTCCCGGGTGCTGACCACGCTCCTGCTCCTGCAGGCCGGTTACGCGTATGTGCCGTACAGCTCGCTGGAAAGCGTGATCGAACACAGCAAGGAAGCCTACTCCCTGGCGCTGCGCCAGACGCAGGGTACGATCCGCACGGAATCGCCGAACTGGCAGCCATGGCTAGTGTTTTTTCTGCGTTCCCTTGCCGAGCAGATGCGGCGTCTGGAGAAGAAGGTTGAGCGCGAGAAAATTGTGCTGGCGGCCATGCCTGAACTGCAATTACAGATCGTCGAATTTGCCCGCGAGCATGGCCGCGTCACCATTGGCGAGGCCATCAAGCTGACCGGCGCCAGCCGCAATACGCTCAAGCAGCATTTCCGCACGCTGGTCGAGCGCGGCACGCTGGACCAGCATGGCAGTGGCCGAGGGGTTTGGTACGACCTTCGCTAAAACTCGCTTTCCATCGAATCGACGCCTGCAAACCTCGGACACGACAAGCTGACGTTGCAATGCGGGCAGTAGAGCGAAGCCCGACAGGCTGCAGTAAATGTTCGACGGAACGGCAGTCCTTCCGATTAAGGTCATTTATGAATTGCCCCGGCTTTCCGGGAAGTTCCAGGCTGTTTAGCGGACCTCATGGCACTCGCACATTCACCCTTGAACACCTTTGCCTGCAATCACAGGCCGGCAGATAATTTTTCGCTCGCCGGGGAAGGGAAAGCCGCCGCCACGCCTTGACGGGTGGGGCAGGCCGAGGCAGGCTGCAGCCTGTCGCCCATCCCGAAAATCACATGCGCCGTTACGCATCCTGGCTTCTCCTCGCGCTTTTGTCGCCGCCGCTGCTGGCCGCCTCGCCCGACGGCGTGGTTGCGGTCTCGCATCCGGCGGCGGCGG
>ERZ761609.2062-NODE-2062-length-15739-cov-61.913670_pt1 | contig 15739 bp, 15 predicted proteins | sample MGYA00511163_ERZ761609 | MGnify/ENA primary metagenome ERZ761609 (study PRJEB28899, sample SAMN02445070) | bioreactor sludge metagenome | biome: EBPR sludge | place: Australia: Brisbane, Thorneside Wastewater Treatment Plant | collected 2011-12-16 ... | reverse complement strand
TCATCCAGTGGATCGACCCCCGGACCGGCAAACCCTGGCGCACCGAACCCGACGAACTGACACCAAAAACCGAAGGAACGAACCCAGCAACTCCAACAAAACAGGAGCCCGAGTCCCGCCAGGTCCGCCGCCGCCGCGAACGCCTCGAACGCAAGAAATCCCGCGCCAGCGACGATATCCGCGACGGCCTCTACGGGTGAGTCCCCGGTTCACCCTTTCCGGGCCCAAAGATAACAATGATTGCCGAGGCGTTCCGCGTAGGGCATCCGGAGAAGCCACAGGTCCAGATACCGCAAGGGCCAAAGGACCCACCCCAACACGCCGTGGGCCAGGGCGCGCCACCATTTCCAGGGCAGCAGCAGTTTCGCGAACTCGAGCGAGAAGACAATCATCGTCGCCGCGGGACCGGTGCGCCAGCCTGCATCGATGATCTCCAGACCGGGGCAGAGCAGTTGGAGTCCGTCCGGAGTGAACCGGCGGTAGTCCTTCGGATATTCGTGAAAGGGATGACAGAAAGGAGTGACGAGATGGACCCAGCCGCCCGGCGCAAGCACGCGGGCGATCTCCCGGACAACCCGTTCGGGATCCCGAACGTGCTCAAGCACGGCATCGCATTCGACGCGGGTGAAGGTGTCATCGGCAAAGGGCAGACAGTGAGCGTCGGCCTGGACATCAACACCAGGCATGGCGAACAGATCGAGATTGACGTAGCCGGGCACCTGCTGCCGGGCGCCGCCAATGTAGAGGTTCCAGCGGCCCAGCGGCGCCTCCACGTCCAGTTCACGGGGGTTCAGGATGTATGGTTTCGGCGGCGTCAGCCAGCGCTTAAGCCTTGAGGGCAGCGGCATTCTCGCGCGCCTTTTCATAGAGCATCTGAATCTCGCTCGAACAGCCCAGGAACAGCGCGCCCATCTGCTTCCAGCGCTGCGACAATGCGGCGTTGCGGGCCTGGGCGCCCGGCGCGACTCCGTGAGCCCGGCAACTGTCGAAGATCTTCTCCACGGCATCGAGCATTTTGGGGTGCTCGAATTCGCCGGGGACGCCGAGGGAGATCGAGAGGTCCACCGGGCCGACCATGACGGCGTCGATATGGGGCACGCTGAGCAGTTCATCCCGGGCCTCGAGGGCGCGCACCGTCTCGATCTGAAGCACGACGAGGGATTCGCGGTTGGCGTGCTCCATGATCTGGGCGATGGAGGCAGCCTCGAAGTCGATGTGCAGCGGCGTCAACCCGCAGCCGCGCTGGCCTTCCGGCGGGAACTTGGTCCAGGAAACGGCCTGGGCAAGCAGTTCAGGGGATTCAACCCGAGGGAAGATCACCCCTTCGCCGCCGCAGTCGAGCGCGCGGGCGACAAGGCCATAGTGCAGTTCAGGCACGCGGATCACCGGCGAAAGGCCGACCTTGACGGCCATCCGGCAGAGATCCTGGACTTCACCGATCCCGAATCCGCCATGCTCGGTATCGATGAAGGCCCAGTCAAAGCCCGCGGCCGCCAGGGCCCGGACGACATCCTGCGATCTCAGTTGCTGATAAGCGGTGCCCAGTTGCATCCGGCCTTCGCGGAGGCCCTGTTTGACAGTATTGGTTTTCACGGACGGCTCCTTCGGCGCGGCGCGCCTTAAGGCTATGCTACACGGTCAGCAGCATGTGGCCGGGGCAGCCCGGGTGGATGTTCTCTTCGATCGTGTCGAGGACATCGAATCCGTGCTGGGCGAGGAAGGGCAGCACCGAATAGAAGCGTTCCTGAAGGACGCGCTGGGGGAAGACGAGATGGCTGAGATACTCGGCGCCATCGGTGACGATGGTGTCGCGACGGAGGGCTTCGCGCGCGGCTTTGCGGCGGTTCTTCTCGAGTTGGTACAGGACCTTCGCCTTGCTCTTGGCCATGGCCGCGCCGAGAGTGGGGTCGAAGGCTCCGAGTTCGCGTTCGAGGCGGTCGAGGACGGCGCGGATTTCGGACTGGGACTGATCGAAAGTGACCTGAAGGGAGGACGGGACAAGATCGGCGGCGATGCGCTCCTTGAGCGGTTCAAGGCCATGGAAACAGCCCGGCAACGTGACCATGTGGCGGTCCATCAGGCCGCGGGCGCGCTCGTCAAGCAACGTGAACCCGGAGCGGGGGGCGGCGACGGGCATCCGTCCGAGCAGTGCCTGATACAGAACCTGGGATTGCGCCAGATACGCCAGTTCGGCCGGTCCGCCGACGTAAGCCGCGGTGGGCAGCAGGTAATCCTGCATGACGGGTCGGAGCAGGGCGCTGGGCGACAGCGCTTCCGGGTTGGCCGCGAGTTCGGCGCTGGTGAACTTGCGGCTTTCGTGGAAGTAATCGGCGCCATTGCGCCGCAGCGGGAGACGGCGGCCGTTTTCGAGCTTGAAGAACAGCGAAGTGTGGGCCTCGAAGAGGACTTGAGCGTGGTAGCCGGCCTGTCTCAGCTCAGCGTTGCGGTCGTGGAGGCGCGCCGACAGATCCTCGGCCCGCTCGAAGGCGGTCCGGAGCAGCGGAGCGGCGAGAGCGCGAACTTCGGGCTGCATCGGGTCAAAAAACACAATGCCGGAGCCGGCGAGAAGACGTCCGAGAAGCAGGCGAAATGCCTCGCCGAGAGTGCGGCCGGGGCGGTAACACTCTTCGACGAGCGCCATCACTTCATCGGCGTACAGGAGGCCATGAAGGGCGCCACGCAACGCGTCCAGGGGGGCGGAGACGATCTCCATGCCGCCGACGGGTTGGCCTGCTGCGCCACGGGCCTTCATCTGGAGGCGGACGGGACGGCGGCGGCTGTCGTAGACGTGGCAATGGTCGACTTCGGCGAAGTCGTGATCCTCGGTGGCCAGCCAGAAGACCGGCACGGCGCGGATGCCCTCGTCGCTCAACTGGCGGGCGAGTCTGGCGGCGGTCAGAGCTTTATAGATGGAGTAGATAGGGCCGCCGAACAGGCCGACCTGCTGGCCGGTGACGATGGCGACGGTGTCGGGCAACTCGAGCAGGTCGAGGGAGGCGCTTTCGCCATTGATCTTGCGGAGGGCGGCGACGAGGGCTTCGCGGCGTTCATCCGGCAGATGGACCTGGGTGGCGGCGTGTTTGAGCGCGGATGGGTCGTGAGGGTCATGCCCGTAGAACCGGGCAGCCCGCGGGTAGTGGTAGAGGTAGTCGGCAAAGAGCGCACTCGTGCCGGGCAATTCCGTGTGCGGGAGACAGATGCTCTTCATGCGGTACAGATCGGCCCCGGGTCCTTCCCTTGAGGGTAGCAGACGCATCCCGGCGGGCGGGCACGTCATCTATTAGACTGAGCAACAGGCATGGAAGAATCGGAATTTCATCAACGGGCGGACGCGGCCCTCGAATCACTCTACACGCGGCTGGCGGACGCGGCGGACGACTTCGACTTCGATGTCGAAATGAACGCGGGGGCACTCCGGGTGGATTTTGAAGAGCCTCCCGACCGATTCGTGGTTTCGCCGAACGCGCCGGTGCGCCAGATCTGGGTGTCGGCCCATGTTCAGAGTTTCAAACTGGACTGGATGCCGGACCGCAATGCCTTCGTCCTGCCCGCCACCGGCGAGACGCTCGAAGAGATGATGGCGGGCGCGATCCGCAAGCACATCCCTGATTTCGCTCTTTAAGTGCCCGGCATTTACATTTCGTGGCCGTTTTGCGCGCAGAAATGCACGTACTGCAACTTCGCCTCGGGGGTGTTACCGCGCGAACTCGAGTCGGAGTACTTCGCGGCAGTGAAATCGGAGATCGCCGCGACGGAGTGGCCGTGGCGGCCGGAGACAGTCTATCTGGGGGGCGGGACACCTTCGACGATGGATCCGGGTGAACTGGCGAAACTGCTGTCTCTGCTGCCGGGCGCCCCGTGGGCGGAGGCGACGATTGAGGCGGCACCGGGTTCATTGACGGCGGAGAAGGCGCGGGCGTGGCGGGCGGCGGGCATCAACCGGGTGTCGCTGGGCGTGCAGTCGTTCATTGACGTGGAGCTGCGGCGGACGGGCCGGAAGCATAACGCCGCGACGGTGGCCGCGGATGTTGAACTGCTGCGCGAGGCGGGTCTGCCGAATGTCTCGATCGACCTGATTGCGGGGTTGCCGGGGCAGACAGCGGAGGGCTGGGCGGAGTCGCTCGGGTGGGTCCGGCGGCTGGATGTTCCGCACGCGTCGGTTTACATGCTGGAAGTGGATGACGACTCGCGCCTGGGCCGGGAGATGCTGCTGGGGGGCGTGCGCTACGGGGCGGCGGATGTGCCGGACGAGGCGGCGATTGTCCGCTATTACGAGGAGGCGGTGGCCGGATTGGGGCTGGCGCGTTACGAGATTTCGAACTTCGCGCGGCCGGGGTTCGAGTCGCTGCACAACCTGAAGTACTGGCGGCGGGAGGCGTACTTTGGCTTTGGGGCGGATGCCCATTCGTTTGACGGGCGGGTCCGGTGGCAGAACGCGGAGACGGCGGCGGAGTATGTTGCTCGCTTCGAGCGGGGCGAGAGTCCGCGGGTCGAGGAGAGCGAGGCGATTGCCCATGAAGAGCGCTGGTTTGTGGGGCTTCGATTGAGCGAAGGGGTGGATCCGACGCCTGAAGACTGGGAGCGCCATGGCTCTGTCCTCCGCCGCTTCCTGGACGAGGGCCTGCTTGAGAGCGACGGCGGGCGCGTCCGCCTGACGCCGCGCGGCATTCTGTTGTCCAATGAAATCTTTGAAGAGTTTCTTGCGCCATGCCCCTGATTGATCTCCGCAGCGATACCGTGACGAAGCCGACGCCGGCGATGCGCCGGGCGATGTTCGAGGCCGAAGTCGGCGATGACGTGTACCAGGAAGACCCGACGGTGAACCGCCTGGAGGCGCGCGCGGCCGAGGTGCTGGGCAAAGAGGCGGCGCTGTTCGTGCCGTCAGGCTGCATGGGCAACACGATTGGGATCAAGCTGTTGACGCGGCATGGCGAGGAAGTGATCGCCGAAGCCCGCGGGCATCTGTTGAATTATGAACTCTCGATGGCGGCGTGGTTTTCGGGGTGCCTGGTTCGCCCGGTGGCTGCGCCGGACGGGATTCTGACTTGGGACTTGATCGCGCCGCAGGTGCGTCCGCGCGGCCCGCACTGGGCGGCGACGGGGTGCATTGAACTCGAGAACACGCACAACATGGCGGGCGGGACGGTGTATCCGCAGGATGTCTTCGACGACGTCTGCGACCGGGCGCACGCGCATGGACTGCCTGTGCATCTGGATGGCGCGCGGCTGTTCAATGCGGCCGCGGCGCTGGGCCGGCCTGTTTCGGAGCTTTGCGCGAAGGCCGACACGGTGATGGTGTGCCTGTCCAAAGGGCTCGGCGCGCCGGTAGGTTCGATGCTGGCGGGGCCCGCCGCACTGATGGACGACGCGCGGTTGTACCGGAAGCGCCTGGGTGGCGGAATGCGGCAGGCGGGGATTCTTGCGGCGGCGGGATTGATTGCGCTGGAGCAGATGCCGGCACGGATGGCGGAGGATCATGCCAATGCGCGGTTCCTGGCGGAGGGCCTTGGAGCGCTGCCGGGGGTCCGGGTGCTGAATCCCGAACCGGCGACGAATATCGTGGTGTTTGAAGCGCCGGAACCGGCGCGGCTGAGCGCCGATTTGAAGGCGCGCGGGGTGCTGATCAATCCGATTTCGGAGACCGCGCTGCGCGCGGTCACGCATTACGACGTCACGCGGGAGGACTGCGCACAAGCGCTCGCCGCGGTGCAGGAGGTAGTCACGCCATGCCGTTCTCACTAGCTGGCAGAGCCGCACTGGTCACGGGCGCGGGGCGCGGCATCGGCCGGGCGATCGCGGTTTCGCTGGCCTCGGCGGGGGCGCGTGTCTTCGTGAACGATCTCGACGCGGATGTTCTTGGAGAGACGGCCGCGCTGGTGCCCGGCAGCGCCGCGCTGGCAGGGGATCTGACCCGGCCAGAGTTTCCGCAGCAGTTGATCGAGGCGGCGATTGCGGAGTTGGGCGGTCTCGACATTCTGGTCAACAACGCGGGCTACACGTGGGACAACGTGATCCAGAAGATGACGGACGAGCAGTACCAGGCGATGCTGGACATTCACACGGTGGCGCCGTTCCGGCTTCTGCGCGCGTATTCGGGCTGGCTGCGCGAGACGGCGAAGCGGGAGAAGGCCGAGGGGCGGCGGGTGATGCGCAAGGTGGTCAACATCACCTCGATCGCGGGGACGGACGGCAACGCAGGGCAGGCGGGCTACTCGTCGGGGAAGGCGGCGGTGATCGGACTGACCAAGTCGATAGCGAAAGAGTGGGGCCGGTATAACGTGAACGTGAACGCGGTGGGATTCGGGATCATCGAGACGCGCCTGACGCAGGTGATGGGCCCGGAGGGCGCATTTATCGAGGTAAAAGGGCGCAAGATCGCGGCGGGGGTGCAGCCTCAGGTGATGGAAGTGGTGAAGAATGTGTGCCCGCTGGGGCGTCCGGGGACGGTGGAGGAGGCCGCGGGGGCGGTGCTGTTTTTCTGTTCGCCGCTATCGGATTACGTGACAGGCGAAGTGCTGATCTGCGGCGGCGGGATGCATTTCTGAGGATCCGCCTCCACGGCCAACTGAGGCTCTATTTCCGCACCGCAGCCGATCTACTCGTAGCGCAGGGAAGTCATCGGGTCAATCCGCAGTGCCCGGCGAGTGGGCGCCCATGCTGCCACGGCGACGCTGGCGGCGAGGAAGAGCAACACCGAGGCGAGACTCAGCGGGTCGGTGGGCGTGATGCCGGGTACCAGAAACATGGCCAGCGGTTTCGTGACAAAGTACGCCACGAAGAGGCCGATCGCGGAACCGGCCGCGACGAGCCACAGCGCTTCGCCGATCACCATGCGGGCAATATCGAAGCGGGTGGCGCCAATCGCCATCCGGACGCCGATCTCGCGCGTCCGGCGAGAGACCGTAAACAGCATGGTTCCACAGAGGCCGACTCCCGCGAGCAGCAGCCCCAGAAGCCCCGTGGAGCCGAGTAGCGCGGCGCCGATCTGGCTGGGCAGAAAGGCCATTCCGATACTGGAATACAGCGTGGAGACTTCAATCCCGGCGTTCGGGTCAATGTGCCGCAGCGCTTGTCTGACGGCGGCTAACTGAGCGACGGGGGGAGTAGCGGAGCGTAGCACGAGCTGAATCCGGGTGAAATCGGATTCGACTTCGGCGAAGGGAATATACAACTGTGGCTGCTGGTCTTCACCAATCGTCATTGTCTTGGTCCCCTCGACGACAGCGACGATGTGGCGGGAATCACTGCCCTGTCCACCCAGGTGGAAGATGGTTCCGACCGGGTTGCGCCCTCCGAGGTAGCGTTCGACGAAGGTGGTGTTGACAGCTACCACCTTCACCTGGCCCCGGTCGGCGGGGGTGAAGTCGCGGCCCATGCGCAGGGGGATCTGCATCGCCTGGAAGTACCCCGGAGAAACGGCATTCCAGGCGTACTGGACGCGCTGCCTGTCGCCATTGTCCGGAAACGAGATCTCTCCACCATGGCGGCTGCCGCCGGTGAAGGGCAGCAGGTGCGCCGCCGCGGCCACCTCGACTCCGGGCAGCGATTCGAGCGCGGCGGTGGCACGTTCGGCGAAGAGAGTCACGGCCGCGGCATCCTTGTACTTCTCGCGAGGCAGATGAACGTCGGCGCGAACGGTCTGGCGGACGTCGAAACCAGGGCTCAGCGCGTTTGATTGCAGCAGGTTTCTGATGAAGAGAAACCCGGTGGCCAGGACCACCACCGAAATGGCAATCTGGCTTGCGACCAAGACGCGGCGCAAGTGGAAGCGGTTTTCGCGATGAAGCCTCGACGAGATGGAATCGCGGACCGACCGCCACGCAGGCAGAAGTCCGCAGGCCATCGTGGCGAAGACGGTCAGCAGCGCTGCATACATCAAGACCCGCCGGTCGGGCTCGATCTGGAGGCGAATGGGGAATGGCAGTGGCAATTGGATGCTTGCCAGCAGCAGTGCGGCAAGGTGCGCCAGCGCCAACCCGAGCGCCGTGCCTGCCGTGGAGAGCAGCAGGCTTTCCACAAGAAGTTGTTGCATCAGCCGGGCGCGCCCGGCGCCGAGCGAGAGGCGGATGGCCAGTTCACGGCGGCGCGTGGAGGCGCGGGCCAGCAACAGACTCGCCACATTGAAGCACGCGATGAGAAGCACGAGTCCGGCGGCAGCGAGGAGTGCCGCGAAAAAGACTCCGGCGGCCAGCATCTTTTTCCTTTGAGAGAACAAACTGCCGACAGTCTCCATCTCGTGGTTGTTGGCGTCCCAGTGGCGCGAAGGCGGCGCGGCGTCGAGGTGGGCGCCGGCGGTGCGGTATGCCGCTTGCGCCTGCCCGAAAGTCATTCCGGGTTTCAGACGCGCGAACATGGCGAGGCGCGTGTCGGTCAGCGCTGCAAACGAAGGCACGTAGACATCGGGCGAGAAACCGAATCCAACGAGGGTCCGATGGTTCTCCGGCAGCACGCCAATGATCGTGTAGACGCGCCCTTCCAGGGTCAGCGGCCGGCCGATCACTTCGGGATCCGCGTTGAACTGACGCCGCCAGAAGCCGTGGTTCAGGACGGCGACTTCATCCGGATCCGATGGCAGGTAGCCGCGCCCGTGCGCCACGGGAATGCCCAGCACCTGGAAATAGTTCTTTGACGTGACGAAGCCGAACGTGCGGCGCGTCTCAGTCCCGTTGTTCCAATTCAGGTGGACCTCTTCGTTGTGCCCTACGATGTCCGTGAATATGCCGCTCTCGCGCAGAAAGTCGATTGTGCGCGGTTCGGCGTGGCTGCCGCCGCCGATCCGAAGCGCCACGATGGAAGACCTGTCCCGCACGGACGGTTCGCTCATCAGCAACTGGACGCCGAGCGAGAACATGGTCGCATTCACACCGATTCCCAGCCCGAGCGAGAGCAGCGCGCCAAAGACCAGCGCCGGGCTGCGCCTCAGCGCCCGGGCTCCGTAAACGAAGTCACGCCACAGGTTCTCGATGAAGTTGAAGCGCCAGAGATCGAAGGCTTGCTCCTTCAACACCGCGGTGTTGCCGAGCCCGACCGGATTGCCATGGCGCGCCGACAGCTCGCGATGAAACGCCAGTTCTGCTTCGAGGTCCCGTTCCAGGTGACGGCGGCGAAAGAGCTTGAGAAAGAGGCGGCGCATCGAAATGTCCTCAGTGCGCAAGGGCGCGGTGCACGGCGGCGGAGAGGCGGTCCCAGGTCTCATGCTGCTCGCCCGCGAGCTTCCGGCCCCGGCGCGTCAGGGCGTAGTACCTGGCTCTGCGGTTGTTGTCCGAGACGCCCCACCTGGACTTGATGGCCCCGTCCAATTCCAGCCGGTAGAGAGCCGGATAGAGTGATCCTTCCTCCACTTTGAGAACTTCGCCGGAACTGAGATGGATCGCCTGCGCGACGGCATAGCCGTGCATCTCGCCGCGCTGGAGAGCATGGAGAATGAGCAGGTCGAGCGTGCCCTGGAGCAGGTTGGGGGTAGCTGGTTTTGCCATGGTTCGCTTCCCTTGAGCGTCTAGGGCAAGAGTGCCATTCGTCCCATAGATTGTCAAGGGGAGAGTTGGTAAGTTTACAGAGGTTATACATGGCCGGCTGCGCCTTGTATCATGTTGAGCATCATGAATCGCCGTGAATTTGTCAGCAGTTCTTTCTCTCTGGCCGCGCCTTTGGGTTTGGCGGGGCAGACGGCGGGGGCGCCGAATGCCGAGATTGAGGCTTCGCGCCAGGCGGCGCTGGATTTGCTCAAGCCGACTCAGGCGCAGTTGCAGCGGGGGTTGGAGTTGCACGCTTCGGCGACGGTGGTGGAGTCTTACGGATTCAGTCCGCGGTCGGCGGTGGACGGGGACGCGCTGCGGGCGGCGATGGAGGCGGGCGCCTCGGACGCCGAGTTGCAGGACTTGCGGGAGGAGATGACGATGACGCGCGCGGCGACGAATGCCGCGGAGCGGGAGGAGTATCTGAGCGCATGGCGGGCGGCGGGGGTGACGGCGATCCTGCAAAATGCGGGCGAGGAGGGGCAGGACCCGCTGAGGCTGATCAAGCGCCTGGCGCGGTTCACGTTCACGACGGATCAACTTCGCCCGCACGTGACGCGAGGCGTGAACGCGGCGGATATCGAGTCGGCGCGGGCGCGGAACGCGCACTGCCTGGTGATGACGGGCAACGGGGTGCCGCTGCCGCAGCGCTGGGACACGGTGCAGGAGGAACTCGGTTATGTGCGGCTGTTCCACCAACTGGGGATCCGGATGATGCATCTGACGTACAACCGGCGGAATATGCTGGGGGATGGCTGCGCGGAGGCGGCGAACGCGGGTCTATCGGATTTCGGGCGGGCGGCGATCGCGGAGATGAACCGGGCGGGGGTGATTCTGGATGTGGCGCACTCGGGGTGGCAGTCGAGTCTGGAGGCGGCGCAGGCGTCGACGAAGCCGATGGTGGCGAGCCACTCGGTTTGCGGGGCGTTGAATCCGCACATCCGGTCGAAGCCGGACAACGTGATCCGGGCGATTGTGAACACGGGCGGATATATGGGCGTTTGCTGCATTCCGTCGTTTCTGGGCCGGTCGCACGATATCGTGGCGATGCTGGACCATATCGACTACATGGTGAAGCGGTTTGGCGCGGACCATGTCACGATCGGGACGGATATCGCGTACCAGTCACGGGCTTCGAACGCGGAGTACGCGAAAGTTCCGAAATCACAGCGGCGGCGGGCGCGATTTGACTATTTCTGGCCTCCGAACGCGCTGGCGGTGCCGTACAACCGGTCACTGGCGTGGACGAACTGGCCGCTGTTCACGGTGGGCATGGTCCAGCGGGGTCATTCGGACGAGGCGATCCGGAAGATCCTGGGGGGGAATGTGCTGCGGGTAATGCGCGCGGCGGCGGTTTAGTGCCAGCCGCCGGAGAGCGGGGGGAGTTCCCAGCTCAGGTCGGAGAATTCGACCTTGAGTTGGGCGGGGCCCCAGAAACGGGTCTGGGTGACGGATTCCATGGCCTTGATGTAGGCACGGCCGTCGCGGATTTCGTAATCGCGGGCGAATTCGACGTCCTTGAGGAAGACGGAGGGGGATTTGACGAGTTTGCCGGCTTCGCGGAGGGGGAGGCCGGTTTCGGCGTCGAGCCAGAGTTCACCCTTGAATAGGCCGACACGCTTCTTGCGGGGGTTGAGTTCGTAAACGAGGACTTCGCGGCCATCGCGCATCTGCTGGCCACGGAACTTGAAGCGGTAGTTCTGGGGGGTGATGGCGATATCCTGATTGGCTTCGCCGGCTTTTTCCATTTCGGTGGACATATAGCGGGCGATGACGTCCTTCTGGACGGTCCGGTCGCCTTCGCGATTGACGACATCGTATTGGACGACGCCATCGGGCATCACGGTTTTGCGAGCTTCGAGTTCGGCCTGTTTGCCCATGTTGGGGAGGCTGGCGACGAAGCGGGCGGCCATGGTGACGCCGCGAGCCACATTGCGCTTGGAGACGTCGAAGTAGCGGACGAGCATCTGGTCGCCGGCGGGATTGCCCGAGTCGGGGAGTTCCGGCATGGACGCGGTCCGGCGGTGGGCGCAGCCTCCGCCAATCAGCGCGGCGAGCAGGATCACGGATAGGGCAAATGGTCTCAAGATCAGGCGAACTCCAAGGTGGTCTCTTCTATCTAGACGCACTCAACGGGCGAAAGGGTTCCTGTCGTCCGAGCTACTATTAAGTTTATGCAACAGATTCCGCCTGGCACAAGCGGCGAGCACCGGATTCTGGTCACCCCGGAGGTCGCATTTGACTTCCTGGGGAGTGAAGATGCGCGGGTTTTGTCGACGCCCCACCTGATTGGGCTACTGGAAATGACGGCGCGGAACACGATTCAGCCGCTGCTGGACGCCGGGGAGGGGAGTGTGGGGACGGAAGTGCACGTGCGGCATCTGGGGGCGGTGCCGATGGGGTTGAGCGTGGTTTTCCGGGCGGTGGTGACAGGGGTTGAGGGGCGGCGAGTCCGGTTTGCGGTGGAGGCGTTTGACGAGACCGGGAAGGTCGCGGAGGGCAGCCACGAGCGATTTGTGATCTCGATAGACCGGTTTCGCGGCCGTCTGGCGGCGAAGAGAGAGAGTTGAAATCATTCCATGTACTTGAAAACGCTGGTCCTGCTTGTTGCCGCCGCGTTGGCGGCGTCCGCCCAGATGGACAAGATCGAGGCGGAGCGGATCCGGGCGCACGTCCGGTTCCTGTCCGACGACCTTCTGGAGGGGCGGGCCCCCGGGACGCGGGGTGACGCCCTGGCAGCACGCTACATCGCCGCGCAGATGGCGGCGGCGGGGTTGACGGGCGGAGCGGAGGACGGCTCGTTTTTTCAACGGGTTCCGTTGATGCGGGTGGAGGCGTTGGGGTCTCCGTCGCTGACGTTTGAGGGGTCTGGGGGACCGGTGGCGCTGGAATGGCTGGAGGAGTTTGCCGGACATTCGCAATTGCAGCGGGAGGCGGTGAATCTGGAGGCGGAACTGGTGTTCGTGGGGCACGGAATCCGGGCTCCGGAGTACAAATGGGACGATTATGCGGGGGTGGATGTGCGGGGGAAGGTGGTGGTTCTGTTCACGAATGAGCCGCCGTCGAAGGATCCGAAGTTCTTTGGGGGGCCCGCGCTAACGTACTATGGCCGCTGGACTTACAAGTACGAGGAGGCGCTGCGCCAGGGGGCGGCGGGGGTGCTGATCGTGCACACGGACGCGACGGCGGGTTACGGGTATCACGTGGTGAAGGCGAACGGGCGGCCTCAGCCGCAAGTGGGCCGGGCCGGGGAGGCGCCAGCGCTCGGGTTTGCGGGGTGGATCACGCAGGCGGCGGGCGAAAAGCTGTTCAAGCTGTCGGGAAACAGCGTGGAAAGCATGTTGAAGCGGGCGGATACGCGGGGTTTCCGGGCGGTTCCGCTGAATGTGCGCGCGCGGCTGTCGATGAAGTACAAAGTGACCGAGATGGAGACGTACAACGTGGTGGGCAAAGTGGCGGGCAATGGGGCGGCGGATGAAGCGGTGGTGTTCTCGGCGCACCTGGACCATCTGGGGGTCGGGGATCCGGTGAATGGCGACGCGATTTACAATGGCGCGCTGGACAACGCGACGGGTTGCGCGCTGCTGATTGAGATCGGGAGGGCGTGGGCGCAGATGGAGCCGAAGCCGAGGCGGTCGGCGCTGTTCGTGGCGGTGACGGCGGAGGAGAGCGGGTTGCTGGGTTCGGAGTATTTCGCGCGGAACCCGGTGATGCCGGCGGCGAAGATTGCGGCGGCGTACAATTTCGACACGTTCAGCCCGTTGGGGCGGGTTCGCGACGCGGTGTTGAACGGGGCGGAGCGGTTGCCGGTTTACAAGTTGATTCAGGGGGTGGCGGAGCGGCATCAACTGACGCTGAAGCCGGACCCGCGGCCGGAGCAGGGGTCGTACTTCCGGAGCGACCATTTTTCGTTCGCGAAAGTGGGGATTCCGGCGGTGTCGGTGGGCATGGGCGGCGACCGGATTGCGCCGCTGACGCCGGCGCTGGAGGCGGTGGCGAAGCGGTTGCAGGGGGTGTATCACACGCCGGCGGACGAGTACACGGAGGACTGGGATTTCTCCGGGATGGAGCAGTTCGGGCGGTTCGGGTTCGCGCTTGGTCTGGAAACGGCGAACCTGCCGGCGTTGCCGGCGCGGATTCAGCCGTAGTCATAACAAAACAGTTCCGGATAGCTTTCTCCGCTAGCTTGCGATATGGATAATGCAGGAGGCACGACGCCATGCTGCTCATTCGCCAGGTCGCGGATGAACTTTCGATCCCTGACGATTATCTGGAATACTATGGCCGGTACACGGCCAAGCTGCGGCTCGAACTGCTGGACCGTTTCGAGCCGCGCGGCAAGCTGATCCTGGTGACGGCGATCACGCCGACGAGTCACGGGGAAGGCAAGACGGTGGTTTCGATCGGGCTGACGCAGGCATTGCGGCGGCTGGGAAGGAAGGCGGTGGCGACGCTGCGAGAGCCGTCGCTGGGGCCGGTGTTCGGGTTGAAGGGGGGCGCGACGGGCGGGGGGCAGAGCCAGGTGTTACCCGCCGACATGATCAACCTGCATTTCAATGGGGATATCCACGCGATTTCGGCGGCGCATAATCTGCTGGCGGCGTTGATCGACGCGCATCTGCATCACTCGAACGCGCTGAGGATCGACGTGGATCATTTGTGGTGGCCGCGGACGATGGACATGAATGACCGGGCGCTGCGGCAGACGGTGATTGGTCTGGGCGGGAAGGCGAACGGGGTGCCGCGGGAGACGGGATTCGTGATTACGGCGGCGAGCGAGGTGATGGCGCTGCTGGCACTGGCGGCGGATCGGGAGGATCTTCGGCGGCGGTTGTCCAACATCGCGATCGGGCTGGATCTGGACGGAAAAGTGGTGACGGCGGGGGCGCTGCGGGCCACGGGAGCGATGATGGTGCTGTTGAACGAGGCGTTGATGCCGAATCTGGTGCAGACGACGGAGGGGGCGCCGGCGCTGGTGCACGCGGGTCCGTTCGCGAACATCGCGCACGGGACGGCGAGCCTGATTGCGCAGCGAATGGGGGTCCGGCTGGCGGAGTACGCAGTGAACGAGACGGGTTTCGCGGCGGACTTGGGGGCGGAAAAGTACTTCGACGTGGTATTGCCGCAGGGGGGGATTCCTCCGGCGGCGGCGGTGCTGATCGCGTCGGCGCGGGCGCTGGTGGAGCAGGGCGGGGGGGTGTTGCAGGAGGGATTCGCGAACCTGGACCGGCATATTGCGAACTTGCGGAGATTTGGGGTGCCGGTGGTGGTGGCGGTGAACCGCTTCGCGGATGATCCGGGAGATCAACTGGAGGCGATTGAGCGGCATTGCGCGGAGTTGGGTGTCCGGAGCGCGTTGACGGACGTTTTTGTGAGGGGAGGCGCGGGGGGCGAGGATTTGGCGCGGGCGGTGATGGAGGCGGCGGCGGAGCCATCGTCACCTAGGCCGTTGTATGGGCCGGAGTTATCGCTGGAGGAGAAGACGCGGGTGGTGGCGACGGAGGTTTACGGGGCGGGCGGGGTGCATTTCGAGGGTGAAGCGCGGAAGAAACTGAGGCGCTACACGTCCGCGGGGTACAGCCATTTGCCGGTGTGCATGGCGAAGACGCAGTCGTCACTGACGGACAATCCGAAGGTGCTGGGGGCGCCGGCGGGGTGGACGCTGACGGTGACGGACGCGCATTTGAGCGCGGGGGCGGGTTTTGTGGTGGTGATCGCGGGAAACATGATGCGAATGCCTGGCTTGGGGCGGGATCCGCAGGCGTTGCACATGGATGTGACGGAGGAGGGGGAGATCGTGGGACTGCGCTAGTCGCGAGCTGCGCGCGAGGTGGAATCAGGGCTAGCGGCTTCGGGCTGAGCAGAGGCTCGGAGGCGCTGGAGGTCGCGCGGGTGAAAATCGAGTGATTCGGCGATCAGATCACGGCCGGAGAGGGCGTGTTTGAAGAGGCCCTCGGCGCTGTGATTGTGTTCCTTGCCGAGGATGTGGAAGATTTCGTGGGCGAGGACGCGGGCCAGGGCTCGCCCGAGGAGGAGGTCGGCGCGGCGGAAATCACTGCCCCACATGGCGGGGCGGATGGCTGCGGCGACGCGGTCGCAGAGGACGACGGCGAAGGGCTGGATCTGGCCGTCGGTGACGTGGGCGAAGGCGAGGGTGGGGTCGCCGGGGTCGACAGAGATCGGAAGAGCGTCGTGTAGGGAAAGAGTGTAGATCTCGGTGGTCG
>ERZ761609.2060-NODE-2060-length-15768-cov-12.955069_pt1 | contig 15768 bp, 13 predicted proteins | sample MGYA00511163_ERZ761609 | MGnify/ENA primary metagenome ERZ761609 (study PRJEB28899, sample SAMN02445070) | bioreactor sludge metagenome | biome: EBPR sludge | place: Australia: Brisbane, Thorneside Wastewater Treatment Plant | collected 2011-12-16 ... | reverse complement strand
CTGGAATGTGCTTGCGGTCGATCTGCGGGCAAGCGGCCAGGGTGTCGGCGAGTGCCTGGCCGCCATGGCGCAGGTGATCGGCGCACAGCGCCGGACCCGACAGCCAGGTTTCGACGCAGCCGAGTCGCCCGCAGTAGCAGCGCGCCGGCGACCGGCTTTCCTCTTCCAAAAGGGGCAAGGGGTTATGCCCCCATTCGCCGGCAATGCGGTTGGCGCCAGCGAGAACGCCTTGCCTGACGACGATGCCGCCGCCGACGCCAGTGCCGAGAATCACGCCGAAGACCACCTCTGCCCCCTCGCCGGCGCCGTCGATGGCTTCCGAAAGGGCAAAGCAGTTGGCGTCGTTGGCCAGGCGAATTTCGCGTTGCAGCAGCGCCTGCAGATCCTCGCGCAACGCCTCGCCGATCAGGCAGGTCGAGTTGGCGTTCTTGATCCGCCCGTCAAGGGTCGATTCGGCGCCGGGCACGCCGATGCCGACGCTGCCGCTCTGGCCAAGCTCGCTTTCCGCCGTCTCGACCAGCTCGGCGACCGCCCGCAGCGTACCGTGGTAATCGCCCTGCGGCGTCGGACAGCGCCGCCGCAGCAAGACCCCGCCCGCGCCGTCGAGCGCGATCAGTTCAATCTTGCTGCCGCCAAGGTCTATCCCAATCCTTAACATGCTGTATAAACGAGACTTGGTAGTCACACCATCACCACTAGCTACGCAGCGAGTGTAGTGTTGCCTTCTTGACGAGACTTTAAGAAGCTTGAAGGCTGCGGGGAATCCGGCGCCCGTCCCGCACCCACCGTCATTGCGAGGAGGCGCAGCCGACGCGGTAGTCCAGTGCCATTCTCTCACGGCCTTTCCGCCGCATCGCCAATGCGCCGCGCTAAATCTCTGGATTGGCGCGTCGGCTGCGCCTCCTCGCAATGACGCGTCGGCTGATGTCGTGCTGCGGCATCTTTGACGAGGCTTTCAGCAGAGCAGACCTGCAAACGGCGCACGATCGTTGACCGGGCTGAAGTTCGTCAGCTCCACACGGCGGGCAAGACTGCACTAGCCGCGCGCCGACAGCCAGCGCTCTCCGTCTCCGGCCGCCGATAGTTCGACGATGATAGGCTTCGGTCCGACGCAACCCGAGGGCGGCAAGCGGATCCAGACGAGGTCCAACAAGCGATTCTTCCCCATGCTGCCCCTGCTTAGTCCGCTCGAACCATTCTTCACGCAGAAGTGGCGGCCGAGCGAGATCGCGCTGGTTAAGTGACATCACGGCGAAGGGGCGGGTGCTCTTTGGTAGCGCACAGTTCGCACCGATGACCGCGGCCGACCGGGCCGTTCAGGTGGCGCTCGAGACGCGTGGCAAGGCCGGGCTGGAGCAGCTCTCGAATACCGTTGTAAAGGGCATCGATGCGGCGAAGTCTGTAAACGGATGGGAAGTACGGGCGGACGTAGTCAGCGCCGGGGTACTGCTGCCGGCCGATGGGGGCAGGGTGGAAAAGAGCCTTGCCGCCGTTGCGGGTAGCTCCATCACCCTATCCGTGCTGACGCCAGGCGGCCTCATAGTGAAGCCCGAGGGGTTTCACCAAGGTGCAACGATCACTCGAGCAGGGACTGGCCCGCCGACGGGTCACCCTGGATCCCGCCGAACGAAGCGATCCATCGAGGTAGCCGACCCCACCAATCGACGGCTGCATAGCACTCGCCCCACGCGGCGGACTGGCATCGGCGAAACTCCGCGAGCCGGACGAAACATGGGTTCCGTTGCAGAGCGGCGATATCGCGCGACGAACTCGGCGGACGTGGCTTTGCGATCCGGAAAGGGATCGCACTTGGCTAACCTGGCCAAGCAGAGCTAAACTGCAGCTATCCGGGGTCGTTCTGGAAGGAAGTCACAATGCAAGTCAACATGCTCGAGGCCAAGAACCAGCTATCGAAACTGGTACAGGCAGCGCTGGCGGGTGAGGACGTCGTCATTGCCAACAACGGCGTCCCGGTCGTCAGGCTGGTGAAGGTCGGCGCGCCGGAGGTTGCGCGCCAGCCCGGCGCGTGGGCTGCCTTGCCCCCGGCTGAGGCGGATTGGGATGCGCCTGCGACCAATGCCGCCATCGCCGACGAACTCACCGGTGGCGGTATATCGTGATGCGCTACCTGCTCGACACCCATCTGATCTATTGGTGGATGACGGGCGACGAGCGTCTGGGCGAGACCACACGAGCCCTCATCGCACGATCCGACATCACGGTCAGCACGGCCAGCGTGTGGGAAATGGTGTTGAAAAACGCCAAAGGCAAGCTGCCCTTACCGCAGGGCGCCATTGGCGAACAACTCGAAGCGCAGGGCTTTGTCTTGCTGCCGATCCTCCCGCGCCACATCGAAGCCGTGCGCAGCCTGAGCTGCGCGCACGTCGACCCATTCGATCGATTGCTTGTCGCGCAGGCGAAAGACGAGCGACTGACGTTGCTGACCCGCGATTCGGCAATACTGGAATTGGAACTGGACGAGGTGGAGAAGGCTTGACCGCCGGCCGTCGGCGCCTGCAAGACTTGGCCCCCAACGGGCACTCGCCTTGACCTGCACCTCCGGGCGCGACGACCATGGTCGGGCAGTCACGAGCGGAGGCCTGACCCTGCGCGCATGCCCCGTGCTCGCGTATCATTCGATATATACAAGCATTAATAAGATCGGGGTATGAAAAGATTGATGGTTGCGCTGATGTCAATTGTGGGTGTAGTTGCTTCATTCCCCCCGTATGGACTTGCTGACGAAGCAAGGCGCGATATGCTAAAGAAATCTTTGGTGGAGAAATCTCCGTGGAACTTCAGCAATCAGGACGTGTATCTAGTTCTTCAATGGAGAACCTCTCCTGAGGGGAAACTAGAGCCAATGTCCTCGCACAGACCTGATGTTTGGACTGTTGAGGAATTCACTGCCGACGATACCCTCGTCCGTCCGTCCACGGCGGGCGGTAACACTGTGACCTTCTATCTAGATGAACATGGACAGGCAGCACATTCACTCGAAAAACCCCTCCGTTTTTAAGTCAAAAAAAGCCGAGTAAGCATCCTCTGGCAAAGCCGGGGCCTTTGGTTTGTAAGCCGCTCAAAGCGGTAATCCGGGGTCGCTAAGGCGGCCCCGAAGTTGAGACACCGGCAATGATCAGTCAGCGCCACGGGTTTATCTACTCCAGCCGCTGATCCCTAAGAAAGAAAGAAGGAATCTCAGACGAAAGGAAAGGAAATGAAAACCGGCTTCACAAAATGCCTTCTCGCGGCAGCACTACCGTGTGTGTTGTGGGCAACCACCAGCTACGCAGCAAGCCCACAGCAAATGAAGATGACAACCCCCATCGCGCCTGGCGTTATGGTGCCGGACAAGATCGAAACATCCATCGGTACTCTAAACCTGAACTATGGCTATCCCGATGACGCGACCACGCAGAAAGTCTATGACAACCTGGATGCCTCGCGAGCGCTGCAGGCTTACCTGCTGGCCATCCCGATAGTGAACCAGGCCGGCATGCGTGCCACGCTCCGCCAATTTGGACCAGCGAACCAGACAAATGTGATCTGGGAAGACCTCGTCGATTCGAAAACCGTAGAACTGACGGCGAACGACAACACGGTATACAGCTTCATTTGGCTGGATACGAAAAAAGGGCCGCTGGTCGTGGAGATTCCGCCCATGGTCCTGGGGCTCGTTGATGACTTCTGGTATCGCTGGGTTGCCGACGTCGGCATCACGGGTCCCGACAAGGGCAAGGGCGGCAAATACCTGATCCTGCCGCCGGGCTACAAAGGCGAAGTACCCAAGGGGTATTTCGTTGTGCGGCCGAGTACCTATGGCACGTGGATGCCGTTTCGCTCCTTTCTCGTCGATGGCTCGACCAAACCCGGCGTCGAGTCGGCCAAGAAGCATCTGAAAATCTATCAGCTTTCCGATGCGGCCAATCCTCCAGAGGTCAAGTTCGTCAATGCCTCCGGCATTCCCGCGAACTTTGTCCCGCCCGGGGACTACGCCTTCTGGGGTCTGCTGAACGAAGTCATTCAGGAGGAACCCAGTGAGGGAAGTGATTCCACCACGCTTGGTCTGTTTGCCGCCATCGGTATCGAAAAAGGCAAGCCCTTCAGTCCCGATGATCGAATGAAGAAGATTCTGACGGACGCCGCGAATATCGGCGCTGTAACCGCGCGGGCGATTGCTTTCAGGATGCGCGAAAAAGAAGCCTTCTTCTATCCGAACAGCCCGTGGCGTCTGCCCTTCTTTGGCGGCTATAAGTTCGAGGTTTCACCCGGTGTGGCCAATTTGGATGGAGCAGCCTTCTTTTACTATTTCGCCACCGGCGTCACACCTGCCATGGCGGAGAAGATGGTCGGCAAAGGTTCGCAGTATCCTTGGTCCGCACAGGATGCCGCCGGCAACCCGTTTGATGGCGGGAAAAACTACAGGCTGCATTTGCCGCCGAATATTCCAGTCAAAGACTTCTGGTCAGTCATCGTTTATGACAACCAGACGCGCTCGATGGTCCAGACCGACCAGCGCTTCCCTAGTGTCAGTAGCCAGAACAAGGATATGGTCGTCAACAAGGATGGCTCGGTCGATGTCTATTTTGGCCCCAAGGCTCCGGCCGGAAAGGAAGGTAATTGGGTGCAGACCATTCCCGGAAAGGGCTGGTTCATGATCCTGCGACTGTATGGCCCTCTTGAGTCGTGGTTTGACAAGACGTGGAAGCCGGGCGAGATTGAGTTGGTGCGCTAATCGCCTTGCAGCAGTATTTTCAGCGGGCGCTTCGGCGCCCATTTTCTCGTCTCGCCTGTGAATGACCGCTTCCCTGGCTACAAGACGATTCCTGACCATGGACCGACCCCTCCTGTGGGTGAACGTGGCTCGGATTATGCCAACAATTGCTGGCCTGGGGCCCTGATATTTACTGATCTGCTCGTTCAGAGGGCTTGCGTTTCTGCACTGCGCAAAAAAGATTGACCTCGGGCGGTGTCGCCCTACAATCCCCACAGCGACGGTGATCGCGGCGGTAGACGCAATGCCGGCGTTGACGCTTGCCGCAAACCTTCGCCAGCAGAATCGGTCTCAGCAGCAGTCAGACGGTTGACCAGGAAGGAGAGCCTGCCGTGAGCAATATTGCCAGAGTTCGAGAGATCTACACAGCGTTCGCCAGCGGCGACGTTCCGACCATCCTGAGTCACTTGCGCGAGGATGTGATTTGGGAATACGACAAGCAAGACGCCGGAATCCCCTGGCTTGTGCCGCGGCATGGGCGAAATGAGGTGCCGAAGTTCTTTCAGGCGCTGGGTGGCCTGGATCTCCGGAAGTTCCAGCCCAAGACCCTGCTCGAATCCGGCAACATTGTCGTTGCCCTCAACGACATCGTGTTTGTGGTCAAGGCGACCGGCAAGGAAGTCGTCGAAGAAGACGAAGTTCACATCTGGCACTTTGACAGCGACGGACAGGTGACGAAGTTCTGTCACAAGACAGATACGCACGAACACTGGGTCGCCCTTCGCGGGAGCTGATCGAACGCGGGGGGCGGCTTTTTGATTCGCCCGTCGAGACGTTACGCGCCACAGCGTTTGCCGAGGCTGGCTGCACCTTGCGCACCAGGAGCAGTCGAGAGACAACGTCGGAACCCAGCGATGCATGACCACTTACGACCGACAAGCAAGGAGAGAAGCAGCCATGGCCACCAGTACCGTTCGTTTTCACCGCATCTTGCGCGCGCCGCCGGAGCGCGTCTACCGCGCCTTCCTCGATCCCATGGCGATGGCCAAGTGGATTCCCCCGAACGGATTCACGTGCACCGTGCACCATATGGAGGCCAGGGTCGGTGGCACGTTCAGAATGTCGTTCACCAACTTTGCCAGCGAGCAGATCCACTCCTTCGGCGGCGAGTACCTCGAACTCATCCCCAATGAACTGATCCGCTACACCGACAGCTTCGAGGATCCGAACCTGGCGGGCGTCCTGCAGGTAACGGTCTCGCTCAGGGCGGTGTCGTGTGGCAGCGAGCTGCATATCGTGCAGGAGGGAATTCCCGAAGTCATCCCCGTGGAGATGTGTTACCTGGGCTGGCAGGATTCGCTCGAGTCGCTCGCCAGACTCGTCGAGCCGGAAATCCGCGAGTGACCGTGGTGCTGCGTTCTTGATGAGATCTTCAACGGCCCTGACTGCTTGTCCGCCACATCAGCTAGGCGAAAAACAAGACCCCTGGATTGCCACGTCGGCTACGCCTCCTCGCAATGACGTGCTGGCGGGTGTGCTGCATTTCCGACGACACTTTCAGCAAGCTGGATAGCCGCATCGAAACGATGCCGTCGCTGGAACTCTCGGCGTTCGTACGGCGTGCAACACGAGGCTAGCCGGGCTTGCCGTCGATCCTTGCCCGTGACAGCAGCGGCCAGTAGCGAATGGCGTAGATGGCGAAAGCGAGCGACCAGCAAACTCCCGAGCCGATGAGCGTGCCCGGATAGGCGTCGGGAACGATCATTCCGCCGAAGACGCGGATCAGCGCGGCGCACAGAACCAGCAGGTAAGCCGCGACCTCGTAGCGGTCGGCGACGAGCGGCCGGCCGGTATGGCCGCGAGCGGTGCGCGTCATCATGCCGAGCGTCATGCCGCCGATGGCGCCGACGGTCAGTGCGTGCAGCGCGAGGGGCTCGGCGACCAGGCCGAGTGCCGCCGAGGCGCGCAACAGGAGGTAGACGACGATCCAGGCGTAGGCCGCGTGCAGCACCCACACCAGCGGCGTGCGCAGCGTCCGCCACGGTTGCCAGCGATAGAGCCGGGCGGCGTGCGCCAGCGCGGCGACCAGGGCGATGCCCGCGATCACTGCCGCTGGCGCCTGCGCCAGGTCCGCCGCCAGCAAGAGCAGAACGCTTCCCAGGGCGAGCCTTTCGACGAGCGGATGGCGGCTCGCTTGCGTGCCGGGGATGCCGTTGTTGGTGAACATCGGGATCACTCGCCCCCCCATTACCGCGATGATGAACAGGACGATGTCGAGCCCGGCCAGCAGACTGGCGCGTTCGGGCCACGCCAGGATGCCGAGCCAGGAAAGGTGCAGCGCCAGGACCGCCGCGCCGAGCAGCAGGAGCAGGGGAACGAAGAAGTAATTGCGCTGGTTGCGGCTCTTCCACAGCGGGACGGCCAGCGCGATGGCCACGGCCACCGGGAAAGCGGCGTTGACCACCGCCGCCGCGAGCGCGTAAGGCGTCAGCATCAGGACCCGCCCGGCGACCCAGAGCAGGGCGAAGGCGAGCAGGGCGTGGCCGGTTGGCGTTGGCTGTCCGGTCCAGTTGCGACCGGCCGTGAACAGGAAGCCGGCAACCACCGCCAGCGTGTAGCCGAAGAGCATTTCGTGGCCGTGCCAGGCCGGGCTGTGCGCGAGAGCCGCCGGCAGATAGCCCGCGTACTGAGCCACCCACAGCGGAATCGACAGTGCGGCGAAGACGCTGGCGAGCAGATAGAATGGCCGGAAGCCGAGCGCCCAGAGGGCGAATGCTGCGGCCGGCGCGTCGGTGGGCGGCTCGGGTTCGGCAATAGTGAGCGGTTTGGGCATGGCGATACTCATCTTCGAAAAGTCGGCAACGGCGCCTGGCGAACGCTGCGCTCGGCAAGCCGGGCATCTGCCGGGCGACCTTCGCGCGAGCCACCGCTCAGGCGTTCAGGCTCGGGTAGTCGGTATAGCCTTTTGCGCCCGGCGAATAGAAGGTGGCCGGGTCGGGCTTGTTCAGTGCGGCGCCGCTCCTGATCCGCTGCGGCAGATCGGGGTTGGCCAGGAAGCTCGTCCCGAAGGCGACGGCGTCGACCTTGCCGGCAGCAACGGCTTTCTCCGCCTCATCGGGCGTGTAGCCCATGTTGCCGATCAGGACGCCCCTGTAGTTCGTCCGCACGGGGTTCACCACGTCGCCGCTCTGCTTCTGGAAGAAGTCGCTGCGCATCAGGTGCAGATAGGCCAGGTTGAAGTCGTTGAGTCGCCCGGCAAGCCAGCTGGCAAGAGCGATCGGATCGCTGTCGATCATGCTGTTGTAGCTGTTCAGCGGCGATATGCGCAGGCCGACGCGATCACTGCCCCAGACCTCACTGACCGCGGCGACGACCTCGAGGAGCAGCCGCGCGCGATTCTCGAACGAGCCACCGTAGGGGCCGACGCGCCTGTTCGCCCCGTCGCGCAGGAATTCGTCGAGCAGGTAGCCGTTGGCGCCGTGCACTTCGACGCCATCGAAGCCCGCGGCCCGGGCATTCCCGGCCGCCGCCCGGAAACCGGCGACGATGGCCGGCAGCTCGTCGTCGCGCAGTTCGCGTGGCAGCACGTAAGGCTTCTTGCCCTCCGGCGTCTGTACCTCGTCGCCGGTGATGGCAATCGCGCTCGGGGCGACCGGCTGGATGCCATCATTGAGCAGCGGATGGCAGGCGCGCCCGCCATGCCAGATCTGGAGAAAGATCCTGCCGCCGGCGGCGTGTACGGCGTCAGTGGTGAGCTTCCATCCGGCGACCTGTTCCGGCGAGTGGATGCCGGGCTCCCTCCAGAACGCCGAGTTGCCGGCCATGGCCATCGTCGCTTCGGCGACGACCAGTCCGCCGCTCGCGCGTTGCGCATAGTACTGCGCCATTAGCGCGGTCGGGACATGCTCGGCGTCCGCACGGCAGCGCGTCAGCGGCGCCATGAAGATACGATTCGGGACCGTGATCGCGCCCAGCGCGAGTGGGCTGAAGAGTTTGCTCATTGCCGGCTTTCTCGTTGCGTTGCGAAGCCGGCATCTTAGCCGAAGGCGGCCGGCGTCTGGTGATGGCGCGTCGTTCGTCGCCACGGCGTGGGTCTTCGCTTCCGCCCGTGCCCTGTTTTGCAGGTCTGCTCTGCTGAAAGCCGCGTCGAAGATGCCGCAGCACGACATCAGCCGACGCGTCATTGCGAGGAGGCGCAGCCGACGTGGCAATCCAGAGATTTGGTGCTGCGCCTTGGCGATGCGGCGGAAAGGCCGTGAGAGAATGGCGCTTGATTGCCGCGTCTGCTGCGCCTCCTCGCAATGACGGTGGGTGCGGGAGGAGCGCCAGATTATGCGCTGGCTTCAAGCTTTCTCAAAGGCCCGTCACGAAGGCAACACTACACTAGCAGTAACCCCGGTCGTTCCGGTTGAGCTTGATCAGGTGGCAGCAACCGACCGTTGCTGCCTCTCGCTATCCTGAGTTCGGCTCTCGCACGCGGACGTTCTTCGTTGAAATATGCCGGACCTAGTCAGGCATCCCCAACTACAACTGATCCACATGCGAACACTAGCCCCATCGAATAGCCGGCTGACTGCCCCGGTCAGATGCAGCACCTCGACGCAAGTGCTGTAGTTAGCAGCCTGCCGTCGCTTACGCGGACGACAAGTGCAATTCGCACTGCGTTCCTTCGGCGCGACCGAGGTCTTTCGCGGGCAAATGCGGAGAGACAAACAATCCGCGCTGCTGGGCCAGAGTCATGAGCCGCACGCGCAGTTCTTTGCGCTGAGGCTTCTTCAAGCCAGTGGCGTCGACGATGATTTCGGCATGCAGTTGATCTGAAGGGTCGCCAGAATCGTAGACACGAACCCTGGGCGCTTCATCGCCGTCGAGCTTGCATTCCCGCAGTTCGGTGGCGGTCATATGGAAGGCGCCGATGTAGAGGTTATCGGGGTCCGGATCGCGACCATCGGTGCCTTCGCGTCGTGCCTTTGCCCGCGCTTCGAACCGGCCGTGTACCTCGGAGGCGTGAGCGTCCCAGCCGTGAAGGAGACGTTGAGCCGATGCCCCGTGGGAGAACGCATCTTGAAACAATGAATCGTTCAGGCCGCCCAAGTCCGTGAACTTGGTCGGGTAGTCGAGACTTCGCGCCAGCAATTCGTGGTCAGCCACCGGCCCTGGCGAGTGCTCGGACAACTTCTCCGTCTGCTTCGCACCGTCCTTGTCTTTCACAACAAGCTGCTCGACGCGAGGCAGCTTCGACTCGCCGTCGAGATCGTAAAAGCTCATAGTCAGCTTCGCGAGGAGATCGACAACAATTCGCTAACGAGCGCAGGCGGCAACTGTTCGCCGGGCACTCTCCAAGTACCCGAGAGATACCTTGTGCCGTCGGTTCCCGCCCAACTGTGCTCGCCATCGACTTCAAAATCGATGCTTGCATAGTGCTTACCACGACGCCAGTAGGCACCGATCGTGCCGTCTTGCAGAAGCATCGGAGACGGCGCCGGCATGTGTGCCAAGATCAGGTTGGCCAGGCCCAACAGCGCTGCGTTCTTCTGTTCTTCCGAAGGCACGTCGGTCGCTTCACCGTTCCAATGGCCCACCCGTGCACGGTAGAGCATTACCGTCCTGAAGAAGGGCTCGTACGAGTCGAAGTATTCCTGCGGGATCCGGCTGGGTGGCGCGACCAGAAAGGTTGCGTCTTCGGTTTCGACGCGTGTCTGACTACCGAAGCCGCTCAGCCAGGCATTGACCTGGGTGCGGATCTGCTCCATCGGCGACGCCAAGTAGTCGACCTGGGACCTTGCAGCCGGCTGGGTATTCGAAACGAAATACTCACCAACGACGTACACCGTCGATTGCGTGGTTGCCGACCGATCACCGGCTGCGGACAACGCGTTCAGGAACGTAGTCCCCCGGGACAGAACCGAGTTGCCGATCATGAGCCTCCCCCCGTGCAGCCGACTGCCACGAGCGCGCCATCGCTAAGGATCCCGTTAATCACGTTTATGTTTTCGTCATGTAGACATTGCAGGATCTGGTCGATCTCTTCTGCGGTGATTGGCATCCTGGTCAGCCCATCGACCGAAGTTGCAAACATTCGGTGCTGCCCGCCAATACGCGCGAAGTGCGTGCCGTTGACGTCTGTCAATTCTGTCGCAACGTTGTTCAAGACGCGGCGTTCGTTTGGTGCCTTCGAAAACCATCCTTGGTGGCAATGCCAGAAGGAAGGCTGTTCGAACAGGTGCATCGGCAGGTATTTGCCGTCCTTACGAAAGAGCTCTCCAGTCGCTGCCGGAGAGGCTCCATCCAGCAACCGAAACGCGTCCTGGTACTGCAGGCCGATCGCGTTGACCATGGCACCCTTGGCCATCGCCGCATCCACGAACGGCCTCAAGATAGCTAGCGCTTGAGGCTTGACGTTCATCCAACGGTCGTACGCTGTACAGTTAACCGAGATGAACTCAGGCCGAATCGAGGCAATCCAGGCAACTTTGCCCGTAGTGTCGAAGCGCTGCAGGTCGAACCCGCCGTTCCGCGCAATGAGTTGGGGGGGCGTAACGTTCTGGGGCACAACCTGCCCATTCGCGCCCGGGCCCGCAACGCCGAACGAGTTCACGCCCTGGAACACGAACGCTTGCACCGGCGTCAGCGTCGGGAGAAACGCCTTGATGTCGGTGTTGGCTTCGTACACCGCTTGAAGCGACGCGACTTGCGCATCGTCAAGAGGCGGCATGCCCCATTCGACCGCGACCGCCATGACTTCGATCGCGTGATCGCCTCCAACAGGTTGAATACGAGCGCTGTCCACTTTTGCACCTAATGGTTTGAACGGATCGGCCAATTGTAAGTGCGCAAGGATACCACAGCAGAAACAGTGGGGCCGACCCCATGAATGTCAAGGAATATCCTCAGCACAGTTCATGGAATTCATTCGCGCACAATTAATTTGGGATAGCAGAAAGGCGGCATTCACCACAGAGCGCTTCTGGCCGTATCCGGCCTTCCACCCGCTTGGACGGCAGCTCGACGCTGGCAGGGTCTCTCAGTGCATCGGTCTGGTACGACACCTGCGCCCGAAAGGCTCGCGTGCTTGCCAGGCTGCACCCGTCAGTGAACATGATCGGCGGCACAAGCAGCGACAACAACAGGGGTGGCCGATGCCCGCACGAGACGGCGCGGAAGGACGCGTCTATCCAGTCCCTCCTGAAATCTCTCGTTCCGACTTCGTCTCCGGCTTGGCCACTGCGCATGCCGGCTCATCGCTCGCCGCCAGTTCCTTGTCCAGTTGCCGGCGGACGCGCCCTGGCGAGCCGGTGTGCCTGGCCAGCAGGTCGTAGGCGACGGGGACGACGAAGAGGGAGAACAGGGTCGCCGAGAGGATGCCGCAGAGGACGACGGTGCCGATTACCGTGCGCGTTTCGGTGCCGGCGCCGGAAGAAAACAAGAGCGGGATGGCGCCGGCGGCGGTCGTCACGCCGGTCATGATGATCGGTCGCAGGCGGATTTCGGAGGCTTCGACGAGCGCTTCGCGAAACGGCCTGCCGGCGTCGCGCAGCTGGTTGGCGAATTCGACGATCAGGATGCCGTTCTTGGCCGCGAGTCCGACGAGCATGATCAGGCCGATCTGGCTGTAGAGGTTGAGCGTCTGGCCGGAAACGTACAGCCCGAAGAGTGCTCCGGCCATCGCCAGCGGCACGGTGAGCATGATCACGAAGGGATGTATCCAGCTCTCGAACTGCGCGGCGAGGACCAGGAAGACGACGACGACGCCGAGCACGAAGGCGAACACGATCGCACCGCCGGTGGACTTGAAGTCCTCCGACTGGCCCTTGTAGTCGATGATCACCTCGCTGGGCAGGCTTTCCCTGGTCAGTTGTTCGAGGCTGCGCAGGGCGTCGCCCAGCGCCACGCCGTCGGCGAGGTTGGCCTCGAGGGTGATCGCGCGCACCCGGTTGTAGCGGTTGAGCTGTATCGAATCGGCGAATTCCTCGAGCCGCACCAGGTTGGCGAGCGGTATCAGCGCCTGCGTGCGCGCCGAGCGGACGTGGATGTTTTCCAGGCTGGCCGGCGTACGCTGCGTGCTGCGCTCGCCTTTCAGGATCACGTCGTACTCTTCGCCGGCGTCGATATAGGTGGTCACCTTCCGCGAGCCGAGAACGGTTTCCAGCGTGCGCCCGATGCTGCCGACGCTGACGCCGAGTTCGGCAGCGCGGTCGTAGTCGATCACCACGCGCAATTGCGGCTTGGTTTCCTTGTAGTCCCAGTCCAGCCCGACCAGGCCGGGGTTGTTGGCGTTGATCTTGTCGACCAGGGTGTCGCGCCATTGCGCGAGCTGTTCATAGGTACCGCCGCCGATGACGAACTGCACGGGCTTCTGGATACGCGACCCGAAGCCCTGGCGCATCACCGGAAAAGCGCGCACCCCGGGCAGATCCTGGAGACGCAGGCGGACGTCTTCCATGATCTCCCACGCCGAGCGTCGCTGCGCCCAGTCGCTGAGCACGTTGATGACGATGCCGGTATTGAAGATCTCGAAATTGCCGAAGGCGCGCGGTGCACGCACCAGCATGCGCGAAATCTCGCCATTTTCCACCAACGGCATCAGGCGCTGCTCGATCTCGGTCATGTACGCGGCGATGTACGGATACGAGCTTCCTTCCGGGCCGCTGACCATGACGTAGAAAACGCCACGGTCTTCGCGCGGCGCGTATTCGTCGGGGATGTTGCGGTAGAGCCACACCGAGCTGCCGAGCAGGGCGACAAAGAGCAGACCGATGACCCAGCTGTGTCCGAGAGCGCCCTGCAGCAGGGTGTGATAGCCGTTGCGCACCCTGCCGAACAGGCGATCGACGACCCCCGACAGACGCGAGTGGCCGGCGTCCTGCGGCAGGATCTTCGACGCCAGCATCGGCGACAGCGACAGCGCAACGAAGCTCGAGAAACAGACCGCCGCGGCCATGGTCAGCGAAAACTCGGAAAACAGGCGGCCGATGTTGCCCTGCAGGAAGGCAATCGGCACGAACACGGCCACCAGCACGACGGTGGTGGCGATGACCGCGAAACCCACCTGGCGGGTGCCGCGGTAGGCGGCCACGAGGCGCGTTTCACCATATTCCTGCATGCGCCGGTGAATGTTCTCGATGACCACGATGGCGTCGTCGACGACCAGGCCGATGGCCAGCACCAGCGCCAGCAGGGTGAGAATGTTGAGCGAGAAGTCGAGCGCCAGCAGGACCATGAAAGTCGCCACCAGCGAGACCGGCACGGTCACTGCCGGCACCAGCATGGCGCGCAGGCTGCCGAGGAAGAGCAGGATCACGCCGACGACCATGGCGATGGCGATGAACAGCGTCTTGTAGACCTCGTGGATGGCGCCTTCGACGAAGACCGAGCTGTCGTAGCTCTGCTTGATCGCCATTCCCGGCGGCAGGCTGCTGTTGATGCGCACCATTTCTGCCTTCGCCGCCTTGGCCACAGCCAAGGTATTGGCCGTCGACTGCTTGGTGATGCCGATGCCGACCATCGGCACGCCGTTGCCGCGGAAGAACAGCCGGTCTTCGGTGGTGCCGCGAACGACACGCGCGACGTCGGCGAGGCGGACCAGGTAACCGTCGTCGCTGCGGGCCAGCACCAGCTGGGCAAAGTCCTGCGCGGTCAGGAAGGTGCGCTGCGTGCGCACCGTAAACTGACGATTCTCGGAGTCGATGCTGCCCGCCGGCAGCTCCAGGTTCTCGGCACGCAGGGCGGCCTCGACGTCGGCGACGGTGAGCTTGCGTGCCGCCAGCTCGCGCCGGTCGAGCCAGATGCGCATTGCGTACTCCTGGCCACCGCCGACGCGCACCCGGGCGACGCCGTCGAGGACCGAAAAGCGGTCCATCAGGTAGCGCCTGGCGTAGTCGGTCAGCTGCGGGATGTTCATCCCGTCGCCGGCCAGGTTGAGCCACATGATCACGTCTTCGTTGCTGTCCTGCTTCTGGATGTCCGGCGGTTCGGCCTCGTCGGGCAGGTCGTCGACGATCGCCGAGACGCGGTCGCGGATGTCGTTGGCGGCGGCGTCGATATCGCGACCGACGGCGAATTCCAGCGTGATGCGCGAGCGCCCATCCTCGCTGCTCGAAGCAATGAAGCGGATTCCCTCGATTCCCGAAATGCGCTCCTCGATCAGCTTGGTGACGCGGTTTTCGACGACGTTGGCCGCGGCGCCCGGGTAGCCGGTATCGACGGTGACGATCGGCGGATCGATGTCCGGGTATTCGCGCAGCGGCAGGCGGTCGAACGAGAGCAGGCCGAAGGCGATGAGCAGCAGGGACATCACCGAGGCGAACACCGGCCGGGTGACCGACACATCGGAGAGGATCATGGGCTGCCGACCCCGCCGGGAAGCGCGCGCAACAATTCGGGAAGGCTGCGGCTGCCATCATCGATGGCCAGAACCCTGACCGTCTGGCCGGGACGCAACTGCAGGTGACCGTGGGTGACCACCTGCTCGTTCGCCGCGAGACCCTTGTCCACCTCGACCAGGCCGGGACGACGCCCGCCAATCCGCACTTCGCGCCTGTCGGCCTTGCTGTCAGCGCCGACGACAAAGACGAACTGCCGCTCGCCGAGTGGCACGAGCGACTCCTCCGGGATGACCAGCGTCGTGCGTGGCTCCTGCTGCACGACGACCTGCATCAGCATGCCGGGTCTGAGCAGATGCTCGGGGTTGGGCAGCGTGGCGCGCACGCGAATGGAACGGGTGACCGGATCGACACGGCTATTCACCGCCTTCACCGTGCCGCTGAAGCTGCGCCCGGGAAACGCCCGGCTGCTGGCAAGCACCTCCAGTCCGGGGCGGAGCACCCGGAGATAAGTGGCGGAAACCGGCAGCTCGAGCTTGACGGTACTGTCGTCGTCGAGGGTGGTGATCAGGTCGCCGGGCTCGACCAGCGCGCCGACGCTCAGGTCGCGCAGGCCGACGACACCGGCGAACGGCGCCTTGATCAGCCGGTCGGCGAGTCGGGATTCGATGGCCGCGAGTCGGAGATCGGAAGAGCACACGTCTGAACTCCAGTCACTGACCAATCTCGTAT
>ERZ761609.2059-NODE-2059-length-15771-cov-37.067511_pt1 | contig 15771 bp, 15 predicted proteins | sample MGYA00511163_ERZ761609 | MGnify/ENA primary metagenome ERZ761609 (study PRJEB28899, sample SAMN02445070) | bioreactor sludge metagenome | biome: EBPR sludge | place: Australia: Brisbane, Thorneside Wastewater Treatment Plant | collected 2011-12-16 ... | reverse complement strand
CCCTCACCTTCCCCCATCTTCCCCCACCCTACACATCCTCCAGCTCATCAAGATTAATATCATCGAATCCCGTGGTAAAGTCCTCATCGTCCATGGATTTTGACGCAAGAATCTCCTTAGCCAGATCAAGGTCATCTTCGAACACCATTACCTTAAATCCATTGGCTGCATCGGGCTGAATACGAACGTCTACGCCAGCTTCGGAGAGCTGCGATTCTAGAAGCTGCGCTTCAAGTTCGTTAGAAAATGTTGCAAGGAGAATCATGTCATACTCCGATGTGGTCTGTGCAGCGAACTTACGATGAGGAACAACGACCGTACACGATATGAATCTGTTACGATTCATACCGTGCCAAGATCGAAAGGTTCTGATCTGTGCGGCGAACAAGCGCCGAATTATTTCGCGTCCGACGTTTTTGGCGTCTTTTCCTGGAACTCCGGCATACTATTGGCGATTGCGCCAATCATGTCGAACATCTTTTTCTGGTGTGCTTCCTTCGTCGGACTTTCCTTGTTCTTGAATGACCACATAACGATGATGTTGTCGGTCATCAGGAACTCATCCGTGTACGATACGTTATTCTTGGGCTCATCTGCACCGAAGAGGTATCGACTGATACGTTGACGCATATCGGCTGGTGGTTTTTGGCCAAGTTCCCAAACGAGAATGGTGCCTGGTCCACCAGCGCCTTGAAGCCCCTGTGCTTGTTTTCTGCTGATCACAAGTCCAGGGAATTGTTTTTCAATCGCTTCCCACAACGCCTTCGCTTTTTTTGAAAGGAACGTAGGTGCTTGAGCCCCTTTCACCCCTTTCGGAAACTCTTCCTTGGTGAATGGTACGTTGTCGTACGGTATACGGATTATGGACGTGAGTTTCGAGAAGTTATAGCGCGTGATCACCTTCTGCACCGACATGTTATAGCCTGGTGGTGCTTGGAGATTCGGCACTCCTTGTTGTTGTTGTGCTGACGGCTGCGTGTTCTGCTGCGGTGCATTTTTCCGCAGGGGTTGCGCCGAAAGCAGCATCGGTGTAACGAGTGCGAACACAACGAGGGTAGGGGGCAAAAGGGGTTTCATGTTGACTTCCTTGAGAAAGTGTCAGTCTCGCATGAGCTTGCGATAGGTGATGCGGTGCGGACGTTCGGCATCAATGCCCAAACGACGTCGACGGTCCTCTTCGTATTGCGAATAGTTGCCATCAAACCATATAACCTCGCTGTTGCCTTCGAAGGCGAGGATGTGCGTGGCAACCCGGTCCAAGAACCAACGATCGTGGCTGATGACAACGGCGCAGCCGGCAAAACCATCAAGTGCCTCTTCGAGAGCACGTAAGGTGTTGACGTCGAGGTCGTTCGTAGGCTCATCAAGCAGAAGTACGTTTGCGCCTTCTCGAAGGACCTTGGCGAGATGGACGCGGTTACGTTCACCTCCGGACAGCTGCGTTACCTTCTTCTGTTGGTCCGAACCGCTGAAGTTAAATCGCGCTACGTAGGCACGCGAGTTCACCTCACGATTTCCGACAAGAATCATATCATGTCCATCACTGATCTCTTCCCAGATGGACTTCTTCGGGTCGAGAGGCCTGTTCTGGTCAACATAACCAAGTTTGACGGTATCACCGATGACGACGGACCCGGCATCGGGTTCCATCTGTTTTGTGATAAGCTTAAAGAGTGTGGTTTTACCAGCACCGTTCGGGCCAATCACGCCAATTATGCCACCAGGAGGGAGGGCGAATGTCAGGTTTTCGTAGAGGACCTTATCGCCGAAGGCCTTGGAGATACCATTAGCCTGGATTACCACATCACCGAGGCGAGGTCCTGGTGGAATGAAGATTTCCATCTCCTCATTCCGTTTAACGGTCTCTTCGCTCAGGAGCTTTTCGTAGGCTGAAATACGCGCCTTACTCTTTGCATGCCGACCTTTCGGATTCATGCGCACCCATTCCAGCTCTTCCTTAAGGGCCTTCTGGCGTTTTGACTCTTGTTTTTCTTCCTGTGCAAGACGCGCTTGTTTCTGCTCAAGCCACGACGTGTAGTTCCCTTCAAACGGAATTCCATGACCGTTGTCGAGTTCAAGGATCCAGCCGGCAACGTTATCGAGGAAATATCGATCGTGCGTAACAGCGATGACCGTGCCTTCATAGTCATGAAGGTGACGTTCGAGCCAGGCGACACTCTCAGCATCAAGGTGGTTTGTTGGCTCGTCAAGCAGCAAGACGTCAGGCTTTTGCAGGAGTAATCGTACCAGGGCCACACGACGCTTTTCACCGCCTGAGATCACATCAATCTTTGTGTCTCCCGGTGGGCATCGCAACGCATCCATGGCCATCTCCAACTTCGAGTCGATATCCCATGCCCCCATGGCATCAATGCGCTCCTGGAGTTTACTTTGTTTGTCGAGCAGAGCGTCAAAATCTGCATCTGGCTCGGCAAACTTCTCGGATATCGCGTTGTAGTCACGCAACAAGCCGACGGCTTCTGCGGCACCTTCCTCAACAATTTCCTTGACGGTCTTTGAAGGGTCGAGTTCGGGCTCCTGCGGAAGGTATCCAAACGTAACGTCCTTGTTCTTCGTGATTTGGCCCAGGTAGTCCTCATCAAGACCTGCTATGATTTTGAGCAGGGTGGACTTACCGGCGCCATTCAGACCAAGAACGCCGATTTTTGCTCCATAAAAGAAGCTGAGGTAGATGTCTCGTAGCACTTGGCGGTTCGGCTTGTGGACCTTACCAACACCAACCATGCTAAAGATGATTTTTTGGGGTTCTTGTACTGCCATAGTCGACAAAAATACGGGTTTCGTATACTGCGACTTCTCGCACAATCAACTTTCTTCTACTGGGGACTTTTGGAGGAGCATATGATGAGGTGGGGTATTCTTGTCGTAGTGTCTGCACTTACGTTGGCAGGCTGTGCTGGCGATTCGTCGCCGTCATCACCTTCAGCAACAATCGATCACTCGTACTTGCCGCTTGCTCAGGGCTCAAGCTGGACCTATGACTTTGGCGGAGTCGAGCAACGCATTGTCACCAACGGAACTGCAACGATTGACGGAAGTGAGTGGGTTAAGATTGATACGTACGTCAATGGAGAAAAGACTGTAACAGACTTTATGCGCACCGAAAACGGAATTTCGTATGCAAAGTCTGGACCTGGTCAGAATGTGCCTGAAGAGCCTCGACAAATATTGGTGCGTAACAAGCCTGTTGGATACAAATGGAGCCAAACGATTAGTTTTCAAGGGACACCGAACAAATATGACTACACAATTCGGGCACTTGATACTACCATAACTGTTCCCGCTGGCACGTTCTCAGACGTCATGGCGATTGATGTTCTTCACTCAATTCCTACGCCCGTAGGCGACATTACAACCGACGGTGTTTACTTCTACTCGAAATCCGTTGGTTTCTTGAAGCAACAGACGTCAGGAATAATCAATGTAGAAGTTGTATTAAAGAGTTACGACATCAAGTAACATGACGACATCAACAACAACTCCGCTTCAGCGCTGGAAAACATTCTTTGCCGATCGGTCATCGGTCGTTAGTGGTATAATCACACTTGTGGTGGTTGTTCTGACGCTGATTTCTTACACCGGCTTTCTGCAGGCCGTAGAGCGCCGAAGCGGAGTTGTGTTCGTTGACTCGATTCATAGAATTCTTGGTCCAATTGATGTAACGTGGCCAACATTTGTCGTGCTCTACGCGAGCCTTATCCTTGCCCTCGGAGTACTGCTTACGCGTCCGGAGCATTTGTTTCGAACATTACGCGCTTACAGTATTCTCGTTGGTATTCGAGTAATCTGCATGGCTCTTTTGCCACTTGATCCGCCGATGACGACGATACCGTTACATGATCCATTTGTTGCATTGTTTACATCTAGCGAGCATTCAACGTTAACAAAGGATCTGTTTTTCAGCGGACATACGGCTACGCTTGCTCTCCTTGCATTGTCGATGCCAACTCGATCGTTACGGATTGTCTTTATACTGTCGACAACTGCCCTGGCTACATTTACAGTTCTACAGCACGTTCACTATACTGTAGACGTCATCGTTGCACCAATGGCAGCTCTGCTCGCCTTTGTACTCAATCGCGGTTTCGCCGCAGAGAACCAATAACGGTTGCAATCATTGCAGCAGCAAGTTTTGCCGTCCGTCCATCAACGTCAAACCTCGGATTGGTTTCAACCACGTCGAAAGCCGTTAGGTATGACGACTGCGCTATCTGGCGCAATACGTCAAGCACTTCCCATGGTGTAAATCCATCTGCTGACGGTGCACTGACGCCAGGTGCAAACGCACTCGCAAAACCATCCATATCGAGACTGACGTAGACGCTGGATGACCTTTGGAGTTTTTGCCACGTCCTCTCCCACGCGACATCGAACCCATCGTGTCGTATCTCGTCGAGCCACTCAATATGGCCACCGTTGTTGCGCACATAGTCGGCATGGGCAGCGGCCACGGCATACTTCTGAAGGCCAAACTCGACGAAGGCCCCTTGCGTAAGCGCCCCTTTCGCCTCAATCATCTGTCTGAACGGTGATCCACTATGGGCACGTCCTCCATCCTTGAGTGGTCGAACGTCGGCATGCGCATCAATGTTGATTGCCGAGTACGATGTACCATGCGAGTTTAGAGCCATAATCGTTGGCCACGCTGTGTCGTGTCCACCGCCGAGTACAATCGGAAGTGCTCCTTCAGATAAAACAGCATTTATGATGTCATGTTGCTCATCATGAATCTGTTCGAGTGTTTTCCCCTCGGTAATGAGGTCACCCACGTCAATGATGGCAAGATCTCCTTGCGCTATACGGGGGGCAACCTCCGATGTGGCCATGCGATACAGTGCAGATCTGATTGCAAACGGACCCTCTGCTGCTCCTGCTCGACCACCATTACGTTCAACACCAAGATGTTGAGGCACGCCTAGGAGTACAACAACATTGGGCACGTCTGTAGGCCAAGCGTCAACGCCGACGATAAGGTCGGAAAACCTTGGATCGTCGGCGTCAATACTGGTTATTCGAAGTTGTGCGTCAACATCGCGCAGATTTTTTCCGCGTATGACGGCCGTCTTCATCACTTGACAACAACCCATGGAGTTGTTACCGTGCGACCGTCAATGACGACAGAAACATTGTACACCGCTGACGGGAGATCAGGGAGTGCGACCGAGAGGCCACCACCAGATATCTGGCGTACAGCAGTGTTAGAACCGCCGATTGTGGCCACAGTGCGTCCAACGGCATCCGTGATAACAATCTGGACGTTGTCAGCCCGGATCTGGTCGTAGGTTGGCATCACGACAAGGTCTGCCGTACCAATTGATGGATTCGGTTGGACGGTGACGTACGGAAGACCAACATCGTTATCATCCGTGTTTACCGACGTCACACCAACTGTACCGACCAATCGGACGATAGCAGGAGAGTTTCGTTCATCGTTACTGTGAATTCGAAGTGATCCAGACGTAGTACCGACATCATCCCGCTCAAAGGCAACAACAATGTCCATCGTGTCACCTGACGTCAGGACTGCCGGCAGTGGTCGAGATGTTGATGCAACGGAGTAGTGGTTTCGTGCGCTAAATGCTACAACACTGTCAATTACGAGTTGGGCTGCCGTTGTTGCCGTGACGCGTACCGTTCGTTCAACACGCGTTGGTGTTGGTGTTGCAAAACGTAGTGTATCCAGATTCGTAGCGATAGTCGGTCGTGGGGCAACTCGGAACTGAGCCATCACAAAGTTTCCGAAGTCGGCATTAAACGTCCGGATGTTTCTTCCTCCCGACTGGAAATTGAGAGAACCTGTACCAAGTTGAGAACGCACAAACCAATGGTCTAGACCAAATCCCTCACGATTCACGAGAACGTATTCGTAACATCCGTTCTCAAGATTAAATGTGTCGAGATAGGTACGATTGTCATCGAGCTGTTCACCACTCCGCACGATTCCTTCACCAATCTTCCGCAATACCCACTGATACTGCAGTGATGCCTGACGGTTTGTTCGCAGTTGTACAACAAGATCGCTGTAATACGTTGGCGCAAGTTGAATCGGAATTGTACGAACTCCGTTGTCGAGATATTCATCGGCAACATCATTCGGATTGTCGACCGTCATCGTAAAGCGTCCTTCACCACCTTCAGCGTTAAACTCTGGCATATCGAGAACGATGGTGTCAGACTGTAGGAAGGCAAGATCTACGGTCTTGCGTACTTCCTTCACTCGCTGTCCCTCTTGTCCGTAGGTAAATCGTACAGACGTTAGTCGTTCAGACCCGACGTTCCTGATGACAACAACTGGTTCTCCGCAGATTGGATTTAATCGATGATACAGATCATCACGTGACGGAGCGATAATGTCGACGAGTTCGACATCGTTTCTTCGCGATGGACTTCCGTATCCGAAGTAATGCATCGTAACGTCCCACACACCTTGTGACGCATTCCACTGATCATTCTCTACTCCATAGTCAAGCGAGATCGGTTGACCTGCGCTGACAAACGGAGTGATATTGTGATCATAATCGCCTACCGGTGCGCCCGGACACCAGCCAGCGCGGTCAAGTGTCCAGGTACCACCCTGTGGAAAGACTGGATTATCGCCGCATTCATTCCAGAGTAACCACTCAAAACGTTTTTGACCGTTTACGTAGACCTGATGATTTCGTTGACAGAATTCTGAACACTGTGACGGTTCGCCAAATCGATGGCCCGTTGTACGTGTCTTTACGCTGTGCATTGTCACATCATTCTTGGGCGTAATCGTCTGTGGTGTGAGTAACGTTCCTGCAGCAATAGCTGCGTACGATCCGTCCCGCACACTATAGACCTGTTTCATCTGCTTCACTTCACGTGGTGGTGTCCCCTTGATGAACTTAAACGTCACATCGATGAGCTCCTGCTGATTGCCAGATGAGAACGTTACGTTATCGTGCAGAAGATGAGCGTAATCGGTAACGTCGTATACCCACCGAAATCCATTTGGACCAAGGTCGAGACCAATACCATACGGTGTGATAAAACGGTTGAGTTCCCACACGACAATCGGACTGAAGAATGTTCCGATGTTCTTGCGCAGAGTTGCCGTCGGTTGAACAAGAACACTGTCAAAACGAATGTCATTATCATCAAAAACAGGTCTCCAGCCGGCTTCCTGTACAACGAGTGTATCAGTTGCAACATCAGGTCGGTCCGGTGCATCAAGGCGATACACACGCGGCTGCACGGGTCGTTCGTAAAGAACAACGGAAGTGAGTTTTGGCTCTTCGTCTAATAGAACGTCTCTGCGGTTTGCAGTTATTGCAATGGTTCCATATTCAAACTGTACTGCCGGACGTCCTGTGGTTGTCTCTGTCATATGTCCCGTCTTCTCCAACCGCAAGGCCATCAACGTTGGCATGCCAAACAATTGACCGTGGTTCTTGCCGAGAGAAGCATCACGAGCTACGGTGTTAACAGTATCGTTCTCAAATCGGTAATACACCTGGAGATCCGTCCAATGAGGATGTGTCTCCGATATCCGCCGATGCATCCAGTTTCGAATGGTAGAGGAATCAAGGGCTGCAGCATAAACCTGGAACTCGTCAATGAGTCCTTCATGCGAACCAGAGCCACCGGCACCGAGCACAAATCTTGTAATCCCCTTGAGATCGCGGTTTCTACTGTCGCCACTCAGGAACAGTGATCCATTGAGATATACGGACATCACACCAGTGGTTGCATTTTTTACGAATGCCCAGTGATTCCATCGTCCTTCTGTGGCGTCCGCTGGAGCAGGTTTTTCAACACGATCAAAATTGCCGTCGGCAGCATTACGACCCGCATCCCAATAGACGTTCTGATTTTCCCACGGGAGATGAATGTTGAGAACACGCCGTCCCTGAGCATCGTAGGCTTCGAGAATACTTGATGCTCGTGGAAGTTTGACTGCGTCACCCCATGACCAGAAGGCAATCGTTATCTCCTTATCAAGCGCGGCAGCAACCTTTGCGGGTACTTCAATGAGATCACCTTGTGTAAAGTTCATTGCATAGCGGCTTGACTCAAGCATTACACCTGTGCCTGTAGACGCTGTGACTTGCACGTCGGAGGCCGACGAGTGACAGGACATTTCGACGATAATGTTCGATACACCGTCCCACGTAAACGGTGTAGAGAAGGGGATACTATTCAGTCCTTCTGCAAGCGAAATGTTTCGTCGTACAACTGTGGTAAGGTCATCTGCACCAAGCAGATTCGGCACCTTGTTACCCGTCTGCTGTGCAAGACGTACGGTAAAGATGTTGACATTAGAAGAAGCTGACAACGTCGTCAAACGAATACCGACAATTCGACCTGCAGTCAGCCCAGCAGCCGTGAGTTCAGCAGCAGTCCAAAGAAACCTGCCTTTACCACCATTTGTACGGATGATTGCTGGTGTTGCCGATGCTCCTGGAGGCAGCGTCGTCCATTCACCTTCTGCACCGCCAGATCGAACAGGAAGTGCTTCGCGCCACCGACGTTTCCACGTCGTCGTTGACGTGGAATACGGGAAGGAGTCTGGTGTGGTGTTTCGTACAACATAGTTTGGCCGCTGACGTAGAGTCGAGTCGTCCTCTCCTGTTGAATCTGTCACGAAGGTATACGTGAGGTAGTCCCACTCACCGCATGGATACTGATCCTGAGTGGTACGCTGATCACATTTCAGCGTGTACTCCATCAGAATTTTTCGCCATGGTTGTTTTGGTGGAAACTTCCACGTACCAGAGCGTTTTGTGATATCGTCGAACGTCAGTGTGCGGACAACGACGGTGTCTTCGGCCGCAAATACGGCCGGAATACTCATCGTAAGAACGATGAGTGACATGAGTACTGTTTTGAACATGGTCACCTCCGGGCTCAAAATAGCCCTTTGGTTTAATGTCGCGCTACACCGCCGTCAACATTGATGGTTTGACCAGTAATAATTCCTGAAGCGGGGAAGGCAAGGAAGGCCACAACATTTGCAATGTCTTCGGGTTCATCGGCCCGGTGGACGGCCTGCGTAGGGAGGATATGCTGGAGAATGGGGCTAAGAACGGGGCTTTCACCAGCAGACTGTGTGGCCGTGAGACCAACGCTGATGGTATTAATCGTTATGCCGTGACGGCCGATCTCGGAAGCAAGCGACCGTGTGAGACCAATGATGCCCATCTTGGCGGTAACGTAGTGAACCAGATATGGCGTACCCAGCCAAACGGTGTCCGAAGAGAACGTGATGATGCGGCCAAAACCAGCCTTTTTCATACTCGGAAGAACAGCCTGAATCATGTGAAAGGCCGTATCGAGTGTTACCGTCATCGTTCGTTTCCACTCGTCATAGTCAAGAAGTTCAAAGGGCTCTTCAGAATAGTAGCCAACGTTATGAACGAGGATGTCGATGCGCCCGTAGGTCGTGAGTGCGAGGTCGACTACACGTTGTGCATCTGCCGCAGATGTAAGGTCTGCGCGAATGCCAACGGCCTGGGATCCAGCGGCTTGCACAGCCTCAACCGTCGCCGTTGGGTCAACAAGATCAGCCACAACGAGTCGCGCACCTTCTTCAGCCAATCGTTCGCAGAAAGCTCGTCCGTTGCCAATAGCAGCACCAGTAACGATGGCTACGCGGTCAGCTAAACCCCGCTCAAATGATTCTATTCTCATTGTGTTATGAAATCACACCGAGTTTTTTGCCGACTTCCGAGAAGATGTCGAGGATCTTGTTGAGATGTTCATCTTCATGTGTGGCCATGTAGCTCGTACGGAGCATGGAAAGGTTCGGAGGTACACCTGGCGGTATAAAGGCATTAACAAACACACCGCGATCAAACAGTTCACGCCAGAACATGAGGGCAAGTTGAACATCGCCAACGACAACGGGCACGATACCCGTTCGTGAGTCAATGATCGTAAATCCCATGTCGGCAAATCCCTTCCGCATCTTATCGGCATTGGCAATCAGCTTGTCGATGCGCCAGGGTTCCTTTTCAAGAACGTCGAGTGCCGCAATTGCGGAGGCCACACTTGCAGGAGTAGGAGAAGCGCTGAAGATGAGTGCTGGAGAGTGATGTTTTAGGTAATTCATCACGCGCTCCGGACCCGCCACAAAGCCACCGAGGGAAGCAAACGTTTTGGAAAACGTCCCCATCGTCATGTCCGTTTTGTCTACCAGGTCATAATGTGATGCCGTGCCACGGCCACCCTTACCAACCACGCCGGTAGCATGTGCATCGTCAACCAGCACACGAGCACCGTGTTTTTCAGCTACACGGAGAAGATTGGGAAGGTCAACCATTTCACCCGACACACTGAAGACTCCATCGGTCACGATCAGCTTTCCAGCCGATGCCGGAATTCGCTGAAGGACACGATCGAGGTCGTCCATGTCGTTGTGCTTATACCGTACGAATTCGGCAAATCCACCCTTGGCTAGCAGACAGCCATTGATGATACAGGCGTGATTCTCCTTGTCGGAGATCACATAGTCGCCCTTACTCACGAGAGCGCTGATAACACCGAGAGCTGTTTGATATCCTGTTGAGAACAGCAAAACATCTTCAGTACCGAGATAGGCAGCCAGACGCTTTTCGAGTTCGATATGAAGGCTGATAGTACCCGTTAGGTATCGAGATCCCGAACATCCAGTTCCGAATTGCTCAATGGCCTTGTGGGCCGCTTCCTTCACACGAGGGTCGGCTGTGAGACCTAAATAGTTGTTACTTCCGGCCATGATGACGTCTCGGCCTTCAATACGGACAACTGGCCCCTCATTTTCCTCGATGGGACGGAAGTACGGATACATGCCGGACGCCTTGACTTCATCGGCGCGGGTGAATTCGAAACACTTTTGGAACAGGTCCACGATGTCGTTCTCCACTGATGGGCCACGCTGCACATGCAGGGGCCGAATTGTTGTGTCTAGTTAGTGTCCAACCTTATCGCAGGTTCTCAACATTCACCGGGAAACCAAGAGCAGCTCCCTTAACAAGTGTGATTGTCGCCTGCAAATCATCCTTACTCTTCCCAGTCACACGAACCTTTTCATCCATGATCTGTGTGGTGACCTTGAGCTTCGCATCCTTGACCAGGGTGGTGATCTTTTTTGCGTCTTCTTTCGACAATCCGGACTTGAGTGTGATGGACTGTCGAACAGACTTACCACTGAGGTGTTCAATCTTCCCTTCTTCCAGGGACTCGACGGAAATTCCTCGTTTGATGAGTTTGAGGACTAGAATATCGCGCACAGCCGTGACAAAGTGTTCGCCGTCAGCGCGAATTAGGATTGATTTTTCCGTGCGACGGAATTCAATCTCTTGATTCGACCCACGTAGGTCGTATCGGTGTTCGGCCTCCTTCTTTGCCTGATTCACGGCATTGTCCACTTCCTGGAGGTCGACGTCACAAACAAAGTCAAACGAGTAGCTTTGAGCCATACCGCGAAAATACGGCACGGCGTGTTGTATCTTTTCGCCCCATTCGCCCCCTGCACGGAAGAGACCATGGATTTGCCATCATTGCGGTTCGAACACTGGCGTCGCGACGTGCCTGCAGGATTGGTAGTATTCCTTGTGGCACTGCCGTTATGCCTGGGAATAGCCCTCGCTTCGGAAGCGCCATTGTTCTCGGGAATTATTGCCGGAATGATCGGCGGTATCGTGATTACGCTGTTCTCAGGGTCAGAACTTTCCGTTTCCGGACCGGCTGCCGGCCTAGCGAGTATCGTTGCGGCCGCCATTGTTTCTCTTGGGTCGTTTAAAATTTTTCTGGCAGCGGTTGTCATCGCCGGTCTGCTCCAGCTCTGTATAGCAGCTGTCCGTGCCGGTTCCCTCGGCAGCTTCATTCCCCATGGTGTGATTAAGGGAATGTTGGCTGGTATCGGAATCACCATCATCCTCAAACAAATCCCCCATGCCGTGGGGCTCGACCTTACGTTTACGGATGAAGAACAGGCATTTGCTGGATGGGATTGGCTCCACATCTTTACGGACCCAATTACGGCTTTTACGAAGAACCTGGTCCAACCCGGAGCTTTCATCATCACCGTCGTCTCGCTAGCAATTCTGCTGTTTTGGGACACGAAGTTTATGAAGACCCGGAAGTGGACTAACCTTGTTCCTGGAGCCCTTGTTTGCGTTATCGTTGGTGCCCTGATTAACGACGTTTTTGCCATCGCCATCCCGCATTGGGAACTCAGCAACCTTCGAGATCACGTTGTCGAACTTCCTGTTGCCGGTTCGCTCACGGAATTCTTGAACCACTTTATGAGTCCGGAACCGTCGGCCTTCCTTCGCGGCGACGTTTGGATAACCGGCATTACGATTGCCATCGTTGCAAGTATTGAGTCTGTCTTATCGGTAGAGGCTGTCGACAAGATGGACCCCGACCGACGCATATCAAATACGAACAAGGAACTTGTAGCGCAAGGTCTTGGAAATACATTAAGTGGACTTATCGGCGGTCTTCCCGTAACCGCCGTTATCGTGCGTTCATCAGCAAACGTTTATGCGGGAGGACGCACCCGTCTTTCGTCCTTTGTCCACGGTGTACTGCTATTGCTGGCAGTACTTTTTGCACCAACAATTCTGAATCAAATCCCGTTAGCATGCCTGGCAGCAATACTCTTCGTTGTTGGTTATAAGCTCTCGTCATTAAAACTGATTCGATCCATGTGGAAGGAAGGGCTGTTACAGTTCATTCCCTTCTTCGTGACAACCGTTCTGGTTGTTGCAACTGATCTTCTTTTCGGTGTCGCCTTTGGCCTCATCGTGAGTATGGTCATTGTCTTACGATCTTATCATCGTCGTGCCATTACGATTGTTAATGACGGTGACAACTGGCTTATGCGTTTTAATAAGGACATGTCGTTTGTTAATCGCGCTTCGTTACGAAATGCTTTGACAGAGATTCCAAATAACTCGCATCTCATAATTGACGGAACGAAGGCATTGTATATCGACCGCGATATTTACGAGACCATTGAAGACTTCGCAGCGTCAGCCGAGTTTCGAGGTATGACGATAGAGTATCGTAATCTCTTCGGCAAGGCACTGTAACACACTGGAGGCACCATGGAAGATTATAAACGACTACTGTTGAATAACAAGGCCTGGGTGAAGGATCGGCTTTCTCTGCGCGAAGATTATTTTCAGCGCATGACGGAGGCTCAAACACCGAAGTACCTTTGGATTGGTTGTTCGGACTCACGCGTTCCTGCAGAAGATGTGACGGGAACGGAGCCAGGCGAAATCTTTGTCCATCGCAACGTTGCCAATCTTGTTATCCATACGGACTTCAACATCCTCAGTGTATTACAGTATGCCATTGAGGTACTCCAGGTTGAACATGTTATCGTCTGCGGTCACTATGGCTGTGGTGGCGTAAAGACTGCGATGTCGCGCAAACACCTTGGTCTCATCAACAAGTGGCTCCGACATATCAAGGATGTCTACCGTTTTCATGCAGATGAACTTGATGGTATTGCCGACGAGACCGTTCGGCTTGAGCGCCTCATCGAACTCAATGTTGTTGAACAGGTCTCACATCTCGCTGAAATTTCCTTTGTCCAACAGGCGTGGCGGAACAGACGTATGCCCGTTTTACACGGCTGGATCTACGATATCCATACCGGACTGTTAAAGGACCTGATCAAGATTGATCCGGGCCAGTTACCGCACAACATTTACGTGTACGAGTTTGACGACTAGGATGGCGCCTGGACTGTTCATTCCACGATTCGGACACGTGACTCACATCTGCCATTGGGCATCATCTTTTACTCACGTATGTTCCCAACCCCATGAACATCTCCACCGAACTTTCAGCCCTCTACGACGAACAGCGTGCTCTTCGTGAGCGCTTTGTCAAGGCCATTCGCTCAACACCTGCCAACATCACGAAGGACTATGAGTTTGAGGTGAATGGGGCAAAAGGGGCAACACTTGCATCATTGTTTGGTGATAAGAACGATCTCATTGTCATTCACAACATGGGTCGAGGATGTAAGTACTGTACACTCTGGGCCGACGGATTAAATGGTTTACTTCCACACCTTACGTCCAGAACGTCGATTGTTCTGATGAATGGTGACAGCCCCGACCAGCAGGCTGACATCGCCCGGCAACGAAACTGGAACTTTACCATGGTTCGTGACGCTGATGCAAGCTTTACGAAAGACATGGGCTTTGCTTCTGAACATGACGGCAAACTTCATCGTATGCCGGGATATTCAACTTTTTACCGCCACGAAGATGATTCCATCGAACGTGTCGGCTTCGACTTCTTTGGACCGGGTGACGTCTACATGCCTGTCTTCCCGATGTTTGAGATGCTGAAAAATGGAGCGGCAGACTTTCGTCCCGAATAACTGCCCCCTTCTCTCTTTTCCTTCTGCACAACCACACTTCATCAACATCATCAAGCCTCAACAATGGCACGTATCTCTCACTTCGAAATCCCGGCAAACAACCCACAATCCCTCATGGATTTTTATGGGAAAGCCCTCGGCTGGCAGTTCCAACAATATGGTGACGATGGATATTGGTTCGCCATCACGGGCGAAGGAGAAGAGGGAATTAACGGTGCTATTATGCAGCGCCGTGATCCTCAACAGCCAATCGTAAACACAGCAACAGTTACCGACATTGATGCTGCAACTGCAGCTGTACTTGACGCTGGTGGAAATGTTGCTATGCCCAAGTTCGAAGTTGGCGACATGGGATGGGTAACCTACTGCATCGATCCAGAGGGTAACCTCTTCGGTCTCTGGCAGTCGAAGTAAATCAATCGTACGCAGCACTACAATGCCTCGCCATCCAACGTGATCCACATCGGAGCACGAGAGTGATGGCGAGGCATTTGTTGTTTTGGTGCGAAGCTTAGTAAATGCCGAACTTAAACGTCAAGACGCCTGCAACTCCCGACAACATCTTGTCATCAAGTTTGATTGAACCTACCTGGCTATCAACTCCGTTAACTAGACGGTATGAAACGCCTGCGGCCATACGGAACCAATCGGTGACATTCAGTTCGACGTTTACTTGAGGTTCGAGCACAAAGAAGGCATCACTCGTAATCGTCCCGGAACCACGCTCGTCATCTTCATCCCACATCGTGCGTGACGTTGTTGTACTCACGTCGCCAGCTCCGACTAATGTCATGACGGAAAAATGAAGTAGGTCACTAGATGATATGATGAATTCAATCTCGGCTCCACCGTATCCAAGATTCATCATCGTATCACGGTCCGTCGTTCCAACTCCCTCACGAAGTGTACGTGGTGTAACCAAGCCATATCCACCACCGCCAATGGCAATGGTCTTGTTGATAACCCACGCTCCACGTCCGCCTACTAACAAGGACGTATTACCGTCAATCGACGTAACCTTTGCAACGGGTCCACCAAATCCTCCACTCGTGAACTCCCCACTACCGAACAGCGTACGCGGTTTTGTCGTATCCGAAACTGGTTCTGGCTCAATGGCAAGTACTGTTGTGAAACTTGTAAGGGCGAGCATTATCAGTGCTCCGATGCGAATCATTCGCTTCATGGTGTATCTCTCTCAAATTGTGGTGAGGCGCCGAGTACGATGATTGGAATGGTTGGTTGCACAAAGGAGAATAGCGCCGTAGTTCCGTTGTGAGGTACATAGTTTCACTACTTTACTACTCACTACCCTCTCGTACCCACCTCATCCTCCCCCACCTTCGCCCATCACACTGCTTGGCACCATCTCACCTTTTGCCATCCGCCTCTCGGTGGAC
>ERZ761609.2058-NODE-2058-length-15772-cov-70.232360_pt1 | contig 15772 bp, 7 predicted proteins | sample MGYA00511163_ERZ761609 | MGnify/ENA primary metagenome ERZ761609 (study PRJEB28899, sample SAMN02445070) | bioreactor sludge metagenome | biome: EBPR sludge | place: Australia: Brisbane, Thorneside Wastewater Treatment Plant | collected 2011-12-16 ... | reverse complement strand
GCCCGATATTGGGTTAATTATTCAAAACGCCAATGGGGGTGCGGAAAGTGGGATATAAAATTGAGAGTTGTACGCCTATTGAACTTAGGAGTAGGTTATTAGGGATTAGCTATTGGACATAGGAAAAAAAATTGCAGAGCGGAATATCGGGTAATTATTAAGAGCTAATTACAATTCACCATTTTTGCCTATCAGGGAAGTGGTTTTGAGGTGTTTACCATAAAAAAACCACACAGAAACCAACATGGCAACCACCCCTACTGCCGATAACACATAACCCGATGCAATAAAAAACTGTAACCAGCTCAACTGCGGCTGCCCGAAATTTTTATACAATAACACGCCCACACTGCCTAAATATCCAAAAGCATCGGCAACGTAAATCATAAAACCCGATGTGCCGGTGTATTTAAACGCAGCTATCAGCCGGTCGAACAATACGCAGCCAAACGGTACATAGCCCACATATAAACCAAAACCGGTAAGCACCATCCATGCTGCCGGATGCAGTATGCCCACCTGATACAACCATGTACTAATGCCTACCAGCGCTGCGCCGCCACCTATAAGAAAGTGGTAGGTGATTAACGCATGCATATTGTTTTTGATGAGCATGGTAGCGCCTAAAATAATCAAAACCGCAATGGCTATGGGTATTTCGGAGGCGGTAAAAATATAGGGCGCATTGCCGTAACCAAGGGCTGTCCAGAGCTCGGCGGCAAAATTGTCTCTAAAATCTCTAAAAGCGGTGAGCAAAATATAAAAACCCACTAACAAAATAAAGCCGGGTGCAAAAAGTTTAAAAAAATGATGCCGCTCGGCGCTGTACATAGGTTGGCGGTGGGTGCGCAGCGCTTCGTCTTGTGGGGTGGGCGGGGGTAGTTGGTTAAGCAAAAAGGCAAACAATAACATCGGGGGTAAAAAGAGCAACCCGGTAACAAAAGGCATCAAAAACTGCGAAACTCCCCATTCTGTCATCACCCATTTACCCATCGTTTTTACTGCACCCGATGCCACAATGAAACTGGCGCTGAGCCCGGCACCCAACAATTCGGTAAATTGCCGCCCTTCAAGATAAGAAAAAACAATGCCCCAAACCATACCCAGTGGTATGCCGTTTAAAAACAGAAAGCCTATATTATAAGGTACGGGTGTGAGGGCAAAAAGCAGTAGAGCGGCGTGGGCAATGCCAATAAACAATAGTAGTAACCAAACCCGCCGGCTGCCTCGTAGCTCCGATATAACCTTGATGCCACTAAATTTAGACAAGGTGTAACCGATAACCTGTGCCACAATGAGCCAAATCTTATAATCCACCCCTGCATATGTCATGCCATCAAACGTAGCTACCGAAAACGGCTTCCTAAATGCATACATGCAAAAGTACGCCCCAAAAGCAGCGGTTATGGCATATACCACAAACACAAAGCTGTGTTGTTTTTGTAACCATCGGGTAATAGGACTTTCCGGAACAGGGCGCTGCATTGTGTTTGTAATTTGGGCTCTAAAATACGCCCATTTATCGGCGCTAAACTGATATTAGTGTAACCAAATTGTTAAAAGCGCTCAAAGGTGGCTAATGTTCGGCAAGGTAGAGGGTGGTAAACTCTTGGTAAAAGTGGGGTATGGTTTCAATGCCTTTGTAGTAGTTAAACAAGCCGTAATGTTCGTTGGGAGAGTGTATGGCATCGGTATCCAAGCCAAAACCCAATAACACGGTTTTAACTTTAAGGGCATCTTCAAACAGGGCAACAATAGGAATGCTGCCTCCCTCGCGCGTGGGTATGGGTGTTTTGCCAAAAGTAGCTTCCATAGCTTTGGCAGCAGCACGGTAGCCCAATGAATTGGTGGGTGTAACGGCAGCTTCGCCCCCATGCAGCGGCGTAACTTTTACCTTAACCGATGGCGGGGCTATGCTCATAAAATGTTGGGTAAAAAGTTGGGCTATTTTTTCGGAATTTTGGTGTGGCACTAAACGCATCGATATTTTGGCATAAGCCTTAGAGGGTAGTACGGTTTTAGCCCCTTCGCCGGTATAGCCGCCCCAAATTCCGTTTACATCAAGGGTAGGGCGTATGCTGATGCGTTCAATGGTGGTGTAACCGTTTTCGCCAAGTACATCGTTTATATCAAGGTATTGTTTGTAATCTTCAAGGTCAAAGGGGCGTTGGTTCATGGCTTGCCTTTCATTGGGGCTTATGATGGCCACATCGTCATAAAAACCGGCAATAGTAATATGTCGGTTTTCATCGTGTAGGGAGGCAATCATGCTGCACAAGATATTGATAGGATTAGCCACTGCCCCGCCAAAAGTGCCCGAGTGCAAATCGCGGTTAGGACCGGTAATCTCAACCTCCATATAAGCCAGCCCGCGCAGTCCGGTGGTAATACTGGGTACATCGTTGGCAATCATAGAGGTATCGGAAACAAGGATAACATCGCAGGCGAGTTTATTGGTGTTGTTTTGAACAAAGGGGGCTAAGTTTTCGGAGCCCACTTCTTCTTCGCCCTCAATCATAAATTTAACATTGCAGGGTAAAGAGTTGGTTTGCATCATAGCCTCAAAGGCTTTGAGGTGCATGTAAAACTGTCCTTTATCATCGCAGGCGCCGCGGGCAAAAATTTTACCATCTTTAACTACCGGCTCAAAGGGCGGAGAGTGCCACAGGTTGAGCGGGTCGGGGGGTTGTACGTCGTAATGCCCGTAAACCAATACGGTAGGCAGATTAGGGTCAATGATTTTTTCGCCATAAACAATAGGGTTTCCTCCTGTTTCGCAAAGCTCAACATTATCAGCGCCGGCGGCAATAAGTTTATCTGCTACAAATTGGGCAGTGTTTAGCAAATCGGGCTTGTATTTGCTATCGGCGCTAACCGAAGGCAGGCGCAACAAATCGAGCAGTTCGTTTAAAAAACGGTCTTTGTTTAGTTGTATAAATAGACTGGTGGGGTGCATGAGTAAAGTTAAAATGGTAAAAACAAGGCAAAAATACAATTTTTAAGCGGTAGGATTGTGTATTTGGCAGGTAAAATTGTATATTTGGGAAAATTTCGGAAAAAACCTCGGAGGTGGCAATGGTGTTTATGTTAGGCAATAGTATTTGAGCGGCATTTTTTTAGAAAATTGCATTTTTTTCTGAAAGAGTAAAGGTAAAATACTATTTTTGCCCCCAAGAAATGGCGTAAACACTAAAATGAGGAGAGAATGTGGTGTTGGTGTAAATATTTTGTTCAAAAAATGTTGCTGATAACCACAAACTAAGTAATTTTAAGCCGCTTTTTGGCTAAGTGTAAGTCATTTGAAGAGATACCGACTTTAATGAGCGTTAAAAACAAGATGGTTAAGGTAACATACCCACCCAAAATGTTGTAATTTCGTTTCTTAAGTCATAGAGGAGGAGTTAAGGCGGTTAAGAAAGTCAAAGACAAACTGTAATCAATTTGAATCAATAAAACTTAAAATTATAGCTATGAAATTTGGGTACATTTCAGCTTATCGAATTGTGTGGGTAGCTTGTATGCTTCTCATGCTTGCGGGTTTTAACCAAGCAAATGCAGGCGTTTTAAACCTTCAGTTTGCTAATCCTACCGTAAATTGTGTGGGTGGTACGCCTACTACTTTCTGTGTAACGCTACAGGTTCGCGCCAACTCCGGCGGTCCGTTCAAAATTGGCAATGGTACGGCGTTTTTCCAATACAACTCCAATGCAATAAATAACCCGGTAAAAACTGCCGGCAGTGATGCTGCTTTTGGTACCGGAAGCGGTTATGGCTTTACCCCTCAATTCTCTTTTTTAGAGCAAGGAAACATAGGTGAAGGTAACTTCAACATCTTATTGGGCAGCGGTGCCGGTTCTCCAACCACCGATGTTACTAACAGCGCTTGGACTAACGTAGCGCAGTTTTGCTTTACCATTGTAAACCCTGCCGCTACTGCCAACATTTCCTTCAATACTACTTATACCGGTTTTAACGACCAGAGCAATAACCCCGCTAACAGCCATACATTAGGCACTACGCCCGCATTTAGCGGTGGTTTGTCGGCTTGTTCGGTAGTGGGTACAGTAGTACAATTAACCGCCTTCTTAGATGGACCTTACAACACAGGTTCGGGAGTTATGAATACGAACCTCAATCCTAATCTTATTCCTTTAGCCCAACCCTATAATACGGCTCCATGGAACTACGCCGGCACTGAGTCGGTAGCATCTATTCCTGCCGGTATGGTTGATTGGGTATTGGTTTCGGCTGCTACACTTAGTGGTACTACTTGGACTATAGCCGAGCGCAAAGCTGCTATGCTCATGTCTGACGGCAGAATTATAGACCCCACCGGCGGTAGCACTACCGGTGTAACATTTGGCATTGCCGCCGGAAATTATCATTTTGTAATTCGTCATCGTAACCACATTCCAACAGTATCGGCTACTACGGTTACTGTGCCCAATGCTACAGCTTATAACTTTGGCACAAGTAACCAAAGTATTACTTTAGGCGCTAACACTTTTGTACAGCAAAGAAGCGTGGGTACAGGCGCTAATCAAAGATGGGTAATGCGTGGTGGTAACGCTAACGGTGATAATGCTGTAAACACCAGCGACCGTAACCAATGGAATGCCAATAACCCGGCTTCTAACGTATATAACCGTGCTGACTTTACCATGGATGGCGCTGTAAACACATCAGACAGAAACCGCTGGAATTTGAATAACCCATTCTCCAATACTGTCATCCCGCAGCAATAGTTAGGTATCTGCCTATACTCTATTGCTTCTTTTAAAAACGTAATTAAAAAATCACAATATTATGCAATTAAGAAACTTTACAATTGCCTTTTATTGCATGGTACTTGCCTTATTTGCCTCTGCAAGCGTTTATGCGCAGAGCTTCAATGTGGCAGTTACCAATGCAAGTGTGGATTGTTCGGGAACGCCTCAACTAACCTTTACCCTAACGGCTACCTCCAATGCTAACTATCTGGTTGATAACTGGAATATATGGTTAAATTTTAACCCGTCAGCTATCAACAACCCGCAAATTACTTTTGCACCGGGTTTTACAGGTAACTATGGTACAGGTCTTGAAGTACAATCTACCTACACACAGTTTAACTCGTTTTGGAATGGTGCTGCTAATGCTCAAACACAAACATTCAGCAGCACACCTACCACGCTTTGTACCATTACCTTCAATATCGTAAACAGCGCTTTGCCTTCGGGGCTTACTTTTGAAGCAGCTCAAACTTTTGGCTCTGATAACAACTTTAATGAGTATCAGGTAGTTAATGCCAACATTTTTGGGGGTGTATCATTAGCTTGCCCGGCAGGTCCTTGTGCTATAAGCGGCATTACTGTAGGCGCGCAAACGGCTTGTGTTCCGGCTACCAATACCTATACTCAGGCTGTAACCGTTACTTATGCCAACCCGCCCGCCGGTGGACAGCTTAGCGTAAATGGTCAAAACTTTGCCATTACCGGCAGCCCCCAAACGGTAATCCTAAGCGGTTTAGCTGCCAACGGCGCATCGGTAAACGTTACGGCTTCGTTTACGGCTTCTCCGGCTTGTACTTTTACTGCCAATAACTTGTTTACAGCTCCTGCCAGTTGTGCTCCAACTTGTACTATAAGTGGTATTACTGCCGGCGCACAAACAGCTTGTGTGCCTGCTACCAATACATATACCCAACAAGTAACGGTAACATACACTAATGCACCCGCCACTGGACAACTTAGTGTAAATGGACAAAACTTTGCCATCACCGGCAGCCCTCAAACGGTAACACTTACAAACCTTACCGCAAATGGCAGCGCTGTTAGTGCAACTGCATCATTTACTGCTAACCCCGCTTGTACTTTTACCGCTAATAACCTATTTACCGCTCCTGCCAGTTGTGCGCTGGTTTGTACTATTTCGAGCATTACTGCCGGCACGCCCTCTGCTTGTAACCCGGCTACCAACACATACAGCGTTTCAGTAACTATTACATTCAGCAACCCGCCGGCAGTAGGTAACTTATTAGTAAATGCCGGTTCGGGCAACCAAACATTTACCGGTATCGGCACCAGCCCCCGTACAGTTACCCTCACTAACCTACCTGCTACAGGTAATCCGGTAAACGTAACGGCAAGTTTCTCAACTAATCCGGGTTGTTTACTTACTGTAAATAATTTGTTTACGGCTCCTGCCAACTGTTCGCCCGTTTGTACCATCAGCAGCCTTGCCGCCGGTACACAAACCGCATGTAGCCCAGCTACCAATACCTATACCCAACAAGTTATTGTTACTTACAGCACTCCGCCCGCCGGCGGTCAGCTTACTGTAAATGGTCAAAACTTTGCCATTACCGGCAGCCCCCAAACGGTAACCCTTACCGGATTGAACGCTAATGGTAACTCGGTAAACGTATCGGCTTCTTTTACTGCCAACCCCGGCTGCTCTTTAACCCAAAGTGCGTTATTCACCGCACCTGCAAGTTGTGCTGTTGTTGACCCTTGCGCCGGTGTAACAGTTAGTGGATCTGCTTCTTATGACTGTACCAACGGTTTGAGTTTATCTGCTTCCGGTGGTGCGGGTAACTATACTTTTACTGCCAACGGAAATGCCGTAACCAATGGTGCTTTGCTGGCAAATGGTACTTACAGCATTGTAGCTGCCGATGATAACGGTTGTGCCGATGCTACACCTTTTTCTCTTACAGTAAACAGCCTTACTGCTATTGCTGTTTCTTATGACTGTGTTACCGGTTTAGCAGTAACCTCTACTACCGGTGTAGGACCTTTTACCTATACGGCTAATGGCACTCCGGTTGCCTTAGGTGATTTGTTCCCCAATGATGGCAGCTATACCATTGAAGCTACTGATGCTAATGGTTGTTCAGCCTCTGATACATTTGTCAACACCTGCAATATCTGTGTAGGTGTAGATATAATAGTAACCGCCTCTTACGATTGCGAAGGCGGCAACTTAACCGTAACTGCCGATGGTGGAACGGGTCCTTACACTTTCCTTGCCAATGGCATAGGTGTTTCTACCGGCTCTGCTCTGCCCAACGGTACTTATACTATTGTAGCTACCGATGCCAACGGCTGTACCGGTACTTTATCCGGCTTTGCAGTTGCCTGTGGTGGCGCTTGTGCAGGTGTAACTATTGATGTAACGGCTACTTACAACTGTGCTACCGGTTTGTTGGTAAGCGCTACCGGTGGTGTCGGAGATTACACTTTTAACCTAAACGATGGCGCTATTTTGACTAACGGCACTTACACCATTGTTGCTACCGATGAAAACAACTGCACAGGCAGTGTGGATATTACTGTTGATTGCATCTCTTGTGCAGGTGTGGTAATTGATGTTACCGCTTCTTATGGTTGCAACAGCGGTTTATCAGTTAGCGCTTCAGGTGGTACGGGTTCTTATACCATTACTGCAAATGGTTTAGTAGTTACCAACGGTAGTTTCTTGCCCTCTGGTCAGTATAACATTAACGTATTTGACAGCAATGGTTGTAGTGGTTTTACTACCCTTACTATTCCGGCTACCATACAAGTGAGCGCTTCTTATAATTGCCTTACCGGTTTGAGCCTTAGCGTATCGGGTGGTAGTGGCGCTGTTTCTGTTACTACCACGCAGGGCAATAGTGTTAGCAATGGAGCTTTCTTAGCCAATGGCACCTACCAATTGATAGCTACCGATAGCCAAGGTTGCACCGGTTTTGGAACTGTTGCAGTAAGTTGCGGTGGTACTGGCGACCCGTGTGATGGTGTTACTATAAACGCAACAGCTTCATACTCTTGTACTTCAGGTTTATCAGTTAGTGCAAGCGGTGGTACAGGTCCTTATACTTTCAGTACTTCTAATGGCGCTACACTTGCAAATGGTACTTATACCATTACCGCTACCGATGCCAACGGCTGTACCGGTACCACATCAGTTATCGTAAACTGCGGTAGTGGAGACCCGTGCGATGGCGTTACCATTACCGTATCGGCTACTTACTCTTGTGCTACCGGCTTGTCGGTTAGCGCTACCGGAGGAACAGCGCCTTATGGTTTTGGACCTCTTGCAGGCACATTCTTGCCCGAAGGCGTTTATATTGTGAGCGCCACCGATGCTAATGGTTGCAGCGGCACTACTGTACTAACAGTAGGTGATTGCAACAATCCACCTGTAACCAGCCCCGATGCTGCCACAGTAATTCAGGGAACAGGCTCTGTAACAGTTGATGTTACTGCCAACGATACTGACCCTGATGGTGATGCCATTACACTGGTAAGCGCAGGTCCGGCTTCGGCAGGTGGTACAGTTACCAATTTTAACCCCAATGGTACTGTAACAGTAAACATTGACCCCAGTTTCAGCGGCACCATTACCATACCTTATACTATTCAAGATGCAAATGGAGCATCGGCAAGTGGCACATTTACAGTAACGGTATTTGCTTGTGCAGCGAATGCAGGCTCTATTGCCAACGGACTTACAATTACTTGTGCCGAAGCTACAGCAGTACAAGTGAGCGGAAGCGGCTTTAATAATACGCCCAATTACAGCCAAACCTATTTATTGGTTGATGGCAGCGGCACTATTGTAGCAGTATCAGCAAGTGGTAACCTTACCAACCCCGGTAGTGGCACTTACACTGTATATGCTCTTAACTACGCTAATGCAAGCGCACCTTCATTTGGCGTAGGTACTTCTTTGGCTGCATTAAACGCACAATTGGGCGATGCTTGCTTTGCTTTATCTGCATCTGCACAAGCCGTGGTATTAACGCCGGTTACTTTAGCAGTTGATACTTTCTGCGACCCCACAGTTGATGGTGGTTTCTTTGTAAGATTTACGGCAAATGGCGGTTTACCCGCTTACACCGGATTGGGTGGTTATACAACTAACCTACCGGTTGGTGCCGGTAACTACATTCCTTGGAACCCCGCGCTTGGTGCCGCTGTTATTGTACCCCCCATTATCTTTCCTAATGGCTTACCCTGCTTCTTTGTGGATATTGTAAGCGATGGTATATTGTGTACTGTTAAAAACATTGAAGTTTGTGCGCCCGAACCGTGTATAATTGAATGTACCCCCGAAGCCGGTGATGTGTCGCCCGATTTACAGGCTGTATGCGACGGTGGTTCAGCTTCGGTAATATCAAGTGGTATTGAAGTTGATTTAACAGCCGGTGAGGTTGCTTTTTATGTGGTGCACACCTCTCCCAACCTTGCCGATGGCGGTGTGGTTGGTGTTTTCCCCGTGCCGTTTAATGTAACTAATCCCGTTACTTTCTCTTTGGGCGATCTTACCAGTGGAACTACCAATACAGTTTATTATGTAAGCGCTATTGTAGGCAGAAACGATAACGACGGTGATGGTTTGCCCGACCTCGGAGACATTTGTACCGATGTTGCAGGTAGCACACCCGTTGTATTCCTTACCCCACTTCAAGCAAGCGTTGAGCCTATCTGTAACGACGATACACAAGAATATACTTTGGTGGTAGCTGTAACGGGTTCGTACCCCGATTTTGACCCCACTGCTACCTACACCGTATTTGGCGATTTTAACGGAGAGATGAACGGCTCTATCCTTATTCCGGGTTATGCTTCAGGTAGCGCCTACTTCATCGGTATTACTGATGCCGCCGGCTGTTCATTTACCGATGCCAACCTCGTAACCTGCAAACCTACACCTATTGCCCTACTTCGTTTTGACGGTAAAGTAATGACCGAAGGTAACTTGCTTAACTGGACTACCGCTACTGAAACAGATAACGACTTCTTTACTCTCATGCGTTCTACAGATGGCATCAACTTTACCGCTGTTGGTACGGTTGATGGTGCCGGTAACAGCATCATTGCCCGTAGCTATGAGTTTATGGACAAAAATGCCCCCAACGGACTGAGCTACTACCGTTTAGACCAAACCGATTTTGATGGTACTACTACAATTGCTTCGGAAGTAATTACCTTGCGTCGTGATGCAGTTAAATTCTCTATTGTAGAAGTAGTTCCTGTACCCACATCGGGTATCCTCAATGTTAATTTTGCCACCGGAATTGCAGGTGAAGTAGAATATACCATCTACGATGTTGCCGGACGTAAAATCAACACGCAAAAAACTACCGCACAAAATGGATTGAACACGCTAACGCTTGATGTAACAAGTTACGCTGCCGGTGTTTATTTCATTACGCTCAATAACGGTTTTGATGTTCAAACTACCCGATTTGTAAAAGAATAAGGTAGTTATATCTCCTAACTTAAATAAACCCCGACTTGTCTCGCACTTGTCGGGGTTTTTGTTTTAACGCTTTGTATAGGTTTAAAAGTCATTAAATTGCAATAATCAGGCTTACATGTAGTCATCGGGCTAAAAAATGTACCCAATGCACAAATTTGTAGAACTTTGTACTTTCGGTTTGCGCTAAAAGTTGTAAGTTTGCGATTATTTTGGCTATATTAAGCAGTCTAAACTTATAACTCATTCGTTTATGTTCCTGCTTTAACTGTTTAATTTTAGCGCCCCCAAAAACGATTTTAAATTTTAATCCGCTCGGATAATCAAAAACCAGCATACTATGAAATTAAAACAATTTACACTTGTTTTGACCTTGCTTGTTTTGTGTCTTTTAGGCATAAACAAAGCAAACGCTCAGAGTTTTGACATCGCCATAATCGATGTTACTTTAGATTGCAGTAGTGCACCGGCACAGCTAAGTTTCACCATTGCAGCAACCTCCGATGCAGGTTATTTGGTCGACAACTGGAACTTGTGGCTGAATTTTAATGACGCTGCACTAACCAATCCTCAAATCACATTTGACTCGGGTTTTACCGGCACTTATGGCACCGGTATTGACGAACAAACAAACTACGTTCAGTTTAACTCGTTCTGGAACGGAGCCGCAAATGCACAAACGGAGAGTTTTGATGCCATACCAAATGCCATGGCTACTATTACTTTTGATGTGCTCAACGAAAATGAACCGTCAGGATTGAATTTTGATATTAGTCAAACCTTTGGTTCTGATAATAGTTTTAACGAGTACTACCTTAGCGATGGTAATGTTTTTGGGGCTGTTTCATTGACCTGCGCCGGACCTGCTTGTTCTATAGACGGTATTGCAGTAGGCATACAGTCGGCTTGTAGCCCCAACACCAATACTTATACACAATCCCTTACCATTACTTACTCCAACCCGCCCGCAACCGGACAATTGGTAGTTAATGGACAAAACTTTGCTCTTACCGGCAGTCCACAATCGGTTATTTTAACCAACCTACCTGCCAATGGTGTTTTAGTTTCGGTTACGGCTGCATTTTCAGACGATGCCGGTTGTGCCTTAGTAGTAGCCGATTTTTTCACTGCGCCGGCTTCTTGCTTACCTACGTGTGAAATTTCCGCTATAGAATTGGGACCACAAACCGATTGCGACCCGCTTACCAATACCTACACCCAAAAATTGACCATTACTTACAGTATTCCTCCCGCTGGTGGGCAGCTTTCTGTAAATGATCAGTTGTTTGATGTTACGGGTAGCCCTCAAACCGTAACCTTAGAAAACCTTGATGCCAATGGCGCTTCGGTTGATGTATCGGCATTTTTTACCGATAACCCCGCTTGTGCCTTAGGTGTTGCTGATTTATTCACTGCTCCCGCAAACTGTACGCCTGTTTGCAACATAATCGGAATTGCCGCCGGCAACCAAACCGATTGCAACCCGCTTACTAATGCCTATTCACAGGAAGTTATTGTAACCTACGAGAATGCACCCGCAACCGGTCAGTTAGTGGTAAACGGGTTAGATTTTGCTATAACCGGCAGCCCGCAAACCGTAGTATTAGATAACTTGGTTTCAGATGGTAGCGATGTTACCGTTTCGGTTTCATTCTCGGATAACCCCGCCTGTTCGCGCACCATACCCGCCTTGTTTACCGCTCCTGCAAACTGTACCCCTGTTTGTAATATAAACGGAATTACCGCCGGCGCACAAACCGATTGCGACCCGCTTACCAATACCTACACACAAGAAATAACAGTGGAATATGACAATGCTCCCGCAACTGGTCAGTTGGTTGTAAACGGACAAGGCTTTGACATAACCGGCAGCCCCCAAACAATTGTATTGGAGGGTTTGCTTTCTGACGGCGCTGAGGTTAACGTATCAATAGCCTTTACCGATGATGCTACTTGTGTGCGCAATGTATCGGGGCTATTTACCGCACCCCAAAGTTGTGAAATAGTGCTGCCCTGCCTAATTAGTGATATTGCCGCCGGAGCACAAACCGAATGCAACCCCATTACCAATACCTATACTCAGGAAATTATTGTAACTTACGAAAATGCTCCTGCCGGTTCTTTACTTTGGGTTAACGGGCAAACTTTTGCCATTACCGGCAGCCCACAAACCGTTGTTTTGGAAGGTCTTGCCTCAGATGGTAATGCAGTATCGGTAGATGTTACATTCACGGATAACCAAGGCTGCAATGCTACAATTGCCAATCTGTTTGTTGCACCCGTAAGTTGTGTTTTGCCCGACCCATGCGAGGGCGTTACCATTGAGCCGCTCATCAGCTACAACTGCTTTAGCGGTTTAGGGTTAGGAGCTATTGGCGGAGCTGAACCTTATATTTATACCATAGAAGGAGAACCGGTAGAAGACGGTCTGTTCTTTCTCAATGGAGGATATGTTATTGAAGTAACTGACAACAACGGATGCAGTGCCGAAGCCTTTTTGGTGGTAAATGCCCTTTCTGATATAGTTATTGAATATAGCTGCGAAACGGGGCTCTCCGTAACCGCATTTGAGGGCGTTGCACCTTACACATTGTTAGCTAATAGTGAGCCGGTAAACAACGGAGATATACTTGCCGATGGATTTTATCTTATTGAAGTAGTTGATGCAGCAGGCTGCTCTTTGTCTGGAGCTATAAATATTACTTGTGAAGCATGTGGTAACTATGTGCCTAATGCCGGTATTATGCCTACCGGTTTACAAGCTGTATGTGCCGGTGGCGCAGCCTCATTATTGTCTGACGGAATTGAAACCGGTGTTGATGTCTTAGCTTTTTATGTAGTGCATACTTCACCCGATATTTTTGATGGTGAATTTGCCGGCGTATTTGCAGTACCTGCCGATCCTACAGAAGCCATTGCCATTACAACTGCCGATTTGCAAGACGGCGTAAATAATACTACCTACTATGTTACCGCTGTGGTGGGTATAAATGACAACGATGCTGACGGCCTGCCCGACCTTAATGATGCCTGCACCGGCATTTCTGATAGTATGCCGTTAGTATTCTTAGATGAACTTGTTGTAAGTATTGAACCCATTTGTAATGTTCCTGAGCAACAATATACACTCATCATTGCAGCATCAGGTTCTTATCCTACTTATGACTCGTTTGCAAGTTATACACTAAATGGTACCGATGAATTCACCAGCACCATTGAAACAGCGCCTTTCCCAAATAATACTGCTTACTTTGTAAGTGTTACCGATAATGCGGGCTGTAGTGTAGAAGCCTCTACCATTATTGCCTGCGGACCTACACCCGTATCTTTGGTGCGTTTTGATGGAACTGTATTGCCTAATGGCAACCTATTAAATTGGGTAACTGCTTCTGAAACCAATAACAACTACTTTACCCTTAGCCGATCAACCGATGGCATCAACTTCCAGCCTGTGGGCACAGTAAAAGGAGCAGGTACGGCAAGTACTTCTCGCAGCTATGAGTTGTTAGACACTAACGCTCCTGCCGGAGTAAGCTACTACCAATTAGAACAAACCGATTTTGACGGAACTACTTCTCTGGTATCGGGTGTTATTATGCTTCGCAGAAGCGAAGTAAATGCCGGTTTTGTATCGGTTATGCCCGTACCTGCCAGCAAAATGGTTAATATCACTTTTAGCTCTGAAGTAAGCGGCGCTGCTACATTCAAAGTTGCTGATGTAGCCGGTCGTGAAATTGACAGCCAAGTAGTACAAACACATGCCGGATTAAATACTGCTACATTAGATATTGCAAATTATGCGCCAGGCGTTTACTTTGTTACACTCAACAATGGTGTATCAGTACATACTACCCGATTAGTGAAAGAATAACGCAATATAATCAGGGTTAGACTGCCAATAAGCAGTTAAACCCTATTATAATTGCCGTTTCATGGGTAGAAAACCATTTAGGCAGCCAAAGCAATGACTTTGGCTGCCTAAATTTTTTTATTCGCTTTTGAGTTTATGAAAAGTTGGAAAAAAACAGATTTTTTCTTTGGCATCACTTAAAATTTGTAACTTAATGCCGTTTAAATTGTCTTATTATCAGCCAAGCTAAAAAAGACAAAATTTGTACACTAAACTAAACATAGCAGTCATGGTAAATCTTCTTAAAAGAATTGGTGTAGTAAGCCTGATATTGGCAGTGGTAGTTATGGCATGTTCAAAAGTACCCATTACCGGAAGAAAGCAGTTTAGCCTTATACCCGATGCAACCATAAACCAACTGAGCAACGACCAGTACCGCACTTTCTTAACAGAAAGCAAGGTGCTAAATGGTACAACCGATGCACAAATGGTACGCAATGTGGGGCAGCGTATATCAAAAGCAGTAGATACTTACTTTGCGCAGCAAAAATCAAATGCTACCCAAGGTTTTAAGTGGGAGTTTAACCTCATAGACAGTAAAGATGTAAATGCATGGTGTATGCCCGGCGGCAAAGTGGCTGTTTACACCGGAATTTTGCCCATTACACAAGATGAAAATGGGTTGGCAGTGGTAATGGGGCACGAAATAGCTCATGCAGTTGCCCAGCATGGCAGTGAGCGCCTTACACAAGGTTTGCTTCAACAGGTGGGCGCTGTGGGTTTGGCTATTGCCTTGCAAAACAGACCCGCAGAAACGCGCAATTTGTTTATGCAGGCTTATGGAATAGGTTCAACGGTAGGGGTAATGCTGCCGTTTTCGCGTAAGCATGAAACCGAAGCCGATAAATTGGGGTTGGTTTTTGCGGCAATGGCAGGGTATAACCCCGAAGCAGCAGTTCCGTTTTGGCAACGAATGAGCAAAGTGGGCGGCGCTAAACCCCCCGAATTTTTAAGCACGCACCCCAGCGATGAAACCCGAATAAGGGAGCTGCAAAAGTATATGCCCACCGCTAAGAAGTATTTTAAACCGGCACCTGCTAATACTACCACTACAACCAATAACAGTACCACCAACCAGGGCACTCGCGTGCCCGCTAATAAGACTAATGCGGGAACTAAAACCAATACTAATCCGCCGGCTACACAAGACCCCAAACAAGACCCGCCTAAAAGGATTAAGGTTGATAAAATTAAGCCGCCTAAATAAGTATTTGTGAAGTGAATTGCCAAGCTACTTACCCAACGCCTTACTACATGTTAAACTAAGCGGTTGGTTATACTTGGCAGAACCACTAATTAGTTTGTAACTCAACAAACGCACCCTGTTTCATTTATGGCAGGGTGCGTTTTTATTATAGCAAGTTATTGAAGAGGATAGAGGGAGATGATATTAAAACACTAATTTGTGGAAAGGAAAGGGTAGGGGGGAGTGTAATCCTTGGTATCTGTGTATGCCCTAATGCCTTGTGTTTGGTGAATGAAGAATGAAGGTTGGTTTAACTCTCCCATCTAAAATGATGACTTTGCCGCTACCCACAAACAATGTACCAAGTACAATTATGGGGCTTGGGGAACAGTCTTACCCACTTTCCGCACCCCCATTGGCGTTTTGAATAATTAACCCAATATCGGGCT
>ERZ761609.2056-NODE-2056-length-15793-cov-7.495933_pt1 | contig 15793 bp, 21 predicted proteins | sample MGYA00511163_ERZ761609 | MGnify/ENA primary metagenome ERZ761609 (study PRJEB28899, sample SAMN02445070) | bioreactor sludge metagenome | biome: EBPR sludge | place: Australia: Brisbane, Thorneside Wastewater Treatment Plant | collected 2011-12-16 ... | reverse complement strand
CCCGACATCTTCGGTGTAAGCGAAGCGCTCTACCACTGAGCTAACCGCCCGTCGCGAAGGCGACGACGACCGCCGTCATAATGCCCGCGGGCGGCCGACGCAATGGCCGTTGCGTTCCGTGGTCCGAGATCGCTGCGGAGCGAGGGGCAGGTGCGCTGCCGCCAGGAGCCCGTGGGGTCGCATGCTGCGCACCAACGCGCTTATTAGCGTCCGCACCGGACAGGAAAAAGGGCGGCTGGTCGCCCAGCCGCCCAGTTCAGCCGGGTGCGCCGGATCTTCGATCCGGTGGCCTGTGACGTTGCGGGTCCGTGGCCGTGGTCGAAGTCTGTTCCAATTTAGCACAATTAATAGTTGTGTAAATATATAAACGGCAATTCAAAATGGTATCGCGATGGATGAGCCCGATCGCGCCCTCCGGTCTTGCCATGAAGGCATGACCGGCATGTGTCAGTTGGAGGCCGATCATCGCAGAAGGTACGGTTGCGCTACGGCAGGGCGTGCGTTAACACCGTTTCGCTCTTATCCGCCGCGTCGCCGGGCGCGGTTTTTGCGAGGATTGCATGCCGACGACCGCACTCCTGATGGATTATCTGCCGATCGCCGTGTTTCTCGGTGTCGCGGCCATCATCGGTATCGCGCTCATGGTGGCTCCGTTCGTCGTGGCGGTCTCGAACCCCGATCCGGAGAAGGTTTCGGCTTACGAGTGCGGTTTCAACGCGTTCGACGACGCGCGCATGAAGTTTGATGTGCGGTTCTATCTGGTCTCGATCCTGTTCATCATTTTCGATCTCGAAGTCGCCTTCCTCTTTCCGTGGGCGGTCGCCTTCAAGGAGATCGGAGAGTTCGGGTTCTGGTCGATGATGGTGTTCCTCGGCGTGCTGACCATCGGCTTCATCTACGAGTGGCGGAAGGGTGCGCTCGAGTGGGATTGATCCCGGCGTGCAACTGCACCTTCTGACAGATCGACATCCCGGCCCGCAGTCGCGCCGGACGGAAGTGACAAGGACGAGACAATGGCCCTGATCGTGCCGCCGCAGATGACGTTCGACAAGCCGGGAGAGGGCGGTTCGTCCATCGTGCCTGGCGGCGGCGATCGCGGTTTCACGACACTGTCGAACGAGCTTGCCGACAAGGGTTTTCTCGTTACCACGACCGACGACCTCATCAACTGGGCGCGGACGGGCTCGCTGATGTGGATGACGTTCGGTCTCGCCTGCTGCGCGGTCGAAATGATCCATTCGGCCATGCCGCGCTACGACGTCGAGCGTTTCGGTTTTGCGCCGCGCGCCTCACCGCGCCAGTCGGACGTGATGATCGTGGCGGGCACGCTGACCAACAAGATGGCGCCGGCACTGCGCAAGGTCTACGACCAGATGCCCGAGCCGCGCTACGTCATCTCGATGGGCTCGTGCGCCAACGGCGGCGGCTACTACCACTATTCCTATTCGGTCGTGCGGGGCTGCGATCGCATCGTGCCCGTCGACATCTACGTTCCGGGCTGCCCGCCGACGGCGGAAGCGCTCGTCTACGGCATCATGCTGCTTCAAAAGAAAATCCGGCGCACCGGTACCATCGAGAGATGATCTTGCGGGCTAACCCTGAGTTCGGGAGCGTAGCATGGCGTTTCTGAAATTGAGATGCGAGACCGCGTATCACACGGGCGGGATCAAGACGACGCTCGGCAAACGGGATTTTGCACGGAAGCTCACACGGATCGGACTGCCGGCCAAGGTGCAGGGCGGGATCGTCTATGTGACGTGCGGGCAGGATACCTGGGCGTTCGGGGAGTGGGAGCAGGACGGTCTCGAGGAGACAGGCTGGCTCAAGTTCACGACGGACGGGGACATCGGCACGTTGAGCCGCCGGCTCGCCGAGCACGGCATCCGCCACAAGTTCGATCACAGCCGGCCGTTCGACCTGCAGACGGACGACGTTCGGTGTGTGACGCAGTACGAGCATCGCTGGGACAGTGGCAAGGTGCCGTATCGTCCGGGCGGGATGCCGAATATCGAGACTTTTGACGAGCGGCTCTGAGGGGGCGGCGCGGGTCGTTTTCGAGCTGCGGGGAAGGAACTGGAAATGACAGTAATGACAGCGGAAGCGCTCGACGGGGCTGTTGCGGCGGCGCTGGGCCCACTTCTCAAAGGCAAGAAGATCGCGTTCGGCGAGCTGACGATCGCTGTCGCGCGGGGCGACATCGTCGCGGTCCTGACGAAGCTCCGCGACGATCCGGCGCTGTCGTTCGATCTGCTGATCGACATCTGCGGCGTCGACTACCCGGAACGCACCGAACGGTTCGACGTCGTCTATCATCTGCTCTCCCCGCGGCGGAATGCGCGCCTCCGCATCAAGTGCACGACCGACGAGAACGAGCCGGTGCCGAGCGTCGTCTCGGTGCATCCGTCCGCCAACTGGTACGAGCGGGAAGCCTTCGACATGTACGGCATCCTGTTCTCTGGACATCCCGATCTCCGCCGCATCCTCACCGACTACGGCTTCCAGGGACATCCGCTCCGGAAAGACTTCCCGCTCACGGGCTTCGTCGAGGTTCGCTACGACGACGAGAAGAAGCGCGTCGTCTACGAGCCGGTGAAGCTCAACCAGGAATTCCGCTCGTTCGATTTCGAGAGCCCGTGGGAGGGCGCGAACTACGTCATCCCCGGTGACGAGAAGGCGTCCGGCCAACCGCCGAAGGCGAATTGACGCTCATGAAGCCGACGCTCAAACCCGGTGTGTCCGACAGCCACGTCTTCGACGTCACGGACGCGCAGACAGTGCCGAACCTGCCGATCGGCAATGGTCTATTTACCGACATTCCGCACGTGCTCGCGACCGCCAACATGATCGCGATGATGGAAGGCACGTCGACGAAGGTCCTCGGTCCGCACATGGATGCGAACGAGGGTTCTCTCGGCATTCTCGTCAATGTGACGCATCTCGCAGCGACGGTGCCGGGCCAGAAGGTCACGGTGACGAGCGAGGTCACGGCGGTCGAAGGCCGCAAGATCACGTTCAAGGTCACAGCACACGACGGTATCGACAAGATCGGCGAAGGCATACACGCGCGGATGGTCGTGCCGTGGGACAGGTTCAAGGCCGGGGTTGCGGCCAAGTCGCAGAAGGCGCGCGGCTAGGACAGTTTGGAATTATCAGGGCGAGCGATCTCCCGAGCAATGCAAGGACAGAGGCCCATGGCCGAAACTGACATCCGTAACTTCCACATCAACTTCGGGCCGCAGCACCCGGCGGCGCACGGGGTGCTTCGGCTCGTGCTCGAACTCGACGGCGAGGTCGTCGAGCGCGTGGACCCGCACATCGGGCTTCTGCATCGCGGCACCGAAAAGCTGATCGAGTACAAGACCTACACGCAGGCGATCGGTTATTTCGACCGGCTCGACTACTGCGCACCTATGAACCAGGAGCATGCGTTCTGCCTCGCGGTCGAGAAGCTCCTCGGCATCGAGGTGCCGAGGCGCGCGCAGCTCATACGCGTGCTCTATTCCGAAATCGGCCGTATTATGTCGCACATCCTCAATGTGACGACGCAGGCGCTCGACGTCGGTGCGCTAACGCCGACGGGCTGGGGCTTCGAGGAGCGCGAGAAGCTCGTCGTCTTCTACGAGCGCGCGTCGGGTTCGCGGATGCATGCGAAATTTTTCCGCGTCGGCGGCGTGCATCAGGACCTGCCGGAAAAGCTCATCCGTGACATCGCGGAGTGGTGCGCCCCGTTCGAGAAGATCCTCGACGACATCGAGGGCCTTCTCTCCGACAACCGCATCTTCAAGCAGCGCAACGCCGAGATCGGCATCATCTCGCTCGAAGACTGCTTCCGCTGGGGCTTCACGGGCGTGAACGTGCGTGGCTCCGGCGCGGTCTGGGATCTCAGGAAGTCGCAGCCTTACGAGTGCTATGACGAGCTCGATTTCGACGTTCCGGTCGGCAAGAACGGCGACTGCTACGACCGCTATCACCTGCGCATGGAAGAGATGCGGCAGTCGGCGCGCCTCATGAAGCAGTGCTGCGACAAGCTGCTCCTGCCCGAAAACCAGGGTCCGGTGTCTGCCGCCAACAAGAAAGTCGTGCCGCCGAAGCGGGGCGAGATGAAGCAGTCGATGGAGGCCCTGATCCATCACTTCAAGCTCTACACCGAAGGCTTCCACGTGCCCGAGGGCGAGGTTTACGCGTGCGTCGAAGCGCCGAAGGGTGAGTTCGGCGTCTATCTCGTCTCGGATGGCTCGAACAAGCCGTACCGTTGCAAGATCCGCGCGCCGGGCTATCCGCACCTGCAGGCGATGGACTTCATGAACCGCGGGCACCTGCTCGCCGACGTATCGGCCATCCTCGGCTCGCTCGACATCGTGTTCGGCGAGATCGATCGGTGATGCCTTACACGCAGATCGCGCTGCACTGGCTATCGAGCATCGTGATTTTTGCGCTTGTTGCGTTCGTCGCCCGCCGGTCTCGGAGTGACATGCAGGGGATACTCGCGGGCGTCTTCATTGGCCTTGCGGTTGGCTACTTGCTCAACACGGTCATTCACTTCGCTGTCATGTTTTATCCGGTCGGGATGTTCGACCCCTGGATCGCTGCGAAGCTGAGGCAGTTTGGATTTGTGAAGTAGCGATGTCCTCCATCCCCGCCTGCCCCACGTGCAAGTCCGAGCACGTCTACGAGGACGGCGTGTTGATGGTGTGTCCGGAGTGCGCGTACGAGCTCACGGCGGGCGCTGTGGCGGGGAGCGACGAAGACGGCCCGCGCGTCTTCAAGGACGCGAACGGCAATGTCCTCGCCGACGGCGATACCGTCACCGTCCTCAAGGACCTGAAGCCGAAAGGCTCGTCCACCGTCGTCAAGGCCGGTGCGAAGGTGAAGAACATCCGCCTCGTCGACGGAGATCACGACATCGACTGCAAGATCGATGGTATCGGGCCGATGCAACTCAAGACCGCGTTCGTGAAGAAGGCGTGAGCCGTCAAAGCCCGAGCGCGAGCTTGCCCCACATCAGCGCGAGGATGGCGAGGCTCGTGTTGAAGAAAAGCACGCGCGCGGGGACCCAGCGGTCGGCAAGGTGGACGAGGGAGTGGGCGATCCTGAGGCCCACATAGATCCACGCGAGACGCCAGAACCAGATGTCGACGGCGCCGATGTGCAGCGCAAGCAGGCACGCCGCGTAGAACAGGATCGGGCTTTCGGTCAGGTTGATGTAGTTGCGGTTGGCGACGCGGAGGTCGGGCGGCACCTTGACGCTGTCGGAATAGCGGAAATCGTCGAGCGTGACGCGGCCTTTCAGCATCGCAAGGCCGCGCGCGATTTCTGTCCAGGCGATGACGTTGAGCGTCAGAAAGGCGAGTGTCGCCATGGGCCAGACGAGATCGTAGTTTTGCGCGGCGGGCACGATGACGGGTCTCCTCGCGGGTGATGCGCGCGCACACTGCCGCGAAGATGCCGGTGCTGCAAGCGCGGGCTGCACTTATGGGGGGCGATGGTTAAGCAGGTGTGACGCGCGTGGCTCGCGTGCATCGTTCACTCAGTGCGTCAAAGTGCCGTGCCGTAGCCGCCATTGAGGTTTACGTGGTCGGCAGCGGCGGCCTTGCGATCCGCGACGAGGCGCGCAAGCGATGCGGGCGATACATCATCCGAGAACCGGTAGAGAAACGTCGTTCGGCCGGCGAGGATGACGTGGGCATAGATCGCGAGCCGTTCGACCACCTTGGTCGATCCTTCCGGTACGATGCGGACGAGGAGACCGAGATAGCAGCCGTTCTGGTCCTCGCCGAGGACGCCGAGGAAGGCATTGCCGGCCAGCTTGATCTTTTCGCGCCCCGCAGCGAGGCGACGTTCCATCTCGTCCGTCACGCCCGATGCCACGCTGTCGCCGTGCTGGCGCATGGCCTGGCAGGAGGCCTTGATGAGCGCGCGCTCCCTGCCGGTGTGATCGACAGTGGCTGGGACGATCTGTGTCTGGACCTGGGTGTATTCGGTCAGCGCCTTAGTGCGGCCGGCGCGCCAGCTTTCGAGCATCCTGCAGTTTACGGTCGTGAGCTGGAGCGTATTGACGTTCTGCAGGAGGCGCTCGGTCGCGGTGACGACACGGCTGTCGGCGGGGTGGTTACGGTCCATGGCGCATTCGCCCGCCGGAATACGCAGACGGATGTCGCGGGTGCCGCTCTGGGCGGTCACGATTGATGCTGCGGGCGCAGACGGAGACGCCCGTTGCTCCGGTGTCGCCCGTTGCGCGCCAGCGCCGGTGCCCAGGACTGTCGCGAGCCCCGATCCCAGCATCGCGATCGTGGCTGCGCGCACCAGTTTTCGTTTTGACATGGAGCCTCCTCGATCGACCGGACCTCCGAGGCCGGCGACGTCATTCTTCCGGCGTGCCGAGCGATCTGACAAGATAGGTGCGCGCGGCGGCATCGGGTGAGCGCGTGCCGGAGAGCACGTCGTCGGTCAGTTGTGACAGTTCGGCCGGCGGCGCATTGCGGATGGCGCGCGTCACAAGATCGGCGGCGGCACGAGCAATGAGAAAGCGTGCACGACGGCGGCGTCGCTCGGCCGGCGTGAGGCGATTGCGGAGTGCGTCGGCGAGGCGCGCGATCTCGTCGGCAAGCTCAGTGACACCGGCGCCGGAGATCGCCGACGTCCGGATTACCTTCGGTAAAGGCTCGGTCGTGCGCAGTGACAGTGCGGATGTGAGTTCCTGCGCTGTCTGCTCGGCGCCGGGGCGGTCGGCCTTGTTGACTACGAGGACGTCGGCGATTTCGAGAAGTCCGGACTTCATGGCCTGGATGCCGTCGCCGAGGCCGGGGGCGGATAGCACGATGCGTACGTCGGCGACTTCGGCGACGTCGATCTCGTTCTGGCCCGTGCCGACGGTTTCGAGCACGATGACGTCCTTGCCGGCTCCGTCGAAGGCGTCGATGACGCGAACGGCCGCTGGTGAGAGGCCACCGAGATGGCCGCCTGACGCCAGGGAGCGCATGAAGACGCCGTCGTCGGCGATGGTGGCCGTCATGCGGATACGGTCGCCGAGGATCGCGCCGCCCGAAATCGGGCTCGAGGGGTCGACGGCGATGATGGCGACGGATTTTCCGGCGGCCCGGAGTGTGCCGACATAGGCGTTGACGAGCGTGGACTTGCCGCCGCCGGGCGGGCCGGTAAAGCCGACGACGAGGGCCCGGCCGAGATGGGGGGCGAGGGCGGCAACGATGGCAGGCATGGCCGGGGAGGCGCGCTCGAGTTCGGTGACGATGCGGCTCGTGGCGAGGCGCTCGCCCGTGCGCATGCGGGCGACGAGTGCGGCGATGTCCGCGTCATCGCCCTGTCGTCTCAATGTTGCGGGCTCGGATCGATCGTCGGACACGTCGGGAGGTCTCTCGGGGACCGGCTCGAGGCCGTCCGGTGCTCATACAGGCAGACATGCTGCGGTGCAACGGACGGAGTGGCCGCTGGTCAGGAGTGGATGTCCCTACGGCAGCCGGGTTGCTGCCCGGCGACGCGGTCTCTCGACATATGGCCACATTTTCGGCCATGAAGCGTCGTCAATCGGATCGGGTCCCGCCACATCGCGTGCGGGGTACGTACAGAAGGTGTGTGCGAGGGCAATCATGACGTTGCAGCGGGTAGCACTCGCGACGTTCGGGATCATCGTCGGCTTCTTGTTCAGTGTCGGCAGCGCGACGACGGTTGTGGCGCAGTCGCGTCTGACGGATGCCGAACTGGCCAAGGCTCTCGTGCGCGGGGGCCATGTCATCGTCATGCGCCATGCGGCGGCCGATCCCGACAAGGCCGACACCGACCCTTTGAATTTCGCCAATATCCGGCGCCAGCAGCCATTGACGGAGGGCGGAAAGGCGTCGGCGCGTGCGTTCGGAGAGGCGATGCGCCGGCTCGGCGTCAAGTTCGAGGCCGTCCTGACGAGCCGGTTCAACCGGGCGGTTCAGACCGCAGTTCTCGCGGGATTCGCCGATCCGAAGCCGAGCCTGGCGCTGACCGAAGGATCGCTGGTGGTATCGCCGAACGAGAATCGAAATCGTGCCGTCATGTTGCGACAGATCATGGGGCAACCGGTAACGCCGGGGTTCAACCGTCTGCTGATCTCGCATCGCGCCAACCTCGCCCAGGCGCTGGGGCGCGAATGGTATGAGGTGAAAGAAGGCGAAGCGTCGATTTTCAAGGTCGACAACGGGGCCTATACGCTCGTTGCCCGGGTCCAGATCGACGAATGGCCGCGAATTGCCTCGCAAGGGAAGTAACAGGCCCTCCCTGGGGCCATGACTCCTGCAGTAGCGCCCTGTCCGAGCCCAGCGAGGCGAGTCGCGCTCATTAGGTTTGCAAATGACAAGCGCGCGGCGCGGCGAAGTGCGACTTTTCCACACTAAACGGCTGTGAATCGACGCCATACGAGGTCGATTTTCCCGCGCGATGGTATTAAACACTTGTTCTTGCAGCGCTAATTGCAGCTTTTTGGCTTTGTGGCGTTAGCGCCACATCGGGTTCCAATTGGCACAGATACAGGGCTTGGCGCGTTTTACCTGCCAGCCGACTCGTTTAGTAACAGTTGCATAGTGTTCGTGCGGCATGGTCCTTCGGGATCGCGTGTTGTCCACCTGGGTTCTGCAGGCTCGAGTTCAGCGGCAGAGACCGGACACACAACAGGAAGCAAGCCTGGCTTAGTGCGCCGCACTCCGTCCCTAGTTGCGTTGAGTTCGAAACGCGTTTGATCCGCGACGTAAGCGCACACGCGCGTGCGTGCGTCTCGGAACACACGCGGGCAGTCGCCGGGCTGCGCGTGAAACGCTTCCTGCAAGACACTCACAAACCTCTACGGAGAGACTAAATGAAAACCATCAGCAAAACCGCTGTCGCAATCGCGGCCGGCATGCTGTTCAGCATGGGTTCGGCGCAAGCCGCTGACCTCGGGGGCAACTGCTGCGCCGATCTCGAAGAGCGCGTAGCCGAACTCGAAGCCACGACTGCTCGCAAGGGCAATCGCAAGGTTTCGCTGACCATCTCTGGTCAGGTCAACCGTCTGATCATGTCGTTCGACAGCAGCTTCGCACCGGCCGGTGGCCTCGCGAAGAACACCTATTGGGGCCTCGACAACACGAACACGTCTTCGCGTTTCAACCTCACGGGTCGCGCCAAGATCGACGGCACGCGTAACGCCGGCTTCAACATGACGATCGAAGTCGGCTCGGGTGGCCGCTCGGTTGCCGTGTCGCAGGCACGCGCTGAAGCTCCGACCGTTACGGGCCACGTTGGCACGGGCGATCTGAACGATCACTCGATCATGATGCGCGACGCCAACGTCTGGTTGGAAGACACGCGCCTCGGCCGCGTCACTCTCGGCCGTCTGACGCAGTCTGGTCCGCAGGGCACGATCGACCTCGGTGGCATCGGCGTTATCGCTCCGGGCACCGTGCTCGTCGGCAATGGCCTGCTGTTCGCAACCGGCTTCAGCATCGGCGCCGGCTTCGATCAGGCTGCTGACTACAACAAGCGCATCGACGGCATCCGCTACGAGTCGCCGACCTGGCAGGGCTTCCAGCTCGCTGCTTCGTACGGTGAAGCGAGCAAGGTTGCTCCGTTCACGGCTGGCCAGGAAGATCTGGGCAACGCCTACGCGGTCAACCTCCGCTACGCCAACGAGTTCAACGGCGTCCGCGTCGCTGCGGCCATCGGCTACGAGCGTCTCGATCAGGACAGCATCGTGACCGGTGCTCACCGCAACAACGAGAAGGAGATCTTCGGTCTCTCGGGTTCGTTGATGCACGTCCCGACTGGTCTGTTCGTTCAGACCGGCTGGTCCAAGGTTGAAACCGATCTCGCTCGCGAAGGCACCTACTGGCACATCGCTGCCGGTGTGACGCGCAACTGGTTCGGCATCGGCAACACGTCGCTGTACGGCGAATACGGCATCGGCAAAGACATGTTCTTTGTCCATGAAGTCGCTGGCTCGGCGCTTGGTCAGGACATGAAGTTCTGGGGCCTCGGCGTTGTTCAGAACATCGACGCGGCTGCGATGGAGCTCTATGCTTCTTACCGCAACTTCTCGACGAACATCGCTACTCAGGACGATATCGGCCTCTTCACGGCTGGTGCTCGCATCCGGTTCTGATCCTTCTCGGATCTGAAGCAGGAAGGCCGCTCGAAAGAGCGGCCTTTTTGTTTTGGCAATTCCGTCGGGCTTGTGCGGGAGTGCTGGAATTGGCAGGTTCGGCCGGGGTGGTTTTGTCAGGGGAAGGGAATGCGGCTTTTTCTGCTCATCTTCATCGGGGTCATGCTTGCTCTCGCGCTGGTCGGGTTCATGGCCGACAAGCGTGCGGAGGCCGGCGATCCCGACTGCACGCCGGGGCTCACGCTGTTGCCGGGTGATATCAAGTACGAGAGCGGGGACGGGCGGGTGAGGATCTATTTCCCGATCGTCACGTCGATCGTCGCGAGCATCGTGCTGACGATCCTGCTGAGATTGCTCGGCTAGGACGATACCGGGCAACCAAAACGGGGACAGTGACTATTTTCCCATAAGGAAAACATTCACTGTCCCCGCTTTTGTATTGGTGCGGTCGAGAGGACTCGAACCTCCACGGGTTGCCCCGCTACCACCTCAAGGTAGTGCGTCTACCAATTCCGCCACGACCGCAGCAGTGGGTTTTGCGGGCTCGAAAGCACACGAAACACACCGGACGCGGCTCTGTAGCAAAGACGTGGCGGAGTGACAAGAGTGATCGGCTGGGGCCGATGAGATAGTTTACGGGCCGTCTCGGTGCGACTTCGATGTCGGCTCCATCGGCGTCCTGTCGGTGGGGATCCAGAGCATGAAAGCGGTGGCGGAAACGGCCGCGGCGACGACGGTGAGGGGTAGGGCCGAGGCGAGGGTTCCGGCCCAGTAGGTGGTGAGGGCCGCAGAGCCCCAGGCGAATGCGAGGGCCGTCACCTTGACCGACGGCCGGACGGCTTTGCGCTCCTCGAAGCGGCGTGCCTCGACGAGAGCGGACTGCAGGATGGGGATACGCTCCAGCCAGCGCGTCATGCGCTCGGAGGATCGCGCGAAGGCCCAGAGCGCCACGATCAGGAAAGGCGTGGTCGGCAACCCGGGAAGCACCGCGCCGAGAAGTGCGAGGCCCGTGAAGACAATCCCTACGAGGATGAGGAGCGGCCTCTGCATTGTATGGTCCGGAATTGCATCAGATAGTGGCTGTTCGTACGTATATGGTCACGAAGTCGGGGAGGACGGAAGTGTCGTGAGGCCGACGGTCGTTTTTCCAGCCGAGCCCGCGTTCGATCGTGCCGCGACGAGGCGGATCGACCGCGAACTCGCCGACTACATCGAGGACATCGCGGAGCAGCCGCTCGAGTTTCGCGGGGCACATGCGATCGCGCATTCGGCAGCGAACCACCGGCATCTCTGGATGATCGAGGCACGGGCCGAGCACGACCGCAGGATCGATCTCGCATTCAGGGTGCGGGCGGTCAGCTACATCCTCCACCGGTGGCGTGACAGACTTCCGACCTATGCTCCGTCTCAGTCAGCCGGCTTTCGCATGTACCTCTACGAAGACATCGCGCCGACGGTTTCTGTCGTCGCGGAGACGGGCGCGGGATGCCCCTACGGAGGAGAGCTGACATTCGTCGACAGGATCGAGGATGTGCTCGCGCCGTTCGCCGGGCGGTCGTGGACTGCGAATTTTCGTGCGTCCTGGCCCGAGCCGGAAGTGGTGCTGTCGGTGATCGGCAAGAATTCGGGATCGTTGCGTCGGTCGTCGCAGGCGCTCGGCGTCGGGCTCGCGGAGTTGCGGCGGCTGATCGAATGCTACGATCTCGCAGGCGAGGTGAACGCGGTGAGAAAGTCTATGCAGCGACGGCCGGCCCGCTTCGGCGATCAGGACGGGATGCTGCCGAAGCTGCGTATCTGGGAGCAGCGGATTGCGCCGTTCGCGTGACGGCTGTCACGAGATTACCGGCGGCCGAAGCCCGTCGGTTTTGCGGTGGGCGCCTGGGGGTGCAGTCTGTTGTCGTTGCTTGTCAGGATGCGCTGGCGTTCGACACGACGCGCGTTCGTGGCGTCCGTAGCCAATCTGTTGGAGCGTGCCCAATACGCATAGCCGCCGACGCCAGCGATTACTGCCGCGATTGCGATCGCGACGACCTGAAGCATCGATTCCATCTGGACCTCTTAGGGACACCGCTCGAGAAAGTCGAAGTGCGGGTCGCTGTAGCGGCCAACGGGGCGGATCACGCATCTTCGCTGCAAATAGCTGAAGAAAGACGTAATTGTCGGCGCAAGAATTGATCAATTCGGCAGTGCGGCAAGTTCGTACGGCCGTGCGCGTGCAGGGATTTTCGTGTCGAGAGGCGTGGGATCGGCGTGGATTCGTACGCACCGGGTTGCTTCTGGAAGCGGTAATGCTTGTGGCGTCTCGAATTTCGCGCTATATGGGTACTTCGTAGTTTGGCCGGACTGCAGGTCCGATTGCCTTGTTTGTCTGCCCGGGCGCTTTCGAGGCGCCGTACACGATCAAGCTCAAACCAATCAACGAACACAACGCGTCGCCCGTCCGGGTGCCGTGACTACTGGCGCATGCCATATCGACTAATGGAGTGATGACGTGAACAAAGGCGTCGTGAAGTTCTACAATGATCAAAAAGGTTTCGGCTTCATTCAGCCGGACGACGGAAGCAAAGACGTGTTCGTGCACGCCACGGCGCTGGAGCGGGCGGGTATCGCGCGTCTCAACGAAGGCGACGTGGTGACGTTCGATACGCGCGAAGATCGCCGTACCGGCAAGACCGCCGTCGACAATATCGCGAAGGCGTAAGCGCCCGCGACCGGGGGTTCGGATCGTTCGATCCGAACCTTCTTTCGGCGTCATCGTGCCCTGGCCTGCGGCCTGGGGCAGCCTGCGATTGGACCAAACCGGAGCACGCGGCAATGGCGCATCTTTTCAAGGTCGGACAATTGGTCGACTTCACGCCGGATCGATCGAGGATGGCGTCGTCGTCGCAGAAGTATGAAATCATCCGGTGCCTGCCGCCCGACACGAGTGGCGTGAACCAGTACCGGATCAAAAGCAAAGCCGAGATGTTCGAGCGGATCGCGCGCGAAGGCGAGTTGAAGCGCCGCGTCTGAGCACCGACGGTGCGGCTGTGCAGAACAGCAGGATAGAACCAAGATGAAACGCAGAAAACCGAACGGGCGCGCGAGCGTGTTCCGTTACGACGTGATCTATGAAGATGGAAGCCGTGCTTCCAACCGCAAGATCGAGGCTGACGACATCGTCGGCGACGACCGGGATGCAGCAGTCAAGGCGTTCTTCGAATCGCAGGATCGGGAAATCGCCGCCATGTCCGGGATGCCACGCGGGCCGATAAAGAGCGTCAGCCGATCCGGCAGTGACAAGTGACACGGATCGAAAGTTGAAACGGCGGCCCCTCACGAGCCGCCGTTTTTGTTTATCGAGCCCGTCATCGCGAGCGCCTTACGCCGCCATCGCCTTTTTCAGGTTCTCGTCGATCTTGTCGAGGAAGCCGGTGGTCGAGAGCCATTTCTGATCGGGGCCGACGAGGAGTGCGAGGTCTTTGGTCATGAAACCGGCTTCGACAGTGGAGACGCAGACTTTTTCAAGCGCGGTGGCGAATTTTGAAAGCTCGGCATTGCCGTCGAGCTTGGCGCGATGCTTCAGGCCACCCGACCAGGCGAAAATCGACGCGATCGAGTTGGTGCTCGTCGCCTTGCCCTTCTGATGCTCGCGGTAGTGGCGCGTCACGGTGCCGTGCGCGGCTTCGGCCTCGACGGTCTTGCCGTCGGGCGTCATCAGTACGGATGTCATGAGGCCGAGTGAGCCGAAGCCCTGGGCAACCGTATCGGATTGCACGTCGCCGTCGTAGTTCTTGCAGGCCCAGACGTAGCCGCCCGACCACTTGAGGGCGGAGGCGACCATGTCGTCGATGAGGCGGTGCTCGTAGGTGAGCTTGCGCTTTTCGAACTCGGCACGGAATTCGGCGTCGTAGACGGCCTGGAAGATGTCCTTGAACTGGCCGTCGTACTGCTTGAGGATCGTGTTCTTGGTGGAAAGATAGACCGGGTAATTCTTCAGGAGGCCGTAGTTGAACGACGAGCGCGCGAAGTCGCGGATGCTGTCGTCGAGGTTATACATGGCCATCGTGACGCCGGAGGCGGGCGCCTTGAAGACCTCTTTCTCGATCACGGTGCCGTCATCGCCGACGAACCTGATCGTCAGTGTGCCTTTTGAGGGGAATTTGAAATCGGTGGCGCGGTACTGATCGCCGAAGGCATGGCGGCCGATGACGATCGGCTCGGTCCAGCCGGGCACGAGGCGCGGCACGTTCCGGCAGATGATGGGTTCGCGAAAGATGGTGCCGCCGAGGATATTGCGGATGGTGCCGTTGGGGCTCTTCCACATTTCCTTGAGATTGAATTCCTTGACGCGTGCCTCGTCGGGCGTGATCGTCGCGCACTTGACGGCGACGCCGTGCCTCTTCGTGGCGTTGGCGGCGTCGATGGTCACCTGGTCGTTGGTGCGATCACGGTTTTCGATACCGAGATCGTAGTACTCTAGGTTCACGTCGAGATATGGGTGGATCAGCTTCTTCTTGATGAAGTCCCAGATGATGCGCGTCATCTCGTCGCCGTCCATTTCGACGACCGTGCCTTCGACCTTGATTTTCGCCATAGCTTCGACAGCCACCACTCGAGGTTGGACTCACATGCGCGCATGCTGCATCCGGGATGATGCATGCGCGACGAGTCGGTTGCGTTCCAGCGCCTCTTAGCATCGAGGGGCTTGCCGCGAAAGCATACGACATCATGGACTTAGGTCGTAACGCACGGTGCCTCATTCATGAGCGCTTCGCCGTGTCGGAAGGCAGCTTGCGGGGCAAATGCGCGCCGGCACGCGCGGCACGCGGGCGACGACAAAAAACCGCCCGATGCGGTGTTCGCATCGGGCGGGTCGGGATCGTGAGATGTCGGCGCCGAGCGGCGTCAGAGCGCGGCCAGCGCGTCGTTCAGCGTCTTGCTCGGACGCATTGCGGTCGAGGTCTTCTTGTTGTCGGGCCAGTAGTAGCCGCCGGTGTCGACGGGCTTGCCCTGTGCGGCGATGAGTTCGGCGTTGATCTTCGCCTCGTTCATGGCCAGCGCTTCGGCGAGCGGCTTGAAGCGGTCGGAGAGTTCCTTGTCCTTGTTCTGCGCCGCGACCAGGGCCTGGGACCAGTAGAGCGCGAGATAGAAGTGGCTGCCGCGATTGTCGAGCTCGCCGACCTTGCGGGCGGGCGAGCGGTTGTGGTCGAGGATCTTGCCGATGGCCGTGTCGAGTGTCTCGGCGAGGACTTTCGCCTTGTCGTTCTTGTAGGTGTCGGCGAGATGTTCGAGCGAGGCGCCGAGGGCGAGGAACTCGCCGAGCGAATCCCAGCGGAGATAGCCTTCCTCCTGGAACTGCTGGACGTGCTTCGGGGCGGAACCGCCGGCGCCGGTCTCGAACAGGCCGCCACCGGCCATCAGCGGGACGATCGAGAGCATCTTGGCGGACGTGCCGAGTTCGAGGATCGGGAACAGGTCCGTCAGATAGTCGCGCAGCACGTTGCCGGTGACCGAGATCGTGTCCTGGCCCTTGCGGATGCGCTCGAGCGAGAACCTCATGGCATCGTCGGGGGCGAGGATGCGGATGTCGAGGCCGCTGGTGTCGTGGTCTTTCAGGTATTTCTCGACCTTCGCGATCACCTGGGCGTCGTGGGCGCGCTTCTTGTCGAGCCAGAAGACGGCGGGGGTGTTCGT
>ERZ761609.2055-NODE-2055-length-15795-cov-47.791105_pt1 | contig 15795 bp, 14 predicted proteins | sample MGYA00511163_ERZ761609 | MGnify/ENA primary metagenome ERZ761609 (study PRJEB28899, sample SAMN02445070) | bioreactor sludge metagenome | biome: EBPR sludge | place: Australia: Brisbane, Thorneside Wastewater Treatment Plant | collected 2011-12-16 ... | reverse complement strand
ACCACCGAGATCTACACTCTTTCCCTACACGACGCTCTTCCGATCTGCGGCGGCGAGGCCGGGTTCGTGGTCGAGTCGGTGGAGGGCGGCGAGCACGTCGTCGAGGTGGTTGTCCACCAGCAATCCAGTTTCGCCGTCGAGGACGGCTTCAGGCAAGCCGCCGCGGCGGGAGGCGATGACGGGGACGCCGTGGGCCATGGCGAGCAGGGCGGCGGAACCGAGGCCTTCGCTTTCGCTGAGGTAGATGAAGGCGCGGGCGTCGGAGAGGGCGGCGGGGAGGTCGCGGGCGCGGACGATGGATGAGGGCAGGGCGGCGATGAGGGAGCGGCACTTGCCGGGGTCGTCCATGAGGAGGGCGACGGGGGGGCCGGCGAGGGAGGAGGGGCGCGGGGGGAGATCCACGGCGTCGGGGACGATGTGGATGCGCGCGGGGGGCGCGCCGGCGAGGGTGAGTTCGTGGGCGACGGCGCGGGAAACGGCGAGGCAGGCGGCGGCGCGGGCATATTTCCAGCGGGTGAAGGCGCCGGGGCGCGGGGGGAAGGCGACGCGGCGGGCGACGACGAGAGGGCGGCGGAGGGCGAGGACGGCGGCAAGGGTATGAGAGCGGCCGTCGTGGGCATGGAGGAGGGAGAAGCGGGGGGCGAGGCGGGCGAGGTTCCAGAGGGAGAAGGGGTGGGTTTCAAAGCCGCGGGCGCGGGCTTCGGCGAGCAGAGGGCCGCGGGCGAGCAGGGCCTGGGGGAGGCCGAGGGCGGCGAGTTCGCGCAGGAGCAGGAGCACCTGGCGCTGGCCTCCGCGGAGGGTGCGGCCGGTATCGAGGTGGAGGACGCGCATCAGCTCATGAACCGCGCTTTGGCGTATTTGAGGAAGGTGTAGAGCGAGGCCATGTAGGCGATGGCGAGGCCTTCAACGCCATCGAGGAAGCCGCGCTGGAGGACATAGGATTTGAGGAAGGTCCAGGGCGGGGCGAGCAGGAGGTGGCGGTAGCTGACGCGTTTGCCGCGGGCGGCGAGTTCCTCGGCGGCGAGCGTGGTGTAGCCGTTCATCGTTTTCATGTGCTCGCTGAGGGACTGGCAGGTGTAGTGGAGGAGGTTGCCCTGGAGCTGGCCGACGCGGCCTTCGCTGATGACGCTTTCGTGGACGTAGTCGCCGACCCAGCGGGCCTTGCGGCGGTCGAAGAGGCGGATTTTGCGGTCCGGGTACCAGCCGGAGTGGAGGATCCAGCGGCCGAGGTATTGGGCGAGGCGGGGGACGGTGTAGGCGTCGAAAGTGGGGCCGTTCTTTTTGAGGGCCCAGATTTCGCCTTCGAGGTCTTCGGAGAGGGCTTCGTCGGCGTCGAGGGAGAGGACCCAGTCGTGGAGGGCCTGGTCGGAGGCGTAGTTTTTCTGGCCGGCGTAGCCGCGCCAGTTGGCTTCGAGGACGCGGGCGCCGAAGCGTTCGGCGATTTCGACGGTGCGGTCAGTGGAGCCCGAGTCCACGACGAGGATTTCGTCGCAGCAGCGGAGACTTTCGATGGCCCGGGGGAGGTTGCGTTCCTCGTTGCGCGTGATGATGGTGGCCGAAATGCGCATGTCAGGGCCAGAGCGGCTGATCCGTATTGTACTGAACGGGGGCGGGGATGAAGGTCACCAGAAAGATGACGGCGGCAAGGGCGAGCAGGAGGCGGCGGCCGGGGCCGAGGGGGGTGTTGTCAACCACGGCGAAGTGTTTGCGGCCGATCCAGGCCATGATGAGAGCGACGAGGAGCCAGCCATGGAAGAAGGTGGCGGCCCAAAGGGCGAGCAGGGCGGCGATGGCGCCGAGGGCGACCCAGCGGTGTTTTTCGCCGAAGCGGGCATAGACGAGGTGGCCGCCGTCGAACTGGCCGACGGGGAGGAGGTTGAAGGAGGTGGCGAGGAGGCCGATCCAGGCGGCGCGGGCGACGGGGTGGAGGTTGATGTCGGCGGGATCGGCGCCGGGGAAGAGGAACCATTCGAGGGCGCGCATCAGCAGGGGGGTGCCGAAGCTGACGTCGCTTTGGGCGGAGAGGCCGGGGGCGACGCGGGAGAGGGCGAGGCCGATGCCGAGGGCAGGCAGGGTGGCCAGCATCCCGGCGAGGGGGCCGGCAATGCCGACATCGAACAAGGCGGCGCGTCCGCCAATGGCGGAGCGGAGACGGATGAACGCGCCAAAGGTGCCGAAGCCAAGCGGGACGGGCAGAAAATAGGGCAAACTGGCGCGGATTTGATGGAACTGGCAGGCGAAATAATGGCCGAATTCGTGGGCTAAAAGAATGGCGAGGAGAGTAAGCGAATAAGGGAGGCCGGCGAGCAGGAGGGAAGGTTTGCGCCAAATGGCGAGGAAGATATAAATGTCGGTTTCGAGGTCAAAAGGAGGAAGATTGGCGGCGAAATTCTGGGCGAGGCGCGCGCCGAGGGCCGTGGTGGTAAAAAAAGTCAGCAGCAGCAGGAAGAGCTGAAGCAGGAGGCGGCGGGCAGAGTAGGCTTCCACGCCGGGCGCGTCAGTCGAGCTGCTGAAGTTCCTTGCCCGGCTTGAAGCGGACGGCCTTGCCGGGCGGGATGGCGACTTCGGCTCCGGTGCGCGGATTGCGGCCAATGCCGGTTTTGCGGGGGCGGACGTTGAAGATGCCGAAGCCGCGCAGTTCAATGCGCTCCCCGCGCGCGAGGGCGCGCTTCATGGACTCGAAGACTGTCTCCACGGCCATCTCGGCCTTAGTCTTCGTGATGCCGGTCCGATTCACGACCTCGTTAACGATGTCGAGTTTGATCAAGCGCGCCTCCCTGCCTGCACATGCGCCTCAGTGGCAAAACCCATGATAAGATTGGATTTTTGAGCTTGTCAAGCGGCCCACGAGCGGTCGATTCCCGAATTGCAGGAGAGAGCAGCGTGTTGCAGGAAGCGTTTCGCGAGGCGTGTGCCCGGTATGCAACGGGCATCACGGTGGCGACGGTGATGGATGAGACGGGGCGTCCGCACGGGCTGACGGCGAATTCGTTCAGTTCGGTGAGCTGGGAGCCGCCGATGGTGCTGGTGTGCGTGGACCACAAGGCGACGGCGCATGCGCAGTTTCTGGCGGCGCCGGGGTTTGCGATCAACATCCTGAGCGACCGGCAGCAGGACGTGTCGGTGCGATTCGCAGGGCCGGCTGACGAGCGATTCGAGGGGATCAATTGGAGGCCGGGGCCGGCGGTGGGCGCGCCGCTGCTGGAGGGGGTGCTGGCGTGGCTGGAGTGTGAGACGACGCACCGCGTGGAGGCGGGCGACCACACGGTGTTCATCGGAAAAGTGAAAGGGGCGGACGCCCTGAGGGACGCCCGCCCGCTGGTTTACTTTCTGAGGAACTACCGGCTGCTGGAATTGTAGGCGCGGTCAGCCGGCGAGTTCCTTTGCCTTGGCGAGGGCGGCATCGTAGTCGGGGTGGTCGGCGACTTCGGGGACGTATTCCACGTAGGCGAGTTTGTTGTCGGGACCGACGACGAAGATGGCGCGCGACTCGATGCGCCAATCCTTGATGAGGGTGCCGTAGGCCTGGCCGAAGCTGGCGTCGCGATGGTCGGAGATCATCTTGACGTTGTCGACGCCGAAGCTGTTGCACCAGCGGTTCTGGGCGAAGGGCAGGTCCACGCTGACGGTGTAGAAATCGATGTTGGCGAGCGTGCCGGCGGCCTCATTGAACTTCTTGGTCTGCATGTCGCAAACCGGGGTATCGAGCGAGGGGACGACGCTGAAGACGCGCACACGGTTGCCGGTGGAGGCGAGGCTGACGGGCTGCATGCTTTTATCGACCGCGGAAAAGTCAGGAGCGGAGTCGCCGACTTTGAGTTCAGGCCCGGCGAGTTCGAGCGGGCCGCCTTTGAAGGTAGTGGTACGGGACATAGTTGTTTTTTGGGAGATCCTCCAGGTTCAGTCTAGCAATTTGGCCAGATCATCCACGGTGGTGACGGGGAGCTGGCAGGCGAAGTTCTGGCAGACGTAGGCGGCGGGGGCGCCATCGACCGGGCCCATGGAGGCGAGGGCGGGAATCCAGCCGGCGAAGCGCGCGCGGTCCTCGTCGCGAGCGAGCGCGATGAGGGCGGTGAAGGGACGGAAGCGGCGGCGGGCTTCGTCGAGCAGCGGGGCGAAGGCGGGGTGGGCGGGGTCACCGGCGACGACGATTTGAGTTTTGGGGGCCAGTTCGGCGAGCCACGCGGCGAGCATGAGGGGGACGGTGGGGCCCTGGTCAGTGAGGCGTTTGGCGAAGGCGCGAAGAGCGTCGAGGGCGGTCTCGCGGAGTTCGTCGAGAGCAGTGTAGGCAGCGAGGCGGAGGAGGTTGAGGATGGCGACGGAGTTGCCGGAGGGTTCGGCGCCGTCGTAGTCCTCCTTGAGGCGGAGGACGAGGTCGGGGGTGTCGCCGGAGGAGAAGAAAGCGCCGTGTTCGCGGTCCTCGAAGAGTTCGAACATTCGAGTGGTGAGATCGAGGGCGGATTGGAGATGGGCGGAATCGAAGGTGGCTTCGTAGAGGTCGATGTGGGCCTGGGCGAGGAAGGCGTAGTCGTCGAGGAAGCCGGGGATGGCACGTTCGCCATCGCGGAAGCGGCGGTAGAGGGTGCGGGATTCGGGGTCGTGGAGGTGCTGCTGGATGAAGTCGGCGGCGCGGAGGGCGGCCTGCCGGCAGCGGTCAGCGAGGGCGGGGTCGGAAGGGGCGAGAATGCGGGCTCCGCGGGCGAGGGCGGAGATCATGAGGGCGTTCCAGGAGGTCAGGACCTTGTCGTCGAGATGCGGGCGGGGCCGCTGGGCGCGGGCGGCGAGCAGTTCGGCGCGCATGGCGGCGAGATCGGCTTCAAGCTGGGCGGGGTCGAGCGAGAAGCGGCGGGCGGTGGATTCGACGGGGTTGGCCTCGCTGAGGATGTTGCGGCCGGTGAACTCGCCGTGGGGATCGTGGGCGACGTTGCCTTCTTCCTCGCAGCCGTAGCGGTGGGCGAACCATTCGGCGCGAATGGGGCCGAGGATCTGGACGAGTTCGGCGTGGGACCAGATGTAGAAGGCGCCTTCGGATTTGTGGTGGGGCTCTGCGGGGTCGGGAGCGGAATCGGCGTCTTCGGCGGAGAAGAATGCGCCATCGGGGTGGGCGAGGTCGCGGGTGACATAGTCGAGGATGCCCTGGAAGGTGTGGAGGAAGGCGGGGTCGCCGGTGATCTGGAAGGCTTCGAGATAGGAGGAGGCGAGTTGGGCCTGGTCGTAGAGCATCTTCTCGAAGTGGGGGACGAACCAGCGGTCGTCCACGGAGTAGCGATGGAATCCGCCGCCGAGGTGGTCGTACATGCCGCCCTTGGCCATTTCGCGGAGGGTGAAGAGGGTCATGTCGAGGGCTTCGGCATTGCGGGCGAAGGCGTGGTAGCGGAGGAGGAAGTCGAGGACGGCGGGGCGGGGGAATTTGGGTGCGCCGCCGAAGCCGCCGAGTTTGGAATCGAACGCGCGGCGGAAGTAGTGGAATGTGGATTCGAGGGCGGCGGGGTTGAGGACGCTGGCTTCGGGGCGGACTTCGCTGGCACGGGCGATTTCGGCGAGGACGGCGGTGCTGGAGGAGAGCAGTTGGTCGCGTTTGGTGAGCCAGGCGTGGGCGATTTGTTCGAGGACGCTGGAGAAGCCGGGGCGGCCGTAGCGGGCGTCGGGAGCGAAGTAGGTGCCGCCGAAAAAGGGCTTCAAGTCGGGGGTGAGCCAGACGGACATGGGCCAGCCGCCGGAGCCGGTGGTGGCCTGGACGAAGGTCATGTAGATGCGGTCCACGTCGGGGCGTTCTTCGCGATCGACTTTGATCGAGACGAAGTGGCGGTTGAGGAGTTCGCCGATGGCTTCGTTTTCGAAGGATTCGCGTTCCATGACGTGGCACCAGTGGCAGGTGGAGTAGCCAATGGAGAGAAAGATGGGTTTGTTTTCAGCGCGGGCAAGGGCGAAGGCCTCCTCGCCCCAGGGGTGCCAATCAACGGGGTTGTGGGCGTGCTGAAGCAGATAGGGGCTTTTTTCGTGGATGAGGCGGTTGGTGTGCATTATAGTGGGAGCGAAAAGGATAGGATTCATGAGCGAGATGACAGGCTTCAAGAAACAGGCGCGCGAGGAGATGTTTGAGCTTCTGCGCATACCGAGCATCAGCACCGATCCGGCGCACAAAGCGGACGTGGAGCGGGCGGCGGAGTTTGTCGAAAAGGGGCTGAAACGCGCGGGGATGACGCGGACGGAGTTGATCCGCGTGGGCGAGGGTCATCCACTGGTGTACGGGGAATGGCTGGGCGCGGAGGGCAAGCCGACGCTGCTGCTGTATGGGCACTACGACGTGCAGCCGGTGGAGCCGCTGGAGGAGTGGATTTCTCCGCCGTTCGAGCCAACGGTGCGGGACGGGAATGTGTATGCGCGGGGGGCGTGCGACGACAAGGGGCAGACGTGGATTCTGGTGAAGGCAGTCGAGTGGCTGATGCAGCGGGACGGGCGGCTGCCGGTGAATGTGCGGTTCCTGATTGAGGGCGAGGAGGAGTGTGGCGGGGAGTCGATCGCGGCGTTTGTGGAGGAGCATCCGGAGCGGCTGGCGGCGGATGCGGCGGTGATCTGCGACAGCGAGATGTTCGCCCCGGAGATGCCGACGATCTGCACGGGGCTGCGGGGGATTGTGTATGGGGAGTTGCACGTGGAGGGGCCGCGGACGGATTTACATTCGGGCGTGTATGGGGGTGTGGCGCCGAATCCGCTGATGGCGGTGGCGGAGATCCTGACGGCGTTGAAGGGGCGGGACGGCAAGATCGCGATTCCGCATTTTTACGACCGGGTGGAGACGCCGGCGGAGGAGGAGATGGCGGCGTGGGAGACGCTGCCGTTTGACGAGGAGGAGTACCGGCGCAAGGAGGTGGGTTCGCCGGAGTTGACGGGCGAGGCGGGGTATTCGGTGTTTGAACGGGTGTGGGCGCGGCCGACGCTGGAGGTGCATGGGATTCGGGGCGGATTCACGGGCGAGGGGGCGAAGACGGTGATTCCGGCGCGGGCAGTGGCGAAGATTTCGCTGCGGCTGGTGGCGGACCAGCGGCCGGAGGAAGTGGTGGAGCAGTTGAAGGCGGCGATCGAGGGGGTGACGCCGCGGGGGGTGCGGGCGTCGTTCAAGCTGCTGCACGCGGGGGCGCCGTCGCTGGTGGATCCGGACAACGCGTATGTGAAGATGGCGGCGTCGGCGATGGAGGAGGTATTCGGGCAGCGGACGGTGTATATGCGATCGGGCGGGTCGATTCCGATTGTGGGGCTGTTTGACCGGCATCTGGAGATCCCGAGCGTGCTGATGGGATTCGGGCTGCCGGACGACAATCTGCATGCGCCGAATGAGAAGTTCCATCTGGCGAATTTTGACCGGGGGATTGAGGCGGTGGCGCGGTATCTGGAGAGGCTGGGGTAGGGCGGGCGGAGCGAACTTTTTTGGCCGAATCCCGTTGGCGCATGTAGCCTTACATCCTTTTCGCGCGCCATAACATCTGAAGCAAGAGTGGCGGCGGATTGGAACGGCAATCCGCGCGGGTCCTGCCTTGTTCGTGTTAAACTATTGGAATCAATAGAGTTAAGTAGATTAACGGGAGCTTGTGTGAAGAAGATTGTCGTCATTATCGTGGTGATCGGGATGGCCGGGTTTCTGGGCTACCGGGTCTGGGATGCGTATCAGGCCAAGCAGTTGGCGGACGGAAAGGCGAAGGGGAAAGGCGCGGGGAAGAAGGGGGGAAATCAAATTGTCAGCGTGGGGGTGGCGCAGGCCCGGCAGGGGCAGGTGCGGGAAGAGATCATGATCACGGGATCGCTCCGCCCCAAGGAGCAGGTTGACATCACCGCGAAGGTGACGGGGCGAGTGGATAAGGTATTGGTGAACGTGGGCGACCGGGTGCGAGTGGGGGATTTGGTGGCCGTGCTCGAGGATCTGGAGATCCAGCAGCAAGTGAGGCGGGCAACGGCGTCGTTGGAGGTTGTGCGGGCCACACTGGAGCAGCGGCAGGCCGAAATGGCAAACGCGCAGATGGATCTGGAGCGCTCCCGGAAGTTGATGGAGGGGGGCCTGATCCCGAGGCAGGAGTTTGAGGGCAAGCAGACCAGTTTCCGGGTGTTCCAGGCGCAGGTGCAGTTGACGCGGGCCCAGGGAGAGCAGGCCCAGGCTGAATTGAACGAGCTGAGGATCCGTCTGGAGCAAATGAAGATCGTTTCTCCGATCGACGGACTGGTGGCGGAGCGCTTTGTGGACGTGGGTGCGGTGATCAGCCCGGCGACACCGGTGGTGCGGGTGGTGAACCTGTCCACTCTGATCACCCGGGCGAACGTGCCGGAGCGCGAGGTTTCGAAGCTGAGGCTGGGGAACCGGGCGCAGGTGGTGGTGGACGCGTTCGGCGATCAGACGTTCGACGGCAGGGTATCCAGGATCAGTCCGGTGATGGACGCAGCCACGCGGAGCGCCCTGGTGGAGGTGGAGATTGCGAACCGTGATGGCGGCCTGCGCGCGGAGATGTTCGCGCGCGTGACGCTGGATCTGGGCACGATGCGTTCGGCGGTCCTGATTCCGCGTGAAGCGATGGTCTATCGAGGACAACAGGCGGGCGTGTTTGTTCTGTCGGGGAACCGCCCCACATTCCGCGAGATTGAACCGGGAGTGACACAGGGCAACGATGTGGAGGTCCTCGCCAATCTGGCTGCAGGCGTGACGATCGTGTCGCGCGGCGCGGCGATGGTGACCGAGGGAGTAAACGTGCAGATTTCCGGGGATGATCGGCCGGTGACGGCGCAACCAGGGCCATCTTCGAACAACCTGAGACAACCCTTGCGCGCGGACCTGAACGCGCCGGAGAGTCTGGTATCCAATTCCAGCAGCGCCAGGAGTGAAGCGACCCGATGAGCTTACCTGAATTTTCGATCCGCCGTCCCGTTACTGTTTTGATGGCTTCCCTGGTGGCCATTCTACTGGGGGGCATTTCTTTCGTCCGCCTGCCGGTGGATCTGATGCCGGAGATCGAGTACCCAACCCTCAGCGTCCGGGCAGAGTACCCGGGCGTTGCGCCCGAGGAAATGGAGAACCTGGTGGCGAGGCCCCTGGAAGAGGCGTTCGCGGCGGCTCCGGGGGTGGAGAAGATCTCGTCATCGTCCAGCGAGGGCAGTACAAATGTGCGGGTGGAGTTCGTCCATGGGACGAATCTGGACGAGGCGGCGAATGAACTGAGGCTCCGGCTGGACCGGCGGCGCGGATCGCTGCCCGAGGACATGGCGCCGCCGATCCTCTACAAGTTCGACGTCTCGCAATTCCCGATCATGTTTCTGACCGTTGCCGCGGATGACATGGATCCGAAGGAATTGCGCCGGTTTGTGGAGAAGCAGATTCAATACCGGTTGGAACGCGTGCCGGGTGTGGCTCAATTCACCGTTCGCGGCGGATTGCGGCGCGAGATTCACGTGGACCTGGACCTGCAAAAGCTGCGCTCGCTCAACCTCTCGGTGGCGAGTGTGGTGCAGGTGGTCCAGCGCGAGAACCTGAATCTGCCGGTGGGCCCGGTTCGCGAGGGGCGCTTCGAGGTGCTTTTGCGAACCCAGGGCGAGTACCGGAACCTTGAGGAGATTCGCAGCCTGGTGGTGTCTACGCGCGGCGGGGTTCCTGTTTATCTGCGCGACGTAGCCAATGTCGAGGACTCTCACGAGGAAGTCCGGCAGTTTGTGAGCGTGAACGGCAAGCCGGCGGTACGGCTGTTTGTGTACAAGCAGTCCGGTTCAAACACGGTGGAAGTGAGCGATGCCGTCTGGAAGGAAGTGGCGGTGATCCACCAGGATTACCCGAACATTCAGATCTCGGCGACGGGCGACAGCGCCACCTTCATCAAGCAGGCGATTGCCAATGTGAAGAACTCGGCGGTCCAGGGCGCACTGCTGGCAGCGCTGGTGCTGCTCGTCTTCCTGCGGAGCCTGTCGAGCACCACGATCATCGCGGTGGCGATTCCAATTTCGGTGATTTCCACATTCGCTCTGATGTACGGGAACGGCTTCACGCTGAACACGATCAGCTTCGGCGGATTGGCGCTGGGTGTGGGCATGCTGGTCGATAACGCAATCGTTGTGCTGGAGAACATATTCCGGCACCGGGAAAACGGAATGGACCTCAAGAAGGCCGCGCTCGTGGGCAGCAACGAGGTAGCCGGCGCGGTGGTCGCTTCCACATTGACCACGCTGGCGGTGTTCGTCCCATTGGTATTCGTGACGGGCATGTCGGCCGTGACCTTCAAGCAGTTGGCCTTCGTCGTGTCGTTCTCGCTGCTCTGCTCGCTGGCAGTGGCTCTGACAATTGTCCCGGTGCTGTCTTCGCGGTATCTGGGCAAGGGAGCTTCGGGCCGCAAGCCCGGCTTGCTCAAGAGCATCGCCGATGCAGTGGGACGCGGGCAGGAGCGCCTGGCGGAGAACTACGGCGCGGTGCTGCGCTGGAGCCTGAGCCACAAGGCAATCACAGTTGCACTGGCTTTCGGTCTTTTCGGACTCGCCTACATGGGCATGCCGCTGATCGGTGTTGAGCTTCAGCCCGAGGCGGATGAAGGCGAGGTGCGCGTCAACGTGGAACTCGAACCCGGGACGCGCGTGAATGTGACTGACTCGGTGATGAACCAACTCGGCGCAATTGCCCGCGAGGAGATTCCCGAGGCGCAGAACATCATGGTGGAAAGCGGCGGAGGCGGCTTCCGGTCGAACGGCTCGCACATGGGCGAACTTCGCATTCAGTTGAAGCCCCAGGCCGAGCGGGAACGTTCCGCGAAGGAAATCGCGATGATGATCCGGCCGCACATGACGATTCAGCCGGGCATGGTGGTTCGCACGCGCGTCAGCAGCATGATGATGCGGCGGGGAGCCAACTCGGATGACCGCCTCGCGGTTGAGATCCGCGGCCATGATTTGGAGATCCTCGGTGGATTGGCCGAGCAGGTCAGGAAGGCGATGGCTTCGGTGGAGGGCGTTCCCGAAGTGCAGGTGAGCCGGCAGCCGGGCATGCCCGAAATGGTGCTGCGCGTTGACCGGTTGAAGGCCGCAACCATGGGGCTCAACGTAAGTGATGTGGCCACCGCGATGGAGACCGCGGTGGGCGGACGGCGTACGTCGATGTTCCGCCAGCAGGGCGATGAGTTCAACATCATTGTCAGGCTGAAGGAATCGGACCGCATGGATGTTTCCCAGGTGGGCAAAGTGCCGCTTGTCACTGTCGGCGGCACCCCGATTCCCGCGGAAAGCATTGTGCAGATGCGGCGCCAGGAGGGACCCACGTCCATCGACCGGGTCGATCAGGAGCGCGTGATCACCGTTTCGGGGACCCTCGGCGCGCGCGATCTCGGTTCAGTGATGAAGGACCTGCGCGCGAAACTCATCGAAATTCCGCGGCCGTCTGGCTACGAGTTCACCTACGGCGGCGAATATGAAGAGCAGACGAGGGCGTTCCAGGAGTTGACCTTTGCCGCGATTCTGGCGCTGATTCTGGTGTACATGGTGATGGCGGCACAGTTTGAATCGCTGCGCGATCCGCTCATCATCCTCTTCTCGATTCCGCTCGCGGCGGTGGGCGTGGTGACAATGCTGATCGTGACGCAGACCACGTTCAACATGCAGGCCTTCCTGGGCATCATCATGCTAGTGGGCATTGTGGTCAACAATGCGATCTTGCTGGTGGACTATACGAACCAGTTGCGCCGCGAGCACGGCCTCCACCTGAAGGAGGCGGTGGTGACCGCCGGCATGCGGCGGTTGCGGCCCGTGCTGATGACGACGGTGACCACCGTGCTGGGACTCACGCCGATGGCGTTGGGCATCGGCGAGGGTTCGGAGCTGCAGCAGCCGATGGCGCGCGTGGTGATCGGCGGGCTGCTGAGTTCGACACTGATTACGCTGGTCGTGATCCCCACCATTTACTTCCTGCTGGAATCGAAGACTGAGCCGGGCGAAGAGCGCGAGGCCGCCGGCTCTCTGCAGCCGGCCAGCGGCGATTAATTCAGGGTCACTCTCTGGCCCGGGCGCGGCCGCTCAAGCTCCTTGAGGGAGTGGGCGGCCGTATCCTTTTGCTGGATGAGGGTGAGCTGGCGGCGGAGCATGTCGTCGATCATGGCAGGCAGGTCTTCGAGGGTGAGAGCTTCGAGACAGGCTTCGCGGGCAGCGTCGAAGTCGCCCATGCGGCGGAGGAGGTCGGTGACGAGAGCGAACTCCTGGGCGAGATCTTCCATGAAATCCTCACCCTGCGCCTTGGCGCGTTTCCAGAGACGGATGGCCTCGGAGCGGCAGTGGCGCGCGGCACCGGGGTGGGCGAGGTCGTCGCACATCCAGGCGGCGTGGAGGGCGGTCCAGCCGGCGTCGGCACACTCGCCGATGCGTTCGAGCAGAAAGGCGTGAGCGGCGAAGCGGCGGGCAGTTTCGGGCAGGGCCGGATCAGCACGGCGGTGCTGGTATTCCTCGCCGCGGACGATGGCGGAAGCGCGGGCGTCGGCCACGCTGAGGTCGGCGGCGGCATAGCCGCAGTGGGGACATTCGACGACCCAGGCGGGCAGGGTGGAGCGCAGGGTTTCTCCGGGGCGGGTGTCGAAGTCGGGCGGTTCGACGATGTTGGGGCTGGCGGCGAGGTAATGGAGGGACTCGCGTCCGCAGATCGCGCAGACCAGGGGGTGTTCGGCAAGCGTGGTCATGAGTGGGGGCTTCGGCTCAGATTATGCACAAAGGAGGAGGGGCGTGTCGAGCGGGGGGTGGAGTTGTGTCCAGAATGCGGTGGAACACGTCCATGCGGCGGCCGCATGGACGTGTTACGCCTACTCAGAGTGAAGCTTGCTCAAGACCTTCGCGATCTGCTGGTCTTCGAGCACGGGGACGATGCGCGGCGAGAGCACGTCGGCCCATTTTGCGGCATGTTCATAGAGCGGCGTGGGGTCGTCGGTTTCCACGAGATGGAAACCACAACTCACGTCCACCGCATGATAACGGCCCAGGCTCGTCACGCCGGCTGGCGGCACCGCACCAGTGACCAGAAAACGACTTACCGCCTCCCGGTACGTCGCGGGAGGGATTGACCAGGTGAGCATGAACTTCATTGGGTACATCCTTTCAATAGCGGCCCTCTGACTGCCGCCACTTAGCCCGATACTGAATCACACCGACGCCACGGAAGCAAGCCCGTCGCGGGCGCAATAGAATGGAGAGCGATATGCCCACCACGCGCCGGACCTTCCTTGCGGGCAGCGCCGCTGCCGCTTCGCTCCTTCAGGCCCAGAGCGGCGGCGCCCCCGCCGCCAGCGTGCCACCGCTCTCCCAGATGCTGCCGCTGCGCTTCCGCCAGGTGCATCTCGACTTTCACACCAGCGAGAAGATCGAGGGCATTGGGGCCGCGTTCGACCCGGAGCAGTTCGCGGCCACGGTCGAGAAGGCGCGCGTCAACTCCATCACCTGCTTCGCGCGCTGCCACCACGGGATGATCTATTACGACACGAAAACGCATCCCGAGCGCCGCCACCCGCACATGAAGCGCAATCTGCTCAAGGAGCAGATCGAGGCGTGCCACAAGCGCAACATCCGCGTGCCGATCTATACGACGGTGCAGTGGGACTACTACTCGTCGGTCCACAACCCGGAATGGTGGGTGCTGGATGAGAAGGGCCTGCCGACGGGGACGCCGATCAACGAGCCGGGCTTCTACCGCAACCTGTGTGTGTTCACGGGCTACGGCGAGTTTCTGAAGGCGCATGTGAAGGACCTGTTCAATTCGGTGCCGGTGGATGGCGTGTTCTTTGACATCGTGCAGCCGCGCGATTGCCACTGCGCGGTGTGCCGCGTGGCGATGCGGAAGGCGGGCGTCGATCCGAGGAACGAGGAGCAGCGGCGCGTCTTCGCGGTGGAGCGCATCAACCAGTGGAAGCGCGAAACGACGGCATTCGTCCACGGCATCAACAAGAACGTTTCGATCTTCTACAACGCCGGCCACATCGGCCCGCGGCACCGCCCGGTAAAGGAAGCCTATACGCACTTTGAGCTGGAATCGCTGCCCTCAGGCGGATGGGGCTATCTCGACTTCCCGCTCAAGCAGCGCTATGTGCGGACGATCGGGATTGATGCGATGGGCATGACGGGCAAGTTCCACACCTCGTGGGGTGACTTCCATTCCCTGAAGAATCAAGCGGCGCTCGATTTCGAATGCAGCCTGATGCTGGCTTTGGGCGCGAAGTGTTCGATTGGCGACCAACTCCATCCCTCGGGGCGGATTGATGCGCCGACGTATGAGTTGATCGGCCGGACCTATGAGCAGATCGAAAAGAAGGAGCCGTGGTGTGTGGACGCGCGCCCGGTGAGCGATGTGGGCGTACTGACGCCCGAGGAGTTCATGGGCGGCGCGGCGCGCACGCTGCCGCCCGCAAGCTGGGGCGCCGTGCGGATGCTGACCGAATTGCGCGCGCAGTTTGACGTTCTGGATTCAAAGAGCGACTTCGCACCCTACCGCGTGCTGGTGTTGCCGGATCGCATCCCGGTGGATGACGCCCTGGCCGCAAAGCTCGAAGCGTTTGTGAAGGGCGGCGGCGCGCTGCTGGCGAGCTTCGAATCGGGGCTTGACCCGAAGGGCGAGCGGTTTGTGCTGCCGTCGCTCGGTGTGGATCTGGTGGGCGATGCGCCCTTCAGCCCGGACTTCCTGGTGCCGCGCGGCAGCTTTGAGGTGGAACTCCCGCAGACCGAGTTTGTGATGTACCTGAAGGGCAAGCAGGTGAAGCCGCGCCCAGGCGCGATTGTCGAAGTAGAAGCGCGCGTGCCGTACTTCAATCGCACAGCCGAGACGTTCTGTTCGCACCGCCACACCCCTTCATCGGGCAAGGCGGGCTACCCCGGCATTGTGGGCCATGGCCGCAACATCTACTTCATGCATCCGGTCTTCGAGCAGTATCACGTCAACGCGCCGCGCTGGGTGAAGCAACTTGTGCATGCGGCGTTGCGGCGGCAACTGCCGGACCCGGTGCTGCGCGTGGACGGGCCATCGACCCTCATGGCGACGATTAACCAGCAACCGTCGCGGTTCGTCGTCCATCTGCTGCATTACATTCCGGAACGCCGCGGACAGACGCTCGACGTGATCGAGGATGTGATCCCGCTGAACGAGGTGAAGGTGTCGGTGAAGCCGCCGCGTCCGGTCAAGCGCGTGGTGACCGCGCCGGAGGGAGCGGTGCTGCCGCATACCTTCCGCGACGGGCGGATCCATTTCACGCTGCCCCGGCTCGAAGGCCACCAGATGATCGCACTCGAGACTTAAGCGGGCTGGATCAGGCGGATACGGTCGAAGCCCTCGTCGAGCGAAGGCGGGACGAGGCGCGCCGCCATCACCTGCATGGCGCTTTCGGGCACGACTCGCTCGCGCGCCGCGTTCCGTCTCAAGCACTCCTCCAGCGGGACGTCGAAGTAGACGCACTCGATCTCGCAGCCGTGGAGTTCGGCCCAGCGGATCCAGCAGCGGCGCTCCCACGGCGCGAGAGCGGTGGAGTCGATCCATGTTTCAGCGGCGCCCGCACGAAGGCGCGCTTCGCACAGGCGGCGCAGCGTGCCAAAGACGAGCCGGTTGATGGACTGATTGGTTTCGTCACCCGTGAGTAGAGCACGGACGCGGTCCGAGGAGAGCGCATCCAGGCTCTGTTCGCGGAGCCATGTGGACTTGCCCGACGCGGGCAGCCCCACCGTCAGTCCCAGCTTCATCGCCGCCTCAGAAGACCCATCCGCCCATTTCGAGCACGCGCGCGGCGATCCGCCGGCGCGCGGCCACAACATCGACCGGCT
>ERZ761609.2054-NODE-2054-length-15800-cov-25.120673_pt1 | contig 15800 bp, 17 predicted proteins | sample MGYA00511163_ERZ761609 | MGnify/ENA primary metagenome ERZ761609 (study PRJEB28899, sample SAMN02445070) | bioreactor sludge metagenome | biome: EBPR sludge | place: Australia: Brisbane, Thorneside Wastewater Treatment Plant | collected 2011-12-16 ... | reverse complement strand
CTACGGGCTTCCGCTGCGGCTGCCTCGGCAGCGGCGGCGGCTTCGCGCGATTGTGCGGCGGCGGTGGCGGACTCCTGCTTCACCTGCGCCATCTCGTTGCGCATGGCGGCGACGTCCGACTGAAGCTCGTCGACGCTGCTCGATGACGCACATGCGCCAAGTAGGAGGGTTCCGGCGACCATCATCATCGGCATGGCCTGACGTAGAGACGAGCTCATAGCGTTTCCCCTTCGCTCGAAAATCTTGTCTGATGATGAACAAGGGCGCGATGAACTCGCGCCTTACCGTAGTTGTACCTTAAGTTGCGGATAAATCAAGCTTCCAGCCGATTCACGCCGGGCGAGTTGGCGCCGAGCCGATTCGAGGACTAGGGTAGTATTTCGATCGGGGTGCCGTCGTCGACGGCTGCCCAGATCTGATCCATCGAGGCGTTGTCGACGGCGATGCAGCCGTCGGTCCAGCTCGAAGGCGCCAGCGCGATCCGCTTCAGCGCGCTCTTGTTGCCGGGATCGGGCTGGCCGTGGATCATGATGTCGCCACCGGGCGGCCCGCCGTATTTCCAGGCCCGGTGCCGGTCGGCCGGGCTCGGGTAGGAGATGCGAATCGACCGGTGGAAGCGGCTGTTCTCGTTCTTGCCGCGGAGGACGTAGGTGCCCTCCGGCGTCCGGCCGTCGCCTTCGAAGATCTTCGGGCCCTTGGGGTTGCCGCCTAACGCCACCCGGTAGCTGGCGATGACGCGGCCGTCTCGCAGCAGCTCCATCCGCCGCTCGCTCTTGTCGACGACCACCCGGTCGGCCTTCAGCACCGGCCGCTGCGCCTGCACGGGCGGGCGCGCCTGTGCCGGCGGGTGAGACTGGCTCTGCGGCGAGGCGCAGGCGGGGAAGGAGAGGGCGAACATCGTCAGAGCGAGCACGGGGCCGATGAACCTGACCGACAAGCAACTGTCCTTCCAGCAAGCCACATCCACGCGACGGGGGAGGGAACGCACGCGGCCAGAGCGTTGGTCACGACGCGTTGCCGGCCGCCACGCGCGAACATGTGCAGGCTACACGTGCCGGCGGCGGCAGGGAACACCCATTTGGGGCAGAAGCCCATGAAGCCGCGCAACGGTCAGAAAAGCGGCCGACGGTACGGGCCTCTCGGCTTTGCGTGGCACTGTGCGACAGGCCGAGGCTGCGGACCGTCTGCTTCCAGGCCCCCGGATGAACGCCGCAACCGCCGACGCGTGTGGTGCCCAGGGGCGGATTCGAACCACCGACACGCGGATTTTCAGTCCGCTGCTCTACCAACTGAGCTACCTGGGCTTTCAATGACTTAGCGGCGTTTCGAAAGTCCGTCGGCACCTGATTGGCACCCAAACCCTCGCGGTTGCCGCAGGCGGCCTGACGCCGCCTGACGGGGTTTATAGACAATGTGAGCCGGTGATGCCAGCGCCGGTGATGCCGCTGAATCCGCGGCGGGCGCTGCCACGCCCGTGGGGATAACGAGACGCACCCGCGGCGCTCGCCCATGCTACGCTGTCGGTATCTATGGACGACAGCCCGAACGACACGGCGCGCCAGGTCGCGCCACAGCGCGACGAGCCGCGCCAGGCGACGCCGCTTGATCCCACCCACTTCACGATGACGGTCGAGGCCGCCTCTGCCCGGTTCGCCGAGGCCGGGCTTCCCCGCTCGCTCCGCTCCATCCAGCGCTACTGCCAGCGCGGGCACCTCACCTGCACCACGGTCGACACGGAGATCGCGGAGATGTACCTCATCGACCCGGAGTCGGTCGAACGGCGTATCCGGGAGCTGCAGCAGATCGAGTTCGTCACCCGGACGACAGGGCTGTCGCGACAAGACGCGCCAAGCCGCGAACTGTCGCGCCATGGCGCGACAGTTCGCGACACGTCGCGACAGGAGGTGGCGCCCGAGAAAATCGAGGCCTACGAGCGGCGCATCAAAGAGCTCGAGGAGAAGGCGATGCACCTCGAGATCGACAAGCGGGCGAAGGAGCAGATCATCAACATGCTCAAGGACGACCGCGAGACCCTCTTCGTCCAGGTGAGCAACCACGTACGCACCATCACCGACCAGGCCCGCGTCATCGGCCAGCTCGAGACCCGGCTCGAACTCGGGCCGGGCCGCATCGTTGAGGAGCAGCCGAGACCAGCCGAGCGGCGGCCGCCTGTCGAGGAGCCCGAGCAGCCGCCGCTGACTTACCGACCGGCTGAGCCCGTACACGCGGCGTATGAGCCGCCCAGGAGGCCCGTAGAGCCCGCCGACCCGGCCCCGACGCACCAGGAGCCGATAGTCGAGTACCCGCCCCGCTACAGCGCGTACAGCGCCCCAGGGCGAGGGGATAACCCCGCTCCGGCACGGCCGACCCAAGGTGTACAATAGGCTCCATGGAGCGGGCCTTCACGAGCGGCGAGCACATCGCCCGGTTTCTGCAGGAGAAGAACATCGAGCTCGACACGCGCGACCCCGTGGTTGCCGGCGGCTTCACCCAGGTGCCCAACTTCATCCTCGAAGACCCCGAGGTGAGCATCGGGGCCAAGGTCGTCTACGCCATGTTCCTCCGCTACGCCTGGCACAACGACCACTGCTTTCCCGGCCAGGACACCCTCGCCAAGCACCTCGGCATGAGCATCGGCCGCACCAACCAATTCATAAAGGAGCTTGAGGCCGGCGGCCTCATCGAGATCAAGAAGCGCGGCCAGGGGAAGACCAACCTCTACAAGCTCAAGTTCAACGTGACCAACAAGAAGAAGGCCTGAAACCCTGTTTTCAATATACTGAAAACTAGAATTCAACCGGCTTTAAACCAGTTTTCAGCCCGCCAAAACGTACATTAATAATACTCACGTAATAATACTCACCCTAAAAATACGCAGATAGCGACGGATTTAGTTATCACGACGACGAACGACGCCAATTAAGAAGGAGTATTGACTAGCTCCCGAACCGTGTCCTAATTGTTCGTGCGTGGGTATGCATACAGCCTTCAGGTCGGGTCACCAAACAGCCATTTGCACCACGAGGCGCATGAGGAGGAAGCGTCCCGGTTTTACAACCTCTCCTTCTCAGGGTATGATGCAGCTACCACCATGGCGCACGAAGAATCAGTGCAGACCCACGCATATACCTACACCGTTCTCCTCGAGCCCGACGAGGACGGGGGCTTCGTGGTGACCTGTCCGGCACTTCCGGGCCTCGTGACCCACGGGGAGACCCTGGAGCAGGCCCGCGAGCAAGCAGCGGAGGCCATCGAGCTCTACCTGGAGTGCCTCCAGGCCGAGGGCAGCGCGATTCCGGCCGGGGAAGAGCGCCCCGCCGCAACCCGCCGCGAGCCGATTACGGTGAAGCTCTCGTACTCTGTATGACGGCCCTGCCGGTCGTCAGGCCGGAGGCGGTGATCCGCGCGCTTGAGCGGGCGGGTTTTGTCGTGGAGCGGGTGAAGGGGAGCCACCACGCGCTGAAGCACCCCGACAAGCCGCACCTCCACGTCACCGTAGCTTTTCACAAACGCGAGCTGCCGCGGGGCACGCTCCGCGCGATCATCAAGCAAGCCGGGCTTACCACCGACGAATTCCTGGAGCTGCTGTAGCGGGGGCTGGGGCCGTAAAGGACACGGCGCTGTCGAAGGCGGCCACCGGCCGGCATCTGCCGGCCAAATCCGCACCTGACTGCGCCGATCGCGTTCGAAAAAGGGTGGGCATACATGGTATGCCCACCCTGGAACGTGCTCACTTGCCGAAACACGGCTGAACTGCAACCCAACGACCTCCCGCCAACCGTCGCGCTAGCGCCCGACTTCACCGCCTTTCCATTCACTAGCCGCGATTGGCTTCGGAATTCGCCTGTCAAAGACAGCCTCACCAAACGCGGTGAAGTCGGGCGCTATCGCTTGCTCGGTTTTGCGAAGCCAATCGCGCCCGCAAAGCGGCGGCGCTCTTGGGCAAAACCGGCACCGACGGTTGGCGGGGAACTGGCTTCCAACCTACGGGCTAACGGGCTCAACCACCGCGCGGAGCGCCGCTTCGTCGACCGTGTCGGGCTGTTCACCCTCAGGAAGCTCGCACAGCCGAACGAAGAACGAACGGGCCAGGGAAGGGAGCATGGCAAGCGCCGCAGCCCGTCCCGGCGCATCGCCATCGAGCAGGAGCGAAATCCGCCGCACCCCCGCATCTTGGAGCAGGGCCACCTGCTCGTCGGCAGCTGAGCTTCCCATCACCGCCACGACCGGCACCCTGAGCCCGTGGAGCCGCATGGCGCCGAAGTAGCCCTCGACCATGACCACATGCTCGACCGGCCGCACCAGGCGCGAGAGGTTGAACAAGACCAGCGTCTTCCGGAACTTCGGCGGCAGAAGGTACTTTTCCACTTCTTCCGGCACCTCTTCGCCCGCCCAGCGGCCGGCGTATGCGACAAGCTCGCCGTTTGCGTCGTGGATCGGAATGGCGATTCGCCCCTTCATGAGCCCCCGGTCGCAGTAGCCCAGCTCGAAGTGCTGGATGAGCGACGGCGAAAGCCGACCCATGAGGTACGGGTGCTCGGGGTCGAGCTTAAGCCGGAACGAGAGCGGCGGGTTACGTTCCGGGCACGCTTTGGCGCGTTTGTTCGGCTTCTGCCGCGCCACCGGCCCCTTCGCCGCTTCAGGCATGGCCTGGGGCGGTTTTGGCGCCGGTGGCGGTTGCTTAGGCGCCTTAGTCCCCTCTCGGTCGCCCTGAGGCCGCTCAGGGGCTCCCGTGCGCTCCGACAGGCTTATCCCGCAGGTTTCCGCGACGAGTACGGCGGCGCGCCGCAGGTCGCATCCCTCGAGCTTGGCCACGAAGTCGAGAACGTTGCCCTTGGCGCCACAGCCGAAGCAGTGGAAGCCGCCCTTCGCCAGGTTGACCTTGAACGACGGCTTGGTCTCCTCATGGAACGGGCAGAGCGCCGAGCGCTCGTCGCCACTACCGCGGAGCTCGATATCGTAGCGGCGAAGCACCGTCTGGAAGGAGGCGTTGTCTTTGACAAAGCGAAAGTCAATGAACAGGCCCATCTCTGCGTCCTCTACGCGGTTGTGTCTGCGTAAAGGGTACAGGAGAGAACGGGGTGAGGCGCATTGACAGCCCGTGGATTGCACGTTCGTCTAGGCCGCACGAGCCGTATATACTGAAACTACTGGCGGTGTCCGACGTACTTCACGGCCAGTATCCTGTCCTGAGCCTACTACCCTCGCACACGAGGGTTTTGGGAACCGAAGGCGGCCAAGGCAGACGTTCTTCTCGTCCCATCTTTTGGAGGCGTCCCATTCGACACACCGGGAATGTGTCGGACGGGAAAGCGCCGCTCCCGTCCCACGGAGCATGCGCGTTTCAGACCGGATGCTGGCCTTGGACTATGGCAGCAGACGACCTTCTGATCGGCGTGCGCACCGGCGTCTACGGCGCCGGCGCGGCCATTGCGCTATCCGCGCCCGATCGGCTGCGCCACACCTACGTGATCGGCCAGACCGGCACCGGTAAATCGACGTTGTTGAAGCACCTCGTCCTGCAGGACATCCGGGCCGGGCGCGGCTGCGCGCTCATCGACCCGCACGGCGATCTTGCCCGAGAGATCCTCGAGCACATCCCGCCGGAGCGCAGCGACGACCTCATCTACTTCAACCCGACCGACCGCGAGCACGTGCCGGCGCTCAATCTTCTTGCCGGAGTGCCGCCGCAGGAGCGCGACCGCACCGCTGCGGAGGTCGTCTCGACCTTCCGCTACCTCTGGGCCGACACCTGGGGCAGGGGACGGATGCAGTATGTCTTCAAGAACACGGTGGCGGCCCTCCTTGATTTTCCCGAAGACCCCGGCACGAGCCTGCTCGGCATCCCGCGGATGTACGCCGATTCCGACTACCGCCGGCGGATCATCCGGCACATCAAGAACGAGAACGTCCGCCGCTTCTGGGAGGTGGAGTACGCGAGCTACCCGAAGAGCTTTGAGGTCGAGGCAATCTCCCCAATCCAGAATAAGGTCGGCCAGTTCCTGCTCTCGACGACGCTCGCCAACATCCTCGGTCAGGCCAAGCCGACAATCGACCTGTCCTTCACGATGAACACGAGGCGGATCTTCCTCGCCAACCTCTCCAAGGGCGATCTGGGCGAGGACGATGCGAACCTCCTCGGCTCGCTGCTGCTGACCGCCTTCTACCTCGCGGCGCTCAAGCGCACCAAGACGCCCGAGCCTAAGCGCGTCCCCTTCCACCTCTACATCGACGAGTTCGCTTCGTTCACGACCGGAGCCTTCACCACGATTCTGAGCGAAGCGCGCAAGTTCGGCCTCTCGCTGACCCTGGCGCACCAGTACCTCGATCAGGTCGACCCCGGCATCAAGAGCGCCGTCTTGGGCAACGTCGGCACCATGATCCTCTTTCGCACCGGGAGCGGCGACGCCGAGGAGCTCGCTCACCACTTCCAAGGCGTCCCGCCGCACGTCTTTGCCGAGCTCGCGACGGGGCACATCGTCGCCAAAACCCTTGAGCGCGGCGAGCCGACGGTCACGACGGGGAAGACCCTCCCCGCCACCTTCCCATCCTACGGACGCGGCCAGCGGCTCATCGCCCACTCCCAGAACCGCCATACCCGCCCGCGCACCATCGTCGAGGAAAAGCTTCTGCGCTGGCTCCGGCAGCACCAGGAACGGAAGGGCGCGGGTGCTTATCCCCAGCGACAGCACAAGAACAAGAGGTGAACACCGGTACACTGAAAGAGTATGCAGTGGCAGATCGGGGAACGACGGTCACGGTTCGAGCGGGAGCGCCCGCCGGGTCTCGACGTCACCGAGCGCGATATCGCGATTATGCGGGCGACCGCCAGGCACCGGTTCGTCCGCTCGACACACCTCCAGGCGCTGATGCCGGAGGAGCCGGCGGCGAAGATCCTGCGCCGGCTCCACAAGCTCTACCACAACGGCTACGTCGATCGGCCGCGAGCGCAGATCGACTACCACCGCAAGGGTGGCGGGTCGAAGCCGATGGTCTACGGCCTGACCAGCCGCGGTGAGCGGCTTCTGGCCGCGGAGACGGGGACGAGCCCGAAGCGCCGCAAGGCCGGCGCTATGCGCCTCTCCCTCGAGCACGCCCTGGCCGTGACCGACTTCATGGTCTCACTCGAGCAGGTCTGCCGAGAGCGCGGCGACGTGCGGATCATCGACTCGGACGAGATCCTGGCGAGCGCATCGGAGCGTGTGAAGCGGCAGCTCAACCCGTTCATGTGGGAGACCAACGTGCGCTGGGGCGGGGAAGAGCACCGCCTCCACGTCGCGCCCGACAAGGTCTTCGGCCTGGAGTACGCCAACGGCAGCCGCCGTTTCTACTTCCTCGAGATGGATCGCGGCACGATGCCAGTCGCCCGTGGCGACATCCGCCGCACGTCGCTCCTGCGCAAGTTCCTATCCTACGACGCGACCTTCCGCGACAGCCTGCACCGGCGCCTCTACGGCCTGCCGGGCTTCCAGGTGCTCACGGTCACGACAAGCGAGAAGCGGATCAGCCGCTGCCTGGAGGTCTTGGACGACGTCGCCGCGCGCAGCGGCGCGAAGCGAGTTCTCTTTTTTATCAAAGCGGCTGCGCCAGTCGATGTCCTCGCCTTGGTTAAGCCTTAGATCAGCGAGTTGAAGCGCTATTCTCCTGGACGCCCTCGGAAGTCCGTCGCTCTTCGCTTAGAAGCGCCAACCCTGGTAGTACCAACCCTCGGGGACGCAGGCATCGCCCGTGCAACCCGGTAGGCGCATGGCCATTCCAGCGATGAAGTCTCCCGCGTGCGCGTAGAGCGGGTCGCCGGGGCGGAGGATATAGTAGCCCCTGCCGAGATAGTAGCCGTTCGGCTGCACCGGCCAGATACCGGTGAGCTTCACCGGCTGCCACGCGCCATTCTTGAGCACCTTTGCCTCAGGGTAGACCTGCTGGAGCTTTGAGCCAGAGCCGGCGACGAGATAGACGGTGCCCTTCGCCTCATGCACCTTCATGAGCATGCCGTAGAGGCCAGCGTACGAGAAGAAGGGCTTCCGGTAGCCGCCGCTTTTCGTCATGGCGGCCGGGCTTTCCGGCGTGACCGTGTGTATCCAGTTCGTGGTGTCGGCGCGAGCCGCACCGCCAGCGGAGGTGCTGCTGGCGCCGGTCGTGAACGACCAGACTGCACCGGTCGTTGTGCCCTTGGCGTTAGCGGAGTCGATGCGCCACCAGTACGTGGTGTTGGGAAGAAGCGTGCCGGGCGCGTAGGAGGTCGTCGACCGGGCGCCTCGCCACGTGCTCGTGCCCCGCAGGCTCTTGTCGGTGCCGAAGAAGACGCCGTAGAGGGCCGCCGGGCTGCCCCCCTTCCAGGAGAGCGTCGGTACTGCGCTGACCCCTGCCGCCTGGTCTGCCGGCGCAGGCGAAGAGGCCCGCGTAGGCTTGCCGGACGAGCCCCCGCCCCCGCCTCCCCCGCCCGAGGAAGGAGCCGAGGTCGTGAACGACCAAACTGTCCCTGTCGTCGTGCCGGAGTCGTTTACCGCATCGATGCGCCAATAATACGTGGTGCTCTGCGACAGCGAGCCGGGGTCGTACGTCGTGCCTGTCTGGTTTCCCTGGTACTCGCTCTCATCCGGCGTACTGTCCGTGCCGAAGTAGACGGCATGCGCGGTTGCACCCGAGCCGGCAGTCCAGGAAAGCTCTTGGCTGGTGGAGACACCCGCAGCGCCGCTTGTCGGCGCAGGCGAGGTGGCCAGATCCGGCAAGCTGCCGGGGGAAGGAGCGGCCACCGTGGTGAAGCTCCAGAGAGGGCCGGTCGTCGTCCCTTGTGCGTTCGCTTCGTCGATGCGCCACCAGTACGTGGTGTTGTCCGCAAGCGGCCCTGGATCGTACGTCGTGCCTGTCTGGTTTCCCTTGTACTCCCCAGCCCCTAACGATGCACCCGTGCCGAAATACACGCCGCGGGTAGTTGCGCCGCTGCCAGCCGTCCAGCTCAGGGACGTTGACGTGCTTACTGAAGCCGCGAGGTCGGCGGGGGAGGGCGACGACGCTGCCGTGGGGGCCGGTTGTGATACCGCGTCAGCGGTCGTGAACGACCATACCGCGCCCGTCGTCGTTCCGGACGCGTTCACCTCGTCGATGCGCCAGTAGTAGGTGGTGGACGCCGCGAGTAAGCCAGGATTGTAGCTGCTCCCTGCCTGGTTCCCCTGGTACTCGCTTGTGTCGGGCGTGCTGTCCGTGCCGAAGTAGACGGCGTGCGCGGTTGCACCCGAGCCGGCTGTCCACGACACACTGGTCGATGTGCTTACGGCCGTCGCGCCGTCTGCAGGGCTCGGATTCAGGGCTTGTTGCGGCGGCACCGTTGTTGTGCCGCCGTACGCACCGGCACCGTAGAGCCCCGAGCCGTACAGGGACGCGAAGGCTACGGAAGAGGAGAAGAGCGCCCCCGCGCACAGGGCCACCACGAAAGCTGTGCTCGCCGCGTAGCGGTTACCGCCCATACGCGCTGCTGCCATACCCTTTCTCGGCCCGCTTCTTTGCGAACACCTCGGCGGGAAGCTGCGCGACAAAGAGCGCCGCTATGCCGCCGAAGACGAGTGCGAGGAACCCGCGGCGAGAGATCTTTTTGTCCATAGGTGGAGTGCTAGTGCCTTGTAATTGCTACCAGTCTAGCACCCACAAGCCCCATCTCAAACACGGCGTAGGTGGGCAGGAGTAGGAGCGCGAGCGAGATGAGGTCGGTTGTGGGTGTGACCATTGCTACTCCGACCAAGAGCCCGAGGTAGACGTAGCCGCGCTTGCGCGCGAGGAGCCGCGGCTCAAGGAGCCCGAGGCGCGCGAGCGCCACCATCACAAGCGGCAGCTCGAAGACGAGGACGAGCATGAAGAGCACCGTCCCGAAAAACGACAGGTAGCCCTTCGCCGTGAAGGCCGCCTCGGTGCCCGGGAGCGTGAGGCCGGTCAATACCACGAGCGTCACCGGCACAGCGACCAGGTAGCCATACGCAAGCGCCGCAGCCCCTGACGTCACACACCCGAGGAGCACGAGGAAGACCTGCCAGCCCGGTACCCGCGGCAGGGCGGGGGAGACGAAGCGGTAGAGCCCCCAGAGGATCACCGGGAGCGACAGAAGCACCCCGCCGAGGAGGTCGAGGGTGAGGATGAAAAGCAGTGGATCGAGCGGCGAGAGGAACTGAAGCGTCGCACCGTCGCCCAAGGGCCGTAGAAGCACGGCCACAAGCTCATTGCGGTACGCATGCGTGAGGCTCCCGAAGACGAGCACCGACGCGACCGAAGCCAGCACATAGCGTCGGAGCTCCGCGACGTGCTCCCACACCGTGAGCTCCTCCTCACTCCGGCTACTTCTTGGCCTTGGTGCTCGGGGTTCCTCCGACATCGTTCGTAGTGGCGCCCTTCTCCCCGTCCCCCCTCCAGCCGTCCGTGAACCCACGCTTGAGCTCCGTGACCGAGCGGCCGACCGAGCGCGCAAGGTCGGGCAGTCTGTCCTTCCCGAAGAAGAGAAGAAGCACGATGACGATGAGAATAATCTCGGGAGTACCGAGGCCGAATATCTGCATACGGAGGGATGGTATCTGGTAATGGCAGGGCAGGCTCGACGACAGTTTATGCACACGCGCAACCTGCGCCGAACGTTCCTGATCTGCTACACTATCACCATACCATTACTACCCACCACTTCCACTACCTATGGCCCGCCTACCAACTGTCGGAGCAGATGACAACGCGTGGGGTACCGTCCTTAATGAGTACCTCGAAACCGCCCACAACACAGACGGTACCCTAAAGCTCGACGTCAAAACGATCGCCGACCTCAAAGCCATCGACGTCACCACCCTCACGGACAAACAGCAGGCACTGGTGGCGGGGTACACCACGCCCGGAGATGGGGGAGGTGGCATCTTCTACTACGACGCCGCGGCAAGTACGGCAGATAACGGCGGTACCATCTTTGCACCGACCGTGGGAGCGGGGAGGTGGATGCGCAACTATAGTGGGGCGGTCAATGTGCGGTGGTTCGGGGCGAAGGGGGATGGGACATCGTTCTCTGCTAACATTACGTCTGGCTCGGCGCGACTGACGGCCCCCTCCGCGGCATTCGCGTCAGGCGACGTAGGAAAAACCATCATCGTCCTTGGTGGGTCTGGCAGCCTTCATCTCATCACGACTATTGCTACCTTCGTATCGCCTACCGAGGTTGACCTAGCTGCAAACGCTGCGGTCACAGGCACCAGAGACGCTGTTGTTGTGCGCTCGGATGACTTGGCTGCGGTGCAGGCAGCGGTGAACACAGCTTTGGGCGTTTTCCTCCCAAGCGGAGTCTATTACCTTTCAGGGGAGCTAGTCCCCGCACCCAACGGCGTTCTTCGTCTGGTCGGGGCCGGCGCGCGCAGCACCATAATCGCAAGAGACGGTTCTGCTTCTTCAAAAGTGATGAAACATGTCACCAATGGCGATCGGTTTGTCCTTGGTAACTGCTCACCTGGCTGGCTTCAGGTCGCCGGTGTTGGCTCGAAGGTCCTGCTGAGGAGCTGATTGATGGCCTGCAGCGCGGTTTGGCCGTGGAGCCGGGCGGTGCCGGTGACGGAGCGGTATCCGGCATGGATCTGGGCGCCCCACGGCGAGCGGAAGCCGCCGGTGACCTTGCGGAACACGACGGAGGGGCGGATTTCTCGCTCGCAGGCGTTGTTGGTAGGCGGCACGTCGGGGTCTTCGAGGAAGACGAAGAACTTGGTTCGCCATGCCTTGACGGCGGCTTGCAGGTCGCGGCCGGCGGGATGCGCGATGGGCATGACGACGAGCGCGTCGAGGCGGCGCTCGGCTTGAACGTGATATTGCCGCAGCGTTGTTGGCCGTAGCGTGGCTCGACGCCGGCCGACACGGATCGCCCAGCGCAGCAGCGCCCGTAGCCGTGGCGCGAAGGCGTCGTCGCCGCAGTCGATGGCGTACTGGACGTCGCGCAGGACATGGGCGAGGCAGACCTGATGTTCCGGCGCCAGGTCCTGCTGGCCGGCGTAGCGGTCCGAGACCCACACTTGGGGCCGATGCTCGCCCAGCACGTCTTCGGCGACGGCTCTTGCCCGGCTTGGCGCGATTTGGTGCAGCACGGCTTTGGCCGAGACAAACACCCAGTGCCAGTGGGTGGCGCCGTCGATCCGGCTGGTCGTCTCGTCCGAAGCGATGACCCGGGCGGCCAGCAGCGTCTCCCTGATCGCCGCGCAGGCAGCCGTCATCGACGCGCAGGCGCGCCGGAAGACATTGGCGATCGCCCCTTCGGAGATGGCGAGCCCGAACAACTCCGCCATCATCCGCGACAACCGCTCGAAGCCGACGTGATGGCTGTGGTGCAGATACAAAAGCAGCGAGCGGATCGAGGCGCCGAACGGACTCCCAGGCGCCATGCCGGCAGGCGCCGAGGCGCGGAAGCGCCGGCCGCAGCAGCTGCAGCGCCCGCCGAACAGCTCGATCCGCGTCACCACAGGCGCGATCGGGGGAATGTCGATGTAATCGTAGCGATGCCGGCAGCTCTGCGTCTGGCCGGAGACATCCGCCGCGCAATGCGGGCAGGTGGTAGCCAGCCGCTTGATCGTTTCGTCCGGCGCGTCGGCAAGGGACCGCGCCGAGCCCGGCCGCGATGGACGCGGTTTGGCCTTGCCCTTGTTATTGCCGCTCCGCCCAGGCTTCTGATCGCAAGAGGGGGGAAGGCCGGAATTCCTCGAGGTCTTCCGCGGCCGGCAGAGCAACCCTTCCAGCTCCGCAATCCGCGCCGCCTGCCGCTCGATCAACGCCGCCTGCTCAGTCAGCAGCGCGTCCTTCTCCCGGTCGCTGAGGCGGTAACGAAACGGCGGAGTCATCCATACCTTGACTCACATCCAGCCTGCCCGCGCAACCCGAAAAAACCAACCCGGTGAGCAGTTACTGTCCTTGAGCATCTCGCCGTCGCATTCTCGGAGTACGGTCTGTATTACAAGACCGCCTCATCCGTGATCGAGGAGATAAATATTAGTGACTGCCGGTTTTTTGGGCTTACGAGGGCAGGGATCTTTGCGGCCAGCGTTGTCAACAAGGTTGATATCAGGCGCAGTACATTCGAGGATATAAGGTCATCAGCCTCTTACGCTGTCGGCGTGCTCGTCGGCAACAATATCGGCGATTCAATTGGCGGAAATACGGTTATCGAGGGGTGCGACTTCCGCCGAATCACCTGCACACAAGCTTCGGGTGGGGAGATTCATGGTGTCCAGCTCTACGGAACCGAAGGGCGCGTCATAAATAATACCTTCAACGACATATACAGAGACGATGCCGGACGTGCTTATGGCGATGAAGGACTATATGTTAAATTTCTGTATGGCGTGATCTCTCACAATTTTCTGAACAATGCCGGGTTCGGTCAAGCGCCCATTACAGTCAAGGGCTACTACTATTCGCAGGGGACGCCTGGGGCTTCATCGTCTCCGCGCGGATACGGCGTCCGTATCTTTGCAAATACAATCCGGGGAAACGATGCAAACCGAGCGGCTGACGCCGGTATCCAGATTAACAGCGATTGGGCAGACATCTCCCATAATGTCATTGAAGGCCGTCCCGGACAGGCCGGGATACGATGCGACGATGTCATTGGCCTGACAGTGAAGGCAAACCGCTTTGTAGACTTCGGGGGGCAGTACGGGATATATGCCAAGGCGGTTGACGGAGCTGTGCACATTGAAGGCAACGACATGCACAACTTCTTGAGTAATGCGGCGTACGGCTCCATGTTCGGAATATTCGTATCTCCATACTCGGCTATCGGATCAGCGGTTTTCATATCAGACAATCGTGTCTCTCTCGCTAGTGTCCCAGCTAACACAGGCACAAGGCACGGCATTTATGTCATAGCAAACGGTGCCGACGAGATATACCATGCAGCGGTACGGGGTAACTTCATCGATATCGACCGCGGAGCGGGAACTAAATATGGCGTCTACGTTTATCTGGATGCAGCCACGAGCGCGTCTATTGACAATCTGGTCGTGGAAGCGAACGTGGTCACAGGCACCGTAACCAGCCCCCTATTCTATAACCTGCTCAACGGCGCTGCTGTTGGGGCCCGTCGGGTGCTCAATAATTCCTGGCAGGCGGCCGGGGCGGTTGGACAGGTACTGACGGTACAGGCCGATGGCTCGGTGTTGCCAGCGTAGTGCGGCGCATTTTTCTCCCCATAATCTTCGTAGCCCACCCCTGCACGTTGAGCTGCGTCCAGTTTAGAGTTCCCTGAACGTCGGTGTTGTGGGCTACATCTTCGGGTCTGGATCGGATTGGCACGCGAAGGCGTGGATCGCGCGCTAGCTGCTGCACATGGCGTGAAGGATCAGATCCTAGTTCGTAATGACACGCGCAGCGTCTTTTCTTTTTTAAGCCCGAGGTTGCCGATTTGCGCGAGCATCAACAATCCTTAGTAGATGCGAAGCGAAAATGATCATTTCAGCAGCCTCCTCGGCTGAAGGAATTCCAACGTCGCGGTGACTCTGAGGATTCTTATACGATCCAATGGCCCCGGCGAACAGATCGCGCTCGGCGACCTGTTCGGCTTCCGGACGTCGCGCGTCGGCGAGCGGCCCCTCGTGCGGCTTGAAGGCATCCCGCATGAGGTTGACGCCAATCTTATCGGAAGCATAGCTGCACGCATCTCGCACAGCGACCTCTACTTCCTTGAATGCCTGGAAGACAGCGGTGTCGTGATCACCACGCAGAAAGGTTCCCCATACCTTGTCCCGGATCGAAACATGAATCAGATCAAACGGCAGCGCCCGAGCGCGGCGATACGCGTCAACTTGTTCACGGGTCCTATATTCCTCACCTCTACGCGTGATAAAGTGGTAGCCGCTCGAGTGGATATCCGGAGCTATTAGATCTTGATGCCGGAGCCAATACCACGCTTCGATGATTGCCCTTTCGATTTTACGCTTGTATTGTCTAGGATACTGCTCCGAATGAAGCGCGAACACACTTCCCACGTACCCTGCTGGATCCTGCGTCAGCGAATACTGGGAGTGATCCGCCTGGAAGTGCAGCGTCTCAAGGATAGCTGCGCCAAGCTCGGCTGGATTTAGCCGAAGCAGGTCAAGAGGATCCGGTATAATATCGCTGAGCTTTCCGGCCATGGCAATCACATATTCTCCACGTCAAGAAGTGCTGGTAAGAACTGTCGCAAATTATCTATTGTGCGACATGAAAATATGGCTCTGTCAAGCCATTCCCTGTTGGGGCGTCCGTCGGTCCGGCCGATTTGCACAAAATCCGAAGGGCGCTACACTGTAAGTCATGACGGTACCAGATTTTGAGAACAGCGAGCTGGAGAAGCTTGCGCAGATGGTTGCACGAGGCTTCGAGGCTGTGGACAAACGTTTCGACGACATTGACGCTCGATTTGGGGCGGTTGATGCTCGGTTCGAGGGTGTGGATAGGCGCTTCGATGAAATCGATTTGCGGTTTGATGAGGTCGATGCCCGGTTCGCGTCCATGAATGCTGAGATCCGCTCCTTGCGTGACAACGCCCAGCGGCTCGAAGCCAAGGTGGACGCCGGGTTCAAGAGCGTCCGTGAGGACATCGACGCCCTGGCCGCAGACCACTTTCCGGTCAGTGCGCAAACCGAACTGCGCAAGCGCGTTGAGCGCCTCGAGGATCGGGCCGGATTGCTCCACAGCCTCCAGCCGGCTTCGGCGTAGAGCCTTCGCAGCTTAAGCGCCTGCGCCCTTTCCTTACAGTGAGCGGCGCTTTACCCACACGAAGCGGTGCCCGCTTTCTCCTCTATCCCTTCGCCGTCGTCCTTCCC
>ERZ761609.2053-NODE-2053-length-15808-cov-10.533930_pt1 | contig 15808 bp, 13 predicted proteins | sample MGYA00511163_ERZ761609 | MGnify/ENA primary metagenome ERZ761609 (study PRJEB28899, sample SAMN02445070) | bioreactor sludge metagenome | biome: EBPR sludge | place: Australia: Brisbane, Thorneside Wastewater Treatment Plant | collected 2011-12-16 ... | reverse complement strand
CCGAGCTGCCCGAGCCGGCGCGGGCGGCGGCGGACATTGCCTATCTTGTGCCCGACCCGGCCAATGAACTCGCTTGCGTTCTTCTCGATCACGCCAGCGCCGCGATGGACATATCCGACGGGCTGGTGGGCGATGCCGGCAAGCTGGCGGCGGCCAGCGGCTGCGGGCTGATCATCGACACGCGTCTGGTGCCGTTTCCGGCCGGTATCGCCGCAGTCGGCGATTGCCACCCGGCGCTGGTCGAACTCTGCATCACCGGCGGCGACGACTATCAGGTGCTTGCCGCGATCCCGCCGCACCGCAGCGCCAGCTTTGAACAGGCGGCTCGCAAGGCCGGTCGTCCTGTAACGCGCATCGGCGCCCTGACGGCAGCGGGAACCCGCATCATCGGCCGCGACGGCCGCGACCTAACCCTCACGCGCGGGTCATTCAGCCACTTCTGATCCGTCAGATTCCGTTCACGACGACGCGGATGATCTTGTCTTCCTTGCCGGTGACGGTGACTGTCTCGTAGATCGATCCGCCGCGCGACAGGATGTCGTTTTCATTGTCCTTCCAGGTCAGGGTGGTGACGATGAAATACTCGCCGGGGGCCACCTTGTCGAAGGTGAAACGCCCGTTGGACTCGGCCTTGGTCCTGCGGGTGAAGTCGAGATAGCGCGGATCGGTCGTCTCGGCCTGATTGATGCGGGTTGCGGGCATGAATTTGGATGCGCCATACAGGCGCTGCATGCGTTCCTTCGCATAGGGTGTTGCCGGAATAAGGTAGATGACATCGCCCGAGGCGTGCATCACATAGCCGTTCGGCTTTTTCAGAAACGCATGACCGTCGATGCGGCCCTCGCCCGCTTTGTGGATGTATTCGGCTGCCTTGGGATCGAAGCTGCTCTCGACCTTCACCGTCTGCTGGCAGCCGGCCAGAACGGTCAGCCCCACAATCACTGGAAACAACGTTGCGCGCATGACCTCACCTTATGTCAGGGCATCATTGCACGTCGCTGCCGTCGTGCAATGCGCTTCCTGCGCGGGTGCGACGTCTTGGCCGGTCCGGTCACTGCCGGCCGGTGCGGGCCCTGACGAACGCCAGCATGGCGGCGTCGGTGAAGTCGCTTGCGGCCATGGTAGCTCCTGCGGCGAGCACCTCGGCGGCCGCAAGGTTGGTCGTCATGCCAATGACCGGCAGGCCGGCCGCGACCGCTGCGCTGAGGCCGGAAGGGCTGTCCTCGAAGGCAACGGATATGGCGGCATCGCCGCCGAGCTCGGCAAGGCCGGTGAGGTAGGGCAGGGGATGCGGCTTGCTCTCCGGCAGTTCCTGCCCGCAAACCACCGAGGCGAAGCGATCGGCGAGACCCAGCCCGACAAGAATGTGGTCGGCATTGAGCCGCGGGGCATTGGTCACCACCCCGCAGCGGATGTCGTGCCGGTCGGCCCAGTCAAGCAGCGCCAGAAGACCCGGGACCGGTTCGATCCTGCCGACAATCTCGCGATAGACCGCTTCCTTGTGGTCGCAGATGGCCTTCTGTTCGGCTGCGGTCATATCCGGAAAGAAATGTGCACCGATCTCGAGGTTCGACCGACCGACCACCCTGGCCTTGAAGATCGCCTCGTCGATGTCGATGCCATGATCGCCCAGCACGATCTCGAAAGCCTTGAGATGGGCCCAGTCGGTTTCGGCCAGGGTTCCGTCAAGGTCGAACAGCAGCGTTGCGGTCATGAAATTCTTTTCTCCGGCAGCGGGTTCCTGCTGGTGTCGACGCCGCTACCGGGTTAGTCAACTGTCAAGCAGGCCCTTGATGCAGAATTTTGATACCCACGAAGCGGGCGACCGGCTCGCCCGACGCAATGCCCTCGTTCTGGCGCTCAGCATGGTGCTTGCCGGCGCCAATGCCTCGGTCATCGTGGCCACCGGCGCCATTCTCGGCTCGATGCTGGCGCCGTCACCGAAGCTGGCGACGCTGCCGGTCTCTGCAATGGTGCTGGGTACCGCGATCGGGACCTTTCCGGCCTCCCATTTCATGAAGCATGTCGGACGCCGGGCCGGCTTCATGACCGGCGGCCTGCTCGGGGTGATCGGCGGGTTGACCGGGGCCTTCGCCATCTGGCTGGGCTCGTTCTGGCTGTTCACCTTTTCGGCGGTCGTCTCCGGCCTCTACCAGGCCTTCATCGTGCTCTATCGCTATGCGGCGGCCGATACCGCTTCGCCGGAATTCCGCGCCAAGGCGATTTCCTGGGTGATGGTCGGTGGTGCCCTGTCATCGCTGGTTGGTCCGCAGCTGGTGATCGCCACCCAGTCCATGCTGCCGCCGCTGACGTTTCTGGCCACCTATCTGGCGCAGGCTGCCTTTGCCGTGCTGGCGATCATCGTCACATCGCGGCTGATCGATGGCCCGCTGGTGACGGCCGAACAGGCCGGTGCGGCCCGGCCCCTGATGACGATCCTGAAGGATCGCCGGCTGCCTGCGGCGATTCTCACCGGCATGGTCGCGCAGGCAATGATGAACATGGTGATGACGGCGACGCCGATCGCCATGCTGGGATGCGGCTTTTCGGTGACGCAATCGACGCTGGGCATCCAGTGGCATATCCTCGGCATGTATCTGCCGAGTTTCTTCACCGGACACCTTATCAACCGCTTCGGCAAGGGCCCGATGATGCTGGCCGGTCTGGCGATGCTGGCCGGCGCCGGCGGCATCAACCTGGCTGGAACCGCACTGGCCAATTTCTGGGGTTCGCTGATCGTTATCGGCATCGGCTGGAACTTTGCCTTCGTTGCCGCAACCGCGCTGGTCACCGATTGCCATGCGCCGGCCGAGCGCGCCAAGGTGCAGGGCTTCACCGATCTGATGATCTTCGGCACGACGACGATCGCCTCGCTGCTCGCCGGCTGGCTCTATGCCTCGTTCGGTTGGTCGTCGGTGAATGTGCTGCTGTTGCCGGTCACCGCGCTGGCCGCCGTCGCTGTCCTGACGGCCGGTTTGCAGCGCAGGCCATGAACTTTCGTCGCGTGCGACCAAAAAGCTATGGGTAATTAGACTGAATTTGCCTCGCAGCGGGCATTTTCGCTTTGGTGGTTGATTAACCATTTGCTAAAGGCGGTTCGAGTTCCGTCCGGGCTGGGGTTTTGAGGCGCGGGCGGACCACCAATCAATACGGGACACAATCATGACCGCTCTCTGGATCATTATCCTCCTCGGCGCGCTGTCTGTCGTCTATGCCTTCGTCACCTACAACCAGGTGATGAGCTCGGACGCTGGCAATGCCCGCATGCAGGAGATTTCGGGTGCTGTCGCGGAAGGCGCTCAGGCCTATCTCCGCCGGCAGTACATCACCATCGCCTTCGTCGGCGCAGCCATTTTCGTGCTGGCCTGGCTGCTTCTCGGCCTTCCTGTGGCGATCGGCTTCCTGATCGGCGCCGTGCTTTCGGGCGCGGCCGGCTTCATTGGCATGAACGTGTCGGTGCGCTCCAACGTGCGCACGGCCGCCGCCGCGATCAAGAGCCTTGCCGGCGGCCTCGATATCGCCTTCAAGGCGGGCGCGGTCACCGGCATGCTGGTGGCGGGCCTGGCGCTGCTGGGCGTGGCGATCTACTTCGCGATTCTGGTCGGCATGGGTCATGCGCCCAACAGCCGCATCGTCATCGACGCGCTGGTGGCGCTCGGCTTCGGCGCTTCGCTGATCTCGATCTTTGCCCGTCTTGGCGGCGGCATCTTCACCAAGGGTGCGGACGTCGGCGCTGACCTCGTCGGCAAGGTCGAGGCCGGCATCCCGGAGGATGATCCGCGCAACCCGGCGACGATTGCCGACAACGTCGGCGACAACGTCGGCGACTGCGCCGGCATGGCGGCTGACCTGTTCGAGACCTATGCGGTGACCACGGTCGCCACCATGGTTCTGGCGGCGATCTTCTTCGGTGGCCAGCCCGGTCTGTGGGCGACGATGGTCTATCCGCTGGCGATCTGCGCGGCCTGTATCGTCACCTCGATCGTCGGCACCTACTTCGTCAAGCTCGGCCCGAACAACAACATCATGGGCGCGCTCTACAAGGGCCTGATCGCCACCGGCGTGCTGTCGGTTGCCGGTCTGGCGATTGCCACCCAGGTCGTCACCGGCTGGGGCGCGATTGCCCAGGTTGGCAACCTGACGATCACCGGCTCGGCGCTGTTCTGGTGCGGTATCGTCGGCCTGGTCGTCACCGCGCTGATCGTGGTGATCACCGAGTATTACACCGGCACGGGCAAGCGCCCGGTGGTGTCGATTGCCCAGGCGTCGGTCACCGGTCACGGCACCAACGTCATCCAGGGCCTCGCGGTCTCGCTGGAATCCACCGCGATGCCGGCCATGGTGATCGTCGGCGGCATCATCGTCACCTTCCAGCTCGCCGGCCTGTTCGGCACGGCGATCGCGGCGACCACCATGCTTGGCCTCGCCGGCATGATCGTTGCGCTCGACGCTTTCGGCCCGGTGACCGACAACGCCGGCGGCATTGCCGAAATGGCGGGCCTGCCCAAGGAAGTGCGTCATTCGACCGACGCGCTCGACGCGGTCGGCAACACCACCAAGGCGGTGACCAAGGGCTATGCCATCGGCTCTGCCGGACTTGGCGCGCTGGTGTTGTTTGCGGCCTATGCCTATGATCTCAACTACTTCATCACCGCGGCGAATGCCCCGGGTTCGACGATGTTCCCCTATTTCAAGAACATCGGCATGGTCTCGTTCGACCTGTCGAACCCCTACGTCGTCGCCGGCCTGATCTTCGGCGGTCTCATCCCCTACCTCTTCGGCGGTATCGCGATGACGGCGGTCGGCAAGGCGGCCGGTTCGGTGGTGGAAGAGGTCCGTCGCCAGTTCCGGGAAATGCCGGGCATCATGGAAGGCAAGCAGAAGCCGGACTATGCCCGTGCCGTTGACCTGCTGACCCGCGCGGCGATCAAGGAGATGATCATCCCCTCGCTGCTGCCGGTTCTGGCTCCGGTCATCGCCTATTTCGCGGTGCTGGCGATCTCCGGCTCCAAGGCCTCGGCCTTCGCGGCGCTCGGCGCCTCGCTGCTCGGCGTGATCGTCAACGGCCTGTTCGTCGCGGTCTCGATGACCTCCGGCGGCGGCGCCTGGGACAACGCCAAGAAGTCGTTCGAGGATGGCTTCGTTGACAAGGACGGCGTCAAGCACCTCAAGGGCTCCGATGCGCACAAGGCGTCGGTGACCGGTGATACCGTCGGCGACCCCTACAAGGACACCGCCGGCCCGGCCGTCAACCCGGCGATCAAGATCACCAACATCGTGGCGCTGCTGCTGCTGGCGATCCTGGCCCACTTCTGAGAACCGATCACCTTCGGGTGACGCTGAAGGGCGGGGGAAACCCCGCCCTTTTTGCTGGGCGGCTGCGGCTGCATGGTGACGCATGCCAGGCCGCTTGCATTCGGCGGCAAAGTGTCCGATCACTTTGCCGGTCATCAGACAACTGGAGTGCATCATGCCGGGCCGTCTCAAGGGAAAAACCGCTGTTGTCACCGCTGCGGGGCAGGGGATCGGCCGTGCCATCGCCGAAGCCTTCGTTGCCGAGGGCGCGACGGTTTATGCCACCGATCGCGATGTTGAAAAGCTCGAGGGGCTGGCGCGGGCCAAGCGCCGCAAGCTCGATGTGCGCTCCACCCGCGCGGTCGATGCTTTTGCCGACAAGGTCGGCGCCATCGACATTCTGGTCAATGCCGCCGGCTTCGTGCATCACGGCTCGGTGCTCGAATGCACCGAGGCGGACTGGGATTTTTCGTTCGATCTCAACGTCAAGTCGATGCATCGCACCATCGCCGCCTTCCTGCCGGGCATGCTGGCCAAGGGCGGCGGTTCGATCGTCAATATTGCATCCGGCGCCGGCTCGGTGCGCGGCATCCCGAACCGCTATGTCTATGGCGCGACCAAGGCGGCGGTGATCGGCCTGACCAAGGCCGTGGCGGCGGATTTCATCAAGAAGGGCATCCGCGCCAATGCCATCTGCCCCGGCACCATCCAGTCGCCCTCGCTCGACGACCGCATCGCCGCGCTGGCGAAGCTGAACGGCATCACACCGGAGGCGGCGCGGCAGGCCTTCATCGATCGCCAGCCGATGGGCCGGCTCGGCACGCCCGAGGAAATCGCCTGGCTGGCGGTCTATCTGGCCTCCGACGAGGCGAGCTACACCACCGGTCAGATCCACCTCGCGGATGGCGGCTTCGCGCTGTGATCCAGCCGCGGCTGGTGCCTGACGGCTCTATTCCGCCGGATCGGTGAGGCTGGACCGGGGCGTCACCACCGGCGTTGCCAGCATCAGCCCGATGATCCGCACGGTATGGTGGGTCGAAATATAGAGCGTATCGAGCCCCATCGCCGCCCCCATCAGCACCATGGCTTCAAGGCCGCCGGGCGCAAAGGCCACCAATACTGCGGCGAGGTTTATCCCGGTCAAAGCATGCACCAGCAGGGCAGCGATCAGCGACAGGCCGAGCGTGATCACCAGTGCTTCCAGCGACGGACGCAGCAGCGCCACCAGTTGCGCTCCTGTGGTGCCGACAAAGCGCACGCCGCAATAGGCGCCAATCACCAGTGCCCCGCTCTGCATGACCAGATCGGGCACGGCATCGGGGATGATGCCGGACAGGTGCAGGCCGGCGCTGGCCACCATGCCGCCCAGAAACAGCGCGCTCACCACCCGTAGCCAGACGAACACCAGCGCCAGTGCGGTCGAGGCGGCGAACAGGGCGGCCAGTTCCGGCAGGCTGGTGACCGAGCGCGGCACCGCCGCAGAAACCCCGGGCGCCAGCATGATGACAAACGGCAGCACCACCATCAGCACAAACAGGCGGACCGATTGCACCACCACGACGCGCCGCTCGTCGGCGTTGCTTTCGGCCGCTACCGCCATCACCACCGAAAGGGCGCCGGGAATGGAGGCCAGGAACGCGGTCGTCCGATCCCAGTGATGGCGGCGTTGCAGCAGAAGGGTTGTCGCGGCAACCACGGCGATGACGCCTGCGGCAAGTCCGATGATGCTTACCGGATAGCGTGCCAGCAGCGCCAGGGCCTCATGATTGACGGTCGAGCCCAGCGCAGTGCCGGCGACCAGAAAGCCCAGATCGCGCACCTGGCGCGCCATCGCGACTCGATGACCGGCAATCGCCAGCGCGCCAACGGCAACCATCGGTCCGGAGAGCCAGGGCACGGGCAGGCCGGCTGCGGCGAACAGGGCGCCGCTTGCTGTCGCAATAGTGAGTGTCAGACCGGTTGCGAGCCAGTTTCGCGCGCGGTCATTCAAGCCCCGTCCTCCAGAGCAGCGATCCAGCGCTTCAGCCGACTGGCCGCTTCGGCCACATCGCTGCCCTTGCGCAGATAGCACAGCCGCATGAAGCCTTCGCCGCTGGCGCCGAAGGCGGAGCCTGGCGCCAGACCGACCAGCGCCTCGTCGACCAGCCTGAGGGCCGCCATCCGGCTGTCGGGCAATCCCTCGATGCCGAAGAACAGGTAGAAGGCGCCGGAGGGGCGCGGCAGGATGATCCGGTTGAGGCCGGAGAGCGTATCGAGCAACAGGGCGCGGTTGGCCCGCGCCTGGCCGATCAGTTCGGCCACCAGCCCTTCGCCCTGGCTCAACGCGGCGATCCCCGCCCGCTGCAACGGCACCGGCACGCCCGAAGTGGTGTATTGGATGAGGTTTTCGATGGTCGGGCCGAGGGCGGGCGGCGCTTCCAGCCAGCCAAGCCTGAGCCCGGTCATCGCCCAGTTCTTGGAGAAGGTCTGGACGAACAGGATCCGGTCGTCCGCCGCCATGATGTCGTGAAATGAAGGCGCCAGCGCGCCATCATAGTAAAAGCGTCCGTAGATCTCGTCGGCAATGATCCACAGGCCGTGGCGCCGCCCCAGCGCCAGAACGGCCTGCTGTTCGGCGCGCGTGGCGGTCCATCCGGTCGGGTTGGATGGCGAATTCAGGCAGATGGCGCGTGTGCGAGGGGTGATGGCAGCGGCAAGAGCGTCGATATCGAGGCTGTAGCCGGCCGGGCCGAGTTGCATGGGCACTTCGACCGGGCGGGCGCCGTTGACCGTTGTGGCGCCGGCAAAATTCGGCCAGGCGGGGGTCGGCACGATCACCTCGTCGCCGGCGTCGGTGACCAGGCGCATCGCCATGACCAGCGCATGCATTCCGCCCATCGTTACGAAAAATCGTTCTGCCTCAAGCTCCTGCCGGTAGAGTTGGCTCATGTAGGCGGCAATCGCCTGGCGCAGTTCGGGCAGGCCGCGTTGGTAGGTATAGAAGGTCTCGCCATCGCGTAATGAGCGCTGCGCCGCCTCGTGAATGAAGGCCGGCGTCGGCCGGTCTCCCTCGCCCACCCAAAGCGGCAGCAGGCCGGGTTTGTTGCGGCCATAATTGAAAACTTCGACGATGCCGCTCGACGGCGCATTGCTGGCGGTCTGGCTGACCGGCCAGTGTCTTGGCTCATTGGAGTTCATCGCCGGATTCTGGCGATCCGCTCTCGAAAAGGCAATGCGTTTCTTAGCGATCAAACAAAAACCTCCCGGCTGTCCGCCGGGAGGTTCTTCAGCGCCAGCCTGTGGCGGCGATTACTTCTTCTTCGTGGCGAGCAGGTCGCGGATCTCGGTCAGCAGCGTGATATCCGCAGGCGGAGCTGCAGGTTCCGCCGGAGCCGGCGCCGCTTCGGCCTTCTTGAGCTTGTTGAGGGCCTTGACGACCATGAACAGCACCCAGGCGATGATCAGGAAGTTGACCGCGACCGTCACGAACTGGCCATAGCCGAGCACAGCGCCGGCCTCCTTGACCTTGGCATAGCCGGCACCACCCTGGATGGCCTTGCTTGCTCCGGCCGACAGGCTGAGCATCAGATTGGAAAAATCGATGCCGCCGGTGATCGCGCCGATGATCGGCATGATGATATCCGCAACCAGCGAATCAACGATTTTGCCGAAGGCGCCGCCGATCACGACACCGATGGCCAGATCGACCACATTGCCCTTGAGGGCAAATTCCTTGAATTCCTTGAGCATGGCAGCCCCCTAATGTTGACTTGGCAGGATCCCAGCGTATCCCCCCCCTGTCGCTAATACTCTTTTCCGGCAAATCTGCAACTTTCGTCATAGAGCGTGCTGCGATTAGGTGGAATCCGGCTAATCGCAACAAGCATGCTCTAAGCACTTGATAACGATCATGTTATCTCTCGTTTTGATGTTTCAATCAAAACGAGAGCATGATCTAGGAAGGCGGCGAATTGCCCACAGATCGGCCCGGATCGGCTGCCGGGGCTTGCGATTCCTGCGGTTTGCCTGTTCGATCACGCCATGCAGGGAGCCATACTGGACGGACGCGCATGATTGCCGGCTGGAGCATCGTCGTCTGGGTGCTGTTTTATCTCTGCGCCCTGTTCATCATCGCCCATTTTGGCGATCAGAGTGGCCAGAAGCTGCTGTCCGGCCGGTTGCGGCCGATCTTCTATGCGCTGACCCTGGCCGTCTATTGCACCTCCTGGACCTTTCTCGGCTCAGTCGGCCTCGCCTCGCGCTCGGGCTATGATTTCCTGCCGATCTATATCGGGCCGATCCTCGTCTTTGTCTTCGGCTGGCGCATCCTGATGCGCATCGTCAAGATCGGCAAATCGCAGAACACCACCTCGCTCGCCGACATGATCGCCTCCCGCTACGGCAAGAGCGAAGCGGTGGCCGGCGTGGTGACGATCATCTGCCTGCTGGGGATCGTGCCCTATATCGCGCTGCAGCTCAAAGCCGTGGCGTTGACACTGGAAACGATTTCAGTTCCGGGGCTGCGGTTTGACCGCTCGGCGCCGTCGGCGCTGCCGTTTGGCGATTCGGCGCTGTGGGTGACGCTGATCATGGCGTTCTTTGCCATGGTCTTTGGCACACGCAACACCGATGCCACCAAGCACCAGACCGGGCTTGTGCTGGCGGTCGCCAGTGAATCGCTGATCAAGCTGGTGGCGTTTCTGGCAGTCGGCATCTTTGTCGTCTGGGGCGTCTTCGGCGGGCTGGGAGAGTTGTTCGGCCGTGCCTTTGAAGATCCGACCATCCGCTACAAGCTGGTGTTCAATGTCGATCCTTCGACCTGGATCACCACCACGGTGATCGCTGCCTTTGCTGCGGTCTTGCTGCCGCGCCAGTTTCATGTGCTGGTGGTCGAGAACCGTGAACTGGGCGATATCCGGCGGGCTGCCTGGCTGTTCCCGCTCTACCTGGTGGCGATCAACCTGTTCGTGGTGCCGATCGCGGTGGCGGGCCTGCTGCTGCTGCCGGCCAAGACCGATTATGATCTCACCGTGCTGGCTCTGCCGATCCTGCAGCAATCGGCGTCGATGACCGTCGTCGCAGTTGTCGGGGCGCTGTCGGCGGCAACCGCGATGGTGATCGTCGAAACGGTGGCGCTCGGCGTCATGGTCTCCAACGATCTGGTGATCCCGTTCCTGCTCAAGCGCAACACCCGGCTGCGCGAGGCGCGCCTGTCGGCGACAAGCGACGGCATGATGGTGGCCCAGTCGCGTCAGCCGACGACCCGGTTCGATGGTGGCTGGCTGCAGGACATGGGCGGGCTGGTACTGGTCATCCGTCGCATCGCCATCGCCGTCATTCTCCTGCTTGGCTATTTCTACTACCGCGCCTCGTCCGATGCAGCGCTTGCCAGCATCGGTCTGCTGTCCTTTGCGGCGGTCTCGCAACTGGCGCCGGCGTTCTTCGGCGGGCTGATATGGCATGGCGCCAACGCGCGCGGCGCCGTCGCCGGTCCTGTCGTCGGCATGGTCTGCTGGTTCGTGCTGCTGTTTCTGCCGTCTCTGGCCGGTCAGGAGGGCGCGCTGGCCAATTGGATGCGCTCTGGCCTGTTCGGGATCGACTGGCTGCGCCCGGCATCGCTGGTCATCGGCGATCTGTCGGCGCTGGTCAGTGGTGTCATCATCTCCCTGTCGCTCAACATCCTCTCTTACATCGGCCTTTCGTTGACGCGCGCCGCAACACCGGTGGAGCGGTTGCAGGCCAACGTGTTCATTGGCACGGACCCCGGCCTGACGGGCACCAGCTTCCGCCTGTGGCGCAGCGCGGTCACCATGACTGAACTCAAGACGACCGTGGCGCGCTATCTCGGCGAGGAGCGGACGACGCGCGAGTTCAACGAATTTGCCACCAGGCAGGGCATTGAGCCAATGCCTGAACTGGAGGCGGATGCCCATACCATCCGCTTCGCCGAGCATCTTCTGGCCTCGGTGATCGGTGCGGCCTCCTCGCGGCTGGTGCTGTCGCTGATGCTGCGGCGCCGCAACGTCTCCACCGAGGCGGCGCTGAAGTTGCTCGATGACGCTTCGGCGGCGATCCAGTACAGCCGGACGCTGCTCCAGCATGCGCTCGATCATACCGAGCAGGGCGTTACCGTGTTCGACAGCGATCTCAGGCTGGTCTGCTGGAACCAGGCATTCAAGGACCTGTTCGATCTGCCGTCGGACATGGTGCGTTTCGGTGTCGGGCTGGATGATATCGTCGGCTACAATGCCAAGCGCGGCACCTATGGCGCCGACATGTCATCCGATTCCATCGCCCGCCGCGTTCAGGCCTTCGTTACCCGCACCGAACCGGAGCGTCTGCGCCTGCACGCGCCGAGCCGCTGGCTGGAAGTCCGCTCCAATCATCTTCCTGATGGCGGCATTGTCACCACCTACACCGACATCACCGTGGCCGTGAAGGCGGAGGCGGCCCTCAACCAGGCCAACGAGACGCTGGAACGCCGCGTCTTGCAGCGCACCAACGAACTGACCCGCGTCAACGAGGAACTCGGCCGGGCCAAGGCCGAGGCCGAACAGGCCAACCTGTCCAAGACCCGGTTTCTGGCCGCGGCCAGTCACGACATTCTCCAGCCGCTCAACGCGGCGCGGCTCTATGCCACCTCGCTCAACGAGCGCAGCGAAGGCAGCGAACTTGGCAGCCTTGCCCGCAATGTCGGCGCTTCGCTTGATTCGGTCGAGGAGATCCTGACGGCGCTGCTGGAAATTTCGCGCCTCGACAGCGGCAAGCTGAAGCCCGAGCTGAGCACATTCCGGATAGACGAGATGTTTGGCCAGCTTGCTGTGGAATTTGCTCCGCTGGCCCGCCAGAAGAACCTGACGCTGACCTTCGTACCATCCCGGCTGTCGGTGCGCTCTGACCGGCGGCTGTTGCGGCGCATTTTGCAGAATCTGATTTCCAACGCCATCAAATACACGCCGGAAGGCCGCGTTCTGGTCGGTTGCCGGCGGCGCGCCGACCAGGTTCGCATCGAGGTGCGTGACACCGGAATCGGCGTTCCGGAAGGCAAGCGGACGGCGATCTTCAAGGAATTCCAGCGACTGGACGAAGGGGCCAAGGCAGCCCGCGGCCTCGGCCTCGGCCTTTCCATCGTCGATCGCATTGCCCGTGCGCTTGGCCATCCGCTCAGCGTCGGGGCGAGTGGCCGGCGCGGGTCGGTGTTTTCCGTTGATATTCCGGTGGTCTCGGTTGGCATCTATGCCGTGACCCCCGCTGAGCCGATGGTCCTTCAAGCTCCACCCCTGGCCGGCCTCTCCGTCCTGGCCATCGACAACGAGCCAACCATTCTCGACGGTTTGCGCATCCTGCTGGAAGGCTGGGGCTGCAAGGTTCTGATCGCCAGCGATTACGATTCCGCACGCCGTCTGATCAAGGCGGCGCCGCGCAAGCCGGACATGATCATCGCCGACTTCCACCTCGACAACGACAACGGCATCGCCGTCGTGCGCCGGCTCAGAAGCCGGTTCCGCTCGGCAATACCGGCAGTGCTGATCACAGCCGACCGCTCGCCCGAAGTGCGCGACAAGGCGGCGGAATATGATCTGGTCCTGCTCAACAAGCCGCTGAAGCCGGCGGCGCTCCGCGCCCTGCTGACCCAGACCCGGGCCGCGCTGGAGATTGCGGCGGAATAACCCTTTTGCGCTGCGGCTCGCTGCGATAAGAACGGCGAATGATCCGTTCGCCTGGACCGATACGTGACGCTGTTCGCCTGTTGCTGGCAATGACCCTGCTGGTGGCGGGCGTGGCGTTCGCCCGCGTTCAGGGTGAACACTCCGGCCTTGCACTGCTGCTCGGCGGCAATGCGCATGCCTGCCTCAGCACGGCAGACGGCTTGGTCGACTCCGCCGGCGGATCGGAATCCCTGCATTGCCCCGCCTGCATGCTCGCAGCCGGCCATCTTGCGCCGGAGCCGATCGGCCCGGCCTTGCCAATCCGTTGGGTCGCATCTGATTTCGTCCAGGGCACAGACCTTGAGCGCCAGCAGATGGTCCCGACCGTGCGCGCCCGTGGACCTCCCGGAACCGTCTGACCAACCCGTTCCGTCTTTGGTTTCCACATATCGAGGCTATCATGCAGAAGTTCATCCTGAAGGCCGGGATCGGCCTTGCCTTTTCGCTTGTCACGGGGCTGGCCCTCGCCCAGTCCACGACCTCCTCCGTCCTGGTCAACCAGCCCTGGGCGCGGGCCACGCCGCCGGGTGCCAAGGTTGCCGGCGGGTTCATGGTCCTTGAAAACCGCAGCGGTGCAGCCGATCGGCTCATTGCCGCCACGGCCGATGTTTCCGGCGTGGTCGAGATCCATGAAATGGCGATGGAGAACGGAGTGATGAAGATGCGCGCCCTCGACCAGGGCCTGCCGCTCAATGCCGGCGCGCGCGTCGAACTCAAGCCCGGCTCCTATCACATCATGTTCATCGACCTGAAGAAGCCGCTTGTCGCCGGGGAAACCGTGCGCGGCGAGCTTGTCTTTGAAAAGGCCGGACGAATGCCGGTCGAATACAAGGTCATGCCGATAGGCAACAGCCAGCCCGGCGGCCATAACCATCATTGACGACTGGAGCATGCGGCGAAAAAGTGTGGACGGTTTTTCGCCAAAAGCATGCTCTGACTTATTGTAGTCGATCACGCTCTCGTTTCGGTGATCCAACCGAAACGAGAGCGTGATCTGCGGCGGGGAGCGGCACCGCTCCCGCTGGCTTTTCCCGGAAGGTGTTTGATGAGCACTCCCAATACTGCTCTGCGGCTGATCCGCTGGGTGAGCTGGTCCCTGATCGGCCTGCTCGGCGCGGTGACGCTCTATATCCTGCTCCAGCCGGAACAGCAGCGCGTCAGCCTCGGCGGGCCCTTCACTTTGACCACCATGGAAGGCGAGCGGCGCAATGTCGGCACCCATGAAAAGGGGCGGCCCTATGCGGTGTTTTTCGGCTTCACCTATTGCCCGGACATCTGCCCGACGACAATGTTCGAACTGTCGCAGACGCTGAAGGCGGCCGGCGATGCGGTGAAGGATTTCCGCGTCTATTTTGTCTCGGTCGATCCCGAGCGCGACACGCCCGAACAGTTGAAACTCTATCTCTCGGCGTTCGATTCCCACATCGTCGGCCTGACCGGAACGCCGGAGGAGATCGCTGCGGTCGCCCGCCAGCATCGCGCCTTCTATCGCAAGGTGCCGACGCCTTCGAGCTACACGATGGACCACACGGCGACGATCTTCCTGTTTGACCGCAAGGGCAGCTTTTTCGGCACGCTCGACGTCAACGAGCCGGAAAGCGCGCGCCTGGCCAAGCTCCAGCGGCTGATGCGATCGTGAGGCCGCTCACAGCGGCCGGTAGGGCTTGCGCCCGCTGGCCAGCATGTCGCTGAGCAGGTCGAGGCGATCCTGCCCCCAGAAAATCTCGCCCTCGATCACATAGCTCGGGGCACCGAATACGCCGGCCGCGACGGCATCGTCCTTGTTCTGGCGATAGCGGGCCTGCACGGCCTCGCTGTTGGCAAGGTGGATGATGCGGCCGGGATCAAGCCCGCTGGCCGACAGCAGCGAAGCGACCAGAGACTCATCGTCCAGATTGAGGTCTTTCGACCAGACGGCCTTGTAGGCCAGCGTCAGGAACGTGTCAGGGTCATGTTCGGTTTGCTGGACGGCTATCACGCAGCGATCTGCCAGGGTTGATTTGTAGGGCCAGAACTTCGGCTTGAGATTGAGCGACAGGCCGCGCTTGTCGCGCCAGCGCTGCAATTCAACCCAACGGTAACTTTGGCGTGCCGGCGGTCGCTGCGCCAGCGGCACGCCTCCGGTTTCGGCAAACACCTCCAGCAGCGGGGTCGGCTTGTAGGTGATCGGCAGCCGGTGCCGCGTCGCGATCTCGATGAACGGCTTGTGGCCGATGTAGGACCACGGGCTGTAGATGGCAAAGTAATAATCGATGTTTCTTGCCATAGGGCAGGTCTCCAGCTCGGCTGTCAGGCCCGGCTGGAAGGCATCAGCCGACAGCCATCCGCTTCAGTTGATCTTCAGCCGCCATGAAGGCAGCCACTTCGGGCGTCACCTCGGGAGATGGCCCTTCATATCCTGCAAAGCGGAAGATTTCGGCGCAGTCAATGAAGCGACCTTGCGTCCGGTCATAAAGGCCGCCGCGCACCAGCACGATGGCGGCGACCTGGTCCGGACCCTTGCCGCGCCGGCGCGTGATGAAGCGGTGCTCCATCACCATGTTGCGCTCGTTCCAGTAGACGACGCGGGTTTCGAGCGTGAACGCCTCGAACGGCCGCAATTCGCGCCGGAACCGCACGATTCCGCCCGAAAGCATCGGCATCCAGCCCTTCTCGATCACCGCCCTCCACAGCCGCGAACGCAGTAGCAGATCGGTGCGGCCAAGATCGGCGATGGTGAGATACCGCCCGTTGTTGAGATGCAGGTTGGTGTCGAGATCGTTCGGCAGCACGCGGAACAGATCGGAAGAGCGTCGTGTAGGGAAAGAGTGTAGATCTCGGTGGTC
>ERZ761609.2052-NODE-2052-length-15820-cov-24.124707_pt1 | contig 15820 bp, 19 predicted proteins | sample MGYA00511163_ERZ761609 | MGnify/ENA primary metagenome ERZ761609 (study PRJEB28899, sample SAMN02445070) | bioreactor sludge metagenome | biome: EBPR sludge | place: Australia: Brisbane, Thorneside Wastewater Treatment Plant | collected 2011-12-16 ... | reverse complement strand
AATTATTTGTCTGGAAAACTGATGGAGAAAACTCCAACGTCTGTCATCATTGAAGTTGCGGGCATTGGTTATGATCTGACCATTCCGGTTTCTACTTACGCCTCTTTGCCCGCGCTTGGCGAGCAAGTAAAGCTGCTCACGCATTTTGTCGTGCGCGAAGACGCGCAATTGCTTTATGGATTCGCGACCGAAGAAGAGCGCAAAATGTTCCGCATGCTGATTTCCATTTCCGGAATTGGGCCCAAAATCGCCAACACCGCTTTGTCCGGTATCTTGGTGGAAGATTTAAAGGCCGCGATCAAAGAGGGAAATGTCGCGGTTTTGACTTCGGTTTCCGGAATCGGCAAGAAAACCGCTGAGCGCATTGTGATCGAGCTTCGCGAAAAAGTGATTCTTGAAGGCGGAAAAACTTCCGGCGCGAAGAGCACGTCACCCTTGCTATCGAGCGAGGCGGAAGACGCGGTTCAGGCGTTGATCGCGCTCGGATACTCCAAGAATGAAGCCCAGACCGCGGTGGACAAGGCTCAGAAGTCCGCGCCTGAAAAGCTCGCTGTGGATAAATTGGTTCGCAACGCGCTTCGTCACATCTAAGATCTGAGTCGTTTTTTTTTGCCTCTGCGCAAAGCGCAACCAGCATTTAGCTCAACCGCCGAGTCAATTCTAAACGCTAAAAATCATACTCTTGGTTCTTGGTTCCTGGTTCTTCGTTCGGTATAATCTCTCATGCCTAACTTCTCTGACCGTATCATTGACCAGAATCCGACACCCGAAGAAACGGCGGTTGAACTTTCACTGCGCCCGTCACTGTTGGATGAGTTTGTCGGTCAGCACAAAGTAAAAGACAACCTCAAGCTTTACATCGAAGCCGCGAAACGCCGCAACGAACCTCTGGATCATATTTTATTGTTTGGCCCCCCGGGTTTGGGCAAAACCACGCTTTCCAATATTGTTGCGCGAGAAATGAACGCGAAAATTCACCAAATTGCAGGACCTGTGCTTGAGCGCGCGGGAGACCTTGCCGGCATTTTAACCAACCTTGAAGCGGGAGACGTTTTGTTTATTGATGAAATTCACCGTATTCCGCATGTGGTGGAAGAATATCTTTATTCCGCGATGGAAGACTTTTCGATTGAGATCATGATTGATAAAGGGCCGCATGCCCGCTCGGTGAAAATGGATATTCCTAAATTTACTTTGGTCGGCGCGACGACGCGCAGCGGACTTTTGACCGCGCCCTTACGCTCGCGTTTCGGCATTGTGGAGCATTTGGAATATTATGATTTCGAGGATCTTGCGAAAATCGTAACGCGTTCCGCGTCCATTTTGAATGTGCCCGCGGATGCGGAGGGGGCTTTGGAGATCGCGCGCCGCGCGCGCGGAACTCCGCGTATTGCGAACCGTCTTTTGCGCCGTGTGCGCGACTTCGCCCAGGTGGAAGGGGACGGTAAAATTACGAAGCCGGCGGCTTTGAAAGGGCTTGAGCGCCTGCGTGTTGATAGCGAAGGGCTGGATGAACTTGATTTGCGCGTGATTAAATACTTAATGGAGCGCTGCGGCGGAGGCCCCGCGGGTGTTCAAAGCATTGCTGTGGGGGTTAGTGAAGACGCGGAAACAATTGAAGAGTTATGTGAGCCTTATTTGATTCAGCAGGGGTTTTTACGCCGTACATCCACAGGACGTATTTTGACCGAAAAAGCGTACAAGCACTTTGGTAAAAACCCACCCTCGAAGCTTCAGTCGCTGTTCTGACATAGAGGCTCTGCGCTCCGCGCAACCACGATCGGTATTTCAGAGTTTAGACCCCCTCTCAAACCTGCTTATGAAACCCCTTCTGGCTCCGAGCGTCGAGTCCCTGTATAATCTCCTTTATGCTTGAAATCCTTTTTTCTCTTTGGCGGCCGGTCAGCGAAATTGTTTTGATCTGGGCGCTCGTTTATTGGCTGATGCGTTTTTTTATCGGCACCCGCGTTGCCCAGGTTTTTGTCGGGCTCGTGATGCTTGCGGTTATTTTCAACATCGCTAAGTTTTTGGACCTTAATGCCGTCATCTGGGTTTTATCCAAGTTGTTCGCAGTGGGTGTTGTCGCGTTTTTGATTATTTTTCAGCCTGAAATGCGCAGGGGGCTCGCGCGTATCGGCCAAAAAACAATGGGGCGCAGCGGTTTTCAGCCGGGCGGCGTTTTGGATGAGGTGGTTAAAGCCACTCAAGAGCTTGCGCGGAGAAATCACGGCGCGTTAATCGCGCTTGAGCGCGGCATGAGTTTGCGCGATGAAGTTGAAGGCGGTATGGATATTGATGCGCGCGTCACATCCGACATTCTTATTTCTATTTTTGATCCCCATACCCCGACGCATGACGGCGGTGTGATTATCGCGGGAGGGCGCATTGTTTGCTCGGGTGCTTTTTTCCCTTTGTCCAATAATCCCGATTTAGCACCGAGTTTAGGGACGCGGCATCGCGCCGCTTTGGGGCTGACCGAAGACAGTGACGCGGTTTGTTTGGTGGTTTCCGAAGAAACACATTCCGTATCCATCGCGCAGCAGGGAAGTTTATCCGTACCGCTCGACTCCTCGGCCCTAAGAAAGCGTTTGCAGGAAATTTTTGAGACTCAAAACAAAGAAGCGCCGCAGAGCGGTCTTTTGTCTTGGCTTTCAAAATTACTTTCTCAGCGGGGCCCCTCATGAGCCAGTGGCTTAGACGTAATTGGAAGCTGAAGTTGATTTCGCTGGGGCTTGCCGTCGGGCTTTGGTATTACGCAGTCAACGAAGAAAGTGTTGAGATTGTCCGTACCATTCCGCTTTCTGTATCCATCGAAAATAAAAATATCAGCATTCTTAAGGTTTCCAGCGAAAAACTACGGATTACGATCAAAGCTCCGCGCGCCATGGTCAGTCAGGTTGCCGGCGCGGATATTCGCGCGAAGCATGAATTTGGCAGGGAAATGAAGCAGGCCGGCGAATATTCTTTTCACACAGACCCGCGGGAAATTAGTTTGCCGAGCGTGGAGATGCAGGTGCTTAGAATTGAACCTCAGGTTGTGCGGGTTGTTGTGGATGAAGTTGTGACACAAAAACTCCCTGTGAAGCCTCATTTTGTCGGCGAGCCGGCTTTGGGTTATAAAATTCGCGATGAAGAACTGCAAATGGATCCGAATGCGGTGATGGTACAGGGACCGAAGGGGCAAATTGAAAAAATGACTGCCGCCATGACCAAGCCCATTAGCCTGACCGGTCGTACCCGGTCTTTTCGTTTGACCACGGATTTTGATTTGCCGGCCCACGCGGTTGTTTTGGATGTGGACGCAGTGGACGTGTATGTTCCGGTTCATGAGGTTTCCGATGAAAAAGAATTAGTGGATGTTCCGATTAAAATGGTTCGGCCATCCGGTTCGCTGGGTATCGCGGAACTCAATCCGCAGAAAATTTCGATAAAGGTGCAGGGACCAAGCCGAGTACTTCAGAACTTAGAGGCGTCACAAATTCATGCTTACGCTGATCTCACCGGGCTTGATTACGGAGAGCATTTGGCAGATGTTTTTTGGGTTTTTCCTCAGGGAGTCAGCCTGAAAGAAGAAAAGCGCGCTCAAATTCAGGCGATTCTCCGAAGAGAAGTTTCAAAAAAATGAAAAGAAAAACCGTCACTCTCGGGGTCAATATTGATCACGTCGCTACGCTGCGTCAGGCCCGTAAAGAAGGCATTCCCGATTTAGTTGATTCCGCTTTGGCGTGCGTCCGCGGCGGTGCGGATAGCATTACGGTTCACTTGCGTGAAGATCGGCGGCATATTCAGGATCAGGATGTAATTGATCTGGCGCGAAGGCTTCGGGTTCCGCTTAATTTAGAAATGGCCGTCAACTCCAAGATTTTAAAATTTGCGCTTAAAATAAAACCCGCGAAAATTTGCTTGGTTCCGGAAAAACGCGTAGAGTTGACCACGGAAGGCGGGCTGGATCTCTTTCAGCGGCCCCGCGATTTACGAAAAACGATTTCCGCTCTCGCGAAGCACCGTTCTCAAGTTAGTTTATTTATTGATCCCGATGCGCGTCAAATTCGCCAGGCCTCGGTTTTGGGCGCGCCTGCCATTGAAATTCATACCGGTTCTTATGCCAACGCGAAAGGGGTCGCTCAAAAGAAAGAATGGAACCGCATCAAGACTGCTTCACAATTGGCAAGAAAACTAGGGTTGCATGTTCACGCGGGGCATGGACTTGATTATGAAAACACGGCGGAGCTTTTAAAGATTGCGGAAATTGAAGAAGTGAATATCGGTTACGCCATTGTCTGTCATTCTGTTTTTGTTGGTATTGAAAAAGCCGTTAAACAAATGGCAGCCATTCTTAAATCCTCCCGGTGATTCAGCCCCCTGCGTTTTTGAAGCGCCTGCTTTTTCGAAAAAAACAATCCCACAAAGGTGATTATGGCCGAGTTCTGATGGTTGCCGGCAGCCGTGGTATGAGCGGCGCGGCCAGTCTTGCCGGATTAGGCGCGCTCAGATCCGGAGCCGGACTTGTCACTTTGGCGGTGCCGGACGCGATTTATCCCGTAGTGGCGAGGAAAGATCCCGAGGTAATGGTGCGGCCTTTTTTGGCCACTTCCTCCGGCTCACTCCATGTCCGCTCATTTACGAAAATAATTAAGCTTTTGGAAGGTCAGGATGTTTTAGCAATCGGTCCCGGACTTTCGAGAAATCCATCGACTGCTCAATTGATCCGTAAGCTGATTCTGAAATCTAAAATTCCTACAGTGATGGATGCCGATGCGTTAAATTCTTTTGAAGCGCGTCCGGAAATTTTGCTGAACTCGGAATCGCCTCTTTTTTTGACTCCGCATGAGGGTGAATTTGAGCGGCTATTTAAACTTGCTGTACCTCGTGCAGGCAATCTAAAGAGAAAGAATCTCGCCAAAGAAACAGCGGAAAAATTCGGAATATTTTTGATTTTGAAAGGACATCATACGGTTGTCGCTGCGCCGGACGGGAAGGTGTTTGTTAATTTTACCGGTAATCCCGGAATGGCTGCCGCGGGCAGCGGAGATGTTTTAACCGGTATTTTGGCGGGATTGTTAGGACGAGGGCAGGACTATTTTTCAACCGCTTGCGCCGCTGTTTATGCGCATGGTCTTGCGGGAGATTTGTCTGCGAAAAAAATGGGACAAACCAGTTTGATTGCGCGGGATATTTTAGATTGTCTTCCTGCGGTATTCAAAAAATTCGAAAAATAGCCGTCTTGTCCTATTTGTTTTTGAGACAAGACACAGTGGTGAGTATTGTTGTGAAATGATGAACTCGTCATTTCAATTTGGATGAACCGCTAGTATAATCCCTGCATGTCGATTATCCCTGTCCCTAAAGCTAACGCGATGCTGATCTGTGACTATGTCATTACCGAGCGCGGCACGAACAAAAAAAGCCTGATCGGTGTTTTTGAAAATATCGGCGCGGTTCAGTTTCCGTGTACGCATTATCAGCTTTCGGTTTACATTAAGTTGACCGACGCGCAGGGGAAGTATCGCTTTCGGCTCGAATTGACCGACTTGCAGAATGACGCCACAATCGGCAAAAGTGAAATGCCGGAACCCATTCAAATTGCTAATCCTCTGATTACCCACGAGCTCGTTTTTAATCTGCGTGGTCTTCGTTTTCCTCACGCGGGGGAATATGAGTTCCGGATTTTTGCCAATGACCACATTTTTGGGCAAAAGTCGTTTATTGTGAATGAAATCAAACCCAACGGGCAGCCCAATGCCCATCCTGAGAGCCAGCATTAATTCTGATTTCGCTGTCTAAACAGGGGCGTTTTTGAACCTCTTCCCTTGGACGGCGTCCGGTTGTTTGATAGAATGCCTCTATCGCACACGCGTTTTGTTTAATCAATCATTCAGCGCGGTACCGAGTCACAAAAACCGGACAAGGTGCGAGCGTCTTTTAAAACCTGAAGTAAGAGGAATTTATGAAAATTTTTAATAACATCGTTGATACGATCGGAAACACGCCGTTGGTTCGGCTTCACCGCATTACGAAGGGGTTGCCGGCGGATGTTGTTTTGAAGCTCGAGTTTTTTAATCCGATGGCCAGCGTGAAAGACCGTATCGGTGCGAACATGATTGAAGACGCCGAAAAAAAAGGGCTGATCAACAAAGACTCCGTCATTATTGAGCCGACCAGCGGGAACACCGGAATCGCTTTGGCTTTTGTTTGTGCCGCCAAAGGGTACAAGCTTGTGTTGACCATGCCCGAAACGATGAGTCTTGAGCGCCGTTTGTTGCTCAAGCTTTTAGGCGCGGAGTTGGTTTTAACCCCCGGTGCCGAAGGCATGAAAGGCGCGATCGCGCGCGCTGAAAAACTTTTGACTGAAACTAAAAACGGTTTTATTCCCCAGCAGTTTAAAAATCCGGCGAACCCTGAAATTCACCGTCAAACCACCGCCGAAGAAATTTGGCGCGACACGGACGGTAAAGTAGACATCTTGATTTCAGGCGTTGGAACAGGCGGAACCATTACCGGTGTTTCTGAGGTAATTAAATCCCGCAAGCCGTCATTTAAAGCAATTGCGGTTGAGCCTACGGAATCACCGGTGCTTGCCGGCGGTGCTCCGGGAAAGCATAAGATTCAGGGGATCGGCGCGGGATTTGTGCCCGATGTTCTTAATACAAAGCTGATTGATGAAATCGTGCCTGTTTCAAGCGAAGACTCAATCACGATGGCGAAACGTCTCGCGCGTGAAGAAGGTGTTCTGTGCGGAATTTCCTCCGGCGCCGCTGTAACGGCCGCAGTCCAAGTGGCTTCGCGCCCTGAAAATAAAGGGAAGCTGATTGTGGTTATTATTCCGAGTTTCGGTGAAAGATATTTGAGCACGGCACTTACAGAGGAATTTAGGCAACAGGTTGCGGCGGCCACTGCTTAAGTGCGTGAGAAGTTGTTTGAAACTTATTTTCTGCTCAGACAGTTGCGTCCTTCGGCGCAAAACTCGCATTAAAATAAATTTCAAACAACCTTGCCGTGCTTGAGGGTGTGTGGGCTGATAGCGGAATCGGGCTGCGCCCGATCTGCTTTTAAAAGGGGAATATGCGAAAAGAAGCGTTGTTGATTTTGGCCGAGGGGTTTGAGGAAGTGGAGGCGGTGACGCCGGTGGATGTTCTCCGCCGTGCCGGCGTGAATGTGGTCATGGCGGGTTTGCGCTCGAAGAATGTGCGCGGATCACGGCGGGTTGTTTATATCGCCGATATGCTTTTGTCGGAATATCAAGGAAGTCCGGATGTTTTGATTTTGCCGGGCGGAGTTCAGGGCGCGGAGAATCTTCATCAGGCGCAAGGGGTAACAGAGTGGATTGCGAAGATGAATCAGTCCGGGAAATGGATTGCTGCCATTTGCGCGGCTCCTGCGGTTGTGCTCGCGCCGACAGGCGTTTTAGATAATCGTAAAGCAACTTGTTATCCTGGCTATGAAAAAGGTTGGGGTGCTTTGATTCAGCATCAAACCGCGGCTGTGGCGGTAGATCAAAACATCATTACAAGCCAGGGGCCGGGAACCGCGCTTGATTTTTCTTTCGCGATTGTTGAGAAGATTTTTGACCGCGCGACTGCCGTTGATTTGGCTCAGAAAATGGTTTATTCCTACACTGGGATTTAGTTTCATTGCAATCTTTTGAAGTTGAACAAAAGTACCGCTGCAAAAACCCGGCTTTGTTCCGCTCCAAGCTTCGCCGGCTCAAAGCCCGTTTTGTTAAAAAAGGTGCGGAACTGAATGAGTTTTGGGATTTGAACGGAAGTCTGGCCAAGCGTAAAACAGTTTTACGGCTTCGCCGGCATGGAAAAACTTCCGAACTGACTCTCAAAGGCCCCCGCTTAAAATCGCGCTACACCAAACGGATTGAATTTGAAACCCCCGTTGATTTTGACCCTGCCCGAGCTATCTTGCAGGCGCTTGGATTTAAACTTTCCAAAAAATACTCTAAAAAAAGAGAAGTCTATCATTTGGATAAAGTGATGGTAACAGTCGACACATTGCCGGGGCTGGGTTCCTTTGTCGAACTGGAAGGTTCGGTTCAGAGTATTCAGCGCGCGGAAAAGCAGTTAGGATTATCACGCAAGGATCGTGAAGAGCGTTCTTATCTTCATATGCTTTTTAATTTGAGAGGCTGAGATGAAGCGACTTACCGCGGAAGAAGCCGAAAAAAAACTGAAGGCAGTATCAGGCTGGAGTATGGATGAATCTGGTTTGAAAATTGAAAAAAAATATCGATTTTCTAATTTTACGGACGCGGTTTGTTTTTTAAATCGCGTTGCTGAGTTCGCAGAAGAGTTGAATCATCACCCGGATTTGCATTTAACGGACTATAAAAATTTAAGAGTGGTTCTTTCGACGCATTCCGCCGGAGGTTTGACCCAGCTTGATTTTAAATTGGCCGCCCAAATTGAGGAGGTGAAAAATGAAGTCTAAGCGCATTTTGGTGATTGATGATGACCCTTTGGTCCGCCGTTCGCTTCAAGTTTTGCTGCATCAAGCGGGTTTTGTCGTCGAGTCTGCCGCAAGCGGGATGGAAGGATTGGGAAAACTGCCCGAAGGGCATTTTGACTTAGTGATGACGGATGTGCGCATGCCGGAAATGGACGGTTTTGCTGTGCTGAGAGCCATTCGTGAGTATTGCGAAGCGGCTCATAGACCGCCTTTTCAGGAAGTTGTTTTGACCGGTTTTAACGATATCCACGCCCTCGAATCAGCGCAAAGCCTTGGGATTAAGCATTTTGTGCTGAAGCCTTTTGACACCGACGAACTTTTAGACGAAGTGACCCGGCTTTTGGCGAGCTAGCGAATTTGCCGGACACCGTTCACGGGAGGCTCTTTAAAATATCTCCCTGTGGACGGCGTCCGCTTTATCCGCTAAGATCATAGCCTATGAAAAAACGAGATTTGGACTTTGAGATCTCCTTCTTTGGCGGTATTGTCCGCCGCCGTCCCGATTATGTTGAAGCGCTGATTCCTTTGGCGGAAGCTTATACCCGCAAAGGGCTCCGTGAGCGGGGTTTGCGTATTGACCAGCGTTTGTCCCGCCTTTGCAAGGATGATCCGATTGTTTATTACAATTTGGCATGCAGTTTGGCTTTAACGGAGAAAACAGAGGAAGCCTTAAAAGCTCTGCAAAAGGCGATTCAGCTCGGTTACCGTGATTTTGCTTATATGCGCAAGGATCCTGATTTGAAGTCCTTATTGGAGCATCCTAAGTTTAAGAAGCTGATCCGGACATGATGGAGCCGGAACCTTCTTTTTCGCATGAAAATTAAAAAAAACGAAAAAATCTCTCCTGAAGTCGCTGTCCCCGAAACTAGCCGGATTGAGAAAAACGCGGTTCAATTATTGAATTTTGTCAAAGAGCGCGGAGCTCAGTTTTCGCCGCTTTTGATTATGCCGCACAATTATCCCGACCCGGATGCTTTGGCGACGGCCGATGCTTTAGCTTATCTGGCTCAGCAGGGAGCGAATGTCAAATCCAAAATTGTTTACGGCGGTAGCATCGGCCGTGGTGAAAACAAAGCCATGGTACGGCAATTACGTATGCCGGTTCACAAAATCAGTAAATCCGATTTAAAGCAATACGCGCACGTGGCGTTGATTGATACTCAGCCCAGCTTTGAGAATCATTCCTGCCCTCCCAAAAAGCATGTGGCGATCGTGCTTGATCAGCACCCTTCGGTTCAACCGCCTGAGGCTGATTTAGCCATCGTGAACCCGGATTGCGGGGCGACCAGCGTGATTGTAACGAAAGCGTTATTGATGTCCGGATTGGAAATTCCCAAACGCATCGCGACCGGATTAGTTTACGGTATCCTTTCCGACACGCAGAATTTGAACCGTGTGGAAAGTCAGGAGATTATTGATATCTATCTGGACCTTCTTCCTTATTGTGACATGAAGGCTTTGACCAAAATTCAAAACCCGGCTAAGCCGCAGGCTTTTTTCAAAACATTGCGTTTCGCGTTAAATGAAGCCAAGGTTTGCCGCGGGCTTGTTGTGGCGCATTTGGGATTTGTCTCTCATCCGGATTTGGTGTCTGAAATCGCGGACTTTATTTTGGGGTCGCATGTGGCGACGCGGGCTCTTTGTACGGGGCGATATCTGGATAAGCTGCATATTTCATTTCGTACCCGCCGCCCGCATGATGACGCTCCGGCAATTTTGCGGAGTTCGGTGGATGATCCTTGTAACGCTGGCGGACATGATTCAATTGCCGGCGGTAATTTTAAAGTGAGCGCCGATGCCGGCTCTCCGCTTTGGACGGAAAAAGAAGACCTTTTGACGAGAAAGCTTTTGAAGAAGTTAAAAATTCCGGTTGCCGCTGAATTCTCACCGGCATTCCGCTAATATTTCTTAGCGATCGCTAATATGAGCCTCTGGAAAGATATCCGTAAAGATTTTCCGATTACCCGCGAATCGGTTTATTTGGATCATGCCGCCGGCGGGCCGATTCCGCGCCCTGTTTTGGAAGCCATTCAGCAATTTCAAAAAGAAAACGCCGAGGGCGCTGATTTTTTCTGGCTCGACTGGATGCGCCGCCGCGATGAAGCTCGACAGACCGCGGCTGATTTTATCGGAGCCGAGCCTGAGGAAATCGCATTTACTTCCAGTACATCGCATGGCATGAATCTTGTCGCGGAGTTGGTCGCGCAGGAAGGGCAAGTACTTCTCAATGAATCTGAGTTTCCATCCACTACGGTTCCCTGGCTTTGGAGAAAGGCGCAGACTGTTTTTCAGCCTACGGAAGAATCGAGGGTGAGTTTTGAAACTTTACGACGCTCTTTAACTCCCGAAATCAAAACTATTGTGACCAGCTTTGTTCAATACGGAACGGGACAGCGTCAGGATATCGGAGCGATTGGAAGAATCAAAGGCGACCGTTATTTTGCCGTGAATGCCACACAGGGGTTCGGTGTTATTCCGATTGATGTTAAAAAGTGGAATGCGGATTTTGTCTGTACGAATAGCTATAAGTGGATGATGGCCGGATACGGCGGCGGAATTCTTTATATCCGTAAGCCGCTCTTGGATTTGTTTCCGCCGCAGGGTGCGGGCTGGCGCAGCATGGTGGGGTGCGACTTAATGCGGAATAAAAACCTGGAAATGAAAAAAACCGGCGAACGTTATGAGTGGGGATGCCCTAATTTTTCGGCTATGTTTGGGTTTGCCGCGGCAGCCCGTTATTTTTCCCAGATCGGAATGAATCAGATTGAGAAACGTGTTTTAAGCTTAACGGATTATTTAATCGCGCGTCTTCACGATAAAAAGATTCAAGTTTTGTCATCGCTTGACCCGACTGAACGGTCGGGGATTGTTGTTTTTGAAAAAAAAGATCCGGTCAAGGTTTGGCAGCGCTTACTTGCGAAGAAAATCTATGTTTCACCCCGCGGCGGAGGACTGCGCGTCGCTCCGCATTTTTATAATACGGAAGAAGAAATAGACAATCTGATAAGCGCTTTAGATGCCGCAGCCTAATTGCGAGGGATTTGTCGCTTGGTTATGCGTTCGAGGTTCGGTATAATGCCTCCGTTTTACAGCCTATTTTCAGGGGGAATGTCTTATGCTTAAAAAAATTCTTTTGGGTTTGCTCGCTTTCATTGTTCTTATACTTGTTTTTCATAGTTTCATTATCGGTGTGATCGTGAAGCCGCAAGTGGAGTCTCAGGTTTCGAAGATTCTCGGAACAGACGTAAAGTTTAACGCTCTAAGCGTCCGTTTATGGCCCGGTAATGCGACTGTCTATGGTTTTAAAATTAAAAACCCGATTGGTTTTTCTGATGACTATCTGCTCGATTTGGGAAGCGCGGGCGTCAGCTTGGATGTTCCGGGTTTGATCAAACAGTTTACGGCCGGCGGCAGCGAGCCTAAAACAATTGTTATTGAGCACGTAAAGATAAAAGGGCTTAAATTTTTATTTGAACGCGGAGATCAAACATCCAAGCCTATTTCCAATGTGGATAAGCTGATCGAAAATATTAACGCGAGTCAGCCCGCAAAAAAAGAGGAAGCCGCGTCCGAAAAGCCGGAAAAGACAGACGAAGCCAAGCCCATGGATATTCGTATTGAGCTCAAGCAATTTAGCTTCAAAGACGGTCGTGTTACTCTGAAAGATTCCACTATCGGCAAGGGATTTGAGTACGTTGTCGACAATATCAATATTGATGTGGAAAATATTTTTTATCCCGCAAAACCGGCTTCCGAGCTTGTTGAAACCGTGGGGGTTGCCGCGGATCTCGGGAAACAAAACCCCGGAACGGTTCATTTTAAGGGACGTTCCAATTTTATGGCCGGACCCAATTTAGATTCTGAATTGACGGTGGAGGGCGTGAGTCTTGCGGATTTTAATGCCTTTATTTCCGATCAGCCTTTTGAGATGAAGGCCGGTACTTTCGACCTTAAATCCACAATCAAGATTTTGGATAATCAGCTGACCTCTCAGCATCAGATGAAATTGAGTTCGACCGAATTAGGCGCGCAGACAGGCGGAGCGAAGCTGATGGATATACCGATGCAAACGGTTCTCGCCGCGTTAAACCGTCTTCCGTCACTGGATGTTCCTTTTGAAGTAAGCGGAGACTTGAAAAATCCGCAATTTAAAGTAACTCAGGCGATTCGTGTTGCGATTGCTAACGCCATTCAAAAAGTTCTTGCCGGCGGCTTGGGAGATTTGAAAGGGTTGGCGGATAACTTGCAGGGACAGGCCCTGGGAATTGCCGGAGAAAACACCGAGAAGCTTGCCGGCGATGCCAAAAAACTTGTGGAAGGTCTTGCCGGGGAAGGATCTGAGTCGCTGGATGAAGGCATCAAAAAACTTTCCGGAATGCTCGGTAAAATGAAAAAGTCGGAATAAATTTTGAGCCCTCAATCCGATAAAACAAAAAAGCGCTCCCCGAAAAAGCAAAAGAATTCTCTCTCGTCCGGAAGCGCCAAAAAATCCGGTTACATCACGATTGTCGGGCGCCCCAATGTGGGCAAATCAACCCTGCTCAATTATTTAGTCGGTCAAAAATTAGCCGGAACTTCCGCGAAGCCTCAAACGACGCGCGATGTTATTCGCGGTATTTTAACCGAACCGCGCGGGCAAATTGTTTTCATTGATACTCCCGGTGTGCATCGTCCGCATGATTTACTCGGCGAAAGAATGGTTAAGGGGGCGGAAGGCTCTTTGAAAGGCGCTGATGTCATTTTCTTTATGATCGTGCCGCATTTCGCGGAAGAGGAAGAGCATCGCATTTTAAACTGGATTAAGCAGCAAAAGGCGCCGGCGTTTTTGGTGATCAACCAGGTTGACCGTTTTCCGCGCGACAAAATTTTGCCCGTGATTGAATCGTATCAGCTGCTGCATACGTTCCAGGAGTACATCCCTATCAGCGCGAAGCAGGGAATTCAGATTCCTCTTTTGCTTGAAAAAGCTTTTGATAACCTGCCGGTGGGCGAGCCCTTTTTTCCGGAAGACCAATTGTCGGATCAAAGCGAGCGGTTTCACGTGCAGGAAATGATCCGCGAAAAAGTTTTTCGCAGGCTGGGACAAGAAGTGCCCTATTCCACCGCCGTGCGCATGGATTCTTTCAAAGAAGATGTCGGCAAGAAAATTGAGATTCAGGCGGCGATTGTCGTGGAGCGAGATTCTCAGAAGAAAATCGTGATCGGCGCCGGCGGGGAAAAGATTAAGCAAATCGGGATTGACGCGCGCGTCGATATCGAGAAGTTTTTAGGGCGTAAAGTGATTTTGAAATTATGGGTACGTGTGCGCGAGAATTGGAAAGATAATCCCGGACTCTTAAAAGAATATGGGCACTGACAATGGATAGAAAAAGCAAACCTGAAATCAAATCGGTTATTTTTGATTTGGGCAATGTTCTCGCGCTGCATGACGCGCGGATCGCGGCGAAACGTTACGCGAAACTGACGGGGATGAATTTTAAAGAAGTTTGGGATACGATCCTGACTTCCAAAACCGAAAAGGCCTACACTCGCGGAGAAATCACGAGCTATGAATTTTTTCGCTATGCCAAGAGTTTGGCTAAGCCCGGAACAAAAATGACCTACGCGCAGTTCCGTGATATTTGGAATGAGATTTTTGTCGAAAATATCGGCATGGAAAAAGTGCTTAAAGATCTGAAAAAAAACTACCCGCTTTATTTGATTTCGAATACCAACGCGATGCATTACCGTTATTTGGTAGGGAAATACTGGCATTTGCTCAAGCATTTCCGCCGCCGTTTTCCGTCCCATGAGGTCGGTGCGCGCAAGCCCGATCCCGAGATTTACCGCCGGGTTTTAAAAGCGATTAAACTGAAGCCTGAGCACACTGTGTTTGTGGATGATCATCCCGGCTTTATCGAAGGCGCGCGCTCGGTGGGAATGCACGGCATTCTGTTTAAGAAGCCCGCGCAACTTTTGCGCGAGCTGAAAAAAATGGGCGTCCGCGTTTCTTAAGCTTTTTCCGCGATTGAAGTTTTTATCTTTTCTTGCCGTCATAAGAACATGACCCACATGATTAAAACCGCCTTATTGCTTACTTTGCTGAGCGTCCTGTTATTGATGACAGGGCAATTGTTAGGCGGGCAGGCCGGTTTAAAGACCACCTTTATTTTGATGTTGGCAATGAATCTGGGCAGTTATTGGTTTAGCGATTCGATTGTTCTCAAAATGCACCGCGCCGTTCCTATCACCCAAGAGCAGGCGCCTGAAATTTTTAAAATAACGGAAGAGTTGGCTGCTCAGGCGAATATCCCCATGCCGAAGCTTTATTGGATTTCATCGGCGTCACCGAATGCTTTTGCGACGGGCCGAAATCCGAAACATGCCGCTGTGGCTTTGACGCAAGGTCTCGTCCAGTCTTTGAATCAAGATGAGCTTCGGGGTGTCATTGCGCATGAATTGGGGCATGTCATTCATCGCGACACTTTAACCTCCACGATGATTGCTGTGATTGCCGGAACCATCAGCCATGCGGCGATGATGTTGCGCTGGTCTTTGGCGGGGCAAAGGGGATCAAGCGGCGGACGCGACCAGCAAGCCAACCCTATTTTATTGTTACTTTTTGCGGTTTTGATGCCGCTTGCCGCGGCGATGATCCGGCTTGCTGTTTCGAGAACGCGGGAATATGCGGCGGATGACAAAGGCGCGGAGTTAAGCGGGAATCCGCTTTATCTTGCCAGCGCGCTTCAGAAAATTTCAATCGGCGCAAGAAAAGCGCCGATGCCGGACGCGAATCCCGCCGCGGCGCATCTTTTTATTGTGAGTCCGCTTTTTGGCGCGAATTTCAACAGTCTCTTTGCTACGCATCCGCCGGTTGAGAAGCGGATTGCGCGTCTCGAGGCAATGGCGCGGGCGTAATTTTTTACGTCTGCGTTAAGACTTGATCTTAGTTCAGAAATCGGTTTTATTGACGATACTCTTTCTCATCGGTACAATTCAAAAGCTTTCATCATTTATTTTAAGGAGTTATTTATGGCGTATGTGATTACGGAAAAATGTTTAGGTGAGCGTTACGCATCGTGTGTCGCGGTATGTCCGGTTGATTGTATTTATCCCGGAGACTATAAGGGCGAAGAGTTTATGGTGATTGACCCGAATGTGTGCATTACCTGCGGCGCTTGCTTGCCGGAATGTCCGATCGGAGCGATTGTGGAGGGAGAAGATTATTCCCCGGATTGGGCGAAAATTAACGCTGAATTATCCCCTGGCTATCAGCCGAATCCGAAGGTTCCCGAGCGGCCGCGTGATGATAAGCCGCGCAAAGAAGGCAATAAACTAGTCAATTGACATTTTGCTCTGAGCCTACGGCTCAACCGCAGAAAAGACC
>ERZ761609.2051-NODE-2051-length-15843-cov-8.518368_pt1 | contig 15843 bp, 13 predicted proteins | sample MGYA00511163_ERZ761609 | MGnify/ENA primary metagenome ERZ761609 (study PRJEB28899, sample SAMN02445070) | bioreactor sludge metagenome | biome: EBPR sludge | place: Australia: Brisbane, Thorneside Wastewater Treatment Plant | collected 2011-12-16 ... | reverse complement strand
TAGGTGGTAATAACGTGGTGATTGGTTTTGGCAACGCTCGCTTTTGGACGTATGTTCCTTTAGCCAATATTTGTTTTAGCATCTGGGATTGGTTTGTTCCGCCTGGAGCTTCTACATGGACTAATTTTGGCTCTAGTTGCCAAGACCACCCTAACCCTGGAGACTCAATCGAGTATTACAATCAGTACAGTGGTACCTACGAAAGTGTTATGTTCTTCGATATTTATACCCCTCTTAGTGGCACTTGTGCCGTACTTGGATATCCGCCTACTAACGAAGCCGCGTATTACTTCCCAGATTGTCCTTAATCTGTAAGATAATTGTGTAATAAAAATCCCTGCAAAAAATTATGCAGGGATTTTTATTTTCCCCACCTCGGTTGCCAATCGGAGATGGGGCTATTGGTAATGCGAGTTAAACCAGTTCCATCAGGATGAATGACATAAATTTCATTATTGCCATCACGGAAAGATGTAAAGGCAATCCAATTTCCATCTGGTGACCATGATGGACCTAAATTATCGCCGCCGTCTGTGAGTCTCTCCAAACCCGTGCCATCTATGTTAATCACAAAGATATTTCTATTTCCAAATTCTCCGCGATAAAAAGCAAGCTTCGTGCCATCCGGTGACCATGTGTTCCGTCCGCCCATATTGTTGAGATTTGTCACTTGTTGAATATTGGAGCCGTCAGCATTCATCACAAACAATTGACGTGCTCCCGCTCTGGATGATGCAAATGAAATCATCGAGCCATCTGGCGACCATGATGGGTCTATATCATCTCGATTCGTTAAACGTTTGAGACCTGAGCCATCAGGACGAATAAGCCAAAGCCCGTCTCCATTTTTTGTGAACACAATCCATTCGCCGTTTGGAGAAAGTTCTGGAGCATATAATGCACCGATATCATTAGTTATTTTTTGTAAATTATTTCCGTTGATATTAATGGAATAGATTTCATAATTACCAGAATCGCGTGATGAAAAGAAAATAGTCTGACCATCCGGTGAAAGTGATGGATAAAAAGCAGTGGCATTCATATTCGTCAATTGCTTTCGTCCACTGCCATCAGAGTTGATTAAGCAGATTTGGTCAATTTGTTGGATGTAACATGCAAAGACAATTTTTCCCACAGGTGGTGGTGAATCATTGAATGTTTGTATCGGAGTAGGAATCAATTCTAAGGTTGGCTGAATCAGTTCGACCGTAGGAAGAGGCGTGATTGTCTCTGAAGGTGAAATCAAAATTTCAAGCGTCGGAGTTTCTAATTCTAAAAATGGTTGCGTTACGACAGGATGTTGAGTGACAACGGGTTCATTTGCAACGACAATGATTGAATATGTAATTAAACAAAACAGCCCTAAAAATCCAAGCCCTAAGATTGCGATTAATATTTTTTGGATGGGAGTTATATTTTGCATAAATAATCCCCTCTCCCTAAAAGGGAGAGGGCTAGGGTGAGGGTCATTATTTCAAAATTATCTTATTCCAATCCAACATTTCTTTCATGTGCTCCACTGGCACATTGCCTTCTGGCACAAAACCAACAAATGAACGATTGTAATTATCTTCGGTGCCGTCATCGAGATTCCATCGTAATGTGTTACGGAACACACCTAAACAAGAAGTGCCACGAAAATCATCGGGCAAAGAAGTTTCAAACGTATAAACATACGTATTGTCGGCAGTATCTATAACTTCAATAACTGTGGCTTCGTGAATCCAACGTAGCCATTGACTTTGAGTCACTTTCTTTTTCTCAGCATCAACGGTCGTGCGAGTGCGCGTCATGCCACCGCCTTTATATTCCCATGGGGCAGTCGGTGGCGGTGATTTTTTATTACCTTTGGGCTGTGGGCGTTTGCCAAGGAATTCACCCGGCACCAAACCAACACCATTTACATCTTGTGTTGCCTTCGGAACTTGCCATTGGCTTGGCTCACTATTTACATAACGCAACCAAAAAATACTGGCACCTTGTGTGTAATGCTTTGCATCTGTAGGTTTAATAAAATATGCGCCGGGCGTTTTTTCAGCCGCAATTTTGACATAGCGTGCGGCGTTATCTGTTAACCCGCCGGGTGGTAAATGCCCGCGAATGTGTTGAGCATGTTCAGCGGTTTCATTACAAACTGCGCGTGTCACAATTAATTCATGTGAACGCCCATGTTCAGGTCGCCACATACCTGTGTTATCACTCGCCCACTTGCTAAAGATTGGATATAGTTTCGTATCGGCAAAACGAATCTTATCTTCTTCCGGCGTGAATGTTTCCCATCCATCTGCTGTAACTTGATTGACTCGCAATTGCGTGAGCATGACAATCCATTTCCATGCCCAAGCCGGCAGTTGATTTTTCATCGCCTCTAACTTCGTGGATGACTGCTCGGTGCTCATCGTCATATATTCATACTTGACTTCTTCTTCTGCTAACGCGGCAAGCCCTGCTCGTTTGGTTTTCGGTCCATTGGCTTTTACGCCTTGCATGTGAAGTGCTATTTTATCTTTCCAAATTTTTTCAGTGGCTTTGGCAAGGGCTGGTTTATTTGTGCTTGTACCTTCGTATTGTGCAATTTTTTCGACACATTGTGCTGTCACATCAGCATCACTTAACGTTGCTTGTGCTTTCTTCACTTCATCCACACGCAAGCGGACAAGCAAATCTTTTGGGTCTGCCCACGAGCCATGCGCAGATTTGTATCTCATCCCAGAATAATGAATAATCATATATTGCAACCAAAGGGGGAATCGTTTTGGTTCTTTTTCAAAGCGGGCACGAATATCTGCTAATAATTGATATTGGTTTTTGCTTTCAAGAGATTTTGTATATTGTTCTACCTTCCAGCGCACAATATCTTTGACATTAACAGGCGTCTTCGGGTCGTAATTGACAAGAAATTCTTCTTCGGTGGTCTTGTAATTTGGGTCTGCTTTTGTGAGTTTATACCATTCCAGTTTTGGACCTTCTACTTTGTCATAGGTCGCATCAAACTGACGCAATTTTTCCATTTCTTCCAATACCATTGGCAAAGCAGAATCATTTTTGAGTTTGTATCCTGCTTCCACTTTGGCACGGCTTGGATGTTCAGGCAACATTCCTTCTAGTTGGCGTTGTAAATAACGGATTCGGTCTCGTAAGAAACCTAAGTTGGTCTTAAATGATTCAATGCGAGATTGTATGAAAGCACGTTCACCGCGAATATCTTTGGGCCAAGAAGCGACGAATAAATCATGATTCTTTTGGATGAGTGCCATTGCTTCTTCTTCAATTGGTTTGTATTTGACAAAGAAGCCCATCACATCTTTGGTGAGAAAATATTTCTTAAGAGTAGTATAGGCTTTGAACTCTGTAGCACGTGCATCGTCCATACCTTTTTCATATTCAGTTACTTCATTCTTGAGAGTAGAAATGTCTTTGTTTTTGTACTCTGCCCACAGGTCAACTTCTTTGTAGTAAATCAAAAAATCGCGCAGTTTTTGCAAGCGCATTGGGTAAATATCTTTTAGCAGAATCGGGTTTTGCCATTGGAAGTGAAAAGTATCGGGCATGCTGGCTCCTTTGGGATATCAACGAGGCGTATCTTAATCTAATTGTATTCGATTTCAAAAATTCTAAGAAGCCTACAAACCACTTGTAAATATTAAATAAAGTGCTAGTATATAAGCATCAATATTCTGCACTAATTCTTGTTTTGGAGGATGCTCTATGGCTTCTTCTCCTCGCACGGTAATTTATTGTTCTAACTGTGGTACACCAAATCCAGTGGGGTCAAAATTTTGTAGTAACTGCGGCAGTGCTATTACATTATCGCCAAATTCAACGCCACTTCCACCCATTCAGGTTCAAGTTGTTACACAACCACCTGTTAATGATTCCTCACGCCGCAGGCGATATTTATTCCTCTGGTTTCCATTGGGCGCAATTTTGATGGTGTTAATGTGCGGACTTTCGTACTGGTCTACACTGATTTTGATTCCTCCACCAACCAATGACTCACCTGTGGCTGATATTCAACGCATGTTATTTGTTGGACAACATAACATTGAACACCCAGAGTGGATTCAGGATTTCGCCGCTCGCAATGCAGTCGAGCCCAATCCAGACAAACCTCTTGTTGAATATCGCGATGGTCAGATTTTATTGAATAAAGAATACTGCGGACCACAGGCTGTCTTTGAAGTAGAGTCTGTTAGAGTGCATGACACTACACCAGAAGCCATTGAGTTTTTTGGCGTTGGCATTTTAGAATATGACCTTATTAACACAGGTGAGTCACTTGCAGCAACCGAATTTGCAGAAGGCGAATGGGGTTACCATGCAAAATGGGTTGTGTATGAAGACTCACAAAAAAAAGTTGTCAAACATTCAAACGTATATTTTTGTACAAGTTCTGGGGAAGATAAAATCTCGTGCTATGGACCAGACATACGTGAATCCGCCGCGGCGGAAATGTTTATTTATTCTGATAATCCCGAATGTAATTATCCAGTAGCGATTTATCCCTTTGTAGCCGGAAACCCCTATCCGGCTACAAACCAAGCGGCATGTCATAGTCCGACCCTTGAATTTGTATCCTTATCCGAAAATACAAAAGAAATGGTCTTTCGTTCCACTCCGCCTAGCGAAGGCTTTGCTGAGAAGTATATACTTTGGGGAAGCGATTCGACAAGCGGCGAAGAAAATTTTACCTATTGTTATCATTCTCAGGCTGATGAAGTTAGATGTTTACCGCCTTTGGCACACTTAACGACTCCTTATGATTGGAAATTACTACAACAACCATTAGACCTTTGTACCGAGCCATTGGCTTCCGGAAATTTAGGAGAGGATATAGCTGACTCATCGCAAGCATGTGGAGAGATAGTTATAACTACTGAAAGTAAACAGATTACTCAAGAAGATACGTATTATTATATTTTGTTTCCAAACCAAGATTTTCAATTAGGCTACTTACAAGATGTCCGTGCAAAATATAGCATCTCAGATAAAGACGGAAACTTGAGAACAGATGAGGTAAACCATACGTGGGCATGTCATCATAAAGAAGATTCAGCATATTGTGTTGGTCCATCTGTAGAAGATGGTGAGACTATTACTATGCAAATATATAATTACGCATGTAATCAAGTTGCCACAGAAAAAACTTGGAAAATTTCTTCTACTGTTCAAGAACCTCAAAATAGCTCACAAGACCGTTGCAGTCTCTTCAATGAAAATCAAATTGAATTCAATGCTCTCGAATGGAAAACAGGCGAACCCTTTGAGTTTTACTTCAAAATTCCGGGTGGCGTGCCAGGCTTAGAAAAAAATATCGCTAACGACAGCGGAGATTGGGAATATTATGTCAGTGTTGGGGATTATAGTAGTGATGATTGTAAATTTATCAAGAATGAAAGTTACGCTAAAGAAAGGCTGTATTGCTCTGTAAACATTCCCAAAGACGCTAAATATGAATTTTCTTTACAATCCGTAAATTTATTTATCAATGGGTGTAACCAGCCACTCTTTGACCAAAGGTCACAAATCCCACAATATTCAGATGCAGTTATTGTGCCTGCTGGTGGAGGTGGAGGCGGTGGAGGGAGTAGTGGTGGCGATTCATGCCCGGCTGGTCAATCGTATCACGACCCCAATCCTAGTTCTGGATGGGCAGGTGGCTGTTGCTCTGATGGGCATTTTTATGATTACGCTCCATTTGGTTTGAATTGTTGGGAAAACCCTGGACCATAAGAAATTTTATGTCTGCAAACAAAGTTATTTACTGTTCAAATTGTGGGCAAGCGAATCCGGCAGATGGAAAATTCTGCGGCAACTGTGGCTCATCATTAACTAAGTCTGCGCCTCACACCGCGCCTACGCCTGCTCCTGTGATTATTCAAACGGTTGCTCAGCCTGCAAAAAGCCGATCAGCCGGGTCTTGCTTAGCAAATATTGTAGAGTCATTAGTCGGTCTAGTAATCCTCAGTGGAATTTTATATGCCGGGTATATTTACTTTCAAAGAGGCGCATTTCAAATTCAACCACAAGTAATATATGCTACACAAGATGTGCCTAATTCAAATGCACCTTCTAACGATAGTAATAATCCTTTCATTCCATCGAATCCGTCCAATTCCGAGGTTGAACCAGATAACACCTCGAAAGAAGAAACAAACATCTATAATGGTATTGAAGTTGTAGACTTTGGAAACTGTCCACAAACAGGTGAGATCACACAAATTCCTGAAATCGGGCCACTGAATTTTATATATAAATTGTGCCTATCTGGGTTCACGTATGAGGAGTGGGTTCACGTCAAAATTATTAAGAGTAATCCTCTTATGAATGAATCAAGAGAAATCCTAATGGAGTTCGATATACAAATTCAGACACGTGGCGGGGTAGGAGCCATTACTTTTAATGCCAACACATCATTAGGGTTTACACCGGGATTTTATACTATCATTGCTACAGGACAAATATCAGGTAAAGAATCGGGTTTTGATTCAGTCATTGGGGCTAGTTGGAATCATACTCAACTTAGATATGAAAGTGATATTAGTCAAATTGAGGAAATTATTCATGAGTTTTGGGAAGTAGTTTATTCACAATTGTTTCAAAATTCGCCAATATATGTCCGTCCTGAATTTTATAGAGACCCTACTCCACCATATGGATGTAAGGAACAGCAAGAATACATGAGCAATAATGCAACATCATGTGGAATTATGAAAAAAATAGTTTGGGATGACACTTGGGTTCAAACACTTTATAATAAATATGGACCAGTTTTCCCATTCTGGCTTTTAGGTCACGAATGGGGGCATCAAATACAACAACAAAGTGGAACTTATTATGCGCTTGTAGAAAAACAATTAAGCTTAGGTGTGGTGCAAGAGCAAATCCCTTTTGCATTATCAAAAGAGATTGAATTAGGTGCAGATTGTTATTCAGGTGCCGCATTTGCATATGCTGTTAATTATCACGGCTACTTTGATTCGAATGATGTTTTAATAATGCTACACTTCGCAGAGCAAATTGACGATCCGCGCATCCAGCCTTTTCACACATGGGTCGATCAAAACAATGATGGTATTCCAGAAGAACATGATTCTGTTCATGGTGTTGAAATTGAACGTGGCTTTTCCTTTTTATATGGGTATCGAAACGGACCTAACAACTGCCATTGACAGCACTATCTTATAACCAAATCAAAAGACTCCGAATCTCACTTGAGGTCAAGCCCGAAGCGCAAGGTTAATCTTGTTGAAACATTTTAACTAATACAGGCATAGGGTCTTTCAGGTAAGAAAGCCAATTTGTCTCTTGAAAAAAATTCACGGCAGGCTTCCCTCTTAATATTCTCTTTATCGCCGCTAAAGCGCTCATATATTTTGATTCTCGAAATTCTGGCTTGGAAAATTCTTCTCCTAAACTTGCCAAGCAAGTTAGATATGGAAAATTAACGCCAACATACAACGAGCCTTCAATGCTCCCCCAAAAGCGGGGATTCATTTCAATAATTTGTACAGCCCCATCAAATTTACGAATCCTCATATCAATATGGGCTATACCATTCCACTGTAGTGATGACATTAATTTTGTGGCAGTTTCAAATACTTCAGAGTGATGTACAAATTCTATTATTTCAGCAGGTTTGTATGCTTTAGCGTTTCTAGATAATCCCTTTTGAATAGTGTTGGCTAAAATCTTGCCGTCTTTACATAACACACTACAATCTATATCTTCCCCTTCTATATATTCTTGAATAAGAAACTCCTCAAAAAAGTTGGTGTTTTGTTTCATATAAGTCGCCAACTCTTCAATATCAAGCAATTTGATAATCCCTTCACCATTCCCTGCCAAACGCGGTTTAACCAAAACAGGAAATGAAAAGTTTTGAATTTCTTTCTCAAATTGCATTGGGGTTGTGATTGTTGGTGGGTGTGAAAGTTGTTTTTCTTGCAAATAATCTGAGAATTGTTTTTTATCCGATACTCTCATTAATTCTTTTGCGGGTTGTATTAAGAGTAATTTCGTAAATTCATTCACTTGCTCTTGGTATTTTGAAAAATAATAGATTCCTTCTGTATCCACAGGCAAACATAAATCTATTTTTCTTTTTTCGCAAACCTGTTTTACCCCTTGTAACAAAGTTTGGTGGCTTGGTAAAAAATGAAATGAAGCAGTTTTTTTTGAATATTTTGTTAGAGTTACTTTTTCTCTTGAAAGAAAATGTACTTCTATATTTTTTATCTTTGATAAACAATTCAAGACATGAAATGCAAATGGACTTTCTCCATCAGGGATTAAGATAGAAATTTTACTCATTGATTTATACATTGAAATTATAACAAGGATGATAAAAACTCCCGAAAACAGTTTCGGGAGTTTGATTCAGTTGAGATTCAGCAACCAGATTCAGGTCAAGCACGAAGCGCGATGGGTTTGAGATATGAGTCTAAAAGTTCATCCATCTTTTCTAATGACTCACATACAAATAACATCGGATTGAACGCATAAACAGTTTTTGGGATGCGTGCAATCGTCTCGACATCAAACGGCGCGATGATGACATCACCACCAAACATGCCTTCTTGTTTGATGTTTAACTTTTTATACAATGAAAGCACCACATTCCAGCCTTCATCAGCCGAAGACATTTGACCGCCTTGATGCAATTCATTCACGCCATCAATGATGCGATGCAAATCATTTTTATTTTTGAGGAACTGTTCATACAGTTGAGCAAAAATCGGACGTGTGTAATCAATTACATTGTCACAACCGAGGCGATAAAATTCCATAATCGTGCGAGTTAATTCTTTGCGTCCTGAAATAATGCCCGCGCCAAATACAACAAAGCGATTATCTTGTACGAACAAACCAAATTCCGTGCTATACCAAGCCAAACGTTTAATCACTTCGCGTTCGTCTTGTGTGGCTTTCATATAAGCAGGCGCAAATTTATCTTCAATGCGCGCATAAAATTCTTGCGTGAGAAATGGCAAGTGACCAAAAATATCATGGAACATATCTGGCTCTGGCGTAAATTCCATTTGGTCGCGCGTGCGTAAATAATCAGTGATTAAAAAAACACGTTGCGCAAATTTTTTATACCAATCATCTGCCAACGTGTAACGTACTACGGTTCTTTCAATTTTCCAACCTGTGCGAGTTGTAATATTGTTATTCAAATGCGCCACAGTGGGAATGTATTTTGGATTCAGTTGCAACAAATCCATCCCTGTTTTCCATTCTTTGCAAATATGTTCCAGCAAATATGGTTGGTGAACACCTGCAAACAAATCTGCCCAAATTGAATTTTGTCCCTCCGAAAAAACAAGTTCTTGATTTTCAGCCGAATACTCTTTGGTTGGGTCAATTTCTTGCGCGGCAATATCGCCAGTGTACGAGGGTTTGTTATTAATCATTTTTCTCCTTTCAAATGATGATAAAGCCATAATATCACCCACAAAAAAACAAGTCAAGAAAAACATGAGATACAATGATGAAATGAATAATTTGCAAGGCAAAACGATTCTCATCACTGGCGCGGCAAGACGTGTAGGGAAAATTTTCGCACTTGCTTGCGCAAAGGCTGGAGCAAATGTGATAATTCATCACGGACATTCTCCTGATGAAGCCGAATCTCTTCGAGATGAAATCGCCTCTTTCGGACGTTCTGCTTGGGTGCTGACCTGTGACCTCTCTCAACCCGATGCTGTTTCTCAACTCATAACACAAGCGAATGAAATTAGTCCGCTTTATGCGTTAGTGAATAGCGCTTCAATTTTTGAAAATTTATCTTTTCAAGATACAACTTTAGAAAATTGGAATGAACATTTTGCAATTAATTTAACTGCACCATTTTTATTAAGCCAAGCATTTGCAAAACAAACTCAACACGGACGGATTATCAATATTTTAGATTGGCGAGCTTTACGCCCGGGCACAGACCATTTTCCTTACACAATTACAAAATCCGCACTTGCATCCATGACAAAATCTTTAGCAATGGCTTTAGCTCCAAATATTATTGTCAATGGTTTGGCATTGGGAGCAATTCTTCCGCCAGCAGATTCATCATCAGACAAAAATAAAATTATAGAAAATGTCCCAGCTCAACGCTGGGCTGAAACGAAAGAAGTTGAAGAGGCTTTAATATTTTTATTGACATGTCCCACATACATCACAGGTGAAATCATTCATTTGGATGGTGGCAGGCATTTGGTTTAGGAGTAATATGGATAAAGTTTTTATCAAAGATTTACTTGTACGCGGTATTATCGGCATCCGTGATTGGGAACGCGAAAAACCACAAGATATTTTAATTAACGTAACTGTGTTTACAGATATTTCTCAAGCTGCAAAAACAGATGATATTAATCATTGCGTTGATTACAGCGCGTTATCAAAAAAACTCCAAGCTCATGCTGAAACCGCCGCACGATTAACAGTAGAAGCATTAGCGAATGATTTGGCAGAAATTTGTTTGCAAGATAAATTAGTAAAAAAAGTGATTGTGAAAGTGGAAAAACCTGGTGCAGTCCGTTTTGCAAAATCTGTTGGTGTGGAAATTGAGAGAAAGCGTGATGATTCATAGTAGGGGCGACCCTTTCATAGAAGGCAAATTGACATGATGAATCCAGACGGGTCGCCCTTACATTATGTATATTTGAACCTCGGTTCAAACATTGAACCAGAAAAAAATATTCCACGTGCTATTGAATTATTGAAAGAAGTTACAAAAGTAGAATCTGTTTCGTCCGTTTGGGAGACAAAATCGGTGGGATATGATGGCGAAAATTTCTTGAATATGTGTGTTTTGATTTTTACTAATTTACAACCCGATGAATTAAAAAATCAAATTCTTCGTCCAGTGGAAAATCAAGTAGGACGTGTGCGAAATGAAAATAGATATGCCCCCCGCACCATTGATATTGATATTGTCTTATTTGATGAAACGCCTCACAACCTTGAAACATGGAATCATGCTTTTGTAATTATTCCATTGGCTGAATTGATTCCAAACTTTGTGCATCCGCTTGAGGGCAAGTCACTGGTTGAGGTGGCAGAGCAAAATCAAGTCTGGATTATGAAGCGGGATGATGTGGTTATATCCTAAGTGGGTCAGCACCTCTGTCTAAGTGATTCAAAAATTCTTGTCTTGTAGCAACGCGCGTTCTAAATGTTCCTAACATGGTTGATGTCGTCATGCGGGCATCATGTTTTTTTACGCCACGCATCATAGCGCATAAATGTAAACCTTCTACAACGACTGCTACACCTTGCGGTTTAAGTAATTCCATAATGAAATCTGCAATTTGACGCGTCATTTGTTCTTGCACTTGTAATCTACGAGCAAACATATCTACAATGCGCGGTATTTTTGAAAGCCCAATCACTTGTCCATTTGGAATGTATGCTACGTGAGCCCGTCCCATAAATGGCAGCATGTGATGTTCACACATACTAAAGTATTCAATATCGCGCACGATGACCATGTCATCATAAGTGACATTGAATATTGCTTTGTTCAAAAGTTTTTCTGTATCAGTTTTATATCCGCTTAATAATTCGGGATACATGCGCGCGACACGCTTCGGTGTATTGAGTAGACCTTCGCGGTTTGGGTCTTCACCAAATGCAACCAGCATTCTACGAACTGCATCTTCAATTTTGGGCATATCAATGTCAGAGTTTGTAGTTAGTTCTACATCATCATTAATTTCAGGATTTGGCATGTTTTTCTCCAGATGGTTGATTTTATCATCTGGAAATAAAAAGGACATCCTTGCGGATGTCCCTTTTTTGTTTTTATCGAACAATCACTGCGTCAATTGAACCTTTTTTATCAGGTTTATCTGATACATATACTAACTTCAGTGTATGAACGCCTGGCGTTAAAATACCACTGTAATCCCATTGTTGTTGGAAGGTACGCGCGCCGGCTCTTTGGTTAATCGTCCCTACCAAAACATCATCTACATAAACATCCATTGCTCTAAAAGCAGGTCCTCCGGTGTAGAGAATGCTAAAGGATTGCCCGGTAAAGGTAAAGGTCAAGAAAGAGCCGTTTTCACTTGTCATCTTAAAAGAGCCACCATATGCTTTTCGTTTATTGACTTCATTATCCCAACTACCAGAATACACAAAAGCTGGGTCAAGGTCATCAAAGAAAGTTCCACTCGGGTTTTGTGGAGGTATTTGGGTTGGTTTTGGTGTCTTTGTCGGTTTTGGTGTTCGCGTTGGGTTAGGTAAATTAGTTGATGTAGCAGTTGCAGGTATTGGGGTAAGGCTAGGAGCAACTGTTGAAGTAAATGTTGCAGTTTGAGTTTGTGTCATTTTAACAGTTGGTGTACTTGTTGGCGTGTTTAAACCACCTGTCACTGTCGGGGTTATTGTTGGTGTGCTCGTTTGAGTAATCACCCCACCTATTGATGTAGGTGTTGCAGTTGCTGTATTACTCCCGGATGTTGTAGGAGTGACTGTTGCTGAAGGTGCTATTTTTGTTAACGTAGCAGTTTGTGAAGCAACAACAGTTGCAGTTGGGGTATTTGTGCTTATTACAGTAGATGTAATAGTAGATGTAATAGTAGGTGTAATACTTCCATTAGAAGTAGCAGTAGCAGTAACTTTTGTGCCAATTACATTATCTTTCAAAGTTACCCCTGCTGGATTCTTGATCCAAGCAGAAGTGTAATATGTATTATTGGAAATTAAAACATTTTGGTTGCTATTGGTATCTAGCCCAATGCTACCCCGTATAGCAGAAGGGATAAAGTTGTTACTAAAAGTAATATTGGTTAGCGTACCACCCACATCGCTCTGAAACGCCATAATCCCAATATCACAATTCGTGACAGTGTTCCCAGAAACAGTCACATCTCGTAATTGTGCACCCCACCCAGAATAAGATTCTTCTCCCAACCCAATCCCTATTGGTTTGTCACTTGTTTTCGTACAATACGAATTGTTATTACGCACTTGGATGAAAGAAGAGTTGTCTATGTAAATATTTACGCCTTTATTATCTCTGACGTTATTATTTTCAATGACAACATTCTTAGCAATGGTAGCCGCTATTCCTTCACCACAGTTTTCATAGACTGTATTGCCACGAATCACAACATCTGAACCAGGGCTATTTACTTTAATAGCTGAGCCTCTTTGCCCATTACCACAGGTAATAACTCCATTTGATATGCTTCCATTTTCAAGAACAGAGTGGTACACCGTATTTCCTTCAATAGTTACAAACTTCCCTTCTATCCAAACGGCATGCGACCTTGTTCTTGTTACAGTAAAGCCTCGTACCACAATATTCTGCGCAGTAGACTTAACATGAATAGCAGTATGAGCAGTTGTATCAATAACTGCATTTTGCCCAATTACGGTCAGCCCGCTTTTTGTAATAATTAATTCTTGATTATATGTCCCAGCGGTTACATAAACCGTATCGCCAGACTGCGCCAAACTCATTGCCTTATTAAAACTTTTACATGGCGCACTTTGTGTACATGTGTTTAAGTCACTGCCATTTACAGCAACATAATATGAATTTCCTGCGGAATGAGGAGCATAATCAGATGAAGCACCTACATGAGGAATCAACCCAAATGTAAGCGCAAAAGCAACAATGATACTGGTAAGTTTATATTTCATTTGATTCATAACTAACTCCTTCTAAAAAGCGAAAGCCTCCATATCAATGATTTTTTATTTTCCAGCCTGCAGAATAACATCTCAACACCCTATAAGGACATCTCCAACCCATTACCAAAGTACTGCCTATCTCTTTATTTCTGTAAAGTTTGCAAATTAGTAAGGAATCAAATAAAAAATTGACCAAACAAATTAATTTCTTGATGAAAATAGACCGTTAAAAAATAGACCTAACAACTACCTATCAATCTATTAATCATCTTCTCAGTTTGCAGAAATCTATAAATACCAGTAAGATAGAAAATATGTTTGATATTTCTAACGCCCCATTCGCCTTTTTAGATATTGAAACTACTGGACTTTCTCCGTGGTTTGGAGATAGGATTTGCCAAGTTGCAATTGTTTTAACCGAAGGCAAACGCATCAAACAGACGTTCGACCTGTTGATTAACCCTGAGCGTGAGCTTTCGCCTGCGGCAGTTCATGTTAATGGACTCGATGAAGATAAATTAAAGGAAGCCCCACGCTTTGTGTTGGTTTCTAATGAAATAGAAAATGCTTTAAGAGATACCGTTGTGGTTTGCCATAACGCAAAATTTGACATTCAATTTTTAGATAATGAATATCGAAAATTAAATCGGCATATCGAAATCCCCAACTTAATTGATACTTTATTAATCGCACGCGATTTTTATCAATTGCCATCGTACAGTTTGAATCAACTCGCCAAAGAATTTAATATTTCTACAAATCTGCAAGGCTCACATGCTCTAGCAGATGCGATTACATTAAAAAATCTTTTCTTTGCTATGATGGATTCGTTGAAAACAATCAACAAATCATTAGATGATTTTATTGGAATCTACAACTCACCTGCTTGGCCCCAAGAAGGGATTTATTTGCCGACTGAATTAAGCGAAGCCATTAACAGCGGCAAAAAACTATTTATCAAATATGCGGATAAAGATGGCGAAACTTCTGAACGCTGGATTACCCCGAAAGATGTGATTGGCTTGGCAGATTATATTTATTTACAGGCATACTGTCACAGCCGTGAAGCAGAACGGACATTTCGCTTAGATAGAATTTTGAATGTAGAGGTTGAGGTAGAAAAATAAAAGAGCAGAAATTCTGCTCTTTTATTTTTTTTCGTTCAATATTTGCAAAAGCGCGTTTTTGAAAACTTCATACGGCTGGGCACCGACAATGGCATATCTATCATTAATTACATAAGTTGGTACGCCACTTACACCAATTTGATATGCCCATTGCACCTGATTTGCTACTTCTTCGGTATAAGTTCCGCTTTCAACTTTTTGTTGCATATCATTTGCATTTAAACCAACTTCAGTAGCCGCCGAGCGGAGAACATCCCAATTGCTTGGGTCTAAGCCTTCGCCATATACTTTATGAAAAACTATTTTGTGAAATTCGTTTAGCTTTCCATGCAAACGAGCATATTCTGTGGCTTCGTGAGCCAAGCGAGTATTATAAAAACGCTTAGTAGATACAAATGTCAAATTGTTTAACTTTGCTAATTCATACAAACGGTCTTCTATACCAGTATTACGCGCTTTGAGCACATATTCTGGCAAGTCCATGCCTTCTGGTGGCGTATCAGGACGAAGGTAAAATGGTCGCCATTCAAGGTCTATTTTATATTCAGTTTTAAGCCTCTCGACCACACCCTGGCCGACATAGCACCATGGTCAGATGTAATCAGAGAAGATGGTTAATTTAAAATCCATTGACAGTCCTTTTGAATAGTAGAGACAGTCAATGGATGAGATTTCTTACTAATCATAAGAATATTGTGAACAATAATATTCTTCACCGGAAGGTGTAATCACCTTCGCTGGGTATCTATCTTCGATAATTTCATATTGGTCAAGTTCATCTTTGACTTCATTAAGAGCATTATCTGCAAAAAGGCGAGCGAAATGAAATTCTTGCCATTCATATTCACGCGCACCTTGTGTACGGTCATAGCGGATACATGCTAAAGATGAGGCAACTTTCTCATGTACAGAATCAGGTAGACCCGAAGATTGAAGCGCATTCACAAGTGGAGGAATTGCATCGTCAGAGAGTTGGATGAAGTATTGCGAATCTAAATCGACAGCATCAGGTTGAGTTAGTTCACGTTTGATATTTTGATTCACAATAAACGCATCGACATTTAATATCGGCAGG
>ERZ761609.2050-NODE-2050-length-15853-cov-7.578301_pt1 | contig 15853 bp, 16 predicted proteins | sample MGYA00511163_ERZ761609 | MGnify/ENA primary metagenome ERZ761609 (study PRJEB28899, sample SAMN02445070) | bioreactor sludge metagenome | biome: EBPR sludge | place: Australia: Brisbane, Thorneside Wastewater Treatment Plant | collected 2011-12-16 ... | reverse complement strand
CCCACGGCGCGCTCGGCGCGCTTCTCCTCCGGGCTCTGCGTCCTCGACTTCATGAAGCGCACGTCTATCCTGAAGCTCGACGCCAGCGCCCTCGGGAAACTCGGCCCCGCCGCCATGACGCTCGCGTCGGCAGAAGGACTGGACGCCCATCGCCGATCGGTCGCGATCCGGCTCGGAGAGAAACGATGACCGGCCCCCACCCCGACGTCGACGACGCCACCCCCTCGCCCGGCACCGATCGGATCGTCAAGCTGACGCTCGATCCGAATTCGATCGCACGCGGCAATGCCAACATCGAGCACGAACGCGAAGTCGCCATCTTCGACATCCTCGATGCCAACATGTTCCGTATCGAGGGCCGCGACGACGGCCCCTACGAGGTCGAACTCGGGATAACGGAAGATCGCCTTGTCGTTACCGCCGTGCCGGTTGCGGGAGGCGACAAGAGCGCCATAGCCGTAGCCTTGCCCCCCCTGCGCCGAGTGATGAAAGACTACTTTCTGGTCTGCGAGAACTACTTCCAGGCCATCAGGACCGCACCGCCGATCCGAATCCAGCAGATCGACCAGGGACGCCGGAAGCTCCACGACGAAGGCGCAAGCGCCCTTGTCGACCGGCTTGCCGGCAAAATAACGATGGACAACGACACGTCCCGCCGCCTGTTCACACTGGTTTGCGCCCTCCACTGGAAGGGCTGATCGAGCCCTGAACAGACCGTGACCGAAGCCCCTTGCGCTTCGCGTCAATTCCTGCGCATTCTCCGCGCCAAACAGGCCCCGGAGGCCACCACACCAATTCAGGTTCTAGATGGCAAAAGAAGAATTGCTCGAGTTCCCAGGGTTCGTTTCGGAACTCCTCCCGAACGCAACTTTCCGCGTCAAGCTCGAGAACGGACACGAAATCATCGCTCACACGGCCGGCAAGATGCGGAAGAACCGGATCCGCGTCCTTGCGGGAGACAAAGTCCTGGTGGAAATGACGCCCTATGATCTCACCAAAGGCCGTATTACGTACCGCTTTAAGTAGGACGGATGCCCCGCGTCGCGAGACCCTGCGCCACGAACTGGCAAGGTCGCGTCCGCGAAGTGGTGAAAAACCCCGCCCGAAGCTGGTGCTCGCGAGTGCCTCGCCACGCCGTCTCATGCTCCTGTCGCAGGTCGGCATCGAACCGGACGCGCTCCGCCCCGCCTCCATCGACGAAACCCCGAAGCGCGGTGAAATGCCCCGCTCACTGGTCCAGCGACTGGCCCGTGAAAAGGCGGAGACAGCGCGGGACCAGATCGCCAACGATCGCGACATTGCCGACGGTTACGTGCTGGCGGCCGATACGATCGTCGCGGTTGGCCGCCACATCCTGATGAAGCCGAAGTTCGTCGACGAGGCCCGCGCGTCTTTGGAGCGGCTGTCTGGCCGGAGCCATCGCGTTCTGACGAGCTTCTGCCTGATCACGCCCGACGATCGTATCCGGCTCAAGCTGGTCGATACCCGCGTCCGATTCAAACGGCTGTCGCGCGACGAAATCGACGCCTATGTCGCCTCGCGCGAATGGCGCGACAAGGCCGGAGGATATGCCATCCAGGGGCTGGCCGGGGCCTTCGTCCAGAAGATCGTCGGCTCTTACACGAACGTCGTGGGGCTTCCCCTGTGCGAAATCGTCGGCATGCTCGCGAGCGAGGGCTTTCCGGTTCATTTCAACTGGATCGCTGCCGGTGACGCACTGAGCGACTGATCGGCGGGACAATGACAACACCCGAACCGAAATGTCCCGTATGCTCGAAGCCGACAATGGCGCCATTCCGGCCGTTCTGCTCGCGCGCCTGTGCCGACGTAGATCTGTTGCGCTGGCTGCGCGGTGGCTATGCGATTCCCGGCAGCCTATCCGACGAGGATGGCGACACCGATCAGGCACCGGAAGAATTGCCGGAAAAGAGAACGTCCGCCGGAAAAGCGCCCTTGGCGCCGCGTCGAAGAAACCAGTGACATGAATCGAAAAAGGGCACCCCGAAGTGCCCTTTTTCCATGTCTGCAGTCTTGGGGAGACTTTGGCGCCCGGATTAGAGCCGGAACCGGATCTGGTCCGACCAGAACCGCTCGAGGCGCGCGAGCGATTTGTTCAGGGATTTGAAATCGTCGAGATTGACCTGGCCGACCTGTTCGACCGAGCCGAGCTGGCGATGGTAGAGATCCTGCACCACCTCGCACGCTTCCTTGCCTTTGTCCGTAAGGCTGACGCGAACCGAGCGGCGATCGGTATCGCTACGCTTGTAGTGGATGTAGCCCATGTCGACGAGCTTCTTGAGATTGTACGACACGTTCGAGCCGAGATAGTAGCCACGCGTCTTCAATTCGCCGGCGGTCAGTTCGTTCTCGCCGATATTGTAGAGCAGCAGCGCCTGTACGCTGTTGAGCTCCGAACCGCCGAGGCGGTCGAATTCGTCCTTGATCACATCGAGAAGCAGCCGGTGCAGGCGCTCGATCAGACGCAGGGCCTGAAGGTATTCCTTTTCGACCGGGCTGTTTCCTTCACCGGCCCCGTTGCGCGCGGCTGTGCGCGCGAGATCCAAAGCAGCACTCATGGCAATGTTTTCCCTGCCGAAGGCATTTTCCGTTGACGCATCCCGGCTCGTATCGTCCGGGTTGATGGCAATCTAATCGGAAAGCTCCTAAATCCGGCTTAAGCGCTTTGGTAAACAAGCAATTACCTGATAACCGAAGCGACCGGGCCCGTTGCAGTCGCACTACAGGCGCTGCAATTGCAGGTCCGCGCGCGGCGGCAACTCCGGTGTTTCGGCGCCGAACGGCCGGAAGAGAGCCTCGACATCACTGTCCCGGATGTCTCCGAGAGCAGACCGCCGCCAGCGCGGCGCCCTGTCGAGATCGACAACGGCCGCCCGGAAACCTTCACGGAAATCCATTTCGGCGGCCAGCCGGGACACGACCGTATGCGTCGTTATCAGCGTCGTTCGGAGATCGCCATGACGCGCCTCGCAGATGAGGCGGTGCGCGGCCTTCAACGCCAGCGGCGAGTTTTTAAGAATGTCCCTGATGAGCAGTTCGACCCATGGCCCCCCCGCGCCATGCACCCGCATCAGTCTTTCCAAGATCTCCTCGACACTCTCCGCCTCGAAGCAGCGCACGACCCTGTCCTGGAAAAGATCGAGATCGTTGGGGCCGGGCTCCCTCGCCAGTCCATCGAGAATGGGATCGACAGGCTCCGCCTCCGCGAGACGGCGCGCCACATCCTCCGCGAAACGCGCATCGAGCGTATGCGTGAGAAGACCGAGTGACAGGGCATCCGCCCGCGACAGACCACGCCCCGACAGCGCGAGGTAGACACCGATGGATCGGGGCAGACGGCTGAGCCAATGAACAAGCCCGGCCTGCGGTACGAGGCCGAGCCCCACTTCCGGGAACGCCAGCCGGAAACCTTCGCCGCCGACACGATGCGTGCCATTCGTCACGATCCCGGCCGCCGCTCCCGCGCAATGACCATCGACGATTGAAACGATCGGCTTCGTGAAGCAATCCACACGCCAATAAAGTTCATACAGCGGCCGGAGATAGGCCGCCGCCGCATTCGGGCCGCCCGCCGCTGCGGCCGCAAGTTCCCTGAGGTCGGTGCCGATGGAAAAGACGCCGGGCACCCTCGACCGAACCATCACAGCGTAGACGTCCGGTGATCGGGCCCAGTCCCTGAGCCGGTCGATCAGAAACACGTGATCGACAGCCAGCAGACTGTTGCGTCGGTCGGCACCGGTCAGGAACACGTCGACCAGCGCCCCTCGTTGAACAACGTCTAGCGTCAGGGCTGTGGCCGCGTCGCCACGCGTACTGGTAGTTCTTCCGGAAATGACCCGCTCCGACACTATGAATTCGACATTTCGGACCGCAAAGACGACCCAGCGTAATCTTCTCGCCACAATCGACACAATCCTTGCAGGAAGCACAATTGCTGCAGCGCTACAGACACGTGAATAAATTGCGAAGTATACAGAGATGCGTACTGCTTCTGTGTGATTCGCGGCACGTTCGACGTTCAGGTCGGCCGCCGTTGCGGCCGGGAACGGAGATCGGGGTACGAGGGCTCGGGACCTAGGGATTACGGGAGTAACTTTGGGGAATCCAGCGCCGGCAGCCAGTTGCCGGATAGAATGGCTTGACCGAATGCGGGAGCGATCCTGGATGGAGTTGCAATACCTTTGCGACCGCGCCCCGCGGCTGTTGCGCGTCGATCCGTCCGAGACGGGCAGTTCGCACTCGGCTGGCACCCGGGACAGAACGCGCGGTTGGATTTTTGGTGGACTTGGCGCAGGTCTCCCTGCGAAGGAATTCGAAACGGTTCGATGAACGCCGTGTCGCTAACGGATGGGCGGGAAGAGCGATGAAGTCCAGCGTCAGACGAGTTGCACTGCCGACGCTTCCTTGCGCCCCACTGCCGCTCGTGGCGGTCCTGGTGTCGCTAGGCGTCGCGATGCCGTCCGGAGCCGCGTCTGCATCGTCCCCCGACCCTGTCCGCAGCATGCTGATTCCGCCGTCGACGGATACCGTTCGCGTCGCCCAGCCGCTACCTGCAACGACACCCGCCGCTCCCGCCGCTAAGAAGCCGCCCTCCGATTGGCCGAAAGTCCTGCCGAAGCCGAACGCGCCGCCTCCGGTCCCCGAATGGACGGAAGCGGAAATCGCCGCCGAACGCGCCCGCTGCACAGCGCTACTCAAAGGCTCGGACATCGTCGCCATCCCCGCGAGCCCCATTCGCGAGAACGAATGCGGCGCGGCGGCACCCGTCGAAATCGTCAGCGTCGGGAGAAATCCGCAAGTGGCCTTTTCGCCGCCGGCCCTCGTCACCTGCGACATGGCCGTGGCCATGAGCCGCTGGGTCGGGGAAGTGCAGCCGGTTGCCCGCAAGTTTCTCGGCGCCGAGATGGCGCGCATCGACGTCATGAGCGCCTACTCCTGCCGAAATGCCTATGGCCGCAAGGGCGGTCGTCTGTCCGAACATGGCAAGGCCAACGCGCTGGACATAAGGGGGTTCACGTTCGTGAACGGCGTTGCGTCTGATGTTCTGGACGACTGGGGCCCGACAGGTCGTGACATCCGCGCCCAGGTTGCCGCGGCAAAGGCGGCAGCCAAGAAAGCGGAAGCCGAGCGTGCAGCTACGGCGACCTTGCGCGGTACACAGCCGCCGGTATCGGACAAAACGTCGCCCGCCGTCGCGGCGAACCCTCCGGCTCGGCAAGAATCCGGCACAGGCGTCGTTGCATCGGACCCCTCTGCGGCCGCCCCCGTTATTTCCCAAGGATTCGCCCCGCCCGCCGTTTCGATCGGGCCCCGCGACGCAACCGGCATCCGCATCGGTGGCGACCGCCAGGGCAGTGATCGAGGCGTCGGCCTCTCACCCGTACCAGGAGTTATCGGCCGACTTGGTGGCCCGAAGCCGGATCTTACCGCCCCTGGGCCGACCCTGGTGTCCGCACCGCGCCGTGACGCACCATCGGCGAGCGACAAGCGAATGCAGTTCCATCGCGCCATCCACGGCATTGCATGCCGCATTTTCGGCACCGTCCTGGGCCCCGAAGCCAACGAAGCACACCGCAATCACTATCACTTCGATCTCGCCGAGCGCCGCTCTTCGAGCTTCTGCGAGTGAGCCGCAGAAAAGCGGCACCGGCGAAGGGCGCTCTGAACAGTCGTTCACGCTTTTACTGAAGCGCCTACTGAAGCGCCTGAAGACAGTCGACCGGCTCGCTTACTGTGGTGGCGATCTCAATACCGACAAGGCTTTCTCTATGTCGGCCAGCGTGTCGGCATGATCAGCCGACAGCCCGGCGGTGCGCATGCCGTCGTCGGCTGCCGCGAGCAATTGGAGAACCGAAACGCGCCAACGTTCCAGCGTTGCGATCTTCTCCCCGCGCGTCATCATGATCTCGTCGACGATTTCGAGCGGACTATCGAAGACGCTGGCCGGGTTATGCTTGGCCATTTGCGGGTTCAGACTGCCGATCTCACTCATGACGTCCTCCGGAATATCGGACCTTGGAAGGCCCGTGGGTTTGGATCAGACTGCGACGGCAACAACCAACTTTGAACACGCCTGCGACAATTAAACTTCTGAATTGCAACATTTATGTGTTTTTTGCCGCGCAGACGCGATTGGTTTGCTAAACTACGCTGACGCGCTATTGGTTCCAGTGGCATCTTCGCCCTTCCAGAGGGGAGCGGGGATGCCGTAATCAGAGCCTTTCCAACCTGGGTGTTGTTCTTCTGCATGACCGGTGTTGCATCAAATCGACTGCAACGACGACCGCTGGTGTTGAGCCTGCCGAACGTCCTGACCTACGCGCGCATCCTCGCCGTTCCGGCTGTCGTCGGTTTTCTTTATTTCATGCCGGGCCATACTGGCCGATGGATCGCACTGGGAATTTACGTCGCAGCCTGCATTACCGACTGGCTCGACGGCTTTCTCGCCCGCATCTGGGAGCAGCAGTCGAACCTCGGCCGCATGCTCGACCCGATCGCCGACAAGCTGCTCGTTGGCGCGACATTGCTGATGCTGACCTATGAAAACACGATCAGCGGATTGAGCCTCTGGGCCGCTGTCGTGATCCTGTGCCGGGAAATCCTCGTATCCGGCCTAAGGGAATTTCTCGCCGAACTGAACGTCAAGGTGCATGTCACCCGTCTCGCCAAATGGAAGACCACACTGCAGATGGTCGCCCTCGGCGTTCTGATCGCAGGAGCCGCTGGCGACGCGGTGCTGCCCGGTACGACGACGACAGGATTGGCCCTGCTCTGGCTCGCAGCGCTTCTCACGCTTTGGACCGGCTACGACTACCTCAAGGCCGGTGTTCGACATGCCATCGACAGTTGAACGGGGCCGACCATGACAGTGCGTGTCGTCTATTTCGCATGGGTCCGGGAGCGCATCGGCCGGTCCGATGAAACGATCGAGTTCCCGGCCGATGTGAAAACCGTCGCCGACGCGATCCGCTGGTTGAGCACGCGCGGGCCGGAGTATGAGGCCGCGTTCGCAAGACCCGATGTCGTCCGCGCCGCCGTCGATCAGACCCATGTCCCGCACGACACTTCGATCACCGGCGCCCGGGAACTTGCACTGTTTCCTCCGGTGACGGGAGGTTGAGTTATGACCGTCCGCGTCTCGGAAGCGGATTTCGATATAGCTGCGGAATGCCGGCGCCTCGTCGAAGCCGACAGGGACGTCGGTGCCGTCGTCACCTTCACCGGCACCGTCCGTGAAACGACTGCACGCGGCAAACTGCGCGCCATGACGCTCGAGCACTATCCCGGCATGACCGAGCGCGAGCTCGAGCGTGTCGAGGCAGAAGCCGCGAAACGATGGCCGGTGCAGGCCTCGCTGATCGTCCACCGCATCGGAGAACTGAAACCGGGCGACAATATCGTGCTGGTGGTCGTGGCCTCCGCCCATCGTCACGCGGCCTTCGAGGCGGCGTCGTTCATCATGGACTACCTGAAAACGGACGCGCCGTTCTGGAAGAAGGAAACGCTCGTCGACGGCAGCGGCGCCTGGGTCGACGCCCGCGAAAGTGACACGCAGGCCAGGGATCGCTGGCGCACGTGACTGCCCCGACGCTGCGCCTCAGTTCCCGAACAGCATGTCGAAGAAGGTCTTCGGCTTCTGCTTCGGTTTGGCCTCCCGCTGCGGGGGATTGTATCCCGATCCGGAAGGTCCGCTATTAGCCCAGGGCGACCAGGTCGGCATCCCGGTCGATGATTTTTTGGCCATCGGCCCGTCCGACGGCGCCAATGCGCGACGCGGTGCGGCGACTGCCGCCATGTCTCGATCTTCCGGCAACCGGGTCACGAGCTTGAAGCGCTCTTTCCCGCCATCCGCCGCCGCAACGTCGAGGATACCGTCCCCCCATGAGAACGTTGCCTCCTGCGGGCCGAGCTTTGCAACGACGATGCCCAGCACGTTCGCCTGAACGACGTCGACGATTGCCGCGTTCTCCTGCATCGCACCTTTTGCGTCGGTGCCGATCGTGCCCGCCGCGTAGTGCAACGTCCCAAAACCGCTGTGCGGCGGCTTCTTCCGCTCCCAGCCCGTGATTTTGGGCTGACCGGCACCAGACATTTCGAGCAGAACGCTCAATTTCGGAAACTGCGCGTTGCGAGCCCAGTATTCGTTACCCTGTGTCAGAACCCGCCAGCCGTCGAGGCCTGCGCCCGCCACCTCCTGCGCTTCCGTCCCCTGAGCAAACCCGAGGCGCTTGAGTGCCACCTGTGTCATGCGATGTCGCGGTGCGACCGCCGCAGCCTTGCGGTACGCGATGATTGCAGTATCACCCCGGCCGTACGCCTCCTCGATTTCGCCCTGCAGCCACAATGTATCGGCGGCGTTGGGCTGGAGCTTTTGCAACCGGTCGAGGTCACGTTCGGCAAGCGCCGGCTGCTGCATCTTGATATAGACGTAGCCACGGGCTGCGAACGCCGCGACCGATTTCGTATCGACGTCGAGCGCCTTCGTCAGATCGTCGAGCGCATCGTCGAAGGCACCAGTGAGTGCATGTCCGAAGCTCCGTCCGACATATCCGTCCGCACTCGCCGGGCGCAGTTCCGTCACGGTCGTGAAATCGGTAATGGCGCGCCCCGCATCCCCTGCAGCGAGATACGCTTCGCCCCGGTTGAGGTAATCGTCGACGCGCGTGTTGTCGAAAGCCAGCGCCCGCGAGAGATCGCTCGCCGCCTCTTCGAACTGCCCGACCAGCATGCGCGCTTCCGCACGGTTGCGATACGCCTGACCGTATGTGGAATTGAGCTCGGTCGCGCGCGAAAAATCGCGGATCGCCGCATGCGGTCGACCGGCCGCGATCAATGCGCGGCCACGACCGCTGAGTATGACGGGATCGCCTGGGCCGAGTTCGACTGCCCGGTTATAGTCCGCGAGCGCGGCGGCGACACCACCGGCCCTGAGTTGCGCCGCCCCGCGATTGGCATGTACGGCTGCGATATCGGGCGCCAGCAGCAGAGCCCGATCGAAATCACGCAGCGCTTCCTGCGGCTGCCCAAGCACCAGCAGCAGGTTGCCGCGGTTGACATACACGGCCGGATACTCCGGATAGAGCCGCGCCGCCTGGTTGAAATCATCGAGGGCGAGTTTGAACTGCTGCAGCCGCACCCGGGCCGCACCGCGGTCGGAATAGAGCATCGCCCGGCGTTCGTTACCGAGCGTCGCATCCGCGAGCGCAGCGCTCAGCGCTTCAACCGCCTGGCCGTCCTTGCCCTGACGCAGGGCCTGGGCGGCATCAAGGGCCTTGTTCGCGCTCGCTTCGTGCGCAAGCACGGCCAGCAATGGCATCGCAACACCGGCGACAGCCAGACACCTCCGCATCCTGTCACGTCTCGTTGTCATCCGGGCATTCTGTTCTCCGGTCCGGCACGCGCCCCTCCGCTGCACCGGATCGATTCGGGCTGGCGGCGATAATACGCCGGATCGGCGCTTTCGTCCCGACCCTGACCAACGCGCCAGATCACCGTGGCGGAAATGCGAACGGCCACCCGGAGGCAGCCGTTCTTTCCAGTTTAGACCCAGAAACCCAAGGCCCTCGAGGGGTCGCTGTCACTTGACGGTTTCGGCAGCCTTTTTCACGAACCGCCCGTCCCAGGTCTTGGCGGTATCGATCTTGGCTTCCTGCATGCCCTTGTCGAACTGCTGCAGGAACGCCATCGAGCGCTTGATGCTGTCTTCCGGAACCACACCGTCACGCGAGTAGGCTTCGAGCGAGGCCTTGACGGCGGAGACGTACAGCGCCTTGTCGCCGAGGTGGTACTCCGATGGCACGTTGTCCGCGATCTGCTCCGGCGTCGCCTTTTCCATCCACTTGAGCGTTTTGTAGACGGCGTTGACGAGGCGCTGCGTCGTGTTCGGGTTCTTCTCGATGAAGTCGCGCTTGAGATAGAGTACCGCCGCCGACATCGGCCCGCCGAACACCTTGTTGTTACCCTCGGTGGTGCGCGTGTCGTAGAGCACGACCGCGTCCCCGCCCGATACGAGCTTGGATACGACAGGCTCGATGTTGCTCATGGCGTCGATTTCGCCCTTCTGCATGGCGGCGACGGCCGCAGCACCCGTGCCGACACCGACGAAGGATGCATCGTCCTGCTTCAAACCCGCCTTCGCCATCAGATACCACGCGACCATGTTGGTCGAGGAACCCGGTGCCGTGACGCCGATTTTCGTACCCTTGAGATCCGCCGCCGACTTGATCTTGTCGGCCCTGTCCTTCTTGACCAGAAGCGAAATCGCAGGATACCGACCCATTTCCACGACCGAAACGATGTCCTGGTTCTTGGCCTGCATGCGCAGCGTGTGTTCGTAAGCACCGGCGACGACATCGACGGAACCGCCGACCAGCGCCTGCAGCGACTGCGAGCCGCCCTTGAAATCGTTAATCTCGACCTTCAGGCCCTGCTCCTTGAAGTGACCGAGCTTCTCGGTCAGCGCCAGCGGCAGATAATAGAGCGCCGGAGCACCGCCGACGCCGAGCTTCACATCGGTCTTCTCCGGCGCCTGCGCCATCGCACTGCCCGCGAGAAGTGATACGGCTGCAGCCACCATCAACTTTCTAAACATCTTTTCTTCGCTCCCTGCTCGTGTTTTGCTACCCCGATCGGCATCCGCAGTGTCGGATGCATAGGGCCGTCCGATATGGCTTGGTTGTCCCGCATCGGCGACGTAAGGTCAACATTGCCATACCCCCGGACCGGCACGGTGCATCCCTAAATACTGCCCGGTGAACGCTGCATCGAGACTAGGAGGAACTCCCATGGAAAACGATCGCGACGCCATCACGCGTGTCATCCAGACCTACTTCGACGGCCTGTACGAGGCCGACGCAGCAAAGCTCGAAAGCATTTTCCTCCCGACCAGCGCCCTGGCAGAAGTCCGCGACGGCAAGCTCTCCGTCACCCCGCGGGATACCTGGCTCGAGGCGGTGCGCAACCGCGCTTCGGCCAAGTCGCAGGGCCTCGAACGAGGCGATCGCATCCTCGCACTCGAAATCAACGGGCCAACGATGGCCTACGTGAAGGTGAATTGCCAGCTGCCGCCGCGCTTCTTCACCGACCAACTGTCCCTCCTCAAGGTCGATGGTCAGTGGAAAGTCGCCCAGAAGGTGTACCAGACGACGACCCGCTGAAACGATACGGCGATCAGCTTTGCTGGACCGGCGGCCGCCACTTGAGCAGCCGCCGCTCCACGACCGTGACAATCCAGTCGATGATGAGCACGAACGCCATCAGGATGACCATGCCGGCGAGCACGCCGGTGATGTCGAACACGCCCTCATACTGGTGGATGAGATAACCAAGCCCGGCACTGGCCCCGAGGTATTCGCCGACGACCGCACCGATGATGGCGAACCCGACCGACGTATGCAGCGACGAGAACATCCAGCTCATTGCACTCGGCCAGTAGACGTGACGCAGCAGTTGCCGGTCGCTCATGCCGAGCATCCGCGCATTCGACAGGATGACCGGGTTCACTTCCTTCACGCCTTGATAGACGTTGAAGAAAACGATGAAGAACACGAGCGTCACACCGAGCACGACCTTCGACCAGATGCCGAGCCCGAACCACAGCATGAAGATCGGAGCGAGAATGACACGCGGGAGGGCGTTCATCATCTTGATGTAGGGATCGAAGACGGCCGACAGCAGCGGCCGCCGCGCGAACCAGAACCCGAGCACGATGCCGAGTGCCGAGCCGATGACGAAAGCCAGCGTGCCTTCGAGCAGTGTGATCCAGAGATGCTTCCAGATCTTGCCCGTGGCGAAGAGTTCGACCACGCGCTCCCCGACCTTGAGCGGCTGTGAGAAGAAGAACTCCGGCAGGATGTACCAGGGCTTCGCGCCTGCCCCGCCACCGATGGGTACGGTCGAGGCGAAATGCCAGAACAACAAGGCGACCACGGCCACGAGGGCCTGGAGCGCCAGAAGCTTGATCCGCCCGATTGTTCCCCCTGTCATCAACCGATCTCCCCGCCATACGCCTTGACGACTTCCGACTTGAGCTGCCCCCAGATCAGCTTGTGCAGGTCGTGAAAGCGCGGTTGCAATCGAACTTCTGAAATGTCACGCGGGCGTGCAATGTCGATCCTGTGATCGCCGATGATGCGCGCCTCCGGCCCCGCGCTCATGATGATGACACGATCGGCGAGCGCGATCGCCTCCTCGAGATCGTGGGTGACGAACATCACCGCTTTCTTGTCCTGGCCCCAGAGTTCAAGCAGCACGTTCCCCATGATGAGCCGGGTCTGGGCATCGAGCGGCCCGAACGGCTCGTCCATCAACAGGATTTTCGGATCGCGGATCAGAACCTGGGCGAGCCCCACGCGCTTGCGCTGCCCACCGGAAAGCTGGTGTGAATACCGGTCGCCGAAGCTCTTGAGCCCCACCCGCGTGAGCCACGCCTGCGCCCGTTCATGCGCTTCGGACGACTTGACGCCCGCGATTTCGAGCGCCAGCGCCACGTTTTCGCGCGCCGTCTTCCACGGCATCAGCGCGTCCTGCTGGAACAGGTAGCCGGCATTTCGGTTGAGACCTGCGAGCGGCGCGCCAAAGATCTCGACCCGCCCCGTAGCCGGCTTCAGGAGCCCGGCCGCGCAGTTGAGCAACGTCGACTTCCCGCAGCCGGTCGGCCCGACGATGGCGACGAACTCGTGCGCGGAGACGTCGAGCGAGGCGTCCGAAACCGCCTTGAACACTCCGCCGTTGGGTTCAGGGAAGGACACATCGACCGAGGCCAGCCGCACGACCGGCGACGCCCGCTCGACCGCGACTGCGTCCACAGCACTGCTCACTGAAGCCAAGATCTACCCTCCCGTCGCCGGCCTTTCCGGCCGATCTCGTGACAGCGACCGATCGCTTGCGACCGGTTGCTGCATTGTCTCGCAGACCGGCCGCGAGGGGTCAAGAAATCGTACCGTCTCGGGGAGACGTCAGTGCGCCGGCCGCTTTTTCGGAGCGATCAGATCGGTGATCGTGCCCTCGTACATCTCAGCCGCCATGGCGACTGTTTCCGACAGCGTCGGATGCGGATGGATGGTCGCACCGATGTCGCCCGCTTCCGCACCCATCTCGATGGCGAGCGCCGCCTCCGCGACGAGATCGCCCGCATTGGGGCCCACGATGCCGCAGCCGACGATACGGTGGGTTGCTTCGTCGATCAGCACTTTCGTTACGCCCTCGTCGCGCCCCAGCGCGAGCGAACGCCCGGAAGCGGCCCACGGGAACGCTCCCTTGCCGACCTTGATACCCTTCGCCTTGGCTTCGGTTTCGGTCAGCCCGACCCAGGCGATTTCCGGGTCCGTGTAGGCAACCGACGGAATGACCCGCGCGTCGAACGCGCTCTTCATGCCCGATGCGACCTCCGCGGCCACGCGCCCCTCGTGCGTCGCCTTGTGCGCGAGCATGGGCTGACCGACAACGTCGCCGATGGCGAAGATATGCGGGACGTTCGTGCGCATCTGCTTGTCGACCGCGATGAAGCCGCGCTCGTCGACGTTCACGCCGGCCGCCGCAGCATTGATGAGCTTGCCGTTGGGCTTCCGTCCGACGGCCACCAGCATCATGTCGAACACGTCCGTGACCGGGCCCTCGGGCGTTTCCATGGTGACGTGCAGTCCGTCCGGCTTCGCCGCAACGGCCGTGACCTTGGTCTTGAGGCGGATCTTTTCGTACCGCTTCTCGATCCGCTTCATGAGCGGCGTTACGATGTCCTTGTCGGCACCCGGAATGATCTGGTCCATGAACTCGACCACGGTCACTTTCGCTCCGAGCGCGTGATAGACGGTCGCCATTTCGAGCCCGATGATGCCGCCGCCGAGAACGACGAGCCGCTTCGGCACCTGGCGCAGCTCCAGCGCACCCGTGCTGTCGATGACGCGCGGGTCGTCGTGCGGAATGAACGGCAGTGTCACAGGCTCCGAACCCGCAGCGATGATCGCATGATCGAATGTGACGGTCTTCGACGAGCCATCCTGAGCCGTCACCTTCATCGCCTTCGGCCCGGCAAACGTGCCGACACCCTGCACGACGGTTACCTTGCGCTGCTTGGCGAGACCGGAAAGACCACCGACCAGCTTGCCGACGACGCCGTCTTTCCATTTCTTGAGCGCGGCAATGTCGATCTGCGGCGCACCGAACGAGATACCATGCCCGCCCATGTCTTTCGCTTCGTCGACGATTTTCGCCGCGTGCAACAGCGCCTTCGACGGGATACAGCCGACATTGAGACAGACGCCCCCGAGTGTCGGCCAGCGTTCGACGAGCACGACCTTCTTGCCGAGATCGGCAGCGCGGAAGGCCGCCGTATAGCCGCCCGGACCGGCCCCGAGAACGAGAATTTCAGCGTGAAGGTCTCCGCCTGCAGGCACGGCGACAGGCGCGGCAGCCGGCGCGGACGAAGGCGATGCCGCAGCAGCCGGAGCGGCAGTCGCAGCCGAGCCGTCGGCCCATGTCGCGATCACACTGCCCATGCTGACACGGTCGCCGGGCTTGACCCGGATCTCCCCGATCGTGCCCGCCCGTGGCGCCGGCACATCCATCGTGGCCTTGTCGCTCTCGAGCGTGATCAACGCTTCGTCGGCCTTCACCACCTGTCCGGGCGTCACCAGCACTTCGATGACCGGGATGTTCTTGAAGTCGCCGATATCCGGAACCTTGATTTCGTTGCTCATCTGACGCCGGTCTTTCTGTGTAGCTTTCCCTCTCCCTCAAGGGAGAGGGTGCCCGAAGGGCGGGTGAGGGCTATTTGGAATTCGTGACACTGGAAGGCCCCCTCATCCGGCCCCCGGCCACCTTCTCCCCCAGGGGGAGAAGGAAAAACTACAGGATGAGACGCCGCAGGTCTTCGAGCGCCACGGCGAGATGCCGCGAGAACCGCGCCGCCAGCGCCCCGTCGATCACACGATGATCATAGGAGAGGCAGAGCGGCAGCATCAGGCGCGGCACGAATTCCTTGCCGTTCCACTGCGGCTGCATCTTCGAGCGCACCACGCCGAGGATCGCAACCTCGGGCGCATTCACGATGGGCGTGAACGCGATCCCGCCGATACCGCCGAGCGACGAGATCGTGAAGGTAGCGCCCTGCATGTCGGTCGCCGGCAGCTTGCCCGCGCGCGCTTTCTCGGAGATTTCCCCGAGTTCGCGGCTGATTTCCAGAATACCCTTGCGATCGACGTCCTTCAGAACCGGAACGACGAGACCGTCGGGCGTGTCCACCGCTACACCGATGTTGTAGTAGCGCTTCAGGATCAGCGCATCCTTCTCAGGCGACAGCGACGAATTGAATTCCGGATACTGCTTCAGCGTAGCCACCGACGCCTTCATCAGGAACGGCAGCAGCGAAACACGGTACGGTGCCTTCTTGTCGCCCTTGGCCTGATTGTCGAGTTCTTTCCGGTAGGCTTCGATCTCCGTGATGTCGGCCTCGTCGGTGTGCGTGACGTGCGGCACGTTGAGCCACGACCGGTGCAGGTGCGGACCCGAGATCTTCTTGATCCGCGACATCGGCTTCGTCTCGATCGGTCCCCACTTGGAGAAATCGACCGCCGGCACTTCCGGAATGCCCATGCCGCCGGAAACCGCGACCGCTCCTCCGGACGACTTGCCCGCGCCGAGGAACGCTTTCACGTCCTCCTTGGTGATGCGGCCGCCATCGCCCGTGCCCTTGACCTTTGCGAGGTCGACATCGAGTTCACGCGCAAGACGCCGCACGGATGGGCTCGCGTGCGCATTGCCGAAATCCATCGGCGGCGGCAGGAAACGCCCCGGAGACGACGACGCGGCCGGAGCCGCAGCGGCCGCGGCAGCCGCC
>ERZ761609.2049-NODE-2049-length-15867-cov-7.376486_pt1 | contig 15867 bp, 15 predicted proteins | sample MGYA00511163_ERZ761609 | MGnify/ENA primary metagenome ERZ761609 (study PRJEB28899, sample SAMN02445070) | bioreactor sludge metagenome | biome: EBPR sludge | place: Australia: Brisbane, Thorneside Wastewater Treatment Plant | collected 2011-12-16 ... | reverse complement strand
GCCCAGCACCGAGGTGGTGAAGCCAGAACCAGGCCGATCAGCGATCAGCCTGAGGATGAGTCAGCCCCCTGGCGTCAGTCCCTGAAACCGCACGACTTCGCCAGCATCAGCGCCATGGCGAGCAGCACGAGAGAAAGCGCCTGTCGTCTGTGCTAGCGTCCTGGGCGCTTTCGGGTTTTCCCGCGGATGTTTCGATGCAATACTGCGAGGGGTCCCGTTTGATTGCTTGCCCCCCCCTTGCCCATGCTGAAATCGATCCTTGTCGCCTCCGATCTTTCGTCCCGCTCCACGCCCGCCGTTCAGCGTGCTGTGCGGCTCGCCGAAGGGACCGGTGCGGCGCTCTGCGTCTTGCATGTGGTCGAGGACGACCTGCTCGAAGACCGGATGCGCCACGAAATCTGGAGCGCCGAGGATTACCTGACTGCTCAGGTTGCAAGTTTCGGCAAACCCGGCGCCTGCGAAGTGGCTGTGCTTGCGGGCCATGCCTTTCATGTCATCGGGCAAGAGGCGCGCACCCGCGAAGCCGATCTGATCGTCATGGGGGCGCATCGGCGGCAGTTCCTGCGCGACGTTTTCGTGGGCACGACTATCGAGCGTGTCACCCGAACGTCGGGACGCCCGGTCGTAATGGCAAACGACGGTACGGGCGGGCCCTGGCGTCAGGTTCTAATTGCAACGGACATGTCCGAAGCGTCAGGCCAAGCCGCCCGCAAGGCGCATGCGCTCGGCCTGCTGGACAACGCCAATGTCACGTTCGTGCATGGCTACGCACCGATCACGCGACAAATGATGACTCATGCGGGCATCCCGGCCGAGCGGGTTCACGAGGAAGCCGAGCGCGAGTTCCAGGCCACGCGTCGAGAACTTGGCCGGTTCATTCAGGGCCTCGAACTGGGCGATCTGAATTATAGCGCCCGCATCATCGAGGGCGTCGGCGCGGATGCCATCGCCGGTTTTGTGCAGCAAGCAAAGCCCGATCTTCTGGTGATCGGCACGCGCGGGCTCTCGGGGATCAAGCGTGTGTTTCTTGGCAGTGTCGCGCAGGATCTGATGGGTAGCGTCGAGATCGACGTGCTGGCGGTTCCGCCCCAGGGATGAGACGCCCGCGAGCCCATCGGCCCCTGACTGACTGCGAGGTCTGATCCATGTCCCCTCTTGCGATGGTGCTGGCCCTGCTGGGCGCGGCGGTGGTCATGTTCGCGCTTAACCGTCCGCGCATGGATGTGGTGGCGGTGATCATGATGGTCGCGCTGCCGATGACCGGCGTGATCAGCATGTCCGAGGCGTTGGTGGGCCTGTCGGACCCGAACATCGTGCTGATCGCAGCCCTGTTCGTGATCGGCGAGGCGCTGGTGCGCACCGGCGTTGCGCAGCGTCTGGGCGACTGGCTGACCGCACGCGCCGGTGCCAGCGAGGCGAAGCTGATCTTCCTTCTGATGCTGATCGTGGCCGGGGTGGGCTCGTTCATGTCCTCGACCGGCGTCGTCGCGATCTTCATCCCCATCGTCCTGCGCATCGCCCGCAACGCACGCATTCCTGCGGGCCGGTTGATGATGCCGCTCTCGATGGCCGCGCTGATCAGCGGGATGATGACGCTGGTCGCCACTGCGCCCAATCTGGTCGTCCATTCCGAACTGATGCGGCAGGGGCACGAGGGCTTTGGTTTCTTCGCCTTCACCCCCTTTGGCGTCCCGATCCTGGTGCTCGCCATCCTTTACATGCTGGTCGCGCGCCGCTTCCTCGCCCCGGGCCCGGCGCCGGAATTGCCCGAGCGTGCCGCCCTGACAGGTTGGGTCGCGGATTACGACTTGGCCGGGCGCGAGCATCGGTTGCGGTTGCGACCCGGCTCCGCTCTCGCAGGCAAGCGGCTGGATGCGCTGGACCTTCGTGCCAGTGCAGGCATCAACATTATTGCGATCGAACGCGGTAGCCGGTTTCGCCGCAAACTGATCCATCCACGCGCCGAGACTGTGCTTGAGGCAGGCGACATCCTGCTGATCGACCGGCGCGCGAACGGTGCATCGGGCTTCGATCTCGACACCTTCGCACAGGCGCACGATCTGATCGCGCTGCCGGTCTCTGGCCAGTGGTTCACCGACACGGCACAGGAAATCGGCATGGCGCAGATCATCGTGCCGCCGACCTCGCGCCTGATCGGCAAGACGATTACGCAGGCCCGCTTTCGCAGCACCTATGACCTGTCGGTCATCGGCATGAAGCACGGCACGAAACCCGTTCCCATGGACGTGATCGACGAGCCCTTGCGCGCCGGCGACACGCTGCTGACCGTCGGCCCCTGGCGTGCGATCCGCAAGCTGGCGGACGAGCGCCGCGATCTGGTGCTGCTGGACCTGCCTGCGGAATCTGATGAAGCAGTGCCCGCCCGCCACCGCGCCCCGCTGGCCGTCGGCGTCCTGGTGCTGGTGGTGGTGCTGATGGTCTGGGGGATCGTTCCGAACGTGCAGGCAGCGCTGTTCGGTTGCCTGTTACTGGGGCTCTTCCGCTGCATCGACATGGCGGGCGCGTATCGCTCGATCCACTGGCAGAGCCTGATCCTTATCGTGGGCATGCTGCCGTTTTCGCTGGCGCTACAGCGTACCGGTGGGGTCGAGATCGCCGCGCAGGCACTTCTGGGTGCTCTGGATGGTGCCTCGCCCCGGCTGGTGCTGGCCGCAATCTTCATTGCCACTGGGCTGCTCGGGCTGTTCATCTCGAACACGGCGACAGCGGTCCTGATGGCGCCGGTGGCGCTGGCGGTCGCAAGCGCTCTTGAAACCTCTCCCTATCCCTTTGCGATGACCGTCGCGCTGGCAGCCTCGGCTGCCTTCATGACCCCTGTCTCATCGCCGGTGAACACGCTGGTGGTGGGGCCCGGCAACTACCGATTCTCTGATTTCCTGCGCATCGGCGTGCCGTTTGCAGCGATCTGCATGGCCGCGACTGTGGCCCTGGTTCCGCTGGTGCTGCCTTTCTGAGGTCAGGACGCTGCCGGGGTTCGGGCGGCGTGCCAACCCATCCGGGCGTGCAGCGGGAGGCCACTAAAGGCGATGGCCCGACCCAGATCGCCCTGTGTGCCAGCGCGGCGCCCCGGGGTGATGATGCGGCCCGCCCGCACCGGGTGAAGACTGCTCCCGGCTGCCATCGCAGACGGCTTCTTTGGCACCCTCGTCAGGGGCGGGTGCAGGCCGGGGTTCTGGTTTGCAAAACGCGGCCTGGGTTCCCGAAAGCAGTGCCAATCGGGCGCCATGATACACGACTGGCCAGCGCGTGATTTCTATTGAGCCGCAGTTCGACCGGTCGTATTCAGGGCCATGATCACGCAGAAGATGAAGTATGCCCTGAAAGCCCTGATGGAACTTGCCACGGAGCGTGCGGGCGAGGGCAGGCCCCTGCGGATCGAGGAGATCGCCACTAGGTCGGGCACGCCGAAGCGGTTTCTGGAGCATATCCTGCTCGAGGTCCGCAATGCCGGTTTCATCGCCTCGGTCCGCGGGCGGCATGGCGGCTATGTGCTGATCAAGAACCCTCGTGAAGTATCGCTGAGCGAGTTGATGCGGCTGATCGACGGGCCAATCGCCCCGCTGCCCTGCCTGTCGCGGCGGGCCTACCAGCGCTGCGAGGACTGCCCGGACGAAGAAAACTGCCGCCTGCGCAAGGTCTTTGGCCAGGTGTTCTGGTCCTACCTGGTGCTGATCGACTCGCTGACCCTGGCCGATCTTGTCGGCCCTGCCGAATCGGCCAAATCCACCGAAGCGGCCCGGCAACTGGGGGTTTGACCCCAGTTTCGCGCGTCGGCCCCTGTCGTGGGAGAAGGATCCTCTCTTTTCACGATAAACTTTGACGTGATTATTTTGTTGCTTTTATCGACTAACTCTGTCGTGATTGTCGTCATGAAGAGGCGGTGATCTGTCGCCCCGCTGCCTGAACGAGAGAGCGCCATGTCCCTGATCCAGTTCCTTGCCCGCCTTTTGCCTGAGTTTCCCGAAGAGGACCTTCGCGCCCTCCGCGTCGAGCGTCGGCCCTTCCAGTTCTGGCCGATGATGGCGGCAGGGACGCTTGCCTTTGGGGTGGCCAGTGGCGCCGCGCCCTCTGCGGCGCAAACGCTTTTGAACGTCAGCTACGATCCGACGCGCGAGCTTTACCGGGAATACAACGCGTGGTTCGCCGACTGGTGGGTGGCGCAGGGCAACCCGCGGCCCGAGATCCAGACCTCGCATGGCGGATCGGGGGCGCAGGCCCGTGCGGTGATCGATGGGCTGGGCGCGCAGGTGGTGACGCTGGCCCTTGCCGGGGACATCGACGCCATCGCCTCGCGGACGGACCGGATCCCGGCGGACTGGCAGCAGGCCTTCCCGCACAATTCCTCGCCCTATACCTCGACGATCGTGTTCCTGGTGCGCGAGGGCAACCCCGAGAACATCCAGGACTGGGATGACCTGATCCGCGACGGGATCGAGGTGATCACCCCCAACCCCAAGACCAGCGGCGGCGCACGGTGGAACTATCTGGCCGCCTGGGGCTATGCGCAGGAAAACGGTCTCGACCCGCGCGAATTCGTGGGCGCCATCTATCGCAACGTGCCGGTTCTGGACACTGCGGCGCGCGGATCGACCACGACCTTCGTGCAGCGCGGTCTGGGCGATGTGCTGCTGGCCTGGGAGAACGAGGCCTATCTGGCGCTCGCCGAACTGGGCGAGGATCAGTTCGACATCATTGTCCCCTCGATCTCTGTGCTGGCCGAACCTCCCGTTGCGCTTGTCCCGGGCAACATCACCGATGATGCGACCCGGGCGCTTGCCACGGCCTATCTGGAACAGCTCTATTCCCCCGAGGGTCAGGCCATCGCGCTCAGGCATTACTACCGCGCCTGGGACACTTCGGCGGCCGCGCCCGAGGATGTCGCCCGCTTCCCCGAAGTGAACCGGCTGTCCATCGACTACTTCGGCGGCTGGGCGGTCGCGCAGCCCGAGCATTTCGCCGATGGCGGGATCTTTGACCAGATCTACCAGGGGCAGTGACGTGACGGCCCGCCCCTTCAGCCTGCGGGCGCCCACCCCGATGCCGGGGTGGGGGCTGTCCTTCGGAATTCTGCTGACCATGCTGTCGGTGGTGGTCCTGATCCCCATGGCTGTGCTCTTGTGGCGCGGCTTTGTGGGCTTTGGCGCGGCCGAGATGTGGGCCGTGGTCAACCGGCCCCGGGTCTGGAATGCGCTGGCACTCAGCTTCCGCGCCGCGCTGATCGCCTCGCTGTTCAACCTCGTCTTCGGCGTGCTGCTGGCCTGGGTGCTGGTGCGCTACAGTTTCCCCGGCAAGCGGATCATCGACGCCGCGGTGGACCTGCCCTTTGCCTTGCCCACAGCCGTGGCGGGCATTGCCCTGACCGCGATTTATGCGCCGAACGGCGTGTTCGGGTCGGTCATCCGCGATACCTTCGGCATCCGTGTCGCCTACACGGAACTCGGCATATGGATCGCGCTGATCTTCGTGGGCCTGCCCTTCGTCGTGCGCACCGTCCAGCCGGTGATCGAGGAGATCGACCGCGAGACCGAGGAGGCATCGGCCACGCTGGGCGCCAGCCGCCTGCGCACGCTGACGAATGTGATCCTGCCGATGCTGGCACCCGCCGCGCTGACCGGTTTCGCCTTGGCGCTGGCGCGGTCGGTGGGCGAATACGGGTCGGTCATCTTCATCGCGGGCAATCTGCCGGGCGTGACCGAGATTGCGCCCCTCCTCATCGTCATCCGGCTGGAGGAGTTCGACTATGACGGCGCCGTCGCCATCGCCATCGCGATGCTGGCGATTTCCTTCGTGCTGCTTTTGGCCATCAACCTGATCCAGATCTGGAGCCGCCGCCGCACGGGCGCGGTGTGAACGAGGGAACCATGACCGACATCCCCCAAACCCGCTGGCGCCCTGCCACCACCGAGCCGCCCCTGGTGAAATGGACCCTGATCGCGCTGTGCCTCGCGGTGCTGGGGGTGCTGCTCTTTGCGCCCCTGATCGCGGTCCTTGACGAGGCGCTGCGGCGGGGCTGGGCCTTTGCGCTGACCTCGCTGGGCGACCGTGACGCGCAGGCCGCAATCTGGCTGACGATCAAGGTCGCGGCGGTGGTCGTGCCGCTGAATGTGGTCTTTGGTATCGCCGCCGCCTGGGCGATCACGAAATTTGACTGGCGCGGCAAGGCGTGGGTGATCACGCTGATCGACCTGCCGTTTTCGGTTTCCCCGGTGGTCGCGGGGCTGATGTTCGTGCTGATGTTCGGGGCGAATTCGTCGCTTGGCGCCTGGCTGGTGGCCAGCGGTTTCCCCATCGTCTTCGCCGTGCCCGGAATCGTGCTGGCGACGCTGTTCATCACCTTCCCCTTCGTTGCCCGCGAACTGATCCCGGTCATGCTGGAACAGGGCAAGACCGAGGAAGAGGCTGCCTTGACGCTGGGAGCTGGCGGCTGGCGGGTCTTCTTCACGGTCACCCTGCCCAACATCCGCTGGGCGCTGCTTTACGGCGTCCTCCTCTGCAATGCTCGCGCCATGGGCGAATTCGGCGCGGTTGCGGTCGTGTCCGGCAAGATCCGGGGCCAGACGACCACGATGCCGCTGATGATCGAGATGTTCTACAACGAATACCTGTCGGTCGCGGCCTTCACGATGGCGGGCGTGCTCGCGCTCCTTGCCCTCGTCACCCTCACCCTGAAATCCGCGCTGGAGTGGCGATACGCCGACCAACTCGCGGCAACCCACCGCCATTGATGGAGGATGCGATGAACATCGAGATCGAAGAGATTTCCAAGGACTTCGGCACCAATGCGGCGCTGAACCCCGTGTCGCTGTCGATCCCCTCGGGGACGCTGGTGGCGCTGCTGGGGCCCTCGGGGTCGGGGAAGACGACGCTGCTGCGTATTCTCGGGGGGCTGGAGTTCCCATCGGCTGGCCGCGTCCTCTTCGACGGACAGGATGCTACCGGGTTGACAGTGCAGGAGCGTAGGGCGGGCTTCGTGTTTCAGTCCTATGCCTTGTTCCGGCACATGACGGTGTTTGACAATATCGCCTATGGCCTGCGTGCTCGGCCCCGCAAGTCGCGCCCGCCCGCCGCAGAGATCGCGCGCCGGGTGAGCCGACTCCTCGAGTTGATCAAGTTACCCGACATCGGAGCGCGCTATCCCAGCCAATTGTCCGGCGGGCAGCGGCAGCGGGTGGCGCTGGCCCGGGCGCTGGCGATCGAACCCCGGATGTTGCTGCTGGATGAACCTTTCGGCGCGCTGGACGCTAAGGTGCGCAAGGAACTGCGACAGGGGCTGCGCGACATCCACGACACCACAGGGCTGACAACCGTCTTTGTCACCCATGACCAGGAGGAGGCCATGGAACTGGCTGACCTTGTGGTGGTGATGTCGATGGGCCGGATCGAACAGGTGGGCAAGCCCGACGACATCCGAGCCCGGCCAAGGACCCAATTCGTGCGCGAGTTCATCACGGCATGACAGACGCGCTCCCCCTCGACCGGATCGACCGGCGCATCCTGTTCGAATTGATGCGCGACGCGACCCTGCCGGTTGCGCAACTGGCTGACCGAGTGGGCCTGTCGCAGACCCCGTGCTGGAAGCGCGTGCAGAAACTGGAGGCGGCCGGGATCATCACCGGCCGTGTCGCGCTGGTCGATCCCGCCGCCATCGGGCTTGGTCTGACGATCTTTGTCGAGATCGAGGCCGCCGACCATACGCCGGACTGGCGCGCGGCCTTTGCCGCCGTCGTCGCGGATTATCCCGAGATCGTTGAGGTGCACCGGATGGCCGGCGAGGTTGACTATCTGCTCAAGGTCGTTGTCAGTGGCATGGCCGCCTATGATGCATTCTATCTTGACCTGACAAAGCGACTGGCTTGCAGGAACGTGACGTCAAAGTTCTCGATGGAACGCATGAAGGCAACAACCGTCCTGCCGATCAACCTGAACACGGCCTGATGGTCAAATCCGCGCTCTGGTTTTGTCGTCCGATCGCCATGAGCACCTTCTGCAATGGGGTGCTGCGACGACAGGTGTGATCCGTCGGGTATCGGCGGGGGCTGGGAAGGCGCATTCTGGCACCGCAAGGGTCCAATGGCTTCCCATGTCCTCGGTGCTGTCTGTCTTCAGGACCGGTCCAGCATTCGGGTGTCATGGCTCAAGGCCACAAAGCGTGGGTCCAGAAGAAGCCTCCGCACGAAGTCCGCGTTCGTCTTGATGCCGTCGATCTGGAGCCGGTCCAGCGCGTCAACCAGCCGCGAGATGGACTGTCCCCGGTTCTCGCCATGGGCGATCAGCTTCATCACCATCGGATCGTAAAAAGGCGTGACAGTGTTGCCCTGTTCATATCCGCATTCGACGCGCAGCCCCGTACCGTGCGGCAGTTCCAGCCGTGCCAGCGTGCCGGGCGAGGGCAGAAAGCGTTTGGCGGGGTTTTCGGCATAAATGCGAGCCTCGATGGCGTGTCCGGTGATCGCCAGCCGGTCCTGCGCCAAATCAGATGACAGGTCCTGTCCCAACGCGAGGCGAATTTGTGCGCCGACCAGATCAAGGCCAGTGACCATCTCGGTGACGGGGTGTTCAACCTGGATGCGGGTGTTCATTTCGAGGAAGTAGAACGTGCCCGCTGCTGGTTCATAGAGGTATTCCACCGTTCCAGCGCCGACATAGCGGATCGAAGCCGCCAGCCGAACGGCCGCGGCTGTCATCGCGGCGCGTACGGGCTCGGTCAGGCCGGGAGCGGGGGCTTCCTCGACCACCTTCTGATGGCGGCGTTGCAGCGTACAATCGCGCTCGAACACATGCACGGCGCGGCCATCGCCAAAGCCGAAGACCTGCACCTCGACATGCCGCGCGCTGGGCAAAAAACGTTCCAGATAGGCCCCTTCGTCGCCAAAGGCGCGCTCCGCGACCTGCCGGACCTGCATGACGGCTTCGGAGAGGTTTTCCGGCGCTTCAACGCTGCGCATCCCGTGCCCGCCGCCCCCCGCCACTGCCTTGACCAACAGGGGAAAGCCCACATCGGCGGCCAGTCCCGACCACAGAGCCGGATCGTCGGGCAGCCGCCCCGTACCGGGTAGCACCGGCACCCCGGCCGCTTGTGCCGCGGTGCGGGCATTGTGCTTGTCGCCCATCAGCCGGATATGCGCTGGCTCTGGGCCGACAAAGACCAGCCCCGCATCGCGCACGGCCTGGGCAAAGTCCGCGTTTTCCGACAGAAATCCGTAGCCCGGATGGATCAGCGAGGCGCCGGTATCCCGCGCAGCCGCAAGGATTGCAGGGATGTTCAGGTAGCTGTCCTGCGCCCGGGCCGGGCCGATACAAAGGCTTCGGTCGGCTGCGTGGACGTGGGGCAGGTCGGCGTCCGCCTCGGAATGGACCGACACTGTAGCCAGCCCCAGCGACTGTGCGGCGCGGATCACCCGGAGAGCGATCTCGCCACGATTGGCCACAAGAAGAGTCGGGGGCATCCTGTCAACCCTCGGCGGCCAATGCGGAAATCGCCGCATCGCGCGATTCCAGGATCAGCGTTTGCGCCATCGCGGCGGCCGTCATTCCGTCACGCCGTGCCATGGTGGCGATCAGGTCGGACCACAGGTGCGCCGAACGCTTGCGGCGGTCAGCGGTCACCAGCCCCAACCGCGTGTAGCGCAGGGTCTGGCGGGCCAGTGACAAGAGCATCTCGGACAGCCGCCGGTTGGGCGTGGCCGACATCAGCATCACGGACATCTGGTGGCTGAGCCGGGCAAACTCGGGACCCGAACCTGGCATGTCGGCGACCTCACGCATCTGATTGGCCAGCACTGTGGCCTGAGCAATCAGTGCCTCGGGCATTTCGGTGCACAACCGCTCGATCGAAACGGCGATCAGGGCGGCGCGGATCTCGAAAATGTCGGCCACTTCCTGTGCGCTCAACCGTGTGACCTGGGCGCCCTTGTTGGGCAGGATGCGAACAACGCCGTCCATCTCCAGAATGCGCAAGGCTTCGCGCACCGGTCCACGGCTGACCTGATAGGCGTCGGACAGGTCCTGTTCGCGCAGCGGTTCTCCGGGCTGATAGGCGCCGTCGAGAATATCCTGCCCGATGCGGTTGGCGATCTGTTCGGGCAGGCTCAGCGGGCGCATGCGGGCGCGTTCAGCGCGGGGCAGGGCGGTGGGGTTGAACTGGTCGCTGGGCATGGGTTCCTCTCAGTCGCGGGCCAGTGTCGCCAGCAGTTGCCCCTCGCGCACCACTTCGCCCTCAGCAACATGCAGCGATACAAGGCGGCCCGCGCAAGGACTTTCCACGGGAATTTCCATCTTCATGGATTCGAGGATCAGGATCGCATCGCCCTCAGCCATCGCATCCCCCGGGGCCGAGGTGAGTTTCCAGACTGTGCCAGCCAGATCGGCCTCGACGTTCAGTTCTGCCATGTTGGATGTCCTTTCAGCCTGTCGCAGGGGATGATCTATCGGCATTGTAAGATTGTCAACAATCCTATTGACAGCAATAATGCCCTGCGCCTAGCCTGACCCTGTTCCAGAAGGGGAGAGCGCATGTCCTGGCAGCCTGAAGTCGAGGAAATCGCCCGCCGCCGCGCCATTGCGCAGGCCATGGGGGGCGATGAGGCGATCGCCAAGCTGCACGCCAAAGGGCGGCTAAGCGTGCGCGAGCGCATCGACGCCTTGCTGGACCCCGGCAGTTTTAACGAGATCGGTGCGCTGACCGGGCAGGCCCGCTATGGCGAGGACGGCACCCTGCAAGAACTGACCCCGGCCAACGCCCTGATCGGAACGGGGCGGATCGACGGCCGCAAGGTTGTTGTCTCGGCCGACGATTTCAGCATTCGCGGCGGGTCATCCGAAGCGACGATTTCCGAGAAATGGATCTATGCCGAGCGTCTGGCGCTGGAATACCGGCTGCCGTTGATCCGGCTGGTGGATACGGCGGGCGGGTCGGTCAAGCTTCTGGACAAGGATCAGGCGACCAAGCTGCCTGGCTACCCCTCGTGGCCACACGCGCAGATGATGGGCGAGGTACCGATGGTCGGCGTCGCTCTTGGTGCCTGCGCCGGGCTGGGCGCGATCAAGGTTTGCGGCGGCCATTTTTCTGTGATGGTCAAGGAGCAGGCACAGGTGTTCGCGGCCGGTCCCTTTGTCGTGAAGGAGGGGCTGGGCGTTGACGTGGACAAGGAGGCGCTGGGGGGCGCCTCGATGCATGCGCGCGGGTCGGGGCTGGTCGATAACGAGGCCACGGACGAGGCAGACGCCCTGGCGCAAGCGCGGTTGTTCCTGTCCTATCTGCCCGCATCGGCCCACGATCTGCCGCCGGTCCGCCCTTGCGATGACCCCGCCGATCGGCGCGACGCATGGCTGCTCTCGGCGATCCCGCGCGAGCGACGGCGCGTCTATGACCCGCGCAAGATCATTCGCGCGGTGGTGGACGAAAGCAGTTTCTTCGAAATAGGGCGCTATTCCGGGCGGTCCTCGGTCACGGGGCTGGCGCGGATCATGGGGCATCCGGTGGGTGTGCTGGCCAATGACCCGGCGCATGGCGGCGGTGCAATGACTGTGAAATCCTCGGTCAAGATCGAGAGTTTCGTGGACCTGTGCGACACGTTCCACATTCCCGTGGTGTCGCTGTTCGATCAGCCGGGCATCATGATCGGCCCCGACGCCGAGGCGCAGGGCACGATCCGCTTCGCGATGCGCGCGCTGGCGGCCATCGAGCAAAGCCGGGTGCCATGGTGCACCATCGTCCTGCGCCGCGCCTTTGGCGTGGCGGGGGCGGCGCATGGACGTCAGGGGGGGATCAACCTGCGCTATGCCTGGCCCTCGGCCAGTTGGGGGTCCATTCCGTTGGAGGGTGGTATTTCCGCCGCCTTCAAGCGCCAGATCGACGACAGCCCCGACCCCGCCGCCACCCGTCAGGCGCTCGAGGACAAGTATCGCGCGCTGACCTCGCCTTTCCGCACCGCGGAACGGTTCGGCATTCTCGATATCATCGACCCGCGCGAGACACGTCCCCTGCTGGCTGACTGGATCGAGGATGCCGCGCGCCTCTTGCCGGGCCTGCGTGGCGTCGCCACCCGCCCGATGCGGCGGTAGGGGGGGCGGATGGGGCACATCATTGCCGGATACGAATACGACTGGGCCGCGTTGCAGTTTCGCGACCTGCCGTCGCTGGTGTTTGGCGACTCGGTTCACACTTATGCGCAGATCGATGCCTGTGCCAACCGGCTGGCCCATGCGCTGATCGGGCTGGGGCTGAAACCCGGGGCGCGGGTGGCGGTGCTGTTGACGAACTCGGTCGCCAGTCTGGAAACGGTGATTGGCGTGGCCAAGGCGGGGCTGGTCTTCGTGGCGCTGAACGCGCGTCATGCCGCCCCCGAACATGCCGCGATTCTGGCCGATTGCGGGGCCGAGGCGGTGATCGCGGGGCCGGAATTCGCGGCCCTCGCCCCGGTTCTTGGCGCTCATGGCCCGTTGATCGGGATAGGCTGGGGCGAACTTCGCTATGACGACCTCCTGGCCACGCAGCCGGATCATCCGCCGCGACTCGCCGTTGCTGAGGATGCGTTGGTCAGGATTGCCTATACATCGGGCACCACGGGTCGGCCGAAGGGAATTGCCTACAGTTTCCGGCGGTTGAAGGCACGCTACGACAATTTCTTTGCCGCGCTGGAATACCGGCTGGGACCGCAGGACAGCATGATCCATGTCGGACCCCTGACCCATGCGGCGGGGAATTACCTGCTTCCGTATTATCTGCGCGGTGCGAAGAACGTGATCCTGCCGCGATTCGACCCCGATCTGGTGCTGCGCACGGTGGAAATGCAGCGGATCACCCATCTGTTTCTGGTGCCAACCATGCTGATCCGCCTGCTGGATCATCTGGATACCGGTGCAGCCTATGATCTGTCGTCGCTCAGCGTCATCAATTACGGCACCGCGCCGACGCCCGCCCCGGTGATCCGCCGCGCGCTGGACCGTTTTGGCCCGATCCTGCGCCAGCATTTCGGCATGTCGGAATGCCCGCAGCCGCTGACGGTTCTCTATCCGCACGACCATCTCGACCCTGCGCGGCTGACCTCCTGCGGGCGGCCGACACTGAACCTGCGCATCGAGGTTCGCGGGCCGGATGGCGCCACGCTGTCCACGGGCGAGGTGGGCGAGATCGCAATCGCTGCGCAGGGCGTTGCCGATGTGGACTATTGGCGCCGCCCCGACCTGCGGGCCGAGGCAGTCAAGGACGGCTGGCTGATGACCGGCGATCTGGGCCGCTTCGATGCCGACGGGTTCCTGTACATCGTCGGGCGTAACAAGGAGATGATCATCTCGGGCGGTTTCAACATTTACGCGCGCGAGGTCGAGGACGCGCTGTTTCGCATGCCTGGCATTGCCGATGCAGCGGTCTTCGGTCTTCCCGATGCCGAATGGGGCGAGGTGGTCGCGGCCGCGCTAGTCCCGAGGCCGGGTCAGACGCCCGACCTGTCAAGTCTGGGCGACACAATCGCAGGCTACAAGAAGCCGCGCCGTTTGCTGACACTGGCTGAATTGCCACGCAACCTGGCGGGCAAGGTGGACAAGGGCGCGCTGCGCGCGCTGGCATTGCAATCCATGGGAGGAGAGACACAATGACGATGTTCCGCACGACTGCACTGGCCGGGGGTCTGGCCCTGCTGGCCCTGCCCGCTTTGGCGCAGGTACGCCTGTCGCACCACTTTCCGCCGACGCATCCTTCGGCGCAGGCGATCGATGCCTTTGCCGCCGGTGTCAGCGCGCGCACCAATGGCGCCCTGACGATCGAGGTCTTTCCGGCCGGGCAGATCCTGTCGGCGCGCGATGTAATGGGGGGTGTCGCCTCGGGTTCTGTGCAGATGGGTGTTGCGGTGGGGCTGATCAGCTTTCCTGCAATGAACCGCGACTATGCCGTGTCCGCCATTCCGGGCCTGTTCGACAGCTATGACAGCCTGCGCGGGTTCTTTGCCGAAACCACCGAGGGCCAGCGCATCTGGGCCAGCCTGACGTCCGATCTGGGCATGGTGGCGGTGGGCGACATTCCTTCCGGCCCCTCGGCGGTCTATTCCGCGCGCGAGGACCTGTCGTCGGCGACCAGCTTTCAGGGAGCCAGTGCCCGCGTGCTGACCGACGCCGACCGCCCGCGCTGGGAGGCGCTGGGGGTCGCGCGCATGGTCAGCGTGCCAACAGGCGAAGTCTACACCGCGCTGCAATCGGGAATGATCGATACACTGGCGTCGGTGCCGGGCGCGGTCAATTCGAACAGTTGGTGGGATTTTCTGAATTCGGTACAACTGCCGTGGTTCGTCTTTGCCGATGGTCATGTTTTGGCCAATTCCGTCTGGTTCGAAAGCCTGCCCGCCGATCACCGCCAGGCGATCCTGGATGCAGGTGCAGAGATGAGTGCGGCGACGACCGCCGGAATCATGCAGGTAGCCGAGGCCCAGATCGCCCAGTTCGCCGAGCGCGGCGGTCAGGTCTTCACACTGGAGGGAGCGGCGCTGGACGAGTTGCGCACACTGGAAGCGCAGACGGTCTGGCCTGCGATGGCAGCGCAACTCAGCCCCGGTGTGCTGGACGCCGCCGTGGCCTGGATGGAAGGGCGCTGAACGGAACCGGACAGCCCGGCCATGACAGGCCGGGCTGCCACGCACAATCACAAAGGGGCCGGTCATGGTCATCGCAGGCTTGCAACGGGTGAATGACTGGCTGGGCCGTGCCTGCATCGCGGTGGCCACGCTGATCCTGGGCTTTGCCGTCTTCGCCTATGCCGCTGCCGCCTTCGAGCGGTATGTCTGGGGGTTAGGCCTTTCGATCCTGAACGACCTGCCGCCCTTGCTGATCCCCTGGGCGGTGTTCCTTTGCATGGGGGTGCTGTTCCGGCTGGACCGCCATGTCGCGGTCGATTTCCTGCCGGCGATCCTGCCCACGCGTGGGCGCATCTTGCTGCACCTTGGACTGTCCGCGCTGACGCTGGGCGCCGCCATCGTCTTCGTCCTCGGTGCGAATGAGGCGCTGGCCTTCTTTCGCCGCTTCAACCAGATGACCGAGACCAGCCCGCGCTTTCCTCTGTGGTGGGTCTACCTGTCGTTCCCGGTGGGTTTTGCCCTGCTGGGCTGGTTCGCGCTGGAGCGGCTGATCCTCAGTCTGCGCGACCTGATCCGCCCGCCGGAGACCGCGTCATGATCAAGCTCTCGGTTGCCCTTTCGGCCGCGCTTCTCATGGTCTCGCTGCCCATCTTTCTGGTGTTTGGCATCGGATCGACCCTGGTCGCGCGCGAGGCGTTGAACCTGCCCTGGACGCAACTCGTGCAGACTTCGGTTGGTGCGGTGTCGAAACACCTGTTGCTGGCCGTGCCGCTGTTCATCTTTGCGGGCTATGTGATGGTCGCGGGCGGCATGGCGGCTCGTCTGGTCAACCTCTGCATCGCGCTGGTCGGGCACTGGCCGGGGGGGCTGGGCATCGCCATGGTGCTGGCGATGGGGTTTTTTGCCGCCTTCTGCGGCTCGGTCCTGGCAGCGATCACCGCAATCGGCACCATCCTGATGCCGCGGATGATCGAGAACGGTTATCCCGCGCCCTTTGTCGTGGTGCTGGCCGCCATGGCTGCGCTGATCGAAGGGCTGATCCCGCCTTCGAACGCCGCGATCATCTATTCCGCGCTGACCTCGGTGCCGGTGGCACAGACCTTTGCTGCCGGAATCCTGCCGGGGATCGTGCTGGCGCTGATGCTGATGGGTTTTGTCGCCATTCGCTGTCGCGCCCTGCCGCGCAGCCCGCGCGCGACCCCTGCCGAGCGCCTGACAGCGACCCGCGCCGCACTTCCCGCGCTGGTCACGCCGGTCATCATCCTTGGCGGCATCTATGGCG